>Ga0099364_10003577_pt1 | contig 24022 bp, 18 predicted proteins | sample TergutTh196P3_FD_73070 | JGI IMG/M metagenome (GOLD analysis project Ga0099364, IMG submission 73070) | Microcerotermes parvus P3 segment gut microbial communities from Pointe-Noire, Republic of the Congo - Th196 P3 | ecosystem: Host-associated > Arthropoda: Insects > Digestive system > Gut ...
ATCCCCTGCGGTTATGAGCGAAATTACGGGCCCTTGTCTGCATAACTGCCGCATCCAATAGGGGATTCCGTGTCAAGCACGGAATGACGGAGAGGGGGGCTGAAGTGTACCTAGCATAGACAATGGACAATGTCAATTTCGCAGGCTTCCGAGGGGTGCCGGGATCCGGCCGCCTCTTGATATAAAAGCTGAGCTATCGCCTTCGGTGACGGGCATTACGGGCGCTGTGCCGAGAAGGCCGCCGAAATCAACTCTGTCGCCTGTTTTTTTGCCGGGGGCGGGGATAATGCGGACTGCTGTTGTTTTGTTGTTGACGACGCCGATTGCGGCCTCATCTGCGATTATCGCTGAAATCGTCGAAGCTTCGGTATCCCCGGGAACGGCGATCATGTCGAGGCCGACGGAGCACACGCAGGTCATGGCTTCAAGCTTTGGCAGCGTCAATATGCCCCGCTCAGCAGCGGCGATCATGCCCATGTCCTCCGATACGGGGATAAATGCGCCGGAGAGACCGCCCACATGCGATGAGGCCATGACGCCGCCTTTTTTGACTGCGTCGTTAAGCAATGCGAGCGCTGCCGTCGTGCCGTGCGTACCGGTACAGCTTAGTCCCATTTCTTCTAGAATGTCCGCTACGCTGTCGCCAACTGCGGGCGTGGGGGCGAGCGAGAGGTCAACGATCCCAAATGGCACGTTTAGGCGGCGTGACGCTTCCTTGGCGACGAGCTGTCCCATTCTTGTGATGCGAAACGCTGTTTTCTTCACTGTTTCAGCCACAACGTCAAACGGTTCACCTTTTATCGAGCGGAGTGCATGCGCGACTACGCCCGGGCCGGAGACGCCTACATTAATAACGCACTCGGGCTCGCCTATTCCATGATACGCGCCCGCCATGAAAGGGTTGTCCTCGACAGCGTTGGCAAACACGACCAGCTTTGCGCAGGCAATGCCTCCTGAGTCGGCGGTCATGTAAGCTGCAGATTTGATGATATTGCCCATAAGCGCCACGGCATCCATGTTTATTCCGGTTTTCGTGGTAGCGACATTGACGCTGGAGCATACTCGCTCTGTAACGGTGAGGGCTGACGGGATGGAGTTTATCAGCCGCCTGCCGCCTGTGGTGAAACCTTTATGGACGAGCGCCGAAAAGCCGCCTATGAAGTTGACGCCGGTTTCCCGCGCCGCATCGTCAAGCGCTTTAGCAAACGGCGTGTAGTCTTCTTCGGCACAGGCGGAGGCAATTAGAGCTATCGGCGTTACAGAAATGCGTTTATTGACTATAGGTATGCCAAATTCATGCTCTATTTCCACGCCTGTTTTTACAAGATTCTCTGCGCGGCGTGTTATTTTGTCGTAGATTCTGACACATGCGGCTTTAATTTCAGAGTGCGCGCAATCCAAAAGGGAAATCCCCATTGTAATAGTCCTGATATCAAGATGCTGCTGATCGATCATTTCGTTTGTCTGAAGTATTTCTGAGATATTGAACACAGTCCGCCTCCTAATTATTTCCGGTACATAGCACTATATCCGGTGCATTGCTTCAAAAATGTCCTCGCGCTGAATGCGTATGGAGAGGGCTTGCTCCTCCCCCCGGGTTTTTAAAGCATTTGACAAATCGATGAACGGAAGCGGGCATCCTGATGTATCTACGAGCATTATCATTGTAAAATAATCCTGTAAGACGGTCTGGCTTATATCAAGGATATTGACGCCGCTTTGGGCAAGCAGGGTGCATACATTTGCGATTATCCCTACACGGTCCTTGCCTATAACTGTTACTATTGCGCGCATAAAAAACCTCCTTGCATAGTTGAGAGCTATTCAAAACTGAAGTCCAGTTCGTCGAGTGTCAGCTCGAAAGCGGGGATGAAGCGGTCTATGAAGTAATCGACTTCCGGCATGTTGAGCGATTGCAGTTTTTTTTGGGATTGCTCCGCCGCGAGCCGGAATTCGAGGTTGCCTGTTTTTAGTTCTTCCAGGCATTTTATGTAGGCGGCGAGCTTGTCAGCGGCTTTTACGAGGGCCAATTGCGCTGTTTCATCGGGTGATAAAAGCGGCTCGTAAGCCGGGCGCATTTCCTCGGGCAGCGTGGATAGCAGTTTTTGAGAGGACAGGACTTCGACCCGTTTATATGCAGTCATAATGTCAGGGTCAAAGTATTTTATGGGGGTAGGCAGGTCGCCTGTGAATATCTCTGACGCGTCATGAAACAACGCGGCTGCGGCAGCCGCATCGGGGTCTGCCATTTGTCCGAAAATATCCCGCCGTATGACTGCCAGAGCATGTGCGATGACTGCGACCATATGCGAGTGTTCCTGAACATTCTCAACCGCGCTGTTACGCATTAATGACCAGCGGGTGATGTTTTTCATCCTGGATATGAATGCAAAAAAGCTATACTTCATGTTGCCCAACTCTCCACTTTCTTCCCTCCGGCTCAACTGCGCGTTTCGCTCGCCAACGAGCCTGCGATGGCTTTTTTCTTCCAACCGCCTGTAAAAAACCGTGTGTATGAAATCAGAATCGCGAACGTCCAGCCGATCGGGGTTGATACCCAGGCTGCGTTATAGCCGAGAATGCCGAAGTGGACAAGTGTATAGGCGGCCACAATCTGCATACCAAGGGCGGACAGCGTCGTGATTGATTGAATGACTGTGTCGCCAGCGCCCTGCAGCAGCCCGCCGAGGGTCATATAGCAGCTGAACATCCAGATAAACATTGTAAGATACCTGACTTGCTCGATGCCAATCGACTGAGCGCTGCCCGAAAGGCCGAAGATGGCGACGACCTGTCCGGCGAAAGTGTACATCAGCGCGCTCATCACTACTGTGATAGATAAGGACATCAAAAGGGTTTTGCGGTAGCCCCGGTAGACACGGTCAAGCCTGCCTGCGCCCATATTCTGCCCTGTGAACGTCGCAAGGCCGGACTGAAAAGACAGTACCGGAATGTTGACGAAGAAGTTCATCCTCACTCCCGCGCCATACGCGGCCATTACTCCGGGCACAGTGACGCTGAAGCTGTTGACTAGCCGCTGCATAGAGCCGTGCCCCAGGGATACGACTCCTTGCTGAATCGCGATCGGCAGACCGAGCTTAGCCATCGTAAGAGAAATTCTGCCGTCCCAGTGCGCGCTTTTTTTTGAAAACGGGAATCTTTTTCGCATATATATATAGGAGACGGAAGCGCAAACAATCTGCGCTATCACGGTCGCGACAGCGGCGCCCTCAACACCCCATTTGAATACTACTATAAAAACCAGATCGAGTATAGTATTCAGCACAGTCGCTATGAGCAAAAACAACAGTATTGCCTTGGAATTCCCTAAGCCTCTAAGTATTGCCGCAATGCCGTTGTATGTGAACTGGAAGAACAAGCCGGCGGCATATATACGGAAGTACGTCAGGGAAAGCGGCAGTATCCTTTCAGGGACATTGAGAAATATCCTGAACATGACCGGCGCGATGATCATGCCGACAGCAGTGAGTATGAGCCCGCACGTACCAAGAAGTATCAGCGCCGTGTCGATGGAAACCGGGAGCTTATCATGCTTTCCTGCGCCGAAGTACTGTGAAACGACGATACCGACGCCAACAGACAGCCCCATCGCCAGAGCCAGGAAAAAGAACGTCAGCGGTTGGCATGTTGCGACGGCTGCGAACGCATCTTCGCTGACGAACTGGCCTACGATGATTCCATCAACGGTGTTGTAAAGCTGTTGGAGCAGGAATCCTGCCATGATCGGCAGGGTAAAAAGCAGGATCAGTTTCCATTCCTTGCCGGCGGTCATATCTCTTTTCAAAATCCGTTGTCATCTCCTTTATACTGTGTAACTGTTCACGGAGCCTTGCGCTCGGACGGCTATTTCTGTTCACGCAATCGCTCGGTGGCGCTTCCATGCGCCAACTCGCGAGCGCTCCACCGTCCTTAGTTGCGCTTTGCGTGAACAGAAACAGCCATCCTCACCGGTTGAAGAGTAGTTACTATACTGTTATGTTCTTTAAGAGTTGGTTGTAGTAAGCTGCGCATGTCAGTCCGTAGTACGGCGTCAGCCAAAGAGAAACGAGCGGCAGCGGAAAGGGGAGCGGGAACATTAGCGAGACAATGCTATTGAGCAGCACCCAACCGAAAAAGGATAGGTCAAGAAGGAAAAGATCGAGCTTGTTTCCGTGCATAATGTGTTTTGACTCCCGGATACATTGGAGAGCGCTTTTTTTAGGGTCGTCTAGAAGGATATAGTAAGCCTGACGGTATCTGTAGTATGCAGCCAGGGCGGGAAAAAAGAAGGGTATCGACCATAGCACGACCAATACTGTAGTTACGATTTTTATCAGTACGATTTTTCCCGAAAAGAGGAAACCGTCAAAAAGATCCTTGTGATCGCCGGTTTGCTTTCGGGAGATTTTCAGGCAATAGTTCGCGTACCCGACGTCGAGCACCGGTGTGAGCAGCCACAGCACGAATGCGAATGGTATGCCGGAAGGCCTTAAGAAAGAAAGTATCGTTCCAATGCTCGCATTGCTAAGCAAGTAACCCTCGGTAAGATACTGAAGATAGAGCTCGCCCGCATTCGTAGCCAACGGCAGCTTGTATATGAGCTGCCACATAACAGTCATGAGGATGATATATATAGAGCTGACCAGAAAAATCCTCGGTGAGTTCTCCTGTATTTGCTCCCGCGCGCCGATTTTCAGTTCCAACCACGGCATATATTATCCTGCCTTTGCTTTTTTGCATAACGGCCTATTCAAAACTATGATTCTGCTTGCCTTGAAACAGTATAGCATATTGAATCAGCCTTTCCAATAATAAAGACAAAAAAAGCAAAAACGGTATTGACTTACATAACTATTGATTGTATAATTATGAACGTAGGGGCCGCTTGTGGCACAATATCTTGTGTTTGCAGGATTTATCGTTTCCCCCGCACACGCTTCGTTTGGCGGTGGGGGGAGGCGAGTTGCTGCGGTTATTATTTACATAATGAGGGGTTGGGTAATGATGCGGAAAACCATGCAGATAACAGGCATTAAAAAAAGAGACGGAAGAACAGTGGAGTTTGACATCAGCAAAATAACATGCGCTATATGCAAGGCGTTTGACGCCACATACAGGCCGGGGAGCGAGGAGCTTTCCGAGTCGCTTGCAGGAGAGGTGCTGTCGTTGCTCGAGCTTGAGGGAGAGTCTTTGCCGGACGTTGAGCATATTCAGGACGTCGTTGAGAGGGTATTGATGGACAACGGATATATCACGACAGCAAAGGCGTATATTCTCTACAGGAACGAGAGAAGCCGCCGGCGGCAGATGAACACGCGGCTCATGCAGACATATGAGGAGATCACATTCGCCGATGCGCGGGACAGCGACGTAAAACGCGAAAACGCCAATATTGACGGCGATACGGCCATGGGGGTTATGCTCAAGTACGGATCCGAGGGCGCAAAGCAGTATTACAATATGTTTGTCCTGAAACCGGATCACTCAAAAGCCCATTCCGATGGAGACATACACATCCACGACCTGGATTTCCTTACTCTGACTACAACATGTACGCAGATTGATATAAAAAAACTTTTCAAGGGCGGGTTTTCGACCGGGCATGGCGCTCTGCGCGAACCCAACGATATCGCTTCATACGCGGCGCTTGCGTGTATTGCGATACAATCGAACCAAAACGATCAGCACGGCGGCCAGAGCATTGTCAATTTCGATTACGGCATGGCTGACGGCGTCCGCAAGACGTTTGTCAGGCTCTACCGTCAGAATCTCGCGAAAGCTCTGATGATTTGGCTTGGCATAGCTGACCCGGAGGATGAGATAAGGCGGATAATTGCCGCAGTCAGGGAAAAAACGGGGCTTTTGCCGACGCTTGAAAAATGCGATGGTTATTCAAAAGCGGAGCTGCCGCTGCTCGTCGAAAAATTTGGCGACGAGGCGATGTTGAAGAAGACGCAGGAAACCGCGCATTATTGCGCAGTTAAGGAGACTGACCGCTCGACATACCAGGCAATGGAGGCGTTTATACACAATCTGAACACAATGCACTCGCGTGCCGGCGCGCAGACTCCGTTTTCTACGATTAATTACGGAATGGACACATCTCCCGAAGGGCGTATGGTGATGGAGAAGGTCATGCTGGCAACCGAGGCGGGGCTGGGCAACGGCGAAACGCCGATTTTCCCGATTCAGGTATTCCGCGTGAAAGACGGCATCAGCTTCAAGCCGGGAGACCCGAATTACGACCTGTTTAAGCTGGCCTGCCGCTGCTCTGCAAAGCGGCTTTTCCCGAATTTCTCGTTCGTAGACGCGCCGTATAACATCAAGTATTACAAAGAGGGAAAACCGGAAACGGAAATCGCATACATGGGCTGCCGTACCCGCGTTATAGCAAACGCGCACGACAGCGAGCAGGAAGTAAGCAACGGGCGCGGCAACCTTTCGTTCACATCGATCAATCTGCCGCGCCTTGCGATCAAAGCCGGCGGAGATTTAAGCCGCTTCTTCGAGTATCTCGACCACAAATTGGATCTAGTAGTCGAGCAGCTGCTTGAGCGGTTCGAGGTGCAATGCAGGAAGCATGTGTACAACTTCCCTTTCCTTATGGGGCAGGGCGTATGGCTCGATTCGGAAAAACTGGGCTACAACGACGAAGTGCGGGAGGCGCTGAAGCACGGTACTCTTACAATCGGTTTTATAGGGCTTGCCGAAACGCTAAAAGCGCTGATTGGCGAGCATCACGGGGAAAGCGAGCGCGCGCAGAACCTGGGGCTTGAAATAATCGGCTACATACGTGCAAGATGCGATAAAGAGACAAGGGATCGCGGATTGAACTTCACTCTGATCGCAACTCCCGCAGAAGGCTTGGCAGGGAGGTTCGTTAAGCTCGACAAGCAACGGTTCGGCGCCCTGGCCGGCATTACAGACAGGGAATACTATACGAACAGTTTTCATATTCCGGTTTACCATAAACTTAGCGCATTTGAGAAGATAAAGCTCGAAGCGCCATACCACGCGCTGACAAATGCGGGGCATATCAGCTTTATCGAAATGGACGGGAATCCGCTCGAAAACCTTGAAGCATTTGAGAAGATAATTCATTTCATGCGTGAATCCGGCGTGGGTTATGGTTCTGTCAATCATCCGGTCGATCGCGACCCTGTTTGCGGCTTTACAGGAGTCATTGGCGACGAGTGTCCGAAATGCGGGCGGCGTGAGAATGAGGGTGAGATTGGTTTTGAACGCATTAGACGTATCACCGGATATCTTGTAGGCACGCTCGAACGGTTCAATGATGGCAAACGTTCCGAGGAAGCTGACCGGGTGAAACACGAGATTTACTGCTAAGAACCTTGCGTTCGGACGGAGGGGCGGCAGACAGCGGTTTTTGGATGGCAGGCGACGGTGGTCGGGGAGTGGTGTTTTGCGAGTTGCAGGAATGATTCAAGATTCTATAGTGGATGGGCCTGGATTGCGGTTTGTGGTTTTTGCTCAGGGGTGTGAGCAGCGCTGCGAGGGCTGCCATAATGCCGGCACATGGGAGAGTGACGCAGGAGTAGAAATGCCTGTCGAGGAGGTTGTTGCTGAGATGCTCAGCAACCCGCTGACCGATGGGCTGACATTATCGGGCGGCGAGCCTTTTTTACAGGCTGCTGATTGCTTGCGGCTGGCTGCTGCGGCGAGCGAAAACGGTTTGAATGTTTGGATATATACAGGATTCATTTTTGAAGAACTCGTACATAGGGCTAGTGCTGATCCCCGGTACAGCGAGCTTTTGAATCTCACGGATGTGATTGTTGACGGCCCTTTTATTCTGTCTGAACGCACATTGTCGCTCAAATGGCGGGGCAGCCGGAACCAACGGGTCATTAATGTGCGGGAAAGCCTAAAAAGCGGCAGAGTGGTTGAGGTGGAGAAATAATGAGAGTTGTCAGGATTAAAGATATGTATGCAAATCCGGCTGAGTATGATGGGGAGAGCCTCATTGTGCAAGGGTGGGTCAAAACCATACGCGATATGAAAGCGTTTGGCTTTGCGCAGATCAACGATGGGAGCTGTTTCAAGGATGTTCAAATTGTGCTTGAGGAAGACAGGCTTTGCAACTTCAAAGAAATCTTGAAGCAAAACGTTGGCGCGGCTCTCATTGTGACCGGTGTTTTTAAGCTTACTGAGGGCGCAAAGCAGCCGTTTGAAATACTGGCTGATGCAGCCGTTGCGGAAGGCAGTTCCGCACCGGAATACCCGCTGCAAAAGAAGCGCCATTCACCTGAGTTTTTGCGTACCATTGCGCATTTGAGGCCGCGTACAAACCTTTTTTCGGCAGTTTTCAGGGTTCGTTCGGCAGCGGCGCACGCGATTCACTGTTTCTTTCAAGATATGGGTTTTGTGTACGTGCAAACACCGGTGATTACTTGCAGCGATGCCGAGGGCGCCGGCGAAATGTTCACTGTGACGACGCTCGATATCGCCAACCCTCCGAAAAATGAAGATGGTTCTATTGATTACAGTGCAGATTTTTTTGGCAGAAAGGCCGGGTTGACGGTGTCGGGGCAGTTGAACGCTGAGGCTTACGCTCTGGCTTTCGGCGGCGTCTACACTTTCGGGCCTACGTTCAGGGCGGAAAATTCCAATACGCCAAGGCATGCGGCAGAGTTCTGGATGATTGAGCCGGAGATAGCGTTTTCTGACCTGAGCGATGATATGCGCCTTGCCGAGGATATGCTTAAATATGTAATCGCTTATGTTCTTAATAGCTGCGTTTTTGAGATCGAATTCTTAAACAGTTTTGTTGATAAGGGTTTATATGAGCGCCTTCGTTCCGTCATCGAAGCCGATTTCGGAGCGGTTACCTATACTCAGGCGATTGATATACTTATGCACAGCGGCGAAGATTTTGAGTTTCCCGTGTCATGGGGGTGCGACCTTCAAACAGAGCATGAGCGGTATCTGACGGAAAAGCATTTTAAAAAGCCCGTATTTGTGACGGACTATCCAAAAGATATTAAGGCGTTTTACATGCGTCTTAACGACGACGGGAAGACTGTGGCGGCTATGGATCTGCTGGCGCCCGGCATCGGAGAGATAATCGGCGGCAGCCAGCGCGAAGAAAGGCTGCACATTCTGGAGGCGCGGATTGAGGAGCTTGGGTTATCAAAGGAGCAATATGGGTGGTATCTCGACCTGCGCCGTTTCGGAGGCACTAAGCATGCCGGATTTGGGCTTGGGTTTGAACGGCTTCTTATGTATCTCACCGGCGTTTCGAATATACGCGATGTGATACCGTTTCCAAGGACTGCCGGATCAGCGGAGTTCTAACCATGATCAAGGCACAAGTAATGCTATCGCTAATCCGAGTATTGCGCCAACTACGACTTCGAGAGGCTTGTGGCCGATTTTCTCTTTCAAATTCTTGTTCATGTGCAAAGGTTTGTGTTCCGGCAGGTTTTTTACCAAATCGTTTACTACTTTTGCTTGCTCTCCTGCTGCCAATCGTACGCCCATTGCATCATACATAACCAAAAACGCGAAAATAGCCCCTATTGCAAATAATGCGCTTCCCATGCCCTCTGACCTCGCTATAGAAGTGCATAACGCACAAACAGTTGCTGAATGGGAACTTGGCATTCCTCCTGATGACAGAAATACTTTTCTAATGCTGTGTTCCTTTTCTTTAATTAATACAATAAAAACCTTTATTATCTGCGCTGTCATCCACCCTATAAAAGAGCACAGCAGCATATGATTTCCTGTGATGTCTTTCACATAGCTCATGGCGAGTCCTCCTCCGCGCCGCGACAGGCTTGATCGTGGGCGGTTTTTTATTTACACTTAGTTTTTTAAGACGCTTTTGTAGACTTTAAGGACATTTTTCGCGTAATTCTCGCAGCTAAACCTTTGCGCCGTTAACAGGGCGTTTTGGCTTATGCGCAATCGTAAGTCCTCGTCATTCATCACGCAGCTTACCAGTTCAGGTAAATCGTTTTCGTCGTCAAATATATAGCCTGTCTCTTTATCTTCTATTATGCCTTCCAGACACTCGTCCCTAATGGATATTACCGGAAGTCCTGAGGCCATTGCTTCAATGAACGTCAGACCCTGCGTTTCAGATTTAGAAGCGCTGATGAAAACATCCCCGATCCTATAGTACGCCGCTATTTTAGCCCAGGGTATTTCGCCTGTAAACACCACGTTTTCCGAAACTCCAAGTTCTCGGCACAAAGATATCAAGCCATGTAAAGCAGGGCCATCACCGACAATTACAAGCTTCACACCCGGATTTTTTTCGAGTATTCCGGGAAATGCCCTTATTATCACGTCAATGCTTTTTTCCTTCGCCACCCTGCCTACGTTTAGCAAGACCGTTTCATTATCGTCTATACCGTGTGTTTTTTTGAGCCCGGCTATTTCCTCCGCACAGGTGCTGCCCTCATCGAATTTTGACAGATTTATTCCGGTCGGTATAATGTGCTTTTCATTCTTCAGGCCATAATCGTCCAAAAGATTATAGGTCTTTTTAGTAGGTGCAATAATCGCCTTGCATCCGGTGCAATACGTTTTTGTCATAGTCTTTGCCATACCGCCTGTTAACTTCTTGAATCGCGCAATTTTCAGATAGTGGCCGTAATCCCTGTAAATCGTGTGGTAGGTATGCACTACGGGGATTTTTAGCGCGAATGCGTTTATTTTCCCGAAAAGCCCTATAGAAAACTCTGTATGTGTATGGACGATTTCCAAGTTCAGCCTTTTTATTATGCGCCTGACCCTGTTTGAATACAGAGTCCCCAGCCTTCTTGATGACGTGAAAACAAGCGGCATGCTCGGGAGGGTAAATACGCCGTCCTCTGCATGCTTTCTATGAGGGTTGGACGTAGTAATAATGTAGGCGTTATGGCCGAGCTTGGCAAATTCGTCTTTTAAAATCTTTGTCGAAACAGCTACCCCGTTTGTTTCGGGCAAGTATGTATCGGTAAAAATCCCTATATTCATAGCACCGTTCCCTTGGATTTTGATATAGAAGCGGCGGCAGCTATACCATATTAGCACGAAAGCAATTGTTTTCATACTTTTTTTTAAAAAAATACCTAATTTTTCTGAAAAAGTCAGGATTGTTTTCATACTATTAAAAAAAACCTATTGACAAACACGGATTTTCGATGTAATATTAATATGATATCAAAATGATATGAATATTATATATGGAGGGATCGATATGTCAATGGTCGGAGTTAATGAAAAGATGCATGGTGAGGAGATTGAGCTCAAGGCAATGAATGGCATGGCATGCCTGGTGATGAATGTTTTGGCGGTCATTGTTTTTATTGCGGCGTTTGTTATCGGGGTAGTAATGATTGAAGCGGATGGAAGCAAGGCTCTTGCGGTGCTGCTGATGGTTGTGGGAGGGCTATACGGATTTGTTGTAGGACCTGTGATATTTGTGGGGTTGAAGGTCCTCAAGCCTAATGAGGCGTATGTACTGACGCTTTTCGGACGCTATTACGGGACTCTCAAGGGCGCCGGGTTTTACTGGGTGAATCCTTTTTGCGTGTCTGTCAATCCTGCGGCCGACAGTACGGGCGCAACTACCGGCTCAATCGAGCAGCCGGGCGCGGCTGTAATGAACTTAAAGATGGGCAGCCAGATGACGCGCATAAACAAGAAAGTATCGCTCAAAGTCATGACGCTGTCAAACGACAGGCAGAAGATCAACGATCAGCTCGGGAATCCGATTATCATCGGTATAGTAGTCATTTGGAAAGTGGTCAATACGGCAAAGGCTGTTTTCAATGTCAATAATTACAAGGAGTTCCTGTCGATTCAATGCGATTCGGCACTGAGGGATATCGTCAGGCTATACCCTTACGATACTGCCGGGAGCGATAATGAAAAATCTCTCCGTGGAAGCAGCATGGAGGTTGCAGAAAAGCTTAGGGATGAGATACAGCTAAAGGTAGCGCCGGCGGGGCTTGAGGTCGTAGAAGCCCGGATAACACATCTGTCCTACGCGGAGGAGATAGCGGCAGCGATGCTCCAGCGTCAGCAGGCGTCGGCGGTAATAGATGCGCGCCAGATGATTGTTGAAGGCGCTGTAGGTATGGTAGAGATGGCGCTTGATAAGCTAAATGAGAAAGATATCGTAAAGCTCGATGAGGAGCGCAAAGCCGCTATGGTAAGCAATTTGCTTGTCGTCCTTTGCGGCAACAAGGATGCTCAGCCAATTGTAAACAGCGGGTCTTTGTATTAAGAGGATTTTAAGTTGGATGATAAGAGTAAAAAGCAAGTTCCTCTGCGGCTGTCGGAGCCACTATGGAAGGAGCTGACGGCATGGGCGCAGGAAGATTTCCGCTCGCTGAACGGCCAGATTGAATACTTGCTCAATGAATGCGTAAAGCGGCGGAAAAAGGGGCAGGAATCTGACTGAGCACAACAAAACCCGAAGCTGCGGCTCCGGGTTTTGTGCTTCTCAATGAGCAGTTACCGCTACTAGTATTTTCCAAAGTCCTCATGGTCTTGTTCGGGGAGGGGATCTGTCGTCTGCGGGATGGCGGGGCGCTGTTGGGAAAATGAGCTTGTCAACTGCGAGCCTCGGAACACTGTGCTGCTGTCTCTGAGCCTAAACTGTGTGATAAGCCCTTGCAGCAAAGTGGACTGCGAACTCATTTCCTCTGAAGCGGCGGCGCTTTCTTCCGCCGTCGCGCTGTTTTGCTGGACTACCTGAGCTACCTGGTCAATGCCGATGTTTACCTGGCCTATGCCCAGAGCCTGTTCCTCTGACGATCTGGCTATTTCTCCGATAAGCAGGTCGCTTTCATTTATGCCGGATACTATTTCGGTGAGGCTTGTAGCAGTTTCCCCGGCTATGCGGACGCCCAGATTCGCCTTGTCTATTGAGTTTTCGATAAGGCTGCCCGTTTCCTGTGCAGCTTCCGCGCTTTTTGCAGCAAGGTTGCGCACTTCCTCTGCCACCACGGCGAAGCCTTTGCCGTGCTGGCCGGCTCGCGCCGCTTCCACCGCAGCGTTGAGGGCGAGTATATTTGTTTGGAACGCTATATCGTCGATTGTTTTAATAACTTTGCTTATCGACTGGCTGGCATTGTTTATTTCACCGACGGCGCTTATCATCTCATCCATCTGCAGGCTGCCTTTTTCGGCGTTGCCTTTGATTGTATCTGCAAGATCGGCGGCCTTAAGCGCCATTTCGGCGTTTGCCCTTGTCTTTTCGGCGATTTCCGAAATGGAGCTTGACAATTGCTGTATCGACGCCGCTTGTTCGGTCGCGCCTTGAGCGAGGGACTGCGCGCCGTCTGCTACTTGCTTTGAGCCGGTGGAAACTTGGCTGGAGGAGGAGAGGATATCGCCGAACATGTTGTTGAGATTGTCTATCATTTTCTTGAGTGAGGCACCCATCACGTCGCGGTCGGACAATGGCTTCAGATCAACTGTAAGATTGCCGTTGGAGACTTCCTCCATGGCGTTGCTGACGTCTGTTACATGCTGGACGAATCCGGCGGTGGCCTTTATCGTCTGTCCTGTTTCGTCGTTGAGGGCTGAATACTCGCCGATAGTTTTTATATCTTCTTGGCTTAGTGTAATATCGCCGGCTTCTCCCGCCCTAACCATAAAGGCATGGAGGGGGGCGAGAGGTTTTGAGATTAATCCGGCTACAAACATCGCCAAGATGAAAGCGAGCACTGCCGCAACAATGGCAATAATGACAAGAAGCATAATCATTCTTTGCTCCGTCGCTTGCGTATCAGTTTTATCACTCGCAACGCTCAGCGCGTTCGCTTCTTGCAGTTCATCGAGGAGAGCTACGATAGGGGCAGCCATTGCGGTTCCTTTTGCAATTTCCTCCATAGCTTCTGCTTGTGTGGTATTTTCATTCATCAAAAGCTCACCGAAAGGTATTAAGCCTTCGTCTCTGAACACTCTTATGCCATCGATCATTGATGAAATGTCTGTATTGCGTGCCGCTATGTACGCCGCATCGGCATTTTTGTCGGCAGATAGATTGACCCTGCATTCTTCCAAAGCAGCAATGAACAAATCAACAGCTTGCCTTCCGGAACTAAGTCTCTCATTTATAGCCTGCACTTGCCCTGTTAGTCCGAGGATGTAAGAAAAATCGCGCCGTGCCGTCATCAATTGAAACTTCGCTTCGGAATAAAGCTTATAACGCTCAATGGGGTTGTCGATTAGGTGATTATAGGTATCCCCGGAATTGGTAATGCCTATGAATCCCACCACTGCAACTATGACTGTCAAGGCAATAACTATAACGAACGCCAATATCAGCTTCGCCTTGATCTTCATATTCTTGTACCACGTCATATTGGAACCTCCTCATATATCTTCTGTCTGCCGCGCTTTCTAACTTATATCATTATATGATGAAAAATACAAGTAATTTTTAAGGTTGGAGAACAGTCACCTTTTAAACAGCTATATCTCCAAGGTTTATATCTGCGGTGGTTGTATCAAGATTGCTAAGCACCATGGATTTTCCGCCTGCTTTGATTTCAAGCTTGAAGATGCCGTCCGGCAGGTCTTCGAACCAGAAGTCTCCGTAATTGTCTGTGACGGCATTATACTTCTTGCCGCCGGGGCCGGTCAGCACGCAGGCTGCGCCTATATGAACCTCGTCCTCAACAGGATCGTAAATCGTGCCCGCTATGAACTTTTTTGGCACGTTGAGGTAGTATACGCGCGGTTTTACTTTGTCTTTGAGTTCAGGTCTCCATACTTCGGCTTTTTCGATGAGCTCTTTGGCGTCGTCTTCGTCCATTAGCCTCAGGGCAAGAGTCGGGCAAGCATCCGCGCATCTGGGTTCGCTCCAGCCGTTGTCGAGGAGGTGCGCGCAGCCCGTGCATTTCTGGGCTATATTGAGGTCTTCGTTGAAGTAGATCGCATCATATGGGCACGCATCTACGCAATTGCGGCAGCCTGTACACTTAACCGGGTCTACAATGACAAGGCCGTCGTCCCTTTTGTATTTGGCGCCGGCGGTTTTGCATGCTTCCATACAGGGGGCTGCATCACAATGCATGCATATATGAGGCCTGTATGCGACTTTTACTTTTGGCACAGTACCGCGCACCCTTTCTTCCAGTTTCACCCAGAACTGCCCGACCTCAGGCTGCGGTTTTGCAATAGGAGTCCAGTCATTGCCTGCATGTTCGTCCTTGCACACGAATTGGCATGTGTAGCAGCCATTGCACACTGACAAATCAATTACGAATACTTTCTTTCCCATTATTTCTTTCCTCCTTCGACCCAAGCGCTGAACTTCAAGCCGGAAGCCGCGTCATACTCACGCTCAAATGCGTCGGGGTATTCCCTCATCCACTTGTCCATCTGATGCATGCTCACACGCTCAACCTCCACAAGGAACGCTGTCGTTGCCTGACCGGCGGCGTGTTTGGACGTCAGGCCCTCGGGTGTTATCAAATTTATGGCGCCTCCCCGGTCGATTTTACCCGGTACTATAAAGTCTGTACGGGCGCCGTGGTCGATGGAGACCGCGCCGGGCATGACCCTTTCAAAGACCAGAGCGCCGCACAGCACGCTTCCGCGCTCGTTGTATACGCGAACGATATCTCCTTGCTTTATTCCTCTGGCGGCGGCGTCCGAGGGGTTGATCCAGCACGGCTCGTAGTGATATCCGTCAAAGCCTTTCACTTTGCCCGTCAAAGCCTCTTTGCTCCATGGGATATCGTCGGCTTGCGCATGCGTCCTCCATCTGCCGTGATTGGAGAGGACCAGGAGGGGGTACATGTTTGCACGCCGGCTTGAAATGCGTTCGTCGTGCGTCACACTTTTTTCTATCCATTGCGGATATGGCGGACGTTCTTCGTCATTCGGGAATGCCTTAGCCAAGCTTTCTGAGTAGAACTCAAGCTTCCCCGTAGGCGTCGGGAGTGGGTTTTTTACCGGGTCTTTGTAGAATTCGTACAGGCCCGCGGGGAACTCTTTCCATTTTTCAGAAACCGGAATCACCATGTAGTCGTTCTTTTGAAAATCCTCCCAAGTCACGATATCGCTGAACCTCATGCCTTTATAAGTGCCTTCGATAAGCTCGCCGACCGAAAACCCTTCGGTGACCGCTTCTTCCATTCCAAGCTTTTTGGCAATCTCAACTACGATTTCATAGTCGCTCTTAGATTCGCCTATCGGCTCTACGGCTTTCTTCATGTACAGGACGCTTTGGAAGCTGTCGCCGTCTCGGACGCAGGGCGATATGTCATCTACTTCGAGAGTTGTGTTTGCCGGCAGAATGATGTCTGCGAACAGGCAGTCGTTTTCGAGCCACGGGTGCTGAGCAAGTATGAACTCAATTTGTGAATCGCGCGATGTAAGCGCTATTTCGTTGCCGTTGTTCCAACAAGTCTGGCGGCAGGGGGTGTCTGTCCATATCATGCGTATTCTCGGCCCGTCGACTTCGGATACCCTACTTTCGTTTTTGCCGGGGATCGGATTGAGGATATCGCCTTTTTTGACGGGATAGTTGTATTTATGATACTGATCCGACGTCGGTTCTTCGTGGCCGCCTGTACCCCAGTACTCGATAGAGCCTTTTCTGATCGCTTCTTCGATAAGTGTTTTTGGGATCATCTGCTTGCCCCATGCCGTTGGGGTGCATTTATGCGGCGAGAGCAGCCTGTGGGCATACTTCCCGCCTTCCAGACTCCCGAAAGCTCCCATGTGGTCTGCGCCGGCGCCCATGATGTTCTTTGGCATGCCTGTGTATGCGATCTGGGCCTGATGCACACCCGGCTTGCCGAGGCCTTGCATGCCCAGCAGCACGCACTCGAGCCTGGCTGGTTCGTGGGAATAAGGGCCGCGCGCCATTCCTCCTGCAAAATAGTGGCCGATGGTTACGATTTTCTGGGCCCAGTCCCTTGCAAGCGCTTTGATCGTATAGGATGGGACGCCGCACTTTTCAGCCGCCCACTTTGGCGTCTTGGGTACGCCGTCAACTTCGCCCAGCACATAAGCTTCGATTTTTTCCATACCTACAGTGTGGGTCGCGACATACTCTTTGTCATATGTGCCGTCTTTGATCCATGTATAGATGATCGCGAGCTGCATCGCGGCATCGGTGTTCGGCAGGATCGGTATCCATTTATCGGCATGGATGCAAGCGGAGTAGTTAAGGTCGGGGCAAATGTAGACTTGCTTAATGCCGATATCTGTCCAGTAATATAGCAGGCGGCCCGCAAGCTGCCCCCGGAAGCCCCAGTGTGTCGTCTCGGGGTCGCCGCCCCATACGACCACCATGTCGCTGTTTTCGGAAATGTCTTTCACTACGTTTTCAGCGGGCGCCATCATGCCGATGAAACCTTTGCCCCATACATGCTTTGCGCCCCAGTACCAGCCTTCCCAACTGTCGGGGTTCCTTGTTTGCTGAGTGAATCCGTCCATTTTGTCAAGCAGCAATGTGGAACAGCCGTGTGGTGCGTGAATCATTTTGCATTCCCCATGCCCGTCGCCCTGCACCAGTATGGCAAGCGTGCTCGACTCCGCCCTGATGCGGTTTATTTCAGCGGCGATTATGTCCGTGGCTTCATCCCAGGAAATCCGGACATACTTGCTCTTTCCTCTATTTTGAGTATTGCGCTCGCCGTTTGGATCCCAGTCTACCCGCTTGAGCGGATACATCACGCGGTTTGGGGAATAGGTTCTCTTTTTGTACGCGAGGCTCCACGGGGCAGGCGTTGATTTATGCAGAGGTTCAAAGGCCTTGCCGTTTTTTTCTATTTTCCAGGGGTTGAAGCTTGCGTAATCGTACTTTGAGTCCCAATGGAGGGGCCTGATACGCACGACCTTCCCGTCTTTGACGTCGACACAAGCGGGGGATGCGCCGAAGATGCCTCCACTCAGCCCGAGCGCCTTTATTACTGTCTTGTCGGCGCCGTATGCCTCCGGCACGGCGCCGGCGGCAGTAGCCGGTCTTTTGTTTTCTGACACTGTAATACCTCCCTTTTGCATAGTTTTTCGCTCGGATAATTATATAGCACCGGAAATAATAATGGAAATCAATGATTTTTATTATCTATTAAGATAATCTTAATGATTGACACTTCCATAAATACGGTGTATGTTATGAGTCATTAAGAGAAAAGATGATAAAGGAGTGGAAAAATGGTTTCGGAGTCAAAAAAATATTCTTCGTCCGCGTATTTGAAATTCTTTTTATTGCCTTGGATTGGCATAGTCGCGTTCTTCATAAACATACCATTGCCGGGGTACACGGTACTGGGGGCTACGGTGGCGCCGAGCTCGGTGATCCTAGTTAGCCATCTGACGAATCTTTTTAGAGCACTTTTATGGAATGGCAGTTTTAAGGTCATGCCCTATATCGTGCTTGCGATTGCTGTTTATGGCGTTGTTGACCTTGTCGTACGCCGAAAAAAGCATTTTACAAATACGCTAAATAAGGCGTTTTCAATAATGAGGTGCGTAGGCATAGTATTCATCCTTTTTGCGGTGTTCAATTTCGGCCCGGGCGTAATGCACGAAACGCGCGAGGCTTTGGGAGGCACCAGCATATCGGCGTTTGTTATGAATAATATTCTGATCGCCATTACCATCAGCATTCCGCTTGCGGCGATTTTTCTGCCATTTTTGCTAAACTATGGCCTCGTGGAGTTTGTTGGAGTATTGGTTCGTCCTATAATGCGCCCGGTGTTTAAGCTTCCGGGGCGCAGCGCGGTCATTCTTGTGACCGCATTGCTCGGAAACTTCTCTGTCGCGCATATCGCGGTCAACGAGCAGTATGAGTCAGGGCAGATGACGGAAAGGGAGTCTATAGCTATATGCACGGGTTTTTGCAGTTCTTCAATTGCTTTTATGTTAGTGCTTGTCAGGAACTCAAATATTGAGGAATACTGGAACGCGTTTTTCTGGTCGGCGTTCCTTATTACAATACTCATAACTCTAATTGGAGTGCGGCTGTTCCCGATTTCAAGGATAAAAAACGAGTTCGCACCAGGCGTCGTGCCGCATCCTGAAAATATTTATAAGGGTGATTTGCTCAAAAGATCGCTCGAGGAAGCCCTCGATGTCTCACAAGCCGCGCTGAATCCCGCTAAAACAATCGGGCACATTCTAAAAGCGACGTCCGCGCTGTTGGCAAGTATTATTATGGGCGCGGGGTTTTCCACGTCAGTTGGGATGCTGATATACTTTTATACGCCGATTTTTGAGTGGATCGGATACATATTCCATCCGTTTATGTGGCTTGTGCGCATTCCGCCTGCTGAGGTTGTGACAGCCGCAACAGGCGCTACTATTTCTTTGCTCGAAGTAACTATACCGTCACTTCTCGTCAGCGTTGGTCAATGGTCTTTGCACATACGTTTTATGATGGCTTTGGTCCCTCTTACATCAGTTATCTTTTTGGGAAGCTATGTCCCCAGCCTGCTTGGCACGAATCTGCCGGTTAAATTTTGGCATCTTCTGGTCGTCTGGTTAGAGCGCATGATACTGTCGGTTGTTTTTTCCGGCATTGCCGCTATTTTGCTGTTTGGGCTGCCAATCCTTTCTTAAATGAAATTTCTTTGGCAATAATATAGAAAAGTTTTAGTGTAATTGTGAAATTCAATTGCAATTTGCCGAAACTTCTGTTATTATCTGCCATAAGCGCATCTTAATACTGAGCAAAACATAAAAGTTTCAGTAGAATAGGAGGAAATCAAGTGTCAGAAAACAACAAGTCCAAAGCAATCCCAGGCACAGCTCCGCCGCCTGTCGGGGCTGATAAGACTGTCGTAAAGGCTATTAACCTGAGCGGCGGTATTTTCGGCGCATGCCCCGCCCATGTCGATGTAAAGGACGGGAAGGTCGTGCGTATCAGGCCGCTCCACTATGACTCGAAGTATGACTACGACAGCTTCAATCCGTGGGAGATGGAGCGCAACGGGGTGAAGTTCAAACCTCTGAGCAAATCTGTCCCGCCCCCGTGGGGATTGGCGTACAAGAAAAGGGCATACTCACCAAACCGCGTTATGTACCCGATGAAGCGCGTCGACTGGGATCCGAACGGCGAACGCAATCCTCAAAACCGCGGCTCGAGCAAGTTTGAGCGTATATCATGGGACGAGGCTACAGACCTCATTGCCGCCGAAATCAGGCGCGTACACAAAGAATACGGCCCCACATCGATTCTGCTGCAGTGCGACGGCCACTCAGAGAGCAAGCTTATCCATGCGCCGCACGGCTGCTGCACGCTTCTCCTGGACAAAATGGGCGGATTTACCCAGCAGGTCAGAAACCCGGACAGCTGGGAAGGCTGGTACTGGGGCGCAAAGCATGTTTGGGGCAAGGGATTTATCGGCAATATGGCGCCCGCCGAAAATCTTGTTAACGACATGACCGAAAACACCGAGCTTCTCATCGTTCAGGGCGGCGACCTCGAAACGACACCTTGGGGATTCCGCGGGCAGATGGCAAGCCGCGTAATGTTCTTCTGGAAGCAAGCGGGCATGGAGCAGGTGTACATTTGCCCCGACGTCAACTATTCCGTCGCAATCCACGCGGACAAATGGATACCGGTTCTGCCGAACACCGATGCTGCGCTTCAGCTTGCCATTATCTACATGTGGGTCACCGAAGGCACGTACGACAAAGAGTATGTCGCCACCCACGCGGTCGGTATGGATAAGATAGAGGATTATGTGCTCGGCAAGGTCGATGGTGTTGCTAAAACTCCAAAATGGGCCTCAGAAAAGTGCGGCATCCCCTCATACACGATTAAAGCGCTTGCAAGGCACTGGTCAAAGAAAGCCACAACTGTGGGCCACTACTTTGGCGGCGGCTATATCCGCGGACCATACTCCACGGAGCCCGCACGATTAGAAGTCATCCTTCTGGGAATGCAGGGACTTGGCAAGCCGGGTCAGCATCATGCCCAAATCGCCTATATGGGTATGCCTAAAAACATTACATGGGATCAGCTAAACTACGATATAGCAAATTCCGACACCTCGAAAGGCTTCCAAGAGTATTCGGGTACTTTTGAGACGATCAGGGATAAAGACCCGAGGCTCCATGAGAGGATTTTCAACCCGCACCGCGGTACGCCGCAAGCGTGGGGCAAGCAGCTTATACCCAAGACGCTTATCGAAGAAGCTATCAAAAAAGGCACTGACAAGTACCTTGAGTTCTGGGGCACGGGCGGCCATGAGGAAGAGCCTATTGATCAGATGATAAAATACCAGTATCCTGCCAAAAAAGGTGATCTCCGCTATATACATGGCCATGGCAAAGACAAAGCCGGAGAGCTTGTGCATGACGAAAGAGACATAGATAAGACGTACGAGAAAATAGATTATGACGGCGTGCCGATCCACATGGTATGGACCGACACCCCATGCCGGCAGACTTGCTGGGGAGATGGATTCGATATAGGCATGACTATCCGCAGCCCGCAGATAGAGTTTGTCCTAGCTCAGCATCCATGGCTGGAAAACGACTGCATATATGCTGATATTGTCCTTCCGGCAAACACTTACCTCGAAGTTGACGACATTATGGCGTGTGTGCGCGACGGTGAACATTTCCAGAGTTTCCTCAATATGAAACAGGCTATACCACCGGTAGGAGAATCCAAGAGCGACTTCGAGTGCGTTGTTGAAATCGCCAAGAAGCTCGGTATGGAGGAGGAAGTCACCGGCGGATACTCAGTAGCCGATTGCGTCGAGGGCATATACAAGGGAATGAACATGGATAATATCGTTCCCTGGGAGGAGTTCGACGAAAAAGATTACATGGTCATCCCTGTTTCCAAAAACTGGAAACAGCTCCCGGCGGGGCTTTATGAGTTCTATAAAGATCCTGTCGCCAATCCTATACCGACGCCGACAGGAAAGCTTGAGTTCTGCTCAACTAATCTCATGAAGTTCTTCCCCAATGACGAGGAAAGGCCGCCGTATCCGCAGTGGATAGAAAAGGGCATTACCCATGACGAGCGCCTCTCCAGCCCAAGGGCGCGGACTTATCCGCTGCTTATTATTACCAACCACCCAAGATGGCGCGTACACGCCCAGGCCGACGATATTCCATGGACTAAGGAAGCAATGACCGGAAAGATCAGGGGCTTCGACGGATATCTCTATGAGCCGTGCTGGATCAACCCCAAAGATGCAGAGCCCAGAGGCATAAAGACCGGCGATATAGTCAAGGTGTTCAATGAGCGCGGCATCGTGCTTTGCGGGGCGTTGGTATTTGAACGCATCATGCCGGGCGCCCTTTCAGTTGACCACGGCGCAAGGACAGACGTCATCATCCCCGGCAAGCTCGACCGCGGCGGCGCCATCAACCTCATCACACCGGGCGGGCTTACGTCAAGGCATGCCGGAGGCCAGGCAACTACGTCGTTCCTGGTAGATGTACAGCGGGCCAGCATGGAGGAATTGGATACATGGAGGCGCGATTATCCCGAGGCTTGGAACCGCGAATATGATCGGGCTGCCGGACTCAAATCTTCCGCTTGGCTTGAAAGGGGGAGCAAATAATGGGAAAGAAAGTATTTGTAATTGACCTTGCCTTGTGCAATGGTTGCCATAGCTGCCATATCGGATGCAAGGACGAGCATGTTGCAAACGATTGGACTCCGATCGCGAAGCCGATGCCTGAGATCGACCACTTCTGGTTCAAGCTTCAGGAAAAGGTTCGCGGCTCCGTTCCCAAGGTAAAGGTTGCGTATAAGCCACATTTCTGTATGCACTGCGACGATCCTCCGTGCGTGAAGGTGTGCCGTTTCGACGTTAAGTATAAGCGTGACGACGGCCTGCTCATCACCGATCCGACAAAGTGCAAGGGTTGCCGCCTTTGCTTGGACGCCTGCCCGTATGATGCGATATACTTCAATAAAGACCTGAATATCGCCCAGAAGTGTACGGGTTGCGCGCATCTTTTAGACGAAGGCTGGAAGGAAACCAGGTGCTCCGACAACTGTCCGACGCTGTGTATAAAGATCATGGACGAGGACGACGCGAAGGACATCATTGCAAAAGCCGAAGTCATGAAGCCGGAGCTTGGGACGAAGCCCCGCGTCTACTACCTCAATGTGCCTAAGAAGTTCATCGCCGGTACCGTTTTCGACCCGGTGGAGGATGAGGTCATCATCGGCGCTGAGTGCGTCCTTAAGGGCGGCGGAAAGACATTCAATGTCAAGTCAAACCATTTCGGAGATTTCTGGTTCAACGACATCCCGGAAGGCGTATATGACCTGAACATCAAGGCGGGCGCCAAGTCCAAAGCCATCGCAGGAATCGACGCCACGGCAGAGGATGTGAACCTGGGAGATTTGGCACTGTAAGAATTAAAAGTCAAGAGTTAAGAGTTAAGAGTTAAGAGTACAAGATTTTGTATAAACGCTTTATTATAACATTAACAGAATAACTCGAAATAAAAACCGCTTTGGGTCTAAGTATCCAAAGCGGTTTTGCTCACTCTTAACTCTTAATTCTTAACTCTTAACTTGAACAGCAGGCAGCCGCAGCTGCAGTAGCCTCTTTCTCTGTTGTCACAGTTTTTGCACTCAGGCTCAGTCCACTTAAAACAGGCGGGTCTGTCTATCGCGTTGAGGTAGTACATAGCCAGGTCTTCGATATTGCGGTAGTTTCGGATTTCTTGCTTAGTGAATTCTGACGTCCCAAAACAGCGTATCGCTTTGAGATCGGGTAAGACGTCTATGACAGGGGAGCAATTGTTGATCTCGCAGAAAATTACTCTCTCCCAGAATGATTCGGTATATGCCTCAGATAAACCCTTGTAAAGGACATCCTTTGCGCCAAGGAGCGCCTCACGCTCGTCATCCGTGAAAACGCAGTCAGGTATGAAGTTGCAGTCAAACCCGGTCAGTACGCCACGGCGGATCATATCGCCGATAAACCTTATAGCAACAGGCTTCATCTCACGAAAGTATTCAAGCGGGCTTTTACCTTTCAGGTCGCCTTTTTGCGGCACGGAGATGGAAAGCCTTATTACGTCGAACTGAAGCTCTTCAATGAGGGGAAACACA
>Ga0099364_10003578_pt1 | contig 24021 bp, 21 predicted proteins | sample TergutTh196P3_FD_73070 | JGI IMG/M metagenome (GOLD analysis project Ga0099364, IMG submission 73070) | Microcerotermes parvus P3 segment gut microbial communities from Pointe-Noire, Republic of the Congo - Th196 P3 | ecosystem: Host-associated > Arthropoda: Insects > Digestive system > Gut ...
CGATTCAGAAAACAGAACTCTGCGGGGCTTTCCGATAAAATGAAACTGCGGAACCATCACAATATCCGGCCCGAACAAAACCCCATTAGTCAGATTACTTTCATCAAATAGATGTATGGGCGGCTTAACCCTAACAATTCTCCCATTTTTACGCACTTCTCCTGGCGTAAAACCAAAATCCCGCTTAAAAGCACGAATATAAGACTGCTCATATCCGAAACCATAATCCAGAGCAATTTTAAGCAAAGTGGAATTCGATTTTAATAAATCTTCAAGACTTGCCGCTAAAATACGGGAGCGTATATATCCGGTAATAGGCTGATTAAAGGCAAACCTGAACAACCTCCGAAGATGACGCTCCGAAATCTTGTGTTTTTTTGCCAAATCATCAGCATTAATGCCGTCCTTGATACCTTTCTCAATATCAATCAATACATTTTCAAGTAAATCGTATGGCCTTAGCACGGTGTACCCCTGACTTATTTATTATAATTACTAAGCAAGCAAACTGTCTACAATATTTATTCTCCATATTAATATTCTCTCTCAAATGGTTTTAAGAAAAAGAATTCCCTGCCTTTAAAGAACCTTAATAAATTAATTATACCTCTTATACTTTCATCTACGAAAAATGCAATAAATAATCCCAATAACCCTAAATTTACAGGGAAAATCAATACATAAGATAACACTACTATCAAAATAGTTCCAAATATCTGCCCGTATAACATCCACCGAGTATCACCTATACCTTTGATTGCAAGACCAATAACATTGTTAACTGCTCTAGGTATCATTGTAAATGATGCAATGATTAAAAAAGAAGCGGCATAGCCAATAAGAGATACATCATTTGTAAATATAGCAAGGATTCCTCTTGGAAAAGAAATAAAAATTGCAGCGATAACCGCACATATTAATAATGAAAACCGCAGGCATCGAAACCCTGCATTAATTGCCAATTTATTATCGTTTTCTCCGGTTTTTTGACCTACCAGAGTTAAAGCTGCATTTGCAAAACCCATATAAAAAAACCATGGAAGTATTTCAATCGAAAAAATAAGCGTATATATTCCTGCTGCCATTATATCCAATCTATTTAGAAACGATACTAGAATTATGTTTCCAATATGCCAAAGACCAATTTCAGCTCCCGAGGGAACACCGATTTTAAAAATATTTTTATATAAACTCCAACGGAAAGAAAAAACTCTCTTTAGTTTTAATCTAAATGGAATAATTTTACTCTTAAACACATAGATAATAATAATTGGAGCTGTTGCAAAATTAGATATAACAGAGGCAAGGGCTGCACCCTGCATATTCATTTGAGGAAAACCGAATCTTCCAAATATCAAAATCCAGTCAAGAAATATGTTTAATATATTACTCAAAATACCTGAAAGCATAATTATTTTTGTTATGCCTATTCCATGCATTACAGATGTGCATGAAGAAATTGGTCCTAAAAGCAATAAACTAAAAGACAAAATTTTTATGTAAGAAATACTATATTCCAAAACAGGAGATTGAACACCCATTATTTTAAACAAATATGGCGACAAGAAAAAGAAAAATAAAAAAGCCAAAAATGGGAATATTGAATTGCCAATAAAAGAACATTCTGCATATTTTTTGCTATTCTCGAAGTTCCTTTCACCTATATTTTGAGCAATTAAAATCGTTGTTCCAACACATAAGCCCGATATAATAGCAAAAATTGCGTAAAAGGGAACTACTGCATTTCCTACAGCGGAAAAATATCTGGAATCAATATGACCTAACATAGCCCTGTCAACCCATATCTGCACCTGCATACTTAATTGTTGAAAAACAAGGGGTAATGCTATGTTAAATATTCTTCTTGTACTAACTTTGCCTGCCATTTTTTTCCCTAAAGTATTTTAAAAAATACAGGATAGGAAAATTATAAAATTAACATTTTAGGACAATTTATAAAAAAAACTATAAAAAATAGCAATATTCCAATATCCTTTTTCCGTACATATCTTCTTCAAAAAACCTGTGCCAGTTAAAACGCATAAAAGAGTACATTTCTCTTGCATACTTTTCGTCTTTCAAAGCAAAGCCTTCTTCAATAAGTTTTCTTTGGCAGTCTGTATCGTATTTGATTATCTCATGCCTTTTACCATATACCTGGCATACTCCAATTACTGATTTGGGAAAATCAATTGTCTCATATCCTTCCTGGGAGCTGTCGCTGGAAGGTTCTGGAACACTTGTCCCTTTAGGCATAAAAATACCCAGCCAGCGTTGTATAAGACCATCATTCATCTTTGTAAGATAAATATACGCATCTCCGCCTTTATAGAATGTTTTTAAATTTTCACATGATTGCTTTTCTATCTTATCAAACCGTCCGTCAAGCCGCCATATATCAACAAAATCAAGAACATTTTTATCACCCTCGTATTCCTGTTCAAGTATCTTTTTCCCAATAAAACACAGCGCAGGGATTTCTTGTTTATATACTTTAGTAATTCCGGACGGCTTTTTCCCTGCAATAATTTCTGGTGTCTTTTTTGCAACAGGAGCAAACCATTCCCATAATCTGTAACCCTCGGCATTTGGAAATAACTCGTACTTATCAATATTAAGTCTTTTCCTTTCCAAAAAATATTGCTGTTCATTATTATCCATAAAGTCATCAATAGCTTTATACATTTTATCAGCAGCATACATACTAAAATCATTGCTAATAATATAACGAAATCTAGCACAGATTGAAGTTTCAAATGTAAAACAGTCAAACCCATCAGGCATATTAGAAAAATCCTTTACTTGAAATGAAGGCATAAAAAGCGAATAATCAACATCTCCTTCTGCTTTTCTATTAATATTTATTCCAATATTGTTGTTAATTCGATTAATTTTTTTACTTAACTCATGGCAAATAAAAAATTCAGTTTTTTTAATAACAGAACCAATTGCATCACGGAATCTTATATTAAATTGTTTGCCAATTACAAGGAACTTAGGTATAATAACAATTTCAGGACCAAAAATAATCCCATCCGGTATTTTTTGCGCATTAAATAGATTGAGGGGCGGTTTAATTTTTACAATATGCCCCTTTTTACGTAGATCCCCCGGAGTAATGCCAAACTCCCGTTTAAAAGTACTAATATAAGACTGCTCATAATCAAAGCCGTAGTCTATTGCAATATCTAATATATTTAAATTTGATTTTAGTAAATCTTCAAGACTTGCTGCTAAGATACGAGAGCGAATATACCCGGTTATAGGCTGATTAAAGGCAAATTGGAACAATCTCCGTAAATGCCTTTCAGAAAGTTTATATTTTTTTGCAAGAATAGTCGTATTTATGCCTGTCTTGATACCTTTTTCTATATCAATCAGTACATTTTCCAGTAAATCGTATGGCCTTAGCACGGTGTACCTCTAAATTAGTAGAGTCTCAAGTTATTTTAAAAATAATATAAATCAAATTAAATCCTTAAAATTAACATTTTCGGACATTTATAATTTATACATGAATTATTTAATGCCTATATTTTTTTTAGATTCTCAATTTGTATTCTTGAAGCTTCAAAGAGTTCTTCATCTGCTTTAACAATATTAAATGTTGTGAAGATAAAGAAAAATAACAAGTAGATAATATATAATATATGTTTATTCAGATATTTTTATTCTCCTTCCATATTGTTATATAAAGTACCAGTCAATTACAAATTTCTTTTAGGTCTTAATTTTTGTATAATTATTGGCAATCTATTAATTATTTTATCTTCAATATTTTTTCTGTTTTTTTGAAAATAAATTCCAGTAAATATTAATAATACCCCTATAATGGTTAAAGCAAATGGAAAAAATACAGAGTCGTGAAAGTACTTCCATGACAATCTGCTTAAAAATTGTATCAACCCTATTGTTCCAAAAACTAAAAATACATTTCGATTAAGAAACAATGAAGTTAATATTAATAATATATTTACAATACCAAGAAAAATAAATTTTATTGTGTCATCATTGTAGAATACTGATAAACCTGAGGAAAGTGTTATTAAACCAAAAAGATATAGCCAAAACGAATAATCCTTTTTAAATTTAATATCTGTAAAATAACCAATACAAATCATAATCAAACCAAAAATATTTGATACAAAAGCTCTTTCAGTCCATGTAAAATTTGTTTTTTCAAATATTATTGGAACAATATCCATTGAGAAAAACCATAATGAACCAGCAATTAGAAAAAGGATAAATGGAAATTTTGTCTTAAGAAGTATTGGGATTGCAACTATAATAACACTAATTTCAAGTATTACCCATTTACCTCTTACCCAAACATAATAGTCACTATATTCCCATGATTGCGGCCAAAAATCAAATATACGTAGTAATGAAAACACAAAAAGAGGTATTACAGCTATTGAAACAGAATATATAATCCCGCCTGCTACTTCAAAACCTTTTTTAAAGAAGACAATATAACCAGTAAATAAAAAGACAAAGAAATATATTGCTGAAATGATGGCTATACCAATATCTCCAAACCTATTCCAACCTGTTCCCATAAGCCATGTCATTGCAGAAATAATTAATAAGCCGCCCCCATAATAAAGTACTTTTTGAGATTTTGAGATTTGATTATTGCAGTTATATACATATTCTTTGAATTTCTTAACCTGATCTTCTGTAAATATGCCATTCCCTACTGCGTTATTTAGGTGTTCATCTGTATATCTCATATATTCTTAAAAGAATAGTACCAAGCCTATGACCATCTGCCATCAATAAACGTAAAATCTTCTCCAGCAACACCATACTTTGTCAGTGCAATAATCCAATCAATTAATGCCCAAATACCAAACCAGTCGATGAGAAGTTTTAAAATACCAAGGCCTATTTGACCTCTTAAGAATCTATCTACACCAAACCAACCAAAAAGAAATGTTCCAAACCAAACAAAAAAGTGCTTGTTAATTCGCCTTACATTTCCATTCTCAGAGATCAGTTGCCCTGTTTGGTTAATTTGTCTTACACCGCATTTCGGACAAATTTCTGCTTCCTTTTTTATCAGCGCACCACAAGAGAAACAATAAACTTCTAAGGCTGATGTAATACTTTTTTTTAATTGATTAACTCCGCATTTCGGACAAATTTCTGCCTCTTTCTTAATTACTTCACCGCATGAAAAACAGTATTTTTCATCATTATTCATTTTCTTCCTCCAAAAATATATTAACCATATCCCATAATTATCATATAGTCAATAAGTAACAATAATTCCCATTAATTAGAGGGACGTCCGCGGCAAACCTATACCCCGCTGAATGCCTTGTCAATAATTTCCTTATCCGGCGGCTGGGTTAACATGGACACAACAAAAACCGACACAAAAGGCGCGATGATTGCGATACTTGCGCTTAACGGAGAATTGCTTTGCCCAAGAACAAAAAACAGTACTGTCATTACAGCAACACCTGTAAGTATTCCTGAGTAAGCAGCTGCTTTTGTAACGCGTTTTGAATAAAGCCCAAGTATATACGGCGCGGCAAAGGCCCCGGAAACAAGGCCCCAGCTAAGCGACATCAGGTAAACGATAATACTGAACTGAAAGCGCGATATAAAAAATGAAACAATAATAAAAACAGCAGAAAGTATGCGCATCATGCTAACAGAGCGGCTGCGGAACAGGTCAATGGCAACTGCTGACGAAGAAACCAGCACGAGCGATGAAAGTGTTGACATGGAAGCAGACAATATCAATAAAAGTATAAGCGCCATAAGCAATTGAGGCAGCCGCTGTGTAAACAATATGGGAACAATGCGATCAAAAATAATACTGCCAGCCTCATTCCTTGGAATTGTGTTGAGGTCAAAAAACACATGGGACGCAGCCCCGGTATAATAGGCAGAGAACCCTATTACCAGAGCAAAAACAGTTGTCACAATGGTTGCCTTGGGGATTATCGACTCGTTCTTTATTGAGTAAAACCTCTGGGTCATTTGAGGAAGACCCCACACGCCAAAACTTGTCATAAACACAAGGCTTGCAATTGTCAAAGCAGAGGGCCGGGCTTGCAATGGAATATGGGCATTATAATTCTCTGCTATTCTGCTTACTATCCCGAAAACACCGCCCTCTGGCGCAGTAACAACAAACACTATTGCCAATGCACCTGCAAACATGATAATCGCCTGAACAAAACTGGTAAAAGCCACAGCAAAATAACCGCCCAAAATCAGATAGATTCCTGTAAATGCAACTATAATCAAAAGGGCTGCATCAAAGTGAATGCCAAAACCTTCCTGGAAAAGAAAGCCAAGGCCCCTGAACACGCTGGCTGAATATGGCAAAAGAAAAAGAAACACAATAAGGGCTGCAATGGGTTTAAGATGTTTTGCCCCATACCTTTCCTGTAAAAATTCAGGCATGGTCATGGCATTAAGGTTTTGTGTCATGCGCCTTGTCCGCCTTGCAAGCACAAGCCATGCAGTACATGCACCTATAAGCCCGTTACCCAGAGCAATCCACAGGGCATTAAGGCCGAATTGCCAGCCCTGGGTTCCGGCAAAGCCAATAAATATAACCGCGGAAAAATATGTTGTGCCGTAGGTGGCAGCTGAAATCCAGGGCCCCAGAGTTCTGCCGCCCAGGAAAAAATCATTTAAGTTTTTGGTTTTTTTCATGCTCCATACGCCAATGCTGGTCATAAGCGCCAAAAATACAACCAGTAAAACCAGACTAACATTCATTGAAATCTCCTTTTTGAAGCTTATTATATAGTATTAAATATTGCAGATTTGTTCTATTATATAATGATAATAAATTATAGGAGATACAATGAAAACAAAAGCTGTGCGGCTTTATGGCGAAAAAGACTTAAGGCTGGAAGAATTTGAACTCCCGCAATTAAAGGATGATGAAATCCTTGCCAAAGTTGTTTCAGATTCAATATGTATGTCAAGTTATAAATTGGCCATGCAGGGAGAAAAACACAAACGTGTACGCCATAAATTAAGTGAAAAACAGCCCATTACAGGGCATGAGTTCTGCGGAGAGATCATAGAAGTAGGCTCTAAATGGAAAAGTAAGTTTAAAGCCGGGGAAAAGTTCGTGATGCAGCCTGCGCTCAATGTTCCGGATTCTGATGGTAAACCTACGGTCTGGGCGCCTGGTTATTCCTATGAATATATCGGAGGAAACGCAACATATATAATTATCCCCAATGAAGTAATGGAAATGGATTGTCTTCTGGATTATAATGCTGATAATTTCTACCTTGGCTCCCTTGCAGAACCCATGTCCTGCATCATAGGCGCATACCATGCACAATACCATACTCGTCAGGGTTCATATATCTATGAAATGGGAATTGTTAAAAACGGTTCCATGGCGCTTTTGGCAGGTGCAGGCCCAATGGGTCTTGGAGCCATTGACTATGCCATACACGCTGACACAAGACCAAGCCTGTTAGTCGTAACTGATATTGATGATGAAAGGCTTAAGCGTGCAGCAGAGGTCTTAAGCCCGGAAAAAGCTGCCAAACAGGGGGTGCGTCTTGTGTATGTAAACACAAAAAACATGGCTGACCCCATAAGCTCTCTTAAAGAGATAAATAATGGAAATCTTTTTAATGATGTTTTTGTATATGCTCCTGTAAGAGCCATTGTGGAACTGGGGGCGAGGCTTTTGGAAAGCGACGGCTGCCTGAACTTTTTCGCAGGCCCCACAGACACAGCATTTTCAGCAGAGATCAATTTTTATGATGTTCATTATAACTCACATCATTTTATTGGAACTTCTGGCGGCAATACCGATGACCTTAAAGAAGCCATTACAATGATGACTGCGAAAAAATTAGACCCTTCTTCATTGGTAACCCATGTGGGCGGCCTTAATTGTGTGCCTGATACCACAATTAACCTTGCAAAAATTCCAGGCGGTAAAAAACTGATATACACCCACAAGAACCTGCCCCTTACTGCCATTGCGGATTTTGAAGAAAAAGGCAAAAGCGATGCTTTCTGGAAAACTCTGGCAGAAATTACCAACAGAAGCAATCAACTCTGGTGTAAGGAAGCAGAAGACTTTCTTTTGAAAAACGCCCCGGAGATTTAAGCTCCAGATAATGGTACTGGAGCATGGCATTGAATAAAAACACTGCGGAAAACCCAAGCTTCCAAAGGCTCTCACTCCTTATTGGCAAAGATACGCTTGAAGCCCTGTCGCAGACAAAGGTAATTGTATTTGGGCTTGGAGGTGTTGGAAGCTGGTGTGCAGAAGCCCTTGTACGTTCGGGAATTGGGAACATTTCTCTTGTGGATTTTGATGTAGTTGAGATCTCAAACATTAACCGCCAGATAGAGGCTACAAGCCTTACTCTGGGACAAGACAAAACACAAGCCCTTGCCAACCGGCTTAAGGAAATAAATCCTGCTTGTAATATCACCACTATAAATAAATATTTTTCAGCTGAAAACAGTAAAGACTTCGATATTCCAAGCGCAGACTATATCATCGATGCCATTGACAGCATTGAAAGCAAACTTGACTTAATAGAACATGCTGTGCTTTCAGGCAGGATGCTTTTTTCCTCAATGGGCATGGCACGCAAGCTTGATCCCACAATGATAAGAACAACTAATATATGGAAGACACGCGGCTGTGCTTTAGCCCGTCATGTGCGCGAAGGCCTTAGAAAACGGGGCTTTACAGGGGATTTTACTGTTGTTTACAGTGAAGAAAAACATCCTGAGTACAATAAAGCTGGGGACAGCGGGCAGCAAAATACAAAAAAAATTCTTGGCAGCGCTGTTACTGTAACAGCCTCAGCCGGGATGATACTTGCAAGCCTTGTTATTAATGATGTTCACAAAAAGTTTAAAGGCAATCCGGAAAAAGAGGCATGAACCACAGATTTCTTCGCAGGGCAGACCCAAAGACAATAGTAAAAAAGCTTAGCAACAAAGCAATATTTGAAAGAAAATTGATTGTCCCGGATGATCGCATCCTGATTGCTGTTTCAGGAGGCAAAGACTCAAGTGTCCTGGCCTGGGTACTTTCAGAATTGAGGCTTGTGTTAAAATTCGACTACTCTCTTGAAGCTGTCCACATATCAAGCGATTTCTGTGCCTGCTGCAAAAAAACAGACCTTGCAAAGCGCCTTGATGAATGGAACATACCTTTCAATGACCTGGATGTCCCGATAATAGGCAGGCTCAAACCCGGGCGAAAAATGAACTGTTACTGGTGTTCTGCACAGCGCCGCACAGAACTCCTGCGTTTTGCCATGGAAAAAGGATTCAATAAAATCGCTTTGGGGCATCACCTCGATGATATTATCGAAACCTTTTTTATGAACATGATGGACAAGGGCAAATTACTCTCTATGCCCATTTTTCTATCATACAGAAAATACCCTGTAAGCCTTATTCGACCTTTGGCATATCTCGAAGAACAGCAGATAATTGCCTGTGCCGCAGAGCTTGATATACTGGCTGCGGCCTGCACCTGCCCTTATGGCATAAATTCCAGCCGCCGGAACATAAGGGAAAAAATCGCAGCTCTTAGTAATAATTCAGGGGCAGTAAAGCGCAGAATTCTGGCCTCACTTTCATCCGGTAAACAAGACCTATTAATGGAAGAATAACACCCCAAGATAAAAAAAGACCTTGCAAAAAATAAAAAAATAGGCTATATTATATGTCTGGGAAGGGAATTCTACCGATACTGATAAGACGGTAAAAGGATTTGCCGATTATCTGACCAAATTTCAAGGAGTGAAAAATGAAAAAGTCGTTTTTTGTAGTTTTACTTGGATTGATTATCTGCATTGCTGCCCCAAGTTCCCTATATGCCCAAGCTGCAATTCATGAATCAGAGTTTTATTATATTAATACTCCACTGGATAGTATTTTTATACACAGAACAGGTTATATACTCCTGTACAGGCAGGGAACTAATCTGGCCTGGACTCATATTCCATTTAACTGGTTCTCTGATCCTGCGGGAAGGGCTGATATGATAGCAATTCGTGCAGGAAGAACATGGCCTTCTTTTACTACTTATTATCATAACGGAGAATTCAGCCATGTGCGTATCTATGTCAGGAGAGAAAGAGGCCATAATTCATGGAGAGTTGTACCTTTGGCTCAGGATTTGGAAACGTATTTTAGAAATATCAGGAAAATAGAACTGGAATAAACGTGTCCAGCACACTCTCAGAATTATCTCCAAGCGCACTGGAAACCATGCAAAATGCCATCTCTCTGGAAGGACTAGACGGATGGCTTTTTTGCAATTTCCGGTGCAGGGATAAACTTTCAAATCAAATTCTACATATTCCGGATTCCTCCAACTCAAGGTTTTGGTATTATGCTGTGCCAATCAAAGGTGAACCCTTAAGGATAATTCATTCTGTAGAACCAGAAGCACTTGATTCACTTCCTGGCAGCAAGGTTTTTTATACTGGCAGAGAGACTCTAAAAAACGCCCTTAAACCCCTGGCTGGAAAAAGCTGGGGTGTCCATATTTCTGATGAAATCGCTGCTATTTCCTATATGGACGCTGGAACAGCCAATTTTTTAAGGGATTGCGGGCTAAAACTAATAACAGCCGCAGCCTTGATCCAGCGCTTTTGCGGAATTCTTGATGAACAAGGCATTGCTTCCCACGAAAGATCAGCTGTTCATCTTCATGAAATCGTAAAAATTGCCTGGGATTTTATTAAAAAAGCATATAATGACAAAAAAGACATTTTTGAAGGTGATATACGGCAATTAATGATCGCAGAAATGGAAAAACGCAATATATTTGCTGACCCAAACCTTATTGTAGCTGCGGGTGTAAACTCCGGAAACCCCCATTATAATTTTACTGGAAAAGGCGCGCAAATCAGGGAAGATGATTTAATCCTGCTTGATATCTGGACAAAGGAAAAAAGCGAAGGCTCGATTTACGCGGATATTTCCTGGGCAGGTGTCTTTGCAGAAAAAATCCCGGACGAGATGGAAAAGCGCCATAAAGCTATTATTAATTCCAGGGAAGCAGCTATATCATTCATCAACAATGAATTTAAACAGGGCCGAAATCCCACAGGGGCCTCGGTTGATATAATTGCAAGGGAAGTATTTGAAAAAGCAGGGTATAGCCAGGGCCTTAAACACAGAACAGGACATGGAATAGATACTGAAAATCATGGGTCCGGGGTAAATATAGATTCTGTTGAGTTTCCTGACAAACGGCTTTTACTGGAAGGCTCCTGCTTTTCGCTCGAACCAGGATTGTATTTTTCTGATTTTGGCATGAGGACAGAGGTTGATGTTTATATAAAAAATAATGCTGCCATTGTCTCTGGCAAACCTCATGAAAGACAATTTACACTGCTCACCTGTTAAATAAAACTTATGAAAAAAGTACCGCGCGATTTACTGGAATTCATAAAAACCGGAAACAAATTTATAATTGCCGGACACAAAGAGCCTGACGGTGACTGCATTGGCAGCCAGCTTGCCCTTGACTCTGTTCTAAGGCGGGCAGGCAAAAAAACAATACTGCTTTCAGCTGGTTCTTTTGACAGAACAGAGATAAAAAAATACAGCAAGCTCTTTAAATCCAAAATAGATGAAAATTTAAAAAAAGATGCACGGGTCATTATAACTGATTGCACAAAAATTGAAAGAACAGGTGATATTGCTCCATTTATTGAAGGTCTTCCTGCTGCATTAATCGATCATCATAAGCGCGAAAATGAAACCAAGTCTCATGATTTGGGCCCGACCTATATCGATGAAAAAGCATCTTCTACAACCCTGCTTATTTTGTATTTAATAAAGGCCCTTGGCATGGAATTGACAAAAGAGGAGGCAGAGTACATTCTCTTTGGCCTGTGTACAGACACTGGTTTTTTCAGGCACCTGAGCGCTGAAAGCAGTGAAGCCTTCGAGGCAGCAGCTCTGCTTGTAAAAGCAGGTGCAAGCCCAAAAAAAGTTCACGCAGCAATGTACGGCGGAAAAAGTCTTGGGACAAGGCTTTTGATCGCTCATGTACTGCAAAGTATAGAACCGCACTTTAACGGAAGGTTAATAATTGCTACCGAAGAATATGAAGAAACTCAAAAGCATGGCAAGGAAGGCCGGGACTCAGACATATTGTATCAACTGCTCCAGTCAATAGATGGTGTGGAGGCCATTGCAGTAATCCGCCAGGAAAAACCGGATAATTGCACAATAGGCCTGCGCTCACTTGATAAAATTGACGTAGACCTTATCGCAAGGAATCTTGGGGGCGGCGGACACAAGAATGCTGCCGGAGGATATGTTCCCGGAACCATTTTGGATGTAAAAAAGAAAGTTTTGAAATTTTTTAAGTTATATATGTAATAAAAATAAAGCAAACAAGGGGTTTTGACCCGTAATTTCTGCATATTAAGTATTGGAGCTAATATGCGGAAACAGCAAAAACCATCATTATCAGAGCTGAGGTCAGAATATATCAAAGGGAGCTTTGACCGAAAAATTTTTGAAGGGCTTATCTTTCAATATCTTATTGACAATGCCAAAAAGTACAATTTGTTTAGCGGACATCCTGATCGCTGGTTTGACTTTATTGGCTGGCTTTATCCGCGCTTAAGCCGCGCAGTTGATTATTACAGGGAAAACGGTTCCAGTTTTGATTCATATATCAATTCCATAATCCATTGGTCAGGAAAAGAGTACAAGGCCATAGAAGAACAGCGCCGTATTACAGAATACATCTGCTGGAGATCAAAGACCATGGAAACGAGGAGCTCAGAGCCTTTATACACAGAAGATATTAATCCTGAAAATAAGAAAATGCTGCTTTTTTCATTAGAATATTTTTCCAGCCGTCAGATACTTATAATTTTTCTAAAAGCATATTACTTTATAGATGAATATTATCTTACCATTGTAGCAAAGGCCATAAAAATCGATAAGGAGCACCTTCGCAGCATGTTGGACAGAGTTCGCGAAATACGCTTACAGCGGGACATAAAAATAAATACATTAAGGGAAAATATCTACAGCCAATACCACCGCTGTCTGGCTTTTCAAAGCCGCCTGTATGAATCCTGTCCTGGAACAGCAAAACATTATAAACTTAAAAATTATCTGGAAAGAGCCAGGAGGCGCTACGAGCTTATGAAAGATAGGTTCGGTAATATACGTTTTGAAGCCACAAACAGGCAAATCAGCGAAGTACTCAATATCCCAAAAGGGACTGTAGATTCTGCACTTTATAATGCAAAGAAAAAATGGGAGATGATTAATGGAAATGCAGCCAAGAGCATATATAAAGGGCAAACAAGCCATGCCTGAAACAAAAAAAATAAGACCCCTGCCCCTGCAGCTTCCTTTCCAGACACCTGGAGAAGATATTGCAAATTCCATACTTCATGGCCTTGGAGTATTTCTCGCAATCGCAGGACTTGTTCTTTTAACCCTAAGGAACCTGGGTTATTTTGGCGGGACCATGGCTAGCGGGCCTGTTATAGCCTGTTATGTGATATTTTCCGCCACAATGATATCCATGTTTCTGTCTTCAACCCTGTACCACGCGATCCAGCACGAAGGGGCAAAAAGGATTTTCCAAATTCTTGACCATTCCTCTGCATACCTATTGATTGCAGGCACCTATACTCCTTTTTGCCTTCTTGCCATAGGCGGAGTCTGGGGCTGGACTTACTTTGGCATTGAATGGGCAGTAGCCATAACAGGGATTATTCTAAACGCAGTAAACCGGAAACTTCTTGTAAAAATCGAACTATGGGTATACCTGGCAATGGGATGGGCAATTATCGCAGGAGTATGGCTCCTGTACAGCCGCATTCCCCACATAAGCTTTTTCCTGCTCCTTGGCGGCGGTATTATTTATACCATGGGAACCATCTGGTCAAAAAGAATGCACCGCCGAGGGACCCATGTGATCTGGCATTGCCATATAATATCTGGGGCTGTTTTACACTGGTTATCACTCTGGTTTATGAGCTGAATTACTGATATAATTTGTACATGGCTCCAACAGTCGATGATAAAAAAATCATTTATACAATGCACAGGGTTTCAAGAAAACACGGAACAAAGCAAGTTTTAAAAGATATAAGTATTTCATATTTTTACGGAGCTAAAATAGGCGTTCTGGGACTTAATGGATCTGGAAAATCCAGCCTCTTAAAAATTTTTGCTGGTGTTGACAATGATTTTACAGGTGATATATCCATAAGCCCCGGATATACAATCGGGTTTCTGGAACAGGAGCCTTATCTTGAGCCTGGTAAAACAGTAAAAGAAATTATATCCGAAGGGGTAAGGGAAATAGTTGAGCTTCTTAAGGAATTTGACAATGTAAGCGAGGCTTTTGGAGAGCCGGATGCAGATTATGAAAAGCTTGGAGCAAAACAGGCTGAGCTTCAGGAAAAAATCGAGGCAGCGGACGGATGGAATCTTGACAGCCGGCTTGACCTGGCAATGGAAGCTCTGCGCTGCCCTGCCCCGGATCAAACAGTAGATGTACTTTCCGGCGGAGAAAAACGCAGGATCGCGCTTTGCAGGCTGCTTCTGCAAAAACCAGACATACTGCTCCTTGACGAGCCAACAAACCACCTGGATGCAGAAACAGTTGCCTGGCTTGAAAGACATCTGCGGGATTATGAGGGAACAATAATAGCTGTAACTCACGACCGTTATTTCCTTGACAATGTTGCAGGCTGGATACTTGAACTTGACAGGGGCGAAGGCATTCCCTGGAAAGGTAATTACTCAAGCTGGCTTGCTCAAAAAGAAGCAAGGCTTGCACAGGAAGAAAAAGGTGAAAGCGAAAGAAGAAAAACATTACAGCGTGAACTTGAATGGATAAGCATGAGTCCCAAAGGCCGCCATGCAAAAAGCAAAGACAGGATTGCCCGTTATGAAACACTATACCAAGATGGGGAGAGGGAAAAAATCCGTGACAATAAAATTACAATCCCGCCAGGGAAACGGCTTGGCCAGCTTGTAATTGAAGCAAACAGCATCTCAAAAGCATATGGAGATAAACTTCTTTTTGATGATTTAAGCTTTCAAGTGCCGCCAGGTGCATGCGTGGGAATAATCGGGCCTAACGGAGCCGGCAAAACCACGCTTTTTAAAATTATCAGTTCAAAAGAAAATACTGACAAGGGAGATATACGTCTTGGAGAAAGCGTTAAGCTTGCCTGGGCAGACCAGATGCGGGAAAACCTTGACGACAATAAATCTGTCTGGGAACAGCTTTCCGGAGGTCTTGATACAATAAAGCTGGGCGGCGCTGATGGGGCTCCTGCCAAGGAAGTAAACTCACGCGCCTACTGCAGCTGGTACAATTTTTCCGGCAGTGATCAGCAGAAAAAAGTCGGTTTCCTTTCCGGGGGCGAAAGAAACCGCCTAAACCTTGCAATGATCCTTAAAGAGGGCGCCAATGTGCTGCTTCTTGACGAACCCACAAATGACCTTGATGTAAATACATTAAGAGCCCTGGAAGAAGCTCTTGACAGTTTTGCCGGGGTAACAATGGTAATAAGCCATGACCGCTGGTTTCTGGATCGCATTGCAACCCACATATTGGCATTTGAAGAAGATGAAGTTGTATGGTATGATGGTAACTGGACAGAGTATTCATCCTGGCGCCGCGAGAAGTATGGGGCAGCTGCAGATAGACCTAAGCGCCATGTATACAGAAAACTGGAGAGGTAAGCGGAGAAAAAATGGAGATTAAACTCTACAAAAATGATGAACATATATATATCCTTGAGCCTCTAAGCGGCCTTGATCTTTATAATGCAGAAAAAATAAAAGAGCTGATAATGAAGCTTGTTGAAAAAAGAATGAAAGGTGTAATACTTGATCTAAAAAAAGTAGGTTCAATTGGATCTGCCGGGATTGGGGCTCTTATAAGTATTTCATCTACATTACAGAAAATAAATTGCGATCTGGCTATGATTAATTATAACAACAATGTAAAAAAAGCCATTGAAATGTCCAAACTTACAAATTACCTGCCAAGCACCCCTTCCCTGAAACAAGCAGTTGAACAAATACGTTCATTATAATAAACCTTAAACCTGACCTGTAATAAAACCTGAGTTTTCATCATTAAAAGTTTTGCCGTAAATATACTCAAATAAAAAGCGCATGTCCTCAGGAGCCATATCCAGAAAACGAACTCCAAAATAGCCCTGAGCACTGTCCTTAAACTTCCTGACTATCCTTGCATTTGTATTTACCTTACGCTTTGGAGTAATGAGTTTTATAGCCAATTCAATATTGGGCATCAGATATGCTGAACTCGTGTTATTGGGATTTACAAAAAGCAGCCCTGATGCGCTTATATCCATGATCTTGCCTTCAAAGGATTCATTTTTTATTTTACCGTCCTCAAAATATCCGTTTATTTCCAGTGAATTTGCCAAAACCATGCCATACTGGTAAAGCGTATCAATTACAGTATAATCAAAAGGCAGTTTGCCCTGTGAATTTACCCATATATGAATATAGCCGATTATATATTCCTGAAAAAGAATAGGTACCCATAAATCCGAAAAAATCCCGCTGTCAAGTTTTGTCTTTATAAAACGATCGCAGGCTTCATCCACAAATGCCATGTCAACGCCTGTGCTTTCAAGATAACGCTTGAAAATTTCCTCGGTTATAAGCCGGCCTTTTGGATAGGGGTCTTCTGATGGTAAAGGCCCATAAGTAGAGGGAAGATAAAATGCTTTCCCTGTTTCTGCCAATAAAAGTTCTTCTGTTGCTACTGGTTTTTGATCCTTAAAGATGACCAGCTTATATCCATTTGCAAAACCCTTAATCCAGGCAGCCATTTGATCGATCAGGTTGCTTAAATTAACAGGGTCAAGGGACAGCATATAGTCGTTTAATTCACAATGACTGTATTCCCTTACTTTTGGATAAGGGAGAGAGTAGCGATCTCCAAGAAAAGTAATATGAACACTAAGGTCTGAAGGGGTTTGAACCCTTGAATATGAGCGGTCAAGGTTTTTGTAAAGGGATTCCGGTATTGAAGAAGTAATAATATCATCTTTTATAGTGAATACTTCAACAGCAAAACTTATTACCTGCCCCCTGTAGTCAAATATTAAATCTATTTTCTTCTTGGCTTTAAGCCCGGTTACAGGACGGTTTGATTTATAGGTGATTTCTTCTTTTGTGGATTTTGTCACTGTAAAAACAAACTCGGATCGGTCTCTAAGGTACAGTATGGGTATTTTTTCATCATATAAAACTTTTAGAAGGAATTCTTTTTCTATACGTTTTATGGGTGTTGCCATATAATGTCCTAAAAAAACCTCTCGTAAGGAGAAAAATCATGGGGGTAAGTATTACTCCCTTCTGCAAGACTCCTGGCTTCTTCCAGAAGCAGATCATCCAAAGACCAGCTGTTTTCTTCCTGTCTAAGGTATAATTCCCCTGTTATCCAATGTGTTCTTCCGAAAAAACGGACAAGAAATGAGACAGAACCGTCTTCTTCCCTTCGTCCGCCTCCTATATGATATCTCCATGGCTGTATATTTTCCAATGATCTAAGATAATTATCGGCAGAAATCGAACTCAATGAATTCAGGCGGCTGCGGTCTCGTTGAACAAGAGCAGATGTAAATGAACGGGCATATTGCCATGCAGCATCAGGGGCTGTTCCCTGCCCCAAGGGGCCAATCACCATGTCACGGGGAAAACGGGAAGCTTCAGTTCTCATTGGCCAGCGAAGCTGATCAGGGATGGTTTCACCTCGCAAAGCAAAAACAGGCAGAAAAAGCAGCAAAAAAAATCCCAAAATCCGGAATCTAAACATAAATGTATAATAATAGACTTTAAGGGAAATGTACAGTAAAATATATTTGTGTATAAAAACACTCTCTCCTGTCTTCAATCGGGATTTACAGAACCTGTCCGCGACCTTTTATGGGGGCATATTTATTTAACTCCAAGCCTCGCAGCTCTGACAAGGTCTGAGCCATTTATGAGGCTGCATAGAATTATGCAGCTTGGCCCTGCCTTTCATATTTATCCCGGCGCCACACACACAAGAGCCAGTCATTCATTCGGTGTTTTTCACTTGGCAAAACGGCTTTTAATAAGGCTGGCAGAGCAGGGAGCTGATGAATGGCTGAGCCAGGAAGGAATTTTTTCATTTCTTTGCGCAGCATTGCTCCATGATTTGGGGCATTTCCCTTTCACTCACTCCCTAAAAGAGCTGTCTTTAAAAGCGCATGAATCCCTAACAGCAGAAATTATCCTTTGTGAGCCAATAAAAAGCCTTGTAAAAATGGCAGGGGGAAATCCGGATTTTACAGCTGCTATTGTTGACAATGGGCTTGCTGTTAAAGACCTAAATATATCAAAAGATGAAAAAGAGCTTTCTTTCTATAGAAAGCTCCTTTCAGGAACCCTTGATCCGGATAAATTGGATTATTTGAACCGCGATGCCCGCTGCTGTGGTGTTCCATACGGCGCCCAGGACGTGGATTTTATCCTTTCTTGCCTGCACCCCCACCCGAGTCGCGGTACAGATATAGATGAAAAGGGAATAACAAGCATAGAATCCATACTTTTTTCGAAATATTTGATGTACAGGACTGTTTATTGGCACAGATCTGTCAGATCAGCAACAGCAATGATCAAAAAAGTCGTGTTAAATGCCCTTGAAAACAATATTTTAGCCCCAAATGAGCTGTATAATCTTGATGATCATGGCTTTTTTAATCTAATGGAAAGAAAAAAACTGGATATAGAGGCCGTTAGGAGCGGTCAGCTCTATGTTTCGGCAGCAGAATTCCACTTTGAAGAAAAAAAACATAGCGTTTTATCAAATATAAACAGGCGCACAGAATTTGAAAAAAGCCTGGCACAAGCCCTATGTGAAAAAATAAAAAACATTACAGAAGACAAGCTTATAATAGACATACCCGAGCCAATATCATTTGAATCAGACCTGTATATTACAGACAAGAATTGTTATTTTCCTGAGAGTTCCAGCGCTTTTAAGGAGCAAATGATTAGTTCAATGGTAAAATCCTTGCGTATTGTACGTATTTTTGTTGATCCAGCTATCCTATCGGAGTATAATGAAAAAGACATATTGCAAATTACTCAAAAATGGTTAATGTTATTATAATAGGATTAATGGAGGATTAAATGGAACTTCATAATATTGTGGAAGATATAGTTGTCTCAAATGTCACTGATATTTTTAATGCCATTGAAGAACAGGGGAATCCAAAAAAATATTGTCTATGCTGGCAGTGCCGTATGGATACAGCTTGTTATGTACTTAACAGGACATTGCCGCAATATATTGTCTCCAACCGCGGAGCTTCCAGGGTGGATCTAAACCCAATAAAAACCCAACAGACAGCAGCGGAGATAACATCTTTGATTTATGAAGGGATGAAAAAAGTCAGCCATAATCAGCGCCCCAATGCTGACCACAGCTCTTCTTCTTCATATACCAGCGCCTATAAAGACAAGCTGGTTTATCAAATACCAACAATAACAGGGCGGCTTTTTAATGGGTCAAATTTTTCTCCAATATCAGATGTTAATGTACATCTTCTTTATAATGGAAAGCCTGCAGAAATGAAGGATAGCAACTGGCAGAATCCGTTTAATCTTGTATCGCATACAAACGGCATATTTACATTCTGGCCTGCCCCTATTCCTGCTGAAAAAATCGACGAACATGCGACTTTTGAATTTACGATCCAAATAGATGACAAAGAATACGATACATTAAATCATGTTTTTAGAATCCCTGTGGCAAGTGAAATTCTGACAATAGATTCCTTTTCCCTTAAGAGATCTTTTAAGCTGCCGGATCTCTATATGTTCACTCCAGGAGCAAACGAAAAGAATCTTTATATTAACGATTAAGATTTTTTTGTTTACGGCTGTGCAGGATTGAATACATAACAGGTGTAACAAAAAGCGTCATCACAGAGCTTACAGTAAGTCCGCCCACAAATGTTTTGGCAATGGGAGCAATTGTGTCTGTTCCTGGTCCTCCAAAGAAGGCAACCGGAGTCATGCCCAGTATGGTCGTAAGGCTTGTCATCAATATGGGCCTTAAACGGCTTCTTCCAGCTTCCATGCAGGCTTCCCTTACAGTATAACCTCTGGCGCGCAATGTATTTGTATAATCCACAAGTATAATGCCGTTATTTACAACAACCCCTACAAGTGCAACGATTCCCACAGCGGAAAAAAGTGTCATTGATGTATTTGTCAGGCTGTATATCCCTACAACACCTATAAAAAGCAATGGTATGGAAAAGAAGATTATAAGGGGATCGACAAAAGATTCAAACTGGCTTGCCATAACCCCAAACACAAGGAAAACAGCAGCTGCTATTACAAACGCAAATCTATTGTAATAATCTGCGATTTCCGCTGCTTCTCCGACATAACGCACGGTTACATCCTGACGTGTAACAAGATGCTCCCTTATTGTGTTTTCAAGCACAAGCTGCATGTCTGTGGCTGCCATTCCAGGAGGAATATCTCCTGTTATGCGCACAACCCGTTCCTGCCTTTCGCGGCGTATGGAAGAAGGCGCGCGGCCCTCTTCGATTCTGGCCACATTGGATAGGGATATGCGGCTGCCGTTACGCGCCATTACAAAAACAGCGTCAAGGTTGGGCATGCCTGCACGGTCGGAATCACGCAGCATTACATTCACATTCATAAGCCTGTCACCCATGCTGATTGTTGCGGCATTGTACCCGTCCATGGCTGTTCTTATTTCCGAAGCTATGGCAGAGAGCGATACCCCCAGGGCCGAAGCGCGGTCACGGTCAATTAGAACCTGAAGCTGGGGCGCTCCTTCATCTATATTAATAACAGGGTTCTCTATCTCCGGCAGATATCTGTTAATAATGGAAATGATCTCATTGCCTGTTTCCATAATTGACTCATAATTGCGCGAGCTGATTGCCAGCGCAACTGCAGAGCCAGAACCCATGGTTCTGCCTGCCCTAAAGCTGATCTGGGCTTCTGGAAAATCACTTAGATAAGGGGTAAGTTTTCTGATTATGTCATCCGGCGTGTCGATCTGAAGGACAGGCGGGGGAAGGGTTATCTGGATTGTACCCTGATTCCCTCCGCCGCGCCTGGAAGTCAGAATAATGTGCCTGTAACCCTGGATCTCCTGTATAATAAGTTCTTCAATTCTAAAAAGAAGCTCTTCTGTAATATCTATTGTTGTGCCCTGAGGCAGGGAAACATTGATATTGATGCTGTCATCCACACGGGTGCGGCCAAACATATTAAGACTCATGCCGCTGAATCTGAAAAGTGAAACAGCAAGGATTCCAATTACCAGCAATAAAACAATAAGCCTGTGGGAAAGCGCGTAATTAAGCGCTCTTTTGTATCCAGATTCAAGCCTTTTAAAATTATTTTCCATCTTTTCATCAATAAAACGCAGGAGGTTATTTTTTAATGGTTTTTGCTTTCTTGTTTGTATGGGTAGAACAGAACCTGAAAGACATGGGACAAGCGTAACAGCAACAGTAAACGATACTACAAGAGATATTACAACCGTAAATATAAGATCGCTGAACATCTGTCCCATCTCGCGCAGATCGTTTCTATAGATTATAAGCGGTATAAAAACACATATTGTTGTAGCAACTGCCGCAGTAATTGCGCGTAACATTTCACGGCTTCCCAGTATTGCGGCTATCCGCGCTTTGGCTCCCCTTTCCCGGTATTGATACACATTTTCTAAGATTACTATGGAACCGTCCATGGTCATGCCAAGTCCCATGATAAGACCTGTCAGGGTTAAGAGGTTTAATGTAAAACCAAAAATGGTCATAAACATTATTGTTAAGGTTATGGATATGGGGATTGCCAGTCCTATTATAAATGTTCCCCTTATATTCCTTAAGAAAAGTAAAAGAATCAACATGGCAAGTATTGCACCCTGAATGGCATTGTTAAAAAGCTGTCCCAGGGTTGCCCTTATCATTGTGGTATTGTCTGACATTACTTCAAGGCTTATGCCGCCGGGAAGGCCGGCATTTATATCTACTAAAGCTGCAATTACATTGTTTGCGACCTGTACCTGATTGCTGTCACTCTCGCTTGTAATCTGTATATATACTCCGCTCTGGCCGCTTACATAAACCCTGGCAGCATTGTCATTGTAAGCAATTGAAACATCGGCAATATCCTCAAGCCGTACAACATGGGACCTGTTGGCCTGGGCCGGTACATTTGAGTTAAGGTTAACGGTTTTTACAACAAGGCGTTTTATCTGATCAAGGTTTATAAGTTCTTCCCTTGTCATAATCTGATATTCCCTTGTTCCGCGCCTTAAGTTTCCGCCGGAAGATAGTATGCTCTGTCCGCGAAGCGCATTATTAACATCATTCAGGGTAAGATCAAAAGCTGCAAGCCGGTTTAAGGAAACAGCAACCCTTATTAACTGTGTTGTACCGCCTGTAACATCTGCTGAAGCAACACCGTCAATCCTTTCTATGCTGGCCTGAATTTCATTTTCTGCAAAAATGCGAAGCTGATCAGGCGGATAGTTCCCCCTTACAACAAGCCGCATTATCGGAATTGCTGACATGTCAAAACGCCTTACTATAGGAGTAGCTGCACCGGAAGGAAGTGAATTGGCAAGGCGGTTAAGCAGGGTCTGGGCATCGTTCATTGCCTTTTCTATGTCAGTGCCATAACTGAATTCAAGGTTTATGGAACTTGACTCAAACGATGAGTTGGATGTCATGTTTACAAGGCCGCGGGAAGATGAAAGCGCCCGTTCAAGCGGCTCTGTTATATTAACTTCTACATCCGCTGGCCCTGCTCCCGGGAATCGTGTAAAAACCGAGAACACAGGCCTTGTAGAAGACGGGAAAAGGTCTAAAGACACGTTTGGAATAATTGTAGCTGCAACACCCAGGGCAAGGGCATAAAGAACTACAACAGTAACTGATCGTTTAACAGAAAATTCCGTAATATTCATACATTATCCTGATTAATCAACTATACGTACCTGTTCGCCGCTGGAAAGAAAATTCTGACCTGCGCTTACAACCATTTCTCCAGGTCTTAGTCCGCTTAATACCTCAACAAGAATTTCACTCTCAAGTCCCAATGTAATCTCCTTTCGTAAGGCTGAGTTATTTTCGTCCACAACAAATACAATCCAGGAACCATAAGTATTGATCATTGAATGTCTGGGAATTACAGGAACATTCTGACGGGTATTTGTTACAAGGGTTATTGTGGCAAACATTCCTGCCTTAATACGCTCATCAGTTGTGCCTTGAAAGCGCAGGCGGATTCGCAGGGTACGGGTTGTAGGATCGAGCACAGGGCTTACCTCATCTACAATGGCTTCGAAAACCTCGCCTGGCAATGCCTCAAGAACAACCTGTGCAGGAAGCCCGCGCTGCGCTGCATTGGAAAAACGTTCAGGGACAAATGTTTCGATTACCAGCGTTGAAAGGTCTCCTACAACATAGACAGTGGAATTTACAGAAACAGTATCGCCCGGGCTTACAGGCGACTGTAAAACTGTTCCTGTTATTGTTGAAAGTACAGGGCTGTGGGAAAAAACTTCGCCTGGCCTTGAGGGATCGACTGTTGCCATTACTGTCCCACGAGTTACATTGTCACCTACCTGGAATCTTGTCTGGGCAATTCTTCCGGCAACTGTTGGGAATATGGACACTTGAGTTGAAGCAAGCACATCACCGTTAATTACAACGCTGTTTTCGATTGTTCCCAAAACCACTGGTGTAACACGTACTGTCTGAAGGTTACGCGATGCTCCGCCTCCAGGATTGCCGCCCTGACCACCGCCACCGCCTTGGCCGGTGCCTGAAGCAGTCTGGGTTTGTGTTGAAGCACCAGCCATCCTTGTTCTTATATCAAAAAATAAAATAATGGCAGTAATAATAATCAGCAAGACAATGACTGCACTTACAATTTTCGACAGCTTTGGTTTTTTCAATCATTACTCCTTAA
>Ga0099364_10003579_pt1 | contig 24020 bp, 21 predicted proteins | sample TergutTh196P3_FD_73070 | JGI IMG/M metagenome (GOLD analysis project Ga0099364, IMG submission 73070) | Microcerotermes parvus P3 segment gut microbial communities from Pointe-Noire, Republic of the Congo - Th196 P3 | ecosystem: Host-associated > Arthropoda: Insects > Digestive system > Gut ...
GTGCGCCGCCCGGCTACGTGGGTTACGAGGAAGGCGGGCTTTTGACCGACGCCATCCGCAAGCAGCCCCACGGCGTTGTACTCCTGGACGAAATTGAAAAAGCCCACCCGGACATTTACAACATACTTTTACAGATCATGGACTACGCAACCCTTACAGATAACAACGGCCGCAAGGCCGACTTCCGCAACGTGGTACTGATTATGACCAGCAACGCCGGGGCCAGGGACATAGGCAAAACCCTTATAGGCTTTGGAGACAGGGTCCTGGACGAGACAGTAGTGGACGGGGCCGTGGAAAACATATTCACACCGGAGTTTAGAAACCGCCTGGACGCGGTGATCCACTTTGGCCACCTCTCACGGGAAATGATGACTTCCATTGTCAAAAAGGAACTGAATCTGTTCAAGGCGCAGCTTGAAGAAAAGAACGTCACACTGGACCTTAGCGAAGCCTGCATCGAACAACTGGCCAAGGACGGCTACTCAAGGGAAACCGGAGCCCGCAACGTAGGCCGGATTGTAGAAGAGCGAATCAAATCCTTCTTTGTGGATGAGGTCCTCTTTGGACGCCTTGAGACAGGAGGCCATGCCCGCGCCGATTATGTCGATGGGGAATACCGGATAGAGATTGCCGAATGTGCTGAGGCATAACGGCCCCGACCCTGACTTTCCCTTTCTCGGCGAACACGAGCGCTTTTCTTTTTTTGATCCGGCAGAGGCAAAACATCACAGCGTAATTGCCTGCGGGGGCAACCTTTCGCCGGGCATGCTCCTTTCGGCATACGAGCAGGGCCTTTTCCCCTGGTACAGCGACGGAGAACCCCTTACCTGGCATTCACCGGATCCACGTTTCCTTATCTTTCCCGGAAAGCTGCACGTTTCCAGAACCATGGAAAAAAACTTAAAACAGGGCCTTTATGACATCAGCTTTAACCGGGACTTTCCCGCCGTCATCAGCGCCTGTTCCAAAGTTTTCCGCCCTGGCCAGGGAGGCACCTGGATCACTTCCGACATGATAGCCGCCTATACCGAGCTGCACCGTCTTGGTTGGGCCCATTCGGCGGAGGCCTGGCTTGACGGGGAACTGGCGGGCGGCTGCTACGGCATAAGGCTGGGGGACATCTTTTTCGGCGAGTCCATGTTCGCCGTTAAGCCTAACGCAAGCAAGGCCGCCTTTATCACCCTGGCGCGGCATCTTTTCAGTGACGGCGTTTTATTCATCGACTGCCAGACCCACACCCGCCACATGGAAAGCCTGGGGGCAGAGGGAATAAGCAGACGGGAATACCTTGGCCTGCTTCGCCAATACCTGGCCGCCAACCAGGGTGACTTAAGAAAAAAAATCACTATATACTAATAGAATGGCACAGGAACTGCTGCGGCTTGAAGGAATCAAAAAAAGCTTTGGCCCTGTTGAAGTTTTGCGGGGAATCGACCTTAGCGTCGGCCGGGGGGAATTTATCACCATCCTTGGAGCCTCCGGCTGCGGGAAAAGCACCCTGTTAAGAATCATCGCCGGTCTGGAAGAACTCAGCGCCGGCCGGGTTTTTCTGGACGGCCGGGATCTAAGCAAGGAAGAAGCGCACAAACGTAATGTCAGAATGGTATTCCAGAACTACGCCCTTTTCCCGCACATGAACGTGGCGGCCAACATTGGGTACACTTTAAGGCTAAAACGGACCGCCAAAGAGGAAATACGAAAAGCCGTTACGGAAGTCCTGGAGCTGGTACGGCTTGGCGGCTATGAAAAACGTATGCCCAGTGAACTTTCGGGGGGGCAGAAACAGCGGGTTGCGGTGGCCCGGGCCCTGGTCAGCAGGCCTCCCATCCTCCTTTTGGACGAGCCTTTGGGCGCCCTGGACCTGCAGCTGCGCCGGCAGATGCAAAACGAATTAAAGCATTTACAGAACAGGCTGGAAATTACCTTTATCTACGTCACCCACGATCAGGAGGAGGCCCTTGCCATGTCCGACCGGATCGCCGTTATGCACAACGGGCTCTTTGAGCAGCTGGCCTCCGCCGAGGATGTGTACAAGCGCCCCGCCACGAACTATGTGGCCGCCTTCGTTGGCAGCGAAAAAATATCCGGGGGGGAAAAATGAGCGGACAGGAAAAGGTCATTGTAATAGCGGATGAAAGCTTGTCATGCCTTGTGGTGGACGATAACCGTGTAAGCGTCACAATGGCCGACAGCTTTCTTTCCAGGCATAATATTAAAGCCGACTGCGCCTATTCCGGCTCAGAAGCTCTTAAAATGATAGAGGAAAAAGACTTCGACATTATTTTTATGGATCATCTGATGCCTGAAATGGACGGCATTGAAACGGCAAAGCGTATCCGGGAATTGGGAAAGCGCACACCAATCATTGCCCTAAGCGCCAATACATCCAATAACGCTGAAAAAATATTCCTGGATGCCGGGATGAACGACTTTATCCTAAAACCAATCGTTGCCGTTGAACTTAACCGTGTACTGGGACAGTGGCTTCCGGCCGGCAAAATCAGCTGCAAGGAAACAAACAGCGATGCAGAAGAACCTTTGAGCAATGGGCTATTGGAAGAGCTTTCCGGGATTAGGGGGCTTGATGTCAAAACCGGCATGGAAAACTCAGGGCAAAACCAGAAGGGCTATTTTCTTGCCCTGCGTCAGTTCTTGGAAAACAGCGATTCTTACATAGAAGAACTCCTTTCGGCCCTTAAAGCCGAAGCCTGGAAGGACTATCTGATCAAGGCCCACGCGTTAAAAGGTGTCCTTGCCGCCCTGGGCCTGTCAAGGCTTTCCCAGTGGGCCGCCAATCTGGAAGAGGCATCGAGGGAAGCCGAAAATCTTTCGGGCGAAAATATTTCTGGCGAAACTCCTTCGCTCGATATATGCCGGGAAGAAACCTCCCACTTCTGCGAGGCCATGGAAAAATTCATAAATTCGCTTCGCCAGACTTCGCTCCTTGATTCATTTGACATAGAATTAGATAATATAAGCACTGGAGAAAAGGAGTATTACATGGGTGAAAGAAAAATTATCCTGGTTGTAGATGACATGGCCGAAAACCTTACCATCATGCGTTCCATGCTGCAGGATTATTTTGATGTCCGGCTTGCCAAATCCGGTAAAATGGCCCTGTCCCTTCTGGACGACGTGAAGGTGGACCTTATCCTTTTGGATATTGAAATGCCCGCTATGTCCGGGTTTGAACTTATAAGACGGGTTAAATCCTACGATGGACCAAACAAAAAAACTCCTATTATCTTTGTTACATCCCACGCTGACGCGGAAAACATTCACGATGCCATTACTGCCGGAGCAAAGGATTATGTTTTAAAACCGGTAAAGGCTGAAGCCCTCTTTAAAAAAATTGATGCCATCATCGGAATGCCGGAACACAAGCTCAATTCCCTGGACGGAAACATTAATTTTCTTAAAGCCGCCGTAATTGCCGGGGACAGCGCCCGATGTGAAAGCCTTTTAAAAGAGCTTTTAACCATTGTCAAAGATCAAAATGTTCATAAGCGTCAATATGCACAAGACATTGCGAAACTACTCCTTGCCCTTGAATACGAGAAAGGCCTGGAAAAAATTGAGTCATTCATTAACTATCTTTCCCGGGCCAGGATGGAGTAAAACCCCGATTATTTTTCTGAAATGTAATTTCTGTTGAAATTACATTTCTTGCAGAAACGCCAGATAGGCCCTGAATGTTGTGTACAGATCCACCTTGCTTATCACCTCAAAGGGCGAGTGCATGGACAGGACCGGAACGCCGCAGTCAAGAACCTCGATGCCGTACTTTGCCGCATGAAGGGCAATGGTTCCGCCGCCGCCCTTGTCCACCTTACCCGATTCCCCGAACTGCCACTTGATTTCGTTCCGGTCAAGTATGGCCAACACCCGCGCGCAGAATTCCGCGTTCGCGTCCGATGCGCCGTACTTGCCCCTGGAACCGGTGTACTTGCTGATGGCCAGGCCCTTTCCCATATAGGATGCGTTCCTTTTATCAAAGACGGCGGCGTATGAGGGATCAAAGGCGGCGTTCACATCCGCCGAAAGCATGGAAGAGCCGGAAAGACAGCGCCTTAGATTTTCCTCACCGGCAATTGCGGCAATAAAGTTTTCAAAGCCCCAGGAGATAGCGCCGGTATTGCCGTAGGAACCTATCTCCTCCTTGTCCGAAAGGTAGCAGATAATGGTTTTTTCAGGAGGTTTTTTCTGGCCGGCGATTTCCGCAATTGCCCGCAGAGCCGGATAAGCGCAGCACCTGTCGTCCTGGCCGTAGGCGCCTATCATACTCCGGTCAAGGCCCAGCTCCCTGGCCTTAAAGGCCGGCACGAATTCTATTTCCGCGCTGGCAAATGCTTTTTCTTCAATTCCGTATTTTTCGTTAAGGATAGAAAGAAAGCGCAACTTTACCTTATCCTTTAGCTTCTCGTCATTGTATGGCCGGGAAGCAGCCAATACATCCAGGTCCTCCCCTTCCACAACTTCAGCGGCTTTTTTCTGCATCTGCTCCTGGGCAAGGTGGGGCAGAAGATCCGTAATGGTAAAAACCGGATCTTTCTCATCCTCGCCAATACAAACGCTGATTTCCCTGCCCTTTGAATCAATGAAAACCCCGTGCATGGCCAGGGGAATGGTGGTCCACTGGTACTTCTTTATCCCCCCGTAGTAGTGAGTGTCCAAAAGGGCAAACTCACTTTCCTCGTAAAGGGGGTTCTGCTTAAGATCAAGCCTGGGGCAATCCACATGGGCGCCGAGTATATTAAGGCCCTCGCTGGGGGGCTTTTTGCCGATGATTGCGGCGACAATGGCTTTGCCGCGAATATGCTCAAAGATCTTTGTGCCCGGCGGAAAGGGCCCCCGCTTTTTTAGCTCTGAAAAATTTTTTTCCTGGAATTTGTTTTTCCTTAGCAGCTCTGCAGCGGCGGAAGAAAACTCCCGCTCGGTTTTCCCCCTGTTGAGCATTTCCCTGTAGTCCCTGGCGAAAGCTTCAATTTCCTTTTCGGTTTTACCGTCCACAGCTTCCCAGCTGTTTTTTAGGTTGTAAAAAAGTTTGTCCGCCAATAGCTGGCCCTTGCTTTTGCTCTTGTCGCTGCTCTTTGCCATGGTTTTCTCCTCATCTTGTGGCTGTAGAAAAATGCTTGTCTATATGTTAACCTATTATCGATGGAAATTCGAGTCCGCTACGCGCCGTCTCCAACCGGGAACCAGCACATTGGCTCCATTAGAACGGCCCTGTTCAACTACCTCTTTGCCCGCTCGGGAGACGGAAAGTTCCTGCTCCGCCTGGAAGACACCGATCAAAGCCGCTGCGAGGAAAAATTTATCAAGAACCTTTACGATTCCTTTGACTGGCTTAAGTTTAAATGGGACGAAGGCCCGGATCTGGGAGGCCCATTTGCGCCCTACGTTCAATCAGAGCGCCTTGATCTGTACAAGAGTTATGCTCAGGAGCTGCTAAAAAAAGATCATGCCTACTACTGCTTCTGTACGACTGAGCGTCTGGATGCGCTCAGAAAGGAAAGGGAGGCCAGCCATTCTTCCGAGTCAGGCTACGATCGCCATTGTAGAAATATCCCGGCAGAAGAAGCTGAGCGCCGCGCGGCAGCCGCCGAGGCCCATACAGTACGCTTAAAGATACCCCTGGGGGAACACACGGCTTTTTTTGATCACATTATTGGAAACGTCGAATGGAAAAACGAGGATATAAACCCTGATCCCGTTTTATTAAAGTCCGATGGCTTTCCAACCTATCACCTGGCCAACGTGGTGGACGATCATCTTATGGGCATTAGCCACATACTCCGGGCACAGGAATGGCTTCCCTCTGTTCCCCTTCACGTGATCCTGTACAGGGCATTCGGCTGGACTCCGCCCCAGTTCTGCCATCTCCCCATGGTCATGGGCCTGGACGGTAAGAAGCTCTCCAAACGCCACGGCTCCACGGGCATTGACGAGTTCCGGCAGCAGGGCTGCCTGCCCGAGGCGCTTATCAACTACATCGCCCTCCTTGGCTCTTCCTTCGAAGAAGGCAAGGACATCTATTCCCTGCAGGAGCTGGCCGAGCGCTTTAGCCTGGAAAAACTTTCAAAGGCTCCGGCGATCTTCGATTACAAAAAGCTGGAATGGTTTAACGGCCAGTATATCCGAATGAAAAGCGACGGAGAGCTGGCGGCCCTGACTTTGGCCCATGCCGTCGAAATCGGACTATTCGGCACACGCGGCCAGAAGCCGGATCAGGAGCAGGAAAAGCTCTACAGTGCGGCCATTCCCCTGGTAAAGGAAAGAGCCGTATTCCTGACGGAAATACCGGAGAAGCTTCGTTATATTTTTTCGGAGCCTGATATACCCCCAAAGGAAGAATTCTTTCCAAAGAAGGCGGATCTGAACGCGACAGTGGAACTCTTAGAAAAAGTAAAAACTATCGTAAAAGAGCTGGCGGCCTCTGCAAGCGACGAGGAGGCGGAAACCGCCATCAAGTTATTCGCCGAAGAGCAGGGCCTGAAACTTGGAGACCTAATGATGCCTCTTAGGGTGGCAGTAACAGGAGCGCGGGTCAGCCCTCCCCTTTTCGGGAGCCTGCGTCTTTTGGGCGCGGGAAAGGCCCAGGCCAGGTTGGACCGTGCGCTGGAAGAACTCAGAACTAAATGAACAGGAGCAGATTATGAAGCGTAAATTTTTTCTTTTTCTTTTTGTCATTCAACTCATTTTTATCCTGTCTTCTGTTTCATGCAATACCGATGGAAATGTTATCCTTCACAATGCCTACAGCCACGAGGTTCTGGTTCATTCCTTTTACGAGTTCAGGGGCAGTACCCTTGTGCTTGTTGAAATATACCGTCCTGGAATGTATAACTCAACGGATGCGAGGGGAGAAGTTCAGTACAGCAACCTTGTTGCCCTAAGGGTATTAAGCCCGGAGGGGGAACTACTTGCGGACTATTCACGGGATCATCTGAATATGCTGCGGGGAACGCAGGGAGCGGGAAAAAGAAACAGGGAAACATGGTCATTTTCTATAAGAGGTTTGGCCCTTAGGGTGTCTTAGTGAAGGGTGACTTAGCTCTCCAGTAATTCTTTCAAGCCTTCGAAAACTTCTCCCAAATCTTCAAAGCAAAGTACCGCCTGGCCGTCCAAAGGTGTGGGCATATTGTTCACTATTACAATTTCTCCGCCGTGTCTCAGGGTGTACTGGGGCATGGAAGCTGCGGGATAAACCATAAGGCTTGTTCCAAGAACCAGCATAAGGTCTGAGTTTTGGGCTTCGATTGTAGCTTCCCTTAGCGCTTCAATGGGGAGACTTTCGCCAAAGAAGGTAATGGCGGGCTTTAAGATGCGGCCGCATTTGGGACAGGTCGGAAACGCTCCGGAGCGGACTATGGCTGCCGCCTCCTGGAAACCCATGTCTATGCCGGAGCAGCGGAGGCAGTAATGGGTTTTGGGAGAACCGTGTATCTCAATCACATGGCTGGAGCCTGCCCGCTGGTGCAGAAGGTCAATGTTCTGGGTAATAAGTGCCTTTAGGAGGCCTTTTTTTTCCAGTTCGGCCAGAACGCTATGCACCACCGATGGCTTTTTTTCATCAAGGTTATAAATGAATTCGCCTGCGGCTTTGTAGTAAAAGCTGGGATCTTTTTCGAAAAATTCTATATCGAAGATCTTCTCTGCGTCGATATCATTGTAAAGGCCGTTTTTCCCCCGGAAATCCCTGATCCCGGAAAGAGTGCTAACCCCCGCTCCCGTAAAGGCCGTGCAGTGCCTTGCCTTGCTTATTCTGTCGAATAGCTCTTTTACAGACAATTACTGTTCCTGTGTTTCCTGGTCTTCTTCTTCCGGTATTGGAGGGTATGCGTTCATAAGGCCCATTATGTTTTCATTTTTGAAAAGTTCCGCGTATTTCCTGGCAGTCGCGCCCAGCTTGTCAGCAACATCCGGGTTGGCTCCGGCCTTCAGCAGGGCCTCGACTACCTTTTCATCGTTGTTTCCCACCGCGATAATAAGCGCCGATTGACCGTCCTTGCTCTGGATGCTTACATCCGCGCCGGCTTTGATAAGGTCCCTTGCTATGCGGTTATTCTTTTTCATGACGCTGTCCATGAGCGCGGAACTGCCCCTGTCATGGGAAAGCAGATCAAGCTGGGTGCCGGCATGAATCAGGAAGCGAATGGCCTCCCGCTTTCCATTTCTGGCAGCCAGGTTGAGCAGGGGGATTCCGTTGTTATCCAGGGTATCCGGAGAAAAGCCTGAGGCAAGAAAAAGCGCGATTTCATCAATGCGGCCCTCACTAACACTCTTTACAAGGGATTCTACATTTATGGAAATGCCCATATTAAGCAGTTTTTCCCTTGCCTTGTTGGCCGACCTTTCAGATTCGGACCTAATGTAGGCTTCGTTCTCTGTTTTTATGTAGCTAAGTAATTCTTCCTCGGTTTTTATGGGCTTAAAGCAGTAGGAAAACTCAGTCGGAATTTGCGCTATGGCCTCATCGTAGAATACCGGAAACGGCAGACGGGAGGCGCAGGAAAACCCGGCAAGAAAATCAAAGCAGTGATTGGAAAGGGGTGAAATGATAAGCGTATGGCTGGGAATAAGAGGATATATCAGATCTTCTTCATCAAAAACGCTTAAGGTAAAGTAGGAGGCCAGTTGGGTTTCAATGCTCCCTCCTGCTTTTTCAGAGGGTAAAAGGGGAAAGTACTCAATATTGACACCCTTTTGCTTTATTAGAGTCTTTAGATCTCCGGCTTTGGCTGTTTTTCCTTCTATATATATAACTAAAATTTTCATACTTATTATAATTAACGGTTTATTCTAGCCATATCTTGACAATGGTTTTATAAATTTGTAGGATAAAACATCGGCTTAACGCCACCTTAGCTCAGTTGGTAGAGCAGTAGACTGAAAATCTACGTGTCTGGAGTTCAATTCTCCGAGGTGGCATCCGATTTCCTAATTCCTTATATAATAAGGAATTATGCCCTGAACCCTGCCGCTTCAGTTTGCGAACAGGTCCGCCTTGCGGATGAAAGCTTCTACCAGGCTTGGATCGAATTGTTTCCCGCTGCCCTCGGTAATGATCCGCACAGCTTCCATGTGAGAGAAGGCTTTTTTGTAGGGGCGTTCCGAAACCAGCGCATCGTACACATCGACTACCGCCATTATGCGGCCCAGAAGGGGTATTTGCTGTTCCTTAAGCCTGCGGCTATAACCCGTGCCGTCCCACTTTTCATGGTGGTATGCGGCAAATACTTTCGCATATTTTAGAAATTCGCTTTCTTTTGCCAATACTTCTACCTTTTCTATTATTTCTTCCCCAAAGATGACGTGTTTTTTCATTTGCTCAAATTCTTCATCACTGAGTTTCCCAGGCTTCTTTAAAATGCTGTCGTCAATGGATATTTTTCCTACATCATGGAGCTGGCAGGACTGGAGCAATAGCCCAAGATCCCAGCCCATTCTTTCGTCAGCGTAAATATTACTTTGCTCAAGTTCTTCTAAAATGATTTTTACTCCCCGCTGGGTACGCTCAATGTGGCCCCCGGTAATATCATCACGGCATTCCACCAATTCCGCTATGGTTTTAAGCAAGGCATTTTGCAGATCCAGAACATCCTGGGTTTTTTCCTCTACCATCTTTTGCAGATTGTCATTGAAATACTGCAATTCCGAAGTCTGTGCCTTCAGGGTTTTCCGCTGGATTTCCACCAACAGGTGCAGCTCAATGCGCTTTAAAAGCAGTGCCGGCTGGAAGGGCTTGGTTATGTAGTCAACAGCGCCCAGGGAAAGCCCTGTCAGTTCGTCATCGGATTCAGCTTTACTGGTAAGAAAAATAACCGGAATGTTCCGGGTATCCGGTCTGGATTTAATAACTTTTATCGCCTCGTAACCGTTCATTTCCGGCATATCAATATCCAGAAGAATCATTGCCGGATAATTATTATCCAGAAGGTCAAAGAGTTTTTTTGCTGAAGGAGCAGTGGCAACCCGGTATTTTTCCTCTAGAACATTCATTCCGATCCGGAGGTTTGCAAGGTTATCGTCTACCAGTATAATAAGTTTTTTTTCAGCTTCCATGTTTTTCCGCCAGCAACTTCCCAAGAATTTTCTTGGCATTATCGTATTCTACCATCATAACTTCATCTGATATTTGATCAAGGGCCTCTTTGCTCGCTGAATCCAAGGGCTGCTCGCGGGAGACTGTTTTTATCTCTTTCAGAATCCGGCTAATATCGTTGGCTCTACCGGAATCCAGGGCTGCCGCCAGCTCTTTTAAAAGCGGGAAGCAAACATCCGGAAGCGAGGAGCCGCTTGAAGCCTGGTTTTCTCGCTCGTATTCTTCAAGGGCAGTTTTAATGTTATTTACCAATTCCGCAAGCTGCCCGGCAAAGACAGGGAGAATATCCTTTATTATCGTGAAATCTTCGGCCCTGCCGGCGATTTCCAGTTCTGCGGCAAGCGTTGAAATATTGACAGCTCCGATAGAGGCCGACGCGCTTTTAAGGGCGTGAACCTGGGTAACAAATGTAAGCAGGTCATCCTCTTCCGGCAGGTTCTGTAATATGGGCAGCCTGTCTTCAGCGTCTTTGCAGAAGAGAACCAGCACCTCGCGGTAAAGCTCCGGCGTGCCGCCGGTCATGCTGATCCCGCGCTTAACATCGACACCAGGTAAATTAAAAAATAATCCTTGCTCATTGCTCATTGGCCTCTCCTCCTTCTTTTTTTCTTTCTCCGCCTGCTGCAAAGTATTCCGGCTTTGCTTGTCCCGTATCCATTGATTTAAAACTTCATCAAGCAGAACAATGTCAATTGGCTTGGGAATAAAGCCGTTAAATCCCTTGGAAAGGAACATCTCCATGTTTCCTGCCAGGGCGTTGGCTGTAAAAGCGATTATTGGCACACTGTTTTCAAATCCGCGAATTATTCTGACCGCTTCAATACCGTCCATTACCGGCATCATGTGATCCATGAATACAAGGTCATACTTGATACCGGACTGGATCAGATCAATGGCTTCCTGCCCTGATCCGGCTGCATCAACTGATAAACCGTAGGGCTCAAGAAGTCCCCGTGCCACCTGAAGGTTAACCGGTAAATCATCCACTACCAGCACTTTACCGTATGGCATCCAGGAACGGTTAATATCTTTAATCCCCGCATGGCCAATAAACTGAAACTGTTTTAATCTTTGCGCGGTTTCTTCCCCTATGCCTTCGGAATCGATAATCGTCTGCAAGAGGCTTGCCGAAAAAACCGTGCCTTTGCCGTATTCGCTTTCCATATTGATATTGCCGCCCATCATCTGCACAAGTTTTTTTGTTATCGCAAGGCCCAGCCCTGTCCCTTCTATCTGGCGGTTCGACTTGGCGTGGAGCTGGGTATATTCAGAAAAGAGTTTCCCCATATCCTCAGGGCGGATTCCAATTCCGGTATCACTGACAATAAATCTGAGCAGTACTTTATCCGCTAACTTTTCACTTCTAATTTCCAGCTTAACACTTCCTTCATTAGTGTACTTAATCGCGTTGGACAGTATATTGTTCAGTATCTGCCTGACCCGCAGTTCATCTCCGAACAGCTTCCTGGGCAAATCCTCATTAATTTCCAGAACAAAGTTGATGGGCTTGGAACCTATTCTTACCCTGTTAAGATTAACCGTGTCATTGACAAATGATGCCGTCTCATATTCAACCTGGATCAGTTCAAAGCCCCCGGCTTCTATTTTTGAAATGTCCAGAATATCGTTGATAATTCCCAAAAGAGACGAGCCTGATTGATGAATCTGCTGCACATCATTTTTACTCTCGGACAAGAGCTTGCCGCGGTTAAGCACAATCTCCGAAAGACCTATAACCGCGTTCAGGGGTGTACGCATCTCGTGGCTCATCCTGGCCAGGAACGAGGATTTTGCCTTGCTTTCTTCATCGGAGCGTTGTTTTGCCGTGGAAAGACGCAGTAATACAAAGCAGAGCCCAAGAGAAAGGAGAAAGCCCAGCAAGACCATTATTTGGGCTGATGCCTGCAGATCCTGAAAAAACTGGGAAGACGGGGTAATAAGCCCCACATACCAGTTGTTAAAAATTTGATTGATAAAAATGATTACAGGACCCCTGTCAGGATCAATTATCCTGTGCGCGAACACATTCTCGCCGGAGCGCAGAATCCGGGCCAGGTCCTCATAAGCGCCGCCCAGATCCTGAAGCTGCCTGCCCAGAAAATTCTCGTCCGGATAGGCCATGAAGATCAGGTTCTGGCTTAACAGCATACCGAAGCCATCATCGGCCAATGCCAGAGAACCGACATAATCTACCAGCCAGTTGATGTTTATATCTACGGCAAGAATCCCTACCATATTGCCATTAATAAAGATGTTCCGAACCGCCGAAACTACCGTGTCTCCGGTACGCAAGTCAATGTAGGGTGTGGTATACGCTACATCAGTACCGCTGCGTATGGCCGTCTGATACCAGGGCCTTGTCTGGGGTATATAATCATCACCTGGATTCATGCCGACACCATCGTAGAATTCACCGTTAATAAATCCGTATATGCCGTAAAAAGCCAGCAATCCCCTATCCCCCCGCTGCTGCATCCAATCGCTTGTAATGAGCAGGTAATCAAGAATCTCCTGTTTGGAAGCGTCCTGCTCCAGCATACCCTGAACTATATAAAAGGCATTAAGAAGGGTTATCTCTGTCTCTGAAAGCGCGGCATTGACATTGGCCTCGGCGGATATGAGCAATCCCTGCGCCCCGTTCAAAAGATGATCCCGCAGCATGCGGCTGTTAAATAAATATGCCGCTCCTGCCATAAGCGCAAAAGCCGCAAATACAAAAAGCAGCTGGAGATAATTATTTTTCAACGCAAAGCCGGAGTTATTGTTTTTCATGTCCTTCCTAAACTTCAGCCTTTTTTGCCTCTGCAAATTCCCTTTCAATTTCTTCAGACGGCTTTTTTGTTGCCAGACTCACAAAGACAATCACCAGGCATGATACTATAAATGCCGGCAAAAGTTCGTAGACGGCAAAGATGCCGCCGAATCCCGCGATAACGTTTTTCCAGAATACAACCATAACGCCGCCGGTAAGCATACCGGCAACCGCAGCCTGCAGCGTTGTTCGTTTCCAGAAGAGCGAAAAAAGGATAAGAGGCCCAAAGGCCGCGCCCAGCCCGGCCCAGGCGTACGACACCACCTGGAAAATTGACTGGTTGCCGGAAACTGCAACAACCACACCGAAAATTGTAGCCAGGATCATGGTGATCCGGCCTACCCACATGACATGTTTGTCGCTGGCATCCTTTTTAAGAACTCCCCTGTAAAAGTCGTTCGCCAGTGAAGAAGAAACAATCAGCATATAGGAATCCGCAGAACTCATGCTTGCAGCAAGTATGCCTGAAATAATAACACCTGCCAATAAGGGGGGGAAGAGGTTCAGGCTTAAAATGATAAAAATATTTTCCGAGCTGCTTGCGGAATTCAGGGCCGCAGGAAAAATAGCCCTGCCGATAAGACCAATGGAAACCGCCGCTAAAAGGACGATGAAATACCAGCTAATGGAGATGGTTCGGGCAGGACGGATCATTGATCTTTCTTTTATCGCCATAAAGCGGGTCAGTACCTGGGGCATACCGAAGTAGCCAAGGCCCCAGGCCATGGTACTGACAATACTAAGCAAGCCGAAACTGACTCCAGGCCCAAAAACCGGAGCACCGCCTGATGTCCGCTGGAGGCCGCCTACTGTTTCAGGAGCAGCGATACCAAAGAAGTCCGTAAAGCGGGGAAAGTCTTTTAAGTTTTCTGCAATACCAGAGAAGCCTCCGGCGTGGAGAAAAGAAAAAACCAGAACCATCGTCAGTGAAAACAGCATAAGCAGTCCCTGAATTAGGTTTGTCTTACCCACCGCCCGCATACCTCCCAGCAGGGTATAAAACATGACGATTAAAGCCCCAATGATAACCATGGTTACCATGTTGACATTAAAGATATAACTGAAGAGCTTGCCAAAGGTGATAAATTGGGCGCCAAGATATATAGAGAAAAAGACAAGACTGATAGTAGCGGCGATTACCAAAAGATAATAATTTTTATCATGGAAACGCTTACTGAAAAATTCCGGCAGGGTAATGGCGTTATCAGCAACTCTGGAATATGAACGCAGCCGCTTCGCCACAGCTGCCCAGTTTACACAGATACCTATGAAAAGCCCCAGAGCTGTCCAGAAAGCCTCCCCCATCCCGGTAAAGTAGGCGACTCCCGGCAAACCCAGCAAAAGCCAGCCCGACATGTCTGCCGCCCCGGTGCTCATGCCTGCGACCCAGGGGCCAAAACTCCGCTTAGCAATGTAATAATCTTCAAGTGAGGTATTGCTTCTACGCACATAATAAAGGCCGATTACAACCATCGTTATCAGGTAAACAGCAATGCCAAGCAGTATTTGATAATTAACGGCAAACATAGAGCAACCCTACCTTTATAATTCCACTACATTGCGGTAATACCAATTTATGCCGCCAAGAATAACATCGTCCGAAAAAGCCTTTCCATCCTCTCCCACTCTTCTTCCGTCATTTGTTTCCAGTATGTTATCGAAAACATTAAAGCCTTCGTGCAAAATACGCTGCCGTGCTGCAAGTACCGCAGCTTCGGCGCCGGGTGGTGCAAGCGCCCCGTTAAGGGGTGTAATATCAATCGCCCCTTCTGCAAGACCATAAAAATTTGCCTGTGGTGTAAATGTTCCGTCTATGATGCTTTCCACGATCCGGATATACAAGGCTTCCCAGTAGAGAACCACTGAGGTAATTATCGCGTCAGGCGCTACGGAACTCATGTCGTAATTGTATCCAATGGCCAATGCTCCGGCCCTTTCGGCAGCTATCTGGGCTGCCGGGGTATTCGCGTGGCCAGTTATGACATCACAGCCGGCGGCGATAAGGGCATTGGCCGCATTGGTTTCTCCCATTGGGTCATGCCAGCTATGGGTTACCTGCACGTAAACACGGGCATTGGGATTTACAGAGGCCACGCCCATTGCAAAGGCGTTTAAACCAGAAGTAACCTCGCTGTTGTTTTTCCCCATGGCCGCCACAAAACCTATTCTGTTGCTTTGTGTCGCCAGGCCTGCAACAATACCGGCAAGGTAGCGGCCATGGTAGAGCCGTATGGAATAATTGGTAAAGTTGCGGTCATTGTATTTAATACCCGTGGCGTGGGCAAAAACGACAGACGGGAATTCCAGTGCCAGCTTTTCGCAAGTGTCCATGTATCCCCAGCTCATGGCTATGATAATATTGGCCCCCTCTGCAATGCAGTCCCGTATGGCCCCTTCAACTGCCACCGGGTCTCTGTCAAACACATTGGTCTTGCGAATAATCTGATGATCGCCAAGGCCGATTGCCCGCTGCATTTCCAAAGTTCCTCTATAATGCGCCTGATCATAAAGGGAATCGCTGTAGATCTCGTTGGGATGAATAACGCCGATAATTATCCTTTCTTTTGGGAAAGGCTGCCCGGGCTCCCAGACAAGTTCCTGCTGCTGCCTGCAAGAAATAAAGCAAGTAACAATTAACAGGTAACAGATAACAGGTAATAAATTTCTTTTCACTGTTACCTTCCTTATAATTCATTTACCGTGCGGTAGTACCAGTCGATGCCAAATTGAACATCCCTGTCCGGGAGTCTTTCGCCTTCCCTGCCAATAAGCCTGCCGTCATTTGTTTCCATGACTCCACTGAACACATCGAGAAATCCGGTCTCAATGCGCTGCCGATCCTCCTCATAGATGCGGATAGCTTCCGGTTCCACCTGGACGATTCTGCTTAAGGGGGTAAGATCGATTATACCATCCGCCAGGGAACCGTACCAAGGAGCAGAAGTAAAGCTGCCATCTATAACGCTTTGCACTAGGAAAGTATAGTAGGCACCCCAATACCAAAGTATCGAAGTGAGAACAGCGTTGGGGGCGTCAATGCTCATATCGGTGTTGTAGCCAATGCCCCAAACCCCGGCCCTTTCCGCCTCTATTTGCGGGTTGGCTGTATCAACATGCTGGGCAATAACATCGCAGCCTGCGGCAATGAGATCGCGTGCGGCCGTTGTTTCTCCCATGGGGTCAAACCAGCTATTTGTAACCTTGACGTAGACTCTTGCCTGGGGGTTTACTCTTTCCACTCCCATGGCAAAGGCGTTAATTCCACCTGTTACCTCGCTGTTCTCTGCCCCCCAGGCTGCCACAAAGCCAATTCTGTTGCTCTGCGTTTTTGCGCCCGCGATAATGCCTGAAAGGTAACGAGCCTGGTAGACCCTGCCAAAGTAGTTGGTAAAGTTAGTGTCGTTGTTCATGGAGCCCGAGGCATGGGCAAAAACTACCGACGGGTATTCCCCGGCCAGCCTTTCGCAAGCATCCATGTAGCCCCAGCTTGTGGCAAAGATAATATTGGCTCCTCTGGCTATAAGCCCCCTCATGGCATTTTCTATACCCATGGGGTCAGAATAGTCTATGTGAGTTCTGTATAGGATTTGGCTGTCCATTATGCCCAGCTTCCGCTGCATTTCTTCAATGCCCATTTGATGGGCATAGGAATAACCGGAACTTTCGTTAAAGGGGTCGGTTATGTGGACTACCCCTATTACAACCTTATCTTTTGCAAGCGGCATCCCTGGCCTCCATTCCCTTTGGCATGAAGGCAAAAGCCATACCAGGATAAGGGCCAGGATTATTAATTTAAATTTCATCTGCTCCTCCTTTAGATATTATTTGTTTTTTTCAATATGGGCAAGGAGAGTTGCCGGCTCAAAAGGTTCAGTAAATGAAATCACCGGTATATCTTTGGTATCCGGCAGCGCCATATTAGCATTCACCAAAATCACATCGGGCCTGATATTCTCCAGCAAAGAAAGCATTTTCTCCCCAAAAGCATTATAGTAGTCAGAGGATACATGAATACAAACATGAAGTTCATGCCTACCGCTTCCCCAAGATAGGTAACCGCGATACACAACAGGCCGTAAAAAGACATAAGCATCAGGGCAGGAACTATCTGGGAAACCTTTTTCATCCTGGAAAAGACGATGGTCAAAACAGCGATAAGAAGCATGACAGAACAGGCCGCCACAGTGCCCCACTTTCCTTCCGTGCCCCGAAGTATAATAAACCCAACAAGAATGGCCCCGCCAAAAACGCTGATGAAGTTCAACAAGACGTAGCTGATCAGATAATCTGACATACCAAAACCGCTTTTCTCCGTATACTTTCCGGAAGTGGCAAAATTAATGAGAAGATTCAAAAATTTGCTGTTTTTGCCTGACTTCATATTCTTATTCCCTCTAGGCGTATTATAACACATATTTACTGGATAAATTTTTGCAATAGAGCCTTTACTCCCCCCGCCTCTCCATCAGCGCAGACGCGAATTCCACTTCGCTAATGCTAAGGCCCAGGCGGGCGGCGACTATGGGCGGGGGGACGCCTGCTTTTAATAAAGAGCGGACCTGCTCTCCCGTAGCGGGCGACTGTGAATGTGGATCGCTCTGCGAGTCGGCCGGGGCTGCCGGGGACGGGGCTGCCGGGGCCAGGGGGAGTTCCGGCTGGGCCGGCGGCGGGGATGCCGGGGCTTCTGTTTCCTGGGCGGCTTTTTTTATACGGTGCCGTTTCTTTCCCAGGGCAGCGTAGCTTCGATCCGCCTGGTTGCGCAGTTCCAGTTCCTTGATATAGGTATTAAGGCGCCTGTCGATTTCATTAAGCAGGTCTTTTAATCTTTTTTCCCGTTCTTCGATAAGGGTAATGTCCCTTTCGGTGGTTTCATTTATGGATTTTAAAATCTCATTTACTTCTTCCCGCAGTTCCGACAGGATCTGTTTCTGACTTGTTCTTCTTTTAAGATAAGAACGGTGGTAAAGAAAAGAAAAGATGCTGATTAGTAAAGCAAAAACGGAAAATAAAACAGGTAAATAAAACACATCCCTACCCAGAGATATCAATATTCCGGCCCAGGGCAGGGTCTCTGATCAGATCCTGTTTTTCATCCCCTTCGGCGCCTTCCTCTTCCTCTGCGTTTCTCCTGTCCCCGCCCTGGTTTGCCAAAGACTTGCGTTTGTCTTCGTCTTTGATTTTTCCCGTTTCATCACCCATGTCCTGGGCCTCGTTCACGGATTGAACATTTTCTTCAAGTTTTCTCTGGCTCTGCAATTGCTGTAGGGATTCCTGGAACTGCTGCCCGTCACGCATAATAGCCTGATTCTTGGCAACCTTGTCCATCTGGGTGAACATTACCTGCAGGTCAATTGGTTGTATAGCCATCTGGTCCCTTATTTACTTCGTCGTCCGGCTCCTCGTACTTACTTACACGGATCAGGTTGTTTTCAAGAATAAATGTAACCGCCTTGTATTCGGTGCGTACGTCGTTGAATGCATCCCTGATAATGATTTTCACACCGGGGAAAACCTTTGTGGAAGCCGAAACCCTGCTGCGGGTCTTTATGCTGTCAAGAATTTCCTGTATTTTTGCAGTTTCATCGGCATTTTTCTTAAGATCCGCCACAAGGATCTGACGTCTGTCCATCAGATCCTGCAACTGGGCCTCTTTCTCCTCTGGCAGGGATTTCCGCTGCTTCTTGATATTAATCAGGGTCTGGAGGTTGAGCTGAACCTCATCAAGCTGCTTCTCCATTACCGACCTTTGGCCTGTCAGAGTCTCAAACTGTACCTTGGTTTTGGGATCGGTCCCAACCTCGCAGATTGTTTCGGTGCCGCTTGTCGGACTGCCAAGGCTCTTGGCGTTGATTTCTTCAGAGGCCCGCAGCCTTCCGCCCACAATACTGGCACGTTTTCCACGGCAGATAATCCGCTTGTTGGCGTCAACCTGGGAGTTAATGATACCATCAGAGGCAACTACCATATTACCGGCTTCTATTGTCGCATTTTCAATAAACCTGGCCCAAATTGATCTTCCCGCTTTAACAAGGCCGCCGCCTTTTCCGGTGATGCCCTGGTGGACAATGATATCCCCTTCCGCATCAAGCTCCGCCTTTGCCACGGTACCGTTCACTTCTATATTGCCGGCGGCCTTTACAGAAAAGCCGTCTTCCACGCTCCCTTTGATAATAACCGTCCCAAGGAAGATGATATTCCCTGTCTTTAGATTCACGTCCCCCTGAACCAGATAAACCGGCTCCACATTGATCTTTCCGCTGACAAGCACCACCTGGCCGTTGATATCGGCAATAATCGTGGCATCATCAGGGCCGACACGAACGTTTTTACCAACGGGAAGCGGTATATCCTTACCATTGGTCGATGGAATAAACTTGCCCGTTACCGTCCTGCCGTCAACGCCCTTTTCGGGAGGCATTTTTATCGCCAGGGGCTGATCCGCCACCACGTTCTGGATGATATTAATGTCCTTAAAATCGATCCTGCCGTTGGCCCCTTCCCGGAGCTTGATTCTGTTTTGATCTGTTTCAAAGTTATACTTTATGTATGCGTTTGCCCCGTTTACGGGCTTTAGCCCCTCGGCTACTACAATTTTTTCCTTGTAAATCGGACGGTCGGCAAAAGATCTAAGATATTCCTCATCGATCCCGTAAACTACCCTGTTGTTGCGCAGGACGCTCTGGAATGTTTCAAATGATATATCGCAGCCGCCGATACCGGGGGGAGTCACTGAAATGTAGGCCCTCATATCCCCTTCGGAAATTTCCACTGAAACCATGCTGTCGTTAGTGGGCTTGCGTTCATATTCACCGACTTTGACATATTCACCGCTGGCTTCCCGGACAAGCTTTGATACCAAAGCACGGTCATATTCCGACACAGTGCGTGCATGGAGCTGCCTAAAGGCTTCCGAATCCGACGCCTTTCTGCCGCTTCCCTTTGGAGCTACCACTTTTATAAAGGCGCCGTCTGAACTAAGATGCAGGAAGACATCACCATCTGCATTTTCAAAGGCCTTGGACTCAACGGAATACTCGTCTCCGCCTGCGGTGATATTAATGTCACTCATATTGATAAAGACTCTTTCGTAGGCCTTTATTTCCCAGTCTTTTTTCCCCTTGCCTAAAAACCCTGCGGCCCCCTTCTCGGTGATCTCGTAGTCCAGTCTGCGTAAGGGGAGATCCAAAATAAGAGAGGCTTCGGCCAGCGCGGCCTCCAAGGTGGAACCTGTTGCGGTAACTGTGCGAATGTTCCGGTCCTGCTCCAGGCGATCCTTGACAATTTTCTGAAGCTGGACGAAATCTACCATCCTACATTATCCCTCTTGGTCCGTTTCTTAGTTTAAACCTGAGCCGCATAATCGCCTTTGTGTGAAGCTGCGATACACGCGACTCGGTAACATCAAGCACCTGGCCTATTTCCTTTAAAGTAAGATCTTCAAAATAATACAGTACAAGTATCTTTTTCTCTTTATCGGGTAATTCGTTGATTGCCTCAACTATGACCCGCCGAATTTCGTCCCTTTCTGCCATTACTTCGGGATTTAAGCTTGCCGGGGACTCTATACTGTCCCCGATTGATACCTTGTCGTTTTCATCCCCCGAATACCAGACCTCGTTTATGGAAAGCATGGAGGTGCCGGAGATCTTCTGTAAAGTTTTTAAATATTCTTCCTCGCTTAAGCCCAGGGCGCCGGCAATCTCCTGATCCGTGGCAGTCCTTCCAAGCCTGGCTTCTAAAGACCCAATGGCGTCCTCAACCTCCCTGGTTTTCTGTCTTACCGAACGGGGAACCCAGTCTATTGAACGGAGTTCGTCGAATATCGCCCCCCGGATCCGGGTGACCGCGTAGGTTTTGAACTTAACATTTTTATCAGGATCGAATTTATCAATGGCGTCAATAAGGCCAAAAATCCCAAATTGCACAAGATCGTCAAATTCTACATTATGGGGCATCCCCACCGCGACCTTTCCGGCCACATACTTTACCAGGGGAGCGTACTGCTTGATAAAATTTTCCCGGATCTTCGGATCCCGGGTCTTGCGGTACTGAATCCAGAGTTCGTCTTCTTTTTGCTGTTCTGCAGAAACAGCTTCCGGATTAGTCCCGGAGACCTTCCCCATTTTCTATCCCTCTTTATCCTTACTCAATGCCGTCTGAATCCCTTTTGCCAATTCCTTGGCGTTGTAATCTCCCGCCATTGCCGGAGTTTTACTGGTCGACAGCGGTTTCCTTGGAGAACCGACGGAATACTCGGTATTATCGGTATCCGGTTCCACTTCCAAAGAAGGTGAAACAAAGGCCCCCGCCATACTATCCAAATCCGGAAGTATATCCCCCGAAGCGGAAAAATCCATGGGCATTCCCGATGTATCTGCGGAACCCTGATTCCCAGCAGGGGCCGGCCTATCTTCAGGGGGGGCTTCAGCCGCAGAGGCACCCAAACCAAAGTCCAGGGGAGCATCATCCCCTAAAAATTCACTAGGTACTCCAGCTCCAGTATAATCATCTTGCACATTCTGATCCATACCCGCCTGGGCCGCTTGGGCCGCCGGAGCCGCCATCGCCTGGCTATCCAAAGTAAGCTTGGGGGCCAGGTTCATTTGGTACAATTCGGTGATATTTCCCAGCCCGTTCTCGGAATCGTCCGGCTGGGCGCCCAGAAAGACCGGTTTTAGGACACCTGGGCCTGGTGCCTGGGTAGGGCCGCCAAAAGAATCCCCGGGAAAATCCCCCTCGGTGATATCTACACGGGATCCGGGGGCATTTCCGCCGGCAAAAGGCCCTGAGTCAGTATCAAAGGTGCCTTCTTCAAGAAGTTCCGGCAGAAAACGGCTTGCCAGGATATTTATTACAAGTGAAATAACAAAGAAAATCAGGGCGAAAATAAGCGGACGCAGGATCAGTGTAGGCATAGAGGCCTGGGTTAAAAAACCCAAGAGAAATGAGAGAAAAAAAGCTGTTCCGGCAATGATGCCGCAAAACTTCAAATTTAGCATCCTGTTCCTTCCCTGGAACTAAAGTTCTGGAACTAAAGTTCTGGAACTAAAGTTCTGGAACTAAAGTTCTGGAACTAAAGTTCCTTTTGTTTTCCAAAAAGCCGCTTAAACATAGAAGAGAAACCCCCTGTCTCCCTTAGTTCACTTTTCTCCATTTTACCAACAATATGATGAACACAGATACTGGCCTTGCAGCGAGGATCGATTACTGTAAATGGTTTTTGCCTTAAAACCGCCTGGGAGACCATCGGGTCATCGTAAATGAAGCCCAGGTAATCTACCTTTAAGTTTAAAAACTGTCCGGCTATATGGGTCATCCGGTCAGCGACATTTTTCGCCTCTGCGGCGCTTTTCACCCGGTTAACAACCAGCTTTAACTCCATATCAAGGTTCTCATACTCGGTGGCGATTATTTTTATGATTCCGTAAGCGTCGGTGATGGCCGTAGGCTCCGGCGTTGTGATTATTACCGCGTCATCTGCAGCGGCAATAAAGTCAAGAACGTTACTGGAAACCCCGGCGCTTGTGTCAATGATGATTATTTCCGCGAAAGAAAGGGTGTTAAGCTGCTCGATAAAGTTATGCCTTTCGTCATCGCTAAGATTGGCGACTTTGGAAAAACCGGAGGCCCCGGCTACAATGAAAATACCGTACTCGGTCTCCACCATGATTTCCTTCATGGTCTTATTCTTGCGGATCATGTCATAAAGAGTGTACTTTGGGACCATGTTGAGCATGATGTTTACATTGGCAAGACCCAGGTCTGCGTCCATTACAAGCACTTTTTTACCAAGCCTGGCGTAGGCCAGGGCCATGTTCACCGATACGTTGGTTTTTCCGACCCCGCCTTTTCCGCTGGTTATTGTAATAACACGGGTCTTTTTTCTTTTTCCGGTCTGAACGCCGTTTGCAGCAGGTGTTTCAGCAGGGCGGGAGCCGATCTCCTTCCCGTTGGTGGATTTCTGACGCATTATCTCCCGAAGTTTTTCTGCCTGATCTTCCATAATAGGCTCATCTCCACTTTTGCATTTGTTCCTGAGCTGCGTCGGGGAACTTTTCTTCAAGTTTTATCCGGTTTACCCTGAAGCCTTCCAGGTTTATAAGAAACTGCACCACCGATGCTCGCCGGATATCCGTAGGCACTTTTTGCCCGTTTGTTATATATGAAACCGGCTTGCCGCCTTCTGAAAGGGCGCCAATGATATTGCCGGTCCTTATGGTCTCATCCATTTTAGTAACAATCACTGAACGGTAATTAAAGGGCTCAAAGGTTTTAAATATTTCTTTTAGGTCGCTGGATTTCGTAGTGGCTGCTACCGCAAGGTGCAGCTCCGCAAGGCTGCCGCAGGCATCCAACAGCAGTTTCATTTCCCCCAGCTGCACCATGTCCCTGGGGCTTTTTCCAATGGTATCAACCAGGATGAGGTCCGTCCCGTCGGAATTCAGGGCAATGATCTTTCTTAACTCATCATAGTCGGTGGCCGCAAAACAGGGGAACTCCATCACAGAGCTGTAAACTTCAAGCTGCTGTTTGGCCCCGATTCTAAAAGAGTCTATGGTTACAAGAACCACACGGCGTTTATGACGGCCATTATCATCAATGCCAAAGTTGGCCGCCAGTTTCGCTACGGTTGTGGTTTTTCCCACTCCCGTGGGCCCCACAATTACCATGATCCTGGGACGGAGCTTGAATTTATCGCCTTCGTAAACCTTGATGCCTTCTCCCACCCATTCCAGAACCTTACTCTGCACAGCGTCGTAATTGTTAAGCCCCTCAAGGGAAAATTCCTTTCTAACCCTTTCCAGCATAAGCTTCCGGTAAGAGGGGGAGAAATCGTTAAGGATCATCACGTCATCCAGACGGTTAAGGCTGGGATGCTCCTCCCGAAAAGCGGTCAAGCCCTGGCTTTCAAGTTTTTCCTTTATGCTCTTGACTTCAGCCAAAACCTCTTTCAAAGCACTGGAGTCCTTGCCCGCGCCGGCCACAGCAATGATTTTTTCTTTTTCCTCTTCCAGGGTATTTTTTGTAATCGTTGCGTTCCTTGGGGCCAAGGCCTCATTTGGAATTACTTTGTTCACGGACGCTATCTCACGGAATTGT
>Ga0099364_10003580_pt1 | contig 24016 bp, 20 predicted proteins | sample TergutTh196P3_FD_73070 | JGI IMG/M metagenome (GOLD analysis project Ga0099364, IMG submission 73070) | Microcerotermes parvus P3 segment gut microbial communities from Pointe-Noire, Republic of the Congo - Th196 P3 | ecosystem: Host-associated > Arthropoda: Insects > Digestive system > Gut ...
AATTTGTTTTATTTGCTGCCATATCTCCTCTGAAATAAAAGGCATGATAGGGTGTAAAAGTCGCATTGAGGTCTGCATGACATCGAGTAGGATGTATTCTACTCCGATTTCCGATTTTGAAGATTGCAGGCAGGATGCCTGCGTTCCCAGTCTTTCTTTTGCCATCTCTACATACCAAGAGCAAAATTCGTCCCAGATAAACTGCATCAAAGTCTGAGCGGCATCGTTGAAACGGAGATTTTGATAATGCTCATCTACTTCTTTTATCACTTGATTTAGTCGGCTATAAATCCATCTGTCGGCGAGGTCTTTTAAGTAGTTTTCCCCCCCCTGCCCCCCCCATAAATGTAGGGGGAATTCCCCCAAATACTCATACTTCGTTAGGGGGGCTGAAAGATTCATCATAATAAAGCGAAAGGCATTCCAAATCTTATTGCAAAAATTTCTACCAGTCTCTAGTATTTCATCTGAATAGTAGGAATCTTGCCCTTTTGGTGTATTAAAGACCATGCTAAATCTCAGAGCATCAGCACCTACATTGTTAATTATATCTATAGGGTCTGGTGAATTTCCAAGAGATTTGCTCATTTTTCTGCCTTTTGCATCACGAACTATACCGTGTAAGAGAACAGTATTAAAGGGGATTTTATCTTGAAATTCCAATGTAGCCATTATCATCCTGGCTACCCAGAGGTAAATGATTTCAGGAGCTGTAACAAGTAGATTTGTAGGTAAAAAATAATCAAGTTCCGCAGTCTTTTGGGGCCAGCCCATAGTAGAAAAGGGCCATATCCAAGAAGAAAACCAAGTATCAAGGACATCATCGTCTTGTTTAAAAGTAATACACCGACATTTTGGACAAATATCAGGCATTTCTGTGTCAACTATCATCTCTTTGCATTGAGTGCAATAATATGCAGGTATTCTGTGTCCCCACCAAATTTGTCTGGAAATACACCAATCACGGATATTATTCATCCAGTGCATATAAACCTTTGTCCAACGCTCTGGATAAATCTTAATTTCACCAGTCTCTACTACATCAATAGCTCTCTTTGCGAGAGGTTTCATCCTGACAAACCATTGGTCAGAAAGATATGGTTCTACGACTGTATCACATCGATAACAATGTCCGACTGAGTTTGTGTGTTCCTCTATTTTTTCTAGTAAGTTTTCTTTTTCAAGCTGCTCCAAAATCAACTTTCTTGCTTTATACCTATCAAGCTGGAAGTATTCTGATGGTGCATTTTCATTGATACAGCCATGCTCATCCATAATAATAAGAGGTTTTAAATCATGTCGAAGTCCTATCTCAAAGTCATTAGGGTCGTGGGCAGGTGTAACTTTTACACATCCTGTTCCAAAATCTTTATCGACATAGTCATCAGCGATAATGGGGATAAGTCTATTTGCAATTGGTAGTAAAACATTTTTACCTATTAGATGTGAATATCTATCGTCATTGGGATTTACTGCGACTGCCACATCGCCGAGCATGGTCTCGGGGCGGGTGGTGGCGATTATCAGTTGTGAGTCATTTGGAACGCAGGCATCTTGCATACTGGGAACGCAGGCATCTTGCCTGCAATTTGTCTTATATATCATAGATGCAGGCAAGATGCCTGCGTTCCCAGTAAGAGGATATCGAATATACCACAATTTGCCATTTTTTTCTTCATGCTCGACCTCGTCATTGGCGAGAGCAGTAACGCAACGGGGACACCAATTTATGATATATTTGCCTTTATAAATCAAATCTTTTTTGTAAAGGTGGATAAAGACATCTTTTACTGCTATTGTCCTTTTCTCATCCATAGTGAACACAAGACGAGACCAATCACAAGAACAGCCAAGCTGTTTTAACTGATCAATGATATGAGAGCCTTTTTTCTCTTTGTGTTCCCAAATCTTTTCTACTAATTTTTCTCTACCGATATCGTGTCTTGAAATATTTTCTTTTGCTAGCTCCTTTTCGACTACATTTTGTGTAGCTATGCCAGCGTGGTCTGTTCCTGGTAACCAAAGCGTAGGTCTTTGTTTCATCCTATTGTATCGGATAGCTATGTCTTGTAGGGTATTATTTAAGACATGACCCATGTGGAGAATGCCAGTAACATTTGGTGGTGGGATAAGGATGGAGAAAGGGGGATTGTTACTGCTTTCAACAGCAGGGATGCCGTTGCTACAAGGTTGCATGCAGGATGCCTGCGTTCTGAGTTTTATCTTTGGTTTAAAAAACTCATTTTCTTCCCAGAATTTATACCATTTCTTTTCAATTGTGCTTGCGTCATATTGTTTATTTATTTCCATATTTATAAGACTCCTTAAAATCATAATCAAGCCGAACGGAGTTCGGCACTACAAAACTAAATCATCCCTGAGGTATCGGTGACTTTGATACCACATTTTCGTAAAAAGTCCTGATGTGACCAAAAGGCTATTTCTGGCAATTTGTCTAAATCAAAAAAAACTGCTTCAAGAGCATCATCACCAGCTTGAAGTATTCCATCGACAATTCCTAATTTAAACCCCAAAGATAAAACCTTTTCATATATAGGTGAAAAGCCAGAATAGTATCCGATAAAGCTCTCTATTTCACCTATAAGACCTGTTTCTTCTCGCAATTCCTCGATAGCTGTTTCTTCTGGTGTCTGCCAAATTTCCATATAACCACTTGGTAGAGCCCAAAAACCTATTTGAGGCTCAAATTTTCTTTTGACAAGTAAAAGTTGATTTTTCTCATTTAAAACCACACAAGCTACAGCTGGGACATGGTTTTTATAAAAAATCCAGCCACATCTCTCACAATGAGGTCTGAGCTTGTTTTCTTTATCTTGTTTTAAAGCTAAAGAGTTACCACAAACAAGACAAAATTTAGTGTTTTTGTATCTTTCAAATTCTTGCATGATTTCCAAAAATTTGAAATAGGTTATTCTGTCAAGCATAAATCAAAAATCATAAAAAATAAAAAAAAAATTGAAATTATATTTCTGCTTGACAAAAATAAGTAATTAAAAAAAATGGTTTATTCTATAAAAATGGGGTAAGTGTGAAAATAATTATATTAGATACAGAGATGAGCGGTTCATCTCAAACGGATAGAGTGGTTTCAATAGCCATCGGAGAATACCAAGATGGTGAGTTAATAAACCTAAAATCAGGACTTTTTAATCCAGGAGTGCCAATTACACAAGGTGCTTTTTGGGTTCATAAAATATCCAATGAAAGGGTTGCCAATAAACCAGATTTTAAAAAGTCCAAATTTTATGGTCTTTTAAAATCTGTCTTTTCTTCTCCTGATAATGTTGTGGTAGGTCACGCAATTTGCAATGATTTGTTTATGATTGCGAGAGAAGGTCTACTATGTAAATGTAAACTCATCGATACGCAGCATTGCTCGGTAAAAATCCTTAAAACAAACAAAACTTCCTTAAACTTTTTATCAAAAGAGTTAAACCTTTTAGAAGCTAAAAACACTGTGAAATTTCATACAGCAGAAGGTGATGTAAGGGTTACCTTTCATCTCTTGAATGAGCTTCTGAAATACCATTCTTTAGAAGATTTGATTGAAATTTCTATGGAGCAGTTTTATGATTTGTCTATTTCTATTGATAGAAAAAGAAAACAGTTTATTTATACAATAGCTGCAAAAGATAAAGAAAAATTGCTCCCTCTTTTTAAAACGGTCAAAGACCCTAAACTATATTATGCTATCATGTATTTTTATGGTAATTCTGACTTAATCGTCAATGAAACAAGAAAGAAAAACATACTAAGCATATTGGGGCAAAAAGAGGAATTACAAGTTACAAGTAACAATTTACAAGAAACTCCCCCCCCTTCCCCTCCCGTAAGCTCAGAGGTGATTGCTTCATCCCTCGCAACTGGCACTACATTGGATGGGCAAAATGAGAATAAAGAATGATAGAATTCACGAATAGAAAAGCTCAGCATGATTATTTTTTTGTTCAAGAAATTGAAGCTGGGATAGTTCTCAAAGGCACAGAAATCAAAAGTATTAGGCTTGGTAAGGTAAATTTTAAAGACAGCTATGCAAGGATAGATGATGGTGAGGTTTGGCTTTATAATTTGCATATAAGTCCTTATGAAAAGACGACTTATTTCAATCATGAACCTACTCGTAAGCGGAAACTGCTTTTACACAAAAGAGAGATTAAAAGACTGAAAATAAAAGTCGACCAAGATGGTATGACACTTGTCCCCAAAGCTATTTTTATCAATGAAAATAGTAAATGCAAGGTTATGCTCGCTCTGGCTAAGGGTAAGAAAAGCTATGATAAGCGTGATACCATACAAGCAAAGGATTTAAAGAGAGAGACAGAGAGAAAAGAAAAGTATAATGAATAAATTTTGATACAAGGTATATTATGGAAAATTTTTTTATTAAATTGAGTGACCTCAGAAACAATGCCAATAGAAAGGCTTTTGTCCACTATCAAAAGTCAAGCGGTGCAAAGGTAATGAAACAAATAATTGGTGCAAACCCTTTGAATAGAAATTGGGTAGAAGAGGCTACAAATAAGCTCAAATATGCTATGCAAAATCAAGGTTTTACAAGGGTCAAAGCACTTTCCCAAACCCTTGTTACCCTTTATTTTTGTGACTATGTATTAAAAGAAAACCAATTTTCAGATACAGAGATTTCAACAATGATACAAAAAGCTGAGACCTCCTATATAAACTCCTGTCTAAGCTACATTGAACAAAATATCCATAACTCAAATAAAGTCATATCAAATTTTGATAACCTCTTTTCTGCTGTCGATGTCATTTCTGAAACCAATCATTCTATGGCTCAAAAATACAAACAGATGTTGTCTCGTTATCATACTCTTTACTCAACTTTTAATAAAATAAAAGAAATTTGCACTGGTTCTCATAAAAAGCTAACAAACGCTAAAACACAGCAAATTAGCTCTCTTATGACATTACATGACTCTGCTTTTAAAATGTTTCCGAGCTTAAAAGACGATATTATAGACATAGTCAAAAATAAAATTGATGAATTGCTGATTGAGCTTCAGGAATCTACCCAAAAATATCTTAATGAAAAAGACCCCTCACTTGTAAAAATACTAAACTCACTTAACAATTTTTCTGATGTATACACACCCTTGATAAACATTCTCGGACAAAAAAGATATCAGGAGACAATCGACAAAAGAGATGAATTTTTAATGCTTCATAAGGTTTTAGAAGAAGACTATCCAGAATGGCTAAAGACTTTTCAATACTATTCTTTACCAAGAAATAAAATAGATGAGACCAAAATATTGAGTGTTTTGAACTCTATTAGTAAAAATTCAGACCTTTTTAACCAGAAATTTATTGAAATCAAAAATCTCCAACCCTCCCCTGATGAAATCCTATCCTTTTTACAAACTCTTGTAAATCAGCAAGGGACTGATTCTATCATCAATTATTACAAGATTGAAAATGACCTCTTAAATGCTCCTGATAGCGAAAAAAAGATTGAGGAAATAGTCCGCTTTATAAAGCATCTTGATGAGAAAATTTCAGATAGAAACATCAAACCACAGCTAAAATCTGAACTCCTCCGAATGAAAGCTGATTTCAATCTTTCTCTCGAAAACAGCATAGAAAATAAGATTATTCAATATTTGTCTACCAATCCGAGTCAAAGCAGTCTTATCCATTTTTTTGACAAGATATTAGAGTATTTTTATGATTTAAATGATTTGACTAAGATAAGCCACTGGCAAAATATAAAAAAAATTATTTTTAAAGCATTAAATGAAGTTCCTTATAGCATTGAATCTTTACAAAAAGACTATGATTTTTATAGTAAATTGCCTGATTCGGCTGCAAAAAATCCACTAAGAGACAAGATACTTGATGGTATAAAAAAATTAAATGAAATAATGCCTATTATGGTCATGTATAAAATCCCTGAAGTCCATAATTACTTAAATATTATTTCAGAAATTGAAAAAGTTATTCTCGTAAATGTTACTCCACAAAAAAATCCAGATAGATTGATTGTTCTTGATAAATTCACTACAAAAAACATAGTCATTTTTAATAAAGAAAATCTAAAAATAGGACGAGATGTGGAAAAAATAGACATCTTGCTTAAATCGGACTGGGTCTCATCTTTACATTGCACTCTTGACTTTCAAAACAATCTTTTGATAGACCATGATAGCACCAATGGGACATTTTATGTAGGGAATGCTAAAGAAACCGATAATTTCTCACATAATATAACATCACAACATAATCAAGATACTTCAGTATCAAACACACAAAATAAATTTTCTCAAATAAATACCTCAACAGACCTAAATTCAATTAGTTATTTCAACATAGCCAACGCTTTTGAAATCAAAATAGAAAAGAATGAATCATTTTACACTCTGAAAATAGTAAAAGTCTTTGACAACGAGCTACTCAGCAAAGATAGAGAATACATCCAAGGTCTTTTTAACACAGAATTTGTCTGGTTAAAAAAATTTAGAGCTTTGGCAATTGATGTCTTTACTGGAAAGATAAAAGAGTCAGATGATAACAACACAAAAGACCTCATCGTCTTAAATGATGTTGGGTTCTCAATCATTGATAAAGAAAACTCAAATGCAGCAATTTCAATTACAGATAATGAAAAGATTACTACTGATAGGTTTAGTATTTATCTTTCTTAATCTTTATATTTCTATTTCTTATCTAGGTCTTTTATACGCAGATACTGACATTATCTTTGTCGAAATTGAAGCTCTATCACCAACTGATGCTCAAATCAGAGCTCAAAACGAGTTTCGTAGAAGACTTCTTGAGTTTTTGTCATCAGAATATCGACAAAACTTGCAAGAGTATTTTAACCTCTGGCAGCAGTCTCGACAAGGTATCAATAGACAATTCATAGACGACTTGATAACAATTGCTGATACTTCTGATTCTGTCGTGATGGAAAGGAATTATAAACACACTATAAGTTTATCAAGGACTGCTTATGAAACATTTCTTATAAATCAAAGAAACCAAACCAAATCAAGAGCAGATGACCTTTTAAATAGAGGATTAGAAAATGAGGACATCAATGATATGTTATCTGCAATTGACCTATATTTACTCTATCCTGATGAATCCACAATCTCTCAAGAAAATTCAAACAAGGCAAAAATTGATATCCTAGTCAATACACTCCAAAATACAAAAATCGAATATCCCAATAGACAGCTTGTATATAGAGAAGCTGAAATTGATATGCTTTTTAGAGCTTTTACAGGAGCTGTAGTAGTCTTTACTCACAATAATCAAAGAGTCGAAAAAATAGCAGATAGAAATAATAGTTTCATCTTAAAAGTTGGTTTTCAAGAAAGAGCAGCTGATATCAGAATAACTACTCAAGCAGATAGAAATGAAAATTTCATTATCAGTTTCAACCTCAATGTAGAAAGGACATTTCGTTCTTCACAATATTCTCATAATTTATTTATAACATCTTTAATAAATAGATACTTGCAAAATACATCTGGTGAGATAGATATATTTTATATAGCAAGCTCTACATTTTGGATTCGGTCGGATAACTTTAATGAGGGACTTACCCGTATTAATGAAATACTCCGTCAAAAGAATTGGGAAATAGGTCATGAACAAAATTTCAATAATATACTCGAACTAAATAAGGTCATAGTAGAGGAAAGAAGACTAAATATAGGTTCATACTATGTAAAAGGTTATTTAGAGGTAAATATCTTCGATAGGAATTGGAATCTGATACAAAATAATAAGATAATTGAAGGTGAAGCAATAGATACTGCCTCTTTTGAAAATAGTCATCAAAGGTTGGATAGAATATTATTAAATGATTTGAATAGATTGGAAAGTATTTTTTGAAATTATTATTTTTCAGTAGGGAACTAATTTATCTGTTCCTTTTCGTAGTGCCAATTGTCCATATTGGCACACATTAATCGGAACAGATAAATCAGTTCCCTACAATAAAATTGCAGTCAAGATGACTGCGTTCCCAGTTATTTTTTTTCTGTTTTAAACCAGAAACAAAAATTTCCTTTGACAAAAACAGTTACTTTTTTTTTATGGTTTTTTTTAATGATTTATAAATGGTTTTTCGGGAGGATTATGCGAGTTGGGAGAAATCAGACTTGAAAGAATTACTAAGAAGTTTGACGAGTTTGTAGCCGTCGACAATGTATGTATGACTATTGAAGATGGGAAACTCTTCTCATTTTTAGGTCCTAGTGGTTGTGGAAAGACCACCATTTTGAGAATGATTGCTGGCTTTGAGACACCAAGTGAAGGCAGGATATTTATTGATGGACAAGACATCACAGAATTATCTCCTCATAAGAGACCTGTAAACACGATTTTTCAGAATTATTCTTTGTTTCCGCACATGCGCATTTTTGACAATGTAGCTTTTGGTTTAAAAATTAAGAAATTGCCGAAAAACGAGATTAAAGACAGAGTCGACAATATCTTAAATTTAGTTCAGATGTATGACCAAAGGCTAAAATATCCAAACCAAATCAGTGGTGGTCAAAAACAAAGGATAGCCATAGCAAGAGCATTGGTAAATGAGCCGAAAGTTCTATTGCTTGATGAACCTGTCGCAGCACTCGATTTGAAACTTCGTCAAAAGATGATTATCGAGCTAATGAATATTCACGATTGGTTTGGTATTACCTTTATTTATGTTACTCACGACCAAGGTGAGGCAATGAGCTTGTCAGACAAGATAGCTATTATGAATCAAGGGAAAATTGTCCAGATAGGACTTCCAGATGACATTTATGAAAGACCAAACTCTATCTTTTCAGCCCATTTCATTGGTGATACAAATCTGATTTCTGGCACAGTAAAAGCTATTCATGATGACTATATTGAAGTAGAAACAGGTTTTAGTCAAAACAATGAAAAGATACTTCTGGATAGCACCTACACTCAAGAAGTATTTATAGGTGAAAAGATAACTTTGTCCCTCAGACCAGAGAAAATAGCAGTTTCTCGTAGGTCACCAGGCTCACAATCAGATTTTAATATCTTGAAAGGGCAAATAGAGGATATCCTTTATCTTGGCACTCATACTCAATACATTATCAAGGTAGGAGACCAGCTTTTTAAAGTCTTTTCACAGCATAAAAAAGTCTATTTTGACGATACTGCTCTCGATTGGGAGGAAAATGTCTTTTTATATTGGCACGATACTGATTCTTTTGTCATAAAAGAGGAAAACTTTGCTAAACAAGAGCTTGGGATTGAAAGTCAGGAGCTACGAGACAAACGAATAGAAGCAAATGGGAAGAGGCAGAAAGCTGTTTAGATAGATTTCTCACAAAAAAAGTAAGCAACAAAAATGAATAGATACAAAATAAAAAATTTATAGGAGATAACTATGAAAACGAGAAAAGTTTTTATGTATTTATTTATGACATTATGCCTTATAACACTAAGTTGCTCGACTCGAAATTTTACGACTTATGGGCATATTATGACAATCCTCGCTGGAATTTTCTGTTTCTCACTTGCGACTCTATGTGGAGTTTATGCTTTCTTTACAACAAGAGGCAAAGGTCCCATATTATCCAATCCTTATATCTGGTTACCAAAAGAAGAAAGAGAAAAAGAACTCGCCAAAGCAGATTTAAAATCAGTTTATAAGCAATTGACTATTGTCAGTATTCTATTAGGATTGATTTTTCTGTTTATAGCTTTGATAACATGGTTTACTTGGACATCATTGTTGTATGTTGTCTATTTATTAATTGGTTGTTTGATTGTATACGCTGTAGTCAGCAGTTTAAAGATAAACAATAAAATGAATAAGGTTTTGTAGGGAACTGATTTATCTGTTCCGATAAAACAGTTATAATCACAACATAACGGAACAGATAAATCAGTTCCCTACAAAATAAAAGAGGTATAAAAATGAAAAAGAAAACAAACATCGGTAGAAACGAAGAATTTGCCCAAAAACGAAAGGAAATCACAAGCTGGTTACTTTCTTTACCAGCCATGCTATGGTTACTATTCTTTTTCTTGATACCTTATTTGATAATATTTTTGTATAGTTTTATGACAGCGGACATACATCATATAGACCATACTTTTTCACTTGATGCGTATCGAGAGGTGTTATCTACAAGGTATTTACCTTCGTTTTATATTTCCTTTATGCTTGCGGTTTATACTACTATTATTTGCATCTTATTGGGCTATCCTACTGCTTATTTTATAGCTCGTCGACCAGAAAAAGTAAAAAACACTCTTTTGATGCTGATTATCATACCTTTTTTGACAAATTTCATCATCAGAATCTTTTCTTGGAGGATATTTCTCGCACCTCATGGAGTTTTAAATAATGTTTTGCTCAGTCTAAACTTGATAAATGAACCTCTAAGGATATTGAGGACAGATTTTGCAGTATTACTTGTCACGGTCTATGTTTATCTACCTTATATGATACTGCCTTTGTATAGTGCTATAGAAAAGATAGATTTTAGCCTACTCGATGCAGCAATGGATTTAGGAGCAAAACCTTTTAATGCCTTTATGAAAATCACTCTACCACTCTCAAAACAAGGTATTTTAGCAGGCACACTCCTTGTCTTTATACCTGCTTTGGGGTCTTATATCATTCCACAGCTGGTTGGAAATCAAAATTCGCTATTGATAGGACAGATAATCACCTATAGAGTCAAAAATATACCGCGAAACTGGCCTGTGGCTTCAGCATTATCATTTATACTCTTGGTAGTTATTGCTATACTGCTATTTGTCTCTTATTATTTGAGTGAGAGCTTTAAAAAGAGAGGGTTTGAGGAAATTATCGATGAAAAAAAATGACCTTTTAGAGAGCGATTCTATTCGTTCTGAAATTGAAAATTACAAGTTATCACGACAATCTACAAAAAGGAACTACAATCCCACTACCCTCACGACATTTTCTTTTGTGATGGTCTTTTTGTATATTCCTATAGTCATCCTGATAATCTATTCTTTTAATGATTCTCGGATAGTTTCTACTTGGCAAGGTTTCACTTTACAGTATTATCAGTTACTTTTTCAAAATAGAGAAATATTCCTTGCATTAAGGAATACTTTGATGATTGGTGTTTTATCTACTCTTATTTCTGCTGCTCTCGGCATTGCAGGTGCTTTAGCATTGGAAAACAAGAAGTTTAAAGGTCGTAAATTTTTCTCAGGTTTAGTATTTTTACCTCTTGTCATGCCAGAAATCCTACTCGGTGTTTCTTTGGCTCTTTTTTTTAGCACTTTAAAAATACAAATGGGTATGTTTACTGTCTTGATAGCACATATCACCTTTTGTGTCTCTTTTACTATCATTGTCATCCAATCAAGACTGCAAGGTTATGATTACTCTCTTGAAGAGGCAGCTATGGACCTAGGAGCAAATAAATACCAGATTTTTACAAAGATAAAATTGCCTTTGATGTTCCCAGGAATAATTGCCGCTGCCTTACTTGCTTTTACTCTTTCAATTGACGATTTTGTAATTACTTTCTTTACTTCTGGTAGAGGATTCAATACTCTGCCAGTTTATGTCGAGGGAGCTATCCGTAGAGGAACTTTGACTACAATCAATGCTTTGTCAACAATCTTAATATGCTTTACAATCATTCTTGCTTTATTAGTAAGAAGACTTAAGAAATATATAATATGAGCAATTTATTAAAATATGCAGGCTGCGGTAGCCTTGCGTTCCTAGTGATGAGGAGATAATATGACTACAGAAGAAACAAAATTTGAAAAGAAACACAATGTATTAGATACACAAAATAGATACGGAGTTTTATCGAGGAAATACAGACCTCTGACTTTCGAGGATGTGAGAGCTCAAGACCAGGTAGTTCAAATATTTAAGAATGCTATAGAATCAAATAAAATAAGTCAGGCTTATCTATTAACAGGACCTCGTGGAGTGGGGAAGACCTCTATTGCACGCATAATAGCAAAAAGTCTGAATTGTAAATCTTTTGATAATCCTACAATAACTCCTTGTAATAAATGTCCGATTTGTTTTGATATATCTACTGGAAACTGTCTTGATGTTTCAGAAATAGACGGAGCTTCTAATACTGGTGTAGATGATGTAAGAGAACTCCAAAGAGAAATGCTCTATGCTACATCAAGTTCTCGGTATAAAATCATCATCATAGACGAAGTGCACATGCTTAGTAAAAGTGCCTTTAATGCCCTTTTGAAAACTCTTGAGGAACCACCAATAGATAATATAGTCTTTATATTTGCTACAACAGAGGCTCATAAGGTTTTACCCACTATAATATCTCGCTGTCAGAGATTTGATTTAAAGAAAATACCTATCGAAGATATTGTTAAGCGTTTGAAAGAAGTTTCTGAAATAGAAAAAATATCTATAGATGAAGAAGCACTGTATCCGATAGCAAAAAAGGCAGATGGAGGTATGAGAGATGCACTGTCACTATTAGATCAAGTGAGGTCGTTCTGTGTAGCTCATATTACCTTTAAAAATGTTGAAACAATCTTTGGTCTTGTAGGTTATGAAGTGTTTAATACATTTATGGATTCTATCCTTAGAAACAGTCCTCAAGAGATAATAACAGAATATCATAAGATATCTGACAAGGGTTTAGATATTCATGATTTTATAAACAGTTTTTTGGATTACCTCAGGCATTTTTTGTATTTGAAATTGAATATAAATAAAGAGGGTATTGAAAAAAATGCTCTTGAAAAAATGTCAGAACTAGTAAAATCATTTTCAGAGGATGAGATATTGTATATTATCAACTACCTTATTGAAACCAAGAATAATCTCAGACTAAGTGCGACACCAGATATATTAGCAGAGCTGACCTTTATCAAGCTCGCCAAGATTACAGAGATGAAATCTTTAAAAAGCATACTTGATACATTGTCTTCTGGGAAACTGACACTCGAATATAGCAATCAAATAGGTAGAGAGCAAGCAATAATGACATCCCAACAATCAACCACTATCACAAATCAGACAAATACAGCTCCTATAAACATACCTACGACTACTTTGCCTAAAACAAACCCTATCCTTGAAATTCAAGAAGTGGGGGAGAGGAGTGTAGTTAGCCCCACCAATGAAGCTTGTGGAGTGGGTGGTGATGGGGAGGGTAATTCTCAAAAAGACGACACTTTAGTCCCCAATAGCAGTATTCCTCCTAAAGAAATTGATACACCACAACCCATTCAAGATAGTATCAATGAAGCACCAACTCAATACAACCAAATTACTACTATTACTGCACTCACTGAAGATTTTCTAAAACTCCATTGGACTGCTATCATAGACCAAGTAAAAGTAGAATTTCCATTATCTGCTACCTATTTTGAAACTTGTAAAATAAAAAACATTTCAAACAATACTATATTCTTTACACACACTTCATCTATTGTTATAAATAAGCTATTACTTGATAAAAAAAATTTTGAAAATCTTTTTACTACGATAATAAAAATAAATATTAAATTGTCTTTTGAACATAACTCAGAGACAAAGATGCCGAGCATTCCGACAATTGATGATATACAAAAAGAAGACCCTGAAATTGCCGACTTTATAAACGAAACAAACTCTGATATAAGACTGGGATAAATGACACTATTATTGTATTTTTCTTTTCTTTATTCGACTATATTGTTGTGTCTTATTATGGGAATGTTGAAAACTGGGAACGCAGGCATCTTGCCTGCAAACAAAAGATATATCAAATCCAAAGAAATCAATAAAAAAAACTATATCTCTGTCATAATTGCCTGTAAAAATGAAGAGAACAACATAAATAGGTTGATAAATTCTCTTAAAAATCAAACTTATCATAAAGATTTTTTTGAAGTTATATTTGCCGATGATGACTCTAAAGACTCTACAGCTCAAAGACTAAAACAAGAGATAGAGGGGATTAAAAATTACCATTATCTACTTGTAGAGCAAAGTGCTTTTCCTGAAATGAAAGGTAAAAAGAGAGCTATTAGCTATGCTACACAGAAAAAGAAACAGATTACTCTATTTCCCAATGATTCTGATAATAGTATTCTCGTTTTTACAGATGCAGACTGTTCACCTGAAATTGATTGGCTAAGTGATATAAATCAAGCCTTTGTCAATGGTTGTGATTTTTATACTGGTTATTCTCCTATCATTTCAAAAAGAAACTCATTTATTAATGACCTAAAAAATCTCGAAAGAGCCTCTATATTTGCTGTTTCAGCAAGTAGTTTTGGTCTTGGTTTACCTTTGACCTGCACAGCTCGAAATATAGCATATAGAGCTACATTATGGGAAAAAACTCAAGGTTTTAAAGGTATAGAGAATATCCTTTCAGGTGATGATGATTTGATGTTACACAAGTTAAGACATCATATTCAGCCCCCCACACAAAGCTTGCGAAGTGGGGGGGGAAGGGTGGGGAATAATTACCATTTCTCTTTCAACCCCAATGCTTTCGTCCCTACTCATGAAGAAAAAAAACTCTCTGATCAACTCAATCAAGAAACTCGTAGAACTTCAAAATTTAAATACTACCCTTTCTATGTCCAATTGTTGATATTATCTATCACAATATTTTATTTACTGCTTGTATATAGTATGGTTATGGCAATAGTAACGATGAGTATTTCTATAGATTTAATACTATCAATAGTTTTAAAAATTGCCCTTGAATTCACTTTATTATCTATTTTTTTAATAAAAGTGAAACATTATAGCTTTATGAAAGGTTTTCTATTGGCAGAGCTTTTATACATCCCATACTTTATACTTTTTGGGATAAAAGGAACTCTCGGTAAGTATAAATGGAAAAATTGATAAATAACTACACCGATATAAAAAAAGCCTTTCAAGAGCAATTTAATAAAATCAATAGGCTCTGGAATGTAGAGAAAGAAACAGCTGAGCTTTTGTCATTTCTTATCTTGCTTAAAAAACCAAATATAGTTCTCGAACTCGGCACTTCAAACGGGTTTTCGACCTTTTATATGGCTATACACAAGGACTCAAAAATCATCACTATCGATGTAGAAAAAGCTCGACAAGACTTAGCAAAAGAAAACCTCAATAGTTTCAAAAATATAGAGTTTGTGTCTGAAAGAATAGAAGATTACTTACCTAAAATTGATTACAAGATTGATTTTCTCTTTATCGATGCAAATAAACCCAATTATCTCAAATACCTACAAATACTGGAAAAACATCTTTCAAACGAAGCTATCATAGTCGCTGACAACATCGATTCTCATAAAACTACTCAAAAATACAAAGACTATGTTTTAAACTCAAAAGTATATACAACTATACACTTAAGCATTGATGCTGGACTTTTGATATCTTATTTCAATAAGGAAAGCATTTAATATAAATAAAGGAGTAATTTAATGAAAAAAGAAAAAGTTTCTATCCAAAATACTGAAAACAAAAATTTTAGCAAACTCTTAAACCCTCTTGTCATAAAGAAAAAAGAGTCAAATCTCGAAGAGATATTAAAGGAAATAGAGGAAGAGCAGTCAAAAGAAAACGACCCCAATAAAGATGAGAATACATAAAGAGGTTTATGATGACTACTTATGAAAAATTAAGTAAAAACGGGATTTTTCTAAATCCAGACGATGTAGAAAGGATTTGCAAAAAATATAACATATCTGAATTGTCTGTATTTGGCTCATCATTAAGGGGCGATTTTGATGATGATAGTGATTTGGATATATTAATATCATTTTTGGATGTATGGCAAAATGACCCTTTTGATATTTTACACATAGAAGATGAGTTTAAGATGTTATTAAATCGTCAAGTTGATATAGTATGTAAGGAGGGCTTGAAAAACCCTATTAGAAAAAAAAACATATTAACACATAGAGAGGTTATCTATGCCTATCAATGTTAATGATCTAGCATATTTGATAGATATATACGAGAATAGTATAGATATTATTAGTTTTACTAAAGATGTAAAGTATATTGAGTTTGAAAAAAGCATTATGAGGAGAAAAGCAGTGGAAAGGTCATTTGAGATTATTGGTGAAGCTGCAAATAGGATAAGCAAAGAAACTTTATTATCTTTACCAAACATCCCTTGGTCAAAAATTATAGCTTTTAGAAATAAAATTGCTCATGATTATGGAGAGATATTAATAGAATTTATTTGGAATATTTCGCAAAAGAATATACCAGAGCTACTCAACGAATTAATGAAAATAAATGATTTAATGGCTTATTTAAATAATAATTATGATGAATAATTTATCATTTTATCTAAAACAAAGTTTTACATCAAATACCAGTTTAGTTGTTTTGAGTAGTCCAATTTTATCTGATTATGAGAAAAGGATTACTTTCAACAACATCTGTACTTATTTTCAAAGAGAGGATATTCGTAATAATAAAGCCTTTCATTTAAATCTCACTTTTCAAGAATGCTTTGATTTTGTTCATGATTCTTTGATAAATAAGTATCAGCAGTTTAATAGCTGGGACTCAACTTATGAATATTCAATAAAAATCACTAAAAAAGGAAAGATACTATACCTACGAAAGCCTACTCAAAGAAAAGCTTTAACTCCTCAGCATGACAGAGAAAAAAGCACACTACTAAATTTAACTCTTATGCAAAATAACAAATTACAATCTATCCTTAAGAAACTTTGTATCCTGACTCCAGATGGTAAGATAATCAACTCAAAACAAAATAAATTTAGACAAATAAATCGTTTTATAGAAATAGTTTACGATGAAATTAAAAACTGGGACAAGACAAAATCTTATCACCTAGTAGATTTTGGTTGTGGCAAGTCTTATTTGACATTTTTCTTATATCATTTTCTAACTGATACAATGAATTATCAATTAGAAATGACTGGGATAGATTCAAATCCTGAAATCATAGAGAAAATAAGTGCAGAAAGTGTTGATAATAAGTTAAATTTCATCTGTTCAGATATTTCTCACTATAAATCCCAAAAGCCTGTTGACATAGTGATTTCACTTCATGCTTGTGATACTGCCACAGACCATGTTTTGAAATTTGCCATTGAACACGATGTAAAGGCTGTTTTTGCTGTTCCCTGTTGCCAGCATGAATTAAACTCTCAAATCAAAAGCGACACATATCCTTTAATTACAAAATATGGTCTTTTAAAAGAGAGGTTTTCAGCTTTAGTTACTGATGCTTTTCGAGCAAATATTTTAGATTATTTTGGCTACAGAACACAGCTCATTGATTTCGTTGACCTTGAAAGCACTGCCAAAAATGTCTTGATACGAGCTGTGAAAGGTAATATTTCAAACAAAAAAAGACAAACTATATTATCCGAAATTGAGAAATTTATACAAGATTTTGGAATAAGTCCTACTTTGTATAGTTTAATAAAATATTAACCCACCCTATTTCCCCCCCCGTAGTGCAGAACTCCGTCCGGCTTTGTGGGGGGGAAGGGGGGGGACTTCGATCTGCCCCCCCCGTGAGCTTGCGAGCGGGGGGGGGGGGAGGGGGGGGGCTTATTTCTGCATTTCTGCATTCTCATTTCTCATTTCTTGACATCTCTCATTTCATTAAAACCATTCTCTTGACCTCTGCATAATCACCAGCTGTCATCCGATAAAAGTAAACTCCACTAGTAGCAGGGTTTTCATTTTCATCTGTTCCTTTCCATACGACTGTATGGAAACCTCTATCAAAATACCCATCAATAAGTCTTTTTATCCTTTGTCCACGGACATTATAAATATCAATCTGGACAATAGAATCTGTAACCACTGAAAATCTTATCGCTGTCTCTGGATTAAAAGGATTAGGAAAATTGCCTTCTAAAGCAGTTATAGTCGGTAGTATCGTCTCATCATCATCAGACACTGGACCAGAGTTTTCGATGTTTGAAAAATCAGAGTCCCCAATAATAGGTGCAGAATAGCTTGCTTTTACACCATAATAGTAGGACTCACCCTCTATAAAATCACTTTCATTTACCCAAGACATATTTGGTGAAAGATTTGAGGTGATGCTGTGGATTTGAGTCATGTTTTCAATGGTAGTGCCACGAAAGACTTTATAACCACTGAGGGTAGCACCGCCACTTTCAGGAGCATCCCAGTTTAGTGCTACCTGCCCTGACCCAACAGATAGAGAGAGATTTCGTGGTGGGTTTAAAGTGATTGTTTCTTTATTGGTAACCAAAACATCATCAAGCACAAAAAACCATGTTCCTGTTGCTCTTTTTACACTAAAAACAATGTTTACATACTCACCCAAAAAAGTAGACAGAGGCAGATTGATAGTGGCAAAATTTGGAGATGTAACATGATTAAACCTATCAATCTGATGAATTGTTAGATAGGGTAAAGAGATATCTGCAAAAGCAACCTCTATATTTACTACATCACCCTCACTCAAAGTATGCGGTGTTACAGGGGCATACCAATCTGTGGTATAGTTTATGATGCGATAGGAAAATGATAGCATTGATTCTGTATCTATAGGTCCTATTTCTGGTGTATTAGCATATTGCCATTCTGAATACTCCCATACCACCATAGAAAGTGCTTTTGAACTATCTACTCCACTATTTGCAAAAATACCAGAGTAACTATTTATCATTCCATCCCAACCGATTTCAATATAGCTCATTTCACCATCAAAGCTTTCTGAAAGCAATACTCCAGGTGGATGTATTGTAACATGAATTCCGTTAGTATTGTTATTATGATGGTTTTCATCTATATCCCAAGATATGTGTCCCCATACATAAGTTTGCTCTGTCTGAGTAGGTGTCCATCTCAAATCTATATCTACATATTCACCCACAAATAAACTAGGTCCATTAATCGTAACGACTGGCATAAAATGATTTACTTCCATGAGATTGACTGTATATCCAAAGGCTTCGCTATTTCCAACATTTCTTACCCGCAATTTATATATAGCAGGGTTATTTACAGAAATACTTGAAGAGCCAGTAAGCAACTCAGCAGAAAGGTCAAAATTAATAGTTTCAGGTCTATTTCTATAACCTGCTGTAGCTGCTTTCGTTTCTCTGAGTAGTCTTGAGTTATCAGCAAGGTTTTCATCACCTATCAAAGTTCCATGTAAATTGATTAACGGTGACGAAAAATAGGGGATATTATAAGCGTTTATTCCGTCAAGATAGTTTTGACCACTATCATAAGACATTACTGTAGTTCTCATGATATCTTGTACATATCCCCGCCAACCAGCAGAATAGCCACCTAAATTCCAGTTTGGTCCTTCTTGAAAGTTTTGGTCTCGATGATGATGCGCACCCATATTATGTCCAATCTCGTGAATTATTGTATAAGTCCAAGACGACTGTTGAACCCTACTTAATGATACTGCATAGTAGTCAGGATCAAAACCATCAAAGCTCCATAATAGCCAAGCAACTCCTCCAGTGAAACTCACCTCAGGAATAAAAACTATCATATCTGCTCCATAAATGTCTCTCAAAACATGAGCTTCATCCATATATCCGTCAAAAGGGTCTGTGATACGGACTAAATCTTCACCAGTATCGTCCTCGATATAGTCGGTAAGATGTCGGTGGACTATATTAAAAGTAATCCCTGTTTCTGAGTTTGTTACAACAAGATTTGAGGAAGCAAGAGCGATATCAATCAGGTGATGAATGTCAGTAACACGCCAATCATTTAAAGCCCATAATTCTGCTGCTGGAGTATAAACATAAAGTAGGTCGATTATTACAGGGGCATTTGGGTTGTGATTGTATAAACCCTCTCCATGCAGTTCATGATGATGTAAACAGTGTTGTTCCTCAGTTACACCACAAGGCAGCTCATCTTTTGCCATTTCTGAGAGTTTTGCCTGTCCAAGATAGGCTTGACCATTTTTTGTAGAAGCAAAGAAAAACTCGTCAAGCTCTTGAACCTTTGCTGAAATTGTGATGGCATCTTCAGAAATAGTAATGATAGCATAGCCAAAATCACTTTCTAAAATCTTTGCGGTGATGACAGACCTACCAGCATCATTAACCTCTGCTTTTGAGATTTCAGCAGTATATTGCCTGTCATCAAAGAAAGTGAGGCTCAAGGTTTCACCGATGTTTCTGGCATTGAGATAAAACAAATCTAGATTGAAGTCAAATAGTCGGTAGCGGTCTACATCCTGAAATATCTCCACTATTGCAGGGTCGCTGCTTTGTTCTGCTGTAAAGCTACGAATACTTGCATTGATGTCGATATTCATCTGCCCTGTCAACGAGCAAATTAAAAACATCGAAAACATCATTGTCAAAAAAAGCGATTTTAAGAGTTTCATAAACTCCTCCTTATTATTATTTTTCCTTATTTATCCATTATCCTTAAATTAGTGGATTGAATATCATTATTTTGTTTTCAATAATTTGGTTATGTTGTAGGTCTTCAGAATAGAACATATCACAATCATTATATAAAGCAGTTGATATGAGCAGTGCGTCCCACCAAGACAAACAGTATTTATCTATTATGTAGTATGAAAATTCAATCATTTTTAAGTCAACATTGACAACATGGAAACTTTTAACAATTTCATAAAAATATGATTTTATTGTTTCAGTATCTATCTTTGCTTTTGTCAGAGTGGCTGTAAACTCATTTATTGATTGAGTGCTTATAATCTTAGGATTTTTCTTTTTATCCTTAAAAATGACAAATTTTGATTTTTCATATTTTTCAATGTCATTTAAGCTATAGGCATAAATGAGAATGTTTGAATCAATAAAGATTTTATCTTTCATACAGTTCATCTCTTTTAAAAGGAAAACCTTCAAGATATAGAGGTTTAGTGTTCATAAGCGAGTCATCTTCCCAGCAATATTTTACATCGGCCTTATCAGTATCTATAAGATTTTCTTTTTTTAACCAATCATAAACAAACTCGATGGTTTCTTTTTTTGCATTTTCAAGTAGTATCATGATGTCATTGATTGTGATATTTTTTTTTATTTGGCTCATTAGTTACTCCAATTTAATTTTTTCTGCATATCGATCTGCCCCCCCCGTGAAGCTTGTGCAGCGAGGGGGGAAAGGGGGGGTATTTCTGCATTCTCATTTCTCATTTCTCATTTATTTTCTCATTTCATCAAAACCATTCTCCTAACCTCAGCATAATCACCAGTTGTCATCCGATAAAAGTAAACCCCACTTTTAGCTGGATTTTCATTTTCGTCCGTCCCGTTCCATACTACAGTATGAAAACCTCTTTCAAAATATCCATCTATCAGTCTCTTTACTCTTTGTCCTCGTATATTAAAGATTTCAATTGAGACGATTGACTCCATTGCAACTGAAAACTTTATTGCTGTCTCAGGATTAAAAGGATTAGGAAAATTACCTTCTAAAGCAGTCATAGTAGGTAATATAGTCTCATCGTCATCAGACACTGGACCTGAGTTTTCGATGTTTGAAAATTCAGAATCCCCAATCTCAGGTGCCGAATAGCTTGCTTTGACACCATAATAATACGACTCACCATCGATTAAATCCGTATCATTTACCCAAGACATATTTGGTAAAAGATTTGTATCGATACTATGGATTTGGGTCATGTTTTCGATAGTAGTGCCACGAAAGACTTTATAACCACCTAGCGTAGCACCATCGCTTATAGGTGCTTGCCAGTTTAAAACCACTTGTCCAGTCCCAGTTGTTAAAGAGAGATTTCGAGGGGGAAAAAAAGTGAAACCATTGTCTGTAGAGACTAAAATATCATCTAATACAAAATACCACTCTCCTGTAGTTTTTACCTTACGAAATCTTATGTTAACATTTTCTCCAGCAAAATCAAAAAGAGAATGTGTTATAGTAGCAAAATTTGCAGAACTAATGTGATTTGAACTATTTATTTGAAAAAGAGGAGTAAAAGAGCCAGCTTCTCCTGGAGAGGAAACCTCAATGGATACACCTTCACCTGCTCTTAGTGTGTAAGGTATCAGTGGTCCGTTCCAATTTTCTGTAAATTCAACAATCCTATATTCAAAAGACAAAATAGAATCTAAAGTCAATGCACCTATTTTGGGCGTAGAAACATTTTGACTTGTAACGGTTTCTGGAGCATACATCGCAAGTGCATTTGTTCCTGAGACTCCGCTTCCAATAAAAATTCCTGACAAAGAGTTAAAATCTCCTTCCCAACCAATAGTTGTGATGCTTGTCCCTTGATTGAAATTTTCTAGTAGAAATATTCCAGCAGGATTTATTGTTGTGTTTATAGGTTTGGTTTGATTGTTTTCAATTTTTTCATCTATATCCCATACAATTTCACCGTATATTTGAGTTTGACCTATAGTAGTTGGTGTCCACAACAATTCATAATCCATATAACTTCCAAAGACAATAAGATTCCCATTTATCGTAGTAAGAGGTAAAGGATTACCTATTTCTCTTAAATTGATTACATAGTTATTAGCAGAGTTTTTTCCTGAGTTTACCACCCGAATCAGAAATGATGTTGTTGTATTAAAAGACAATTGAGTAGAACCAATGATTGTCTCTGCTGTGAGGTCGTTATTTAGAGGTGGAGTTCTATATGCAGCTGTAACAACTTTTGTTTCTCTGAGTAGTCTGGCATTGTCAGCAAGTGTAGCATTTCCTATGATTGTGCCGTTGATTGATATGAGAGGAGTAGAAAAATAAGGCATTCTATGACCATATAAACCATCTTCATAATATGCTCCTGCTTCATAAGCCATTACAGATGTTCTCATCACTCCTTGAATTTGACCTCGCCATCCAGATGAATAATTAGCTAACCATTCGTTTGGTCCTTCTTGAAAATTTTGGTCTCTATGATGGTGAGCACCCATATTGTGACCAATTTCGTGGACTACGGTATATGACCAGGATGCTTGTTGAATCCTATTTATTGAAGCTGCATAATTATCCCATTCACCGAATCCTTCAAAGTCGGTCAAAAGAGCTGCCATACCTCCTGTGAAACTAATATGAGCTAAAAAGACCATCACATCAGCTCCATAAAGATTTCTTAAAACATGAACTTCATCCATATAGCCATCATTTGTTTGTCTAAATCTATCCAAATCTTCCCAACTATCTATTTCAACATAGTTTGTTAGATGTCTATGGACTGTATTGAATATAATACCTGTTTCTGAATTTGCCATCACGAGGTTTGAGGTTGCCTGCACTATATCTATCAAATGATTGATGTCGGTTACACGCCAGTCGTTCAAAGCCCATTGTACCGCTGCAGGTGTATAGACATAAAGTAGGTCTATTACGACATTGTTGTTTGTAGATACACATTCATCTACTTTTGTATGTATCATATTATGTGGTACATCGAGCACTCCACAAGGTAGCTCATCTTTTGCCATCTCAGAAAGTCTTGCTTGTCCGAGATAGGCTTGACCATTTTTGACAGAAGCAAAAAAAAACTCGTCAAGCTCTGGCACTTTTGCAGAAATTGTGATGGTATCTTCAGAAATAGTAATGATAGCATAGCCAAAATCACTTCCTAAAATATTGGCGGTGATGACTGTTCTGCCAGCATCATTTAGCTCGGCTTTTATGATTTCTGCTGTGTATTGTCTGTCATTAAAAAATGTGAGGCTCAAGGTTTCACCGATGTTTCTGGAATTTAGATATAGCAAATCTTGATTGAAATCAAATAATCGGTAGCGGTCTACATCCTGAAATATCTCCACTATTATAGGGTCGCTGCTTTGCTCTGCTGTGAAGCTTCGGATGTTTGCGTTGATGTCGATATTCATCTGCCCTGTCAAAGAGTAAATCAAAAACAACGAAAACATCATTGTCAAAAAAAACGATTTAAAGAGTTTCATAAACTCCTCCTTATTATTATTTTTCCTTATTTATCCATTATCCTTAAATTAGTGGATTGAAAATCATTATTTTGTTTTCAATAATTTGGTTATGTTGTAGGTCTTCAGAATAGAACATATCACAATCATTATATAAAGCAGTTGATATGAGCAGTGCGTCCCACCA
>Ga0099364_10003581_pt1 | contig 24010 bp, 15 predicted proteins | sample TergutTh196P3_FD_73070 | JGI IMG/M metagenome (GOLD analysis project Ga0099364, IMG submission 73070) | Microcerotermes parvus P3 segment gut microbial communities from Pointe-Noire, Republic of the Congo - Th196 P3 | ecosystem: Host-associated > Arthropoda: Insects > Digestive system > Gut ...
TTACCTGGGAAGAATGACCCGCAAAACTAAAGTAGTTTCAAAATCTATTGAGATGATAAACATTTCATTATTAATAACCTGTTACTTAAATGAGTATAACGGATATGAGGTCTTCCAAAACTTTTTTTTGTCTATCTTTAAATGAACGCTCTCAATTATTATTCTATGAGATTGTATAATCCAAATGAGATCAGGGACTGGCAGGAGATTGAGATTTTCGGCATTCCCGCTTTATTCACAAATTACAGGATTGACCGTTCTTCATTGCCCGAAAGGCGTTTTGCCTTTGATATACGCGGTAATGGCGGCAATATTGACTTTGCCGCAGTTGAACATACAGTAATTGCCGATTACACCGGTACGGTTGTTACTGCCCAGCCAATCAAAATGACAAAAGGCGGGAGGTGGCGGAACATACTCGGAAACTACAATTTTGAAGTACGGACAAAAAAAGATGTTCGGCGAAGAGTTTTATAACGTATTCAAAGAAGATTCAAGTCAAGGCAAACCAATAAAGGCTTTGAAGATGAATACGACAATTGCTGTTCAACGGTCAGGCAGTGTGCATCGTTGAGGTGAAGTACAAAGCCGATACCAACGATATGCAGCAAGTGCTGAGAAAGGAAAAAACCTTTAGAGCAAACTTCCCTGAGCATAACGATAGGAGACTTTATCTTGCATTAGCAAGCAGGTCATTCCATAAAAAAACCGAAAAAGCCTGCAAAGAGAACGGCATTGCCATTAGAAACAGGTAGGGCGATACCGTAGCAATATACGACGAAAACCTGAAAACGTTTTAGTGGTTAATGGCTGAGTAACTGAGTAATTAAGTAATTGAATGATTTACTCCGTTATTCAGTTACTCAATTATTCATAATTGTCTTTTCGTGTAAACCAATATTTCAAAAAACTGCTTTTTATTAGTAGTTAATCTCCTGCCCCCTCCAGAGGGGGATATTGCTAATTATCAGCTATTTTCAATTTTGGAGAAGGATTTTTTCCTGTTTCCACCATTTCCTCTCCAGCATTCGCAGGCACTAATCACCATTTATTCAACCCTAAATTTTCGGTTTTGCAGCGGTATTTATTACTCAAACTATTTTCGATACCAAATCCGACAGTCTTTCAAAAATATCATCAATGCTTCCAACGCCGTTTACAGGTTGATAAAGTCCTTTTTCCCTGCAAAAATCTATTATCGGCTCTGTTTTTTCTCTATAAACATCTATCCTGTTTGCAACAACGGCAGGATCTTTGTCATCGGGTCTGTCTGATTGTTCGGCTCTTAATATCATTCTTTTTACAAGTTCGTTGTAATCAACATCGAGAACAAGCATACTATCTATCTTCATGCCTCTGTCGTTCAGCATCTTTTCGAGAGCAATAGTTTGCGCTACGGTGCGGGGAAATCCGTCAAACAAAAATCCCGCTTTATCTTTTACGCTGTCAATTTTAACGGCAATCATTTCAATAACCACCTCGTCAGGAACCAACTCGCCTTTCGACATTATTGCGCTCATCTTTTTACCAAGCTCCGTGCCGGCGGCAATCTCTGCGCGAAGCATATCGCCGGTTGATAAATGGAGCAGATTGAATTTTTCAGCCAGCCTGACCGATTGTGTCCCTTTTCCCGAGCCGGGAGGACCAAAAATAAGAATGTTAATCATGATAAATAAAATTAAATTATTAATAATTAAAATGTTAATACATAAACTGACGGCAAATTTTTGAACTTCTTTCATAATCGGTTTTATTGCCCGTGCGAAAATATGAAAATAATATCGTATTTTTGTCCAAATTACTATATAAAATTAAATAAAAGATGAAACCTTTAGTAAGTATAATCATGGGCAGCGCATCAGACCTGCCTGTAATGGAGAAAACAGCCGAAATTTTAGATAGTTTTAAAATACCTTTCGAGATAAACGCCTTGTCGGCGCACAGAACCCCCGAAGAGGTTGGCGAGTTTGCGGGCGCCGCCGCCGCACGAGGCATAAAAGTTATAATTGCGGCGGCAGGAATGGCGGCTCATCTCCCCGGCGTAATTGCCTCGATGACACCGCTGCCGGTAATCGGAGTTCCGATAAAGGCTTCGCTCGATGGTCTTGACGCTTTGCTTTCCATTGTTCAGATGCCTCCCGGAATTCCGGTAGCCACAGTGGGAATTAACGCCGCTCAAAATGCCGGAATACTTGCCGCTCAAATAATTGCATCGGGCGACAAAGCGGTTATGGACGAAGTGATAAATTTCAAAGCATCGCTCAAAAAGAAAATAGTTAAGGCAAACGAAGATGTAAAAGCTGTTAAATATAAGTTTAAGACAAATTAACTGATTAGTTTTCAGTTAGTAGTTGCAAGTTTTTAAATATGATTTTTGCCGAGTAATTTAAATAATGTATTTTTGTATCCTGATTAAGGATAGCTTTCTAATATACCGAAAAAATGAAAAGTCAGACAGATAATCGTATTGCGCAGTTGGAAGACGAAGTCCGCGCGTTGAAGGCTCAGTTGGAGCAGGCTTATGTAAGCGCTGAAGAGGTGATTACCGAAAATGAACGCATGGAAATGCTGGGCAGCAACCTTCCCGATGTGGTTCTTTTTCAATTTGTTGCCGACACCGAAACAAATCAACGCTACTTTTCATACGTCAGCAATACGTGGGAAGCGATGTCGGGAACCTCTGCCGACCTTGTCATGAACAGCATCGAGGCGGCATTAAACACAATACACCCCGAAGACTTGCCGTTTGTGGTGCAAAAAATAGAAAACAGCATACAGACGCTTGAGACGTTTTACGCCGATTTTCGCGTCATACTTAACGGACAGATTCTTTGGCGGCAAATGTCGGCGCAGTTACGCCGCGAAAACAAACAGGTCATTGCCAACGGACTTATACTGGATACCACCGCCCGCAAAGCAGCCGAACAAAAACTGATTGTCGAGAAAGAACGATTGGACGCGCTGGGCAACAATCTTCCGGGCGTTACGCTTTTTCAGTTTGTGGGCGACTCTGAAACGTATAAAGGGTACTTTTCGTATGTCAGCGGCTCGTGGGAAATGGTAACAGGGATTCCTGCCGACCTTGCCCTGAACGACATTAACTCCGTATTAACGGCAATACATCCGGACGATTTGCCTGTTATGCTGCAAAAGGTAGACGAATGTTACCGTACAATGAGCAACTGTTTAATGGAAGTCCGCACCGTTATTTATGGACAGATCAGCTGGTTGCGAATATCGGCGCGTCCGCGTAAAGAAGGCACAACGGTTATTGCAGACGGCGTTATGTTGAATATTACCCACCGTAAAGAGACATCTCTTAAGCTGGAACTCGAAAAAGCGCGTTTGGAAACGCTAAGCAACAACCTTCCCGAAGGAACCCTCTACCGTTTTATTCACAACCGCGACACCGGAAAAAGATACATGGAATACGTAAGCGGCACATGGGAGCAGATAACGGGGCTTACCCCCGAATCGGTAGCCGAAGACATAACGCCGTTCGACAAAATAGTGTATCCAGACGACTGGCAATGTATGGATATTGCCAACCACGTAACCGCCACAGAATTGTCTAACTATAAGGTAGAAGTGCGCATCGACAGAAAAGGGAAACAGCGTTGGCTGCGAATAGCCTCGCATCCCTATGAAGACGGCAACAAGGTGGTATGGGACGGCATTATGACCGACATTACCGACCGTAAAAAAGCCGAAGACCGGCAGTCTTTATTTGTAAAAGCGATGCAAACGCTGCAACTTGAAGAAGACGTAACAAAAGCCATAAACACGACTCTTGCCGAAGTCGGCAAATATACCGGAGTGAGCCGGGTATATATTTTTGAAAAAAACAGCGATGAAACCACCGTCAGCAATACATACGAATGGTGCAACGAAGGCGTAAAGCCCGCTATTGAAACCTTACAGAATTTACCTATTCATATCGGGCAAAACTGGTTCGATTCATTTGAAGCCGGCGAATATATCAAATCTTCAGACGTCAGTACTCTCGCTCTCACACCCGAACTTGCCGAGTTAATGAAGAAACAGGAGATCAAGTCGGTTATCGTACTCCCGCTGACCATGAACGGCGTACATTACGGATTCATAGGTTTCGACGAATGCACCTTCCACAAGGAATGGGACGATGACGATGTGGCTCTGTTAAGCAGCGTTTCGCAAATAATATCTACCGCCGCTCAGCGTTACAGGACAGAAAATGATTTGCGCCTGCTTAGCCGCCGGCAAAACATACTTATCAGGGTGCTGCAAGCAATGCATCTTGCTGAAACTCTGCCCAAAGCCATAGACTCGGCGCTTGCCATGCTGGGAGAATACACGGGAGTCAGCCGCATATATACATTTGAAAAAAGCGCCGATCGAACCACCTTCAGCAATACTCACGAATGGTGCAACGAAGGCATTATACCTGTTATAAACGATTTGCAGAACATACCCGTAGAACATGCGCAGCCGTGGTTTGATACGTTTGAAGCCGGCGGATATATCTGCACCAGCGACATCAAAACGCTGACACCCGAAATTGCCGCAATGATGGCTGAACAGAAAATCAAATCGATGGTAGTGCTTCCGTTGACGGCATACGGCTACCATTACGGATTTGTCGGCTTCGACGAATGCACCTTCAACCGCGAGTGGGATCCCGAGGAGGTGGCGTTGCTGAAAAACCTTTCGCAAATAATATCTACCGCCGCGCAACGTCATAAGGCAGAGAACAGTTTGCACCTGTTAAGCGCCCGGCAGGCTCTGTTTATAAAAGTGCTGCAAATACTGTACTTGGAAAAAGACGTGCCTACGGGAATGAACATGGCGCTTGCCGCAATCGGCGAATATACCCAAATGAGCCGCATGCAAATTTGGGAAGACAATCCGGACGGAGTTACTTACGGAGTTACCTACGAATGGTGCAACGAAGGCGTGGAACCTGCCATGCACTACCTGAAAACAGTGCCGCTTGAGTACGGAAAACCATGGTTTGACGTGCTCACTGCCGAAAGAATAATTTGCACGTCAGACATCTCTACGCTTCACCCCGCCATGATTGAAATACTGGAACCGCAAGGCGTAAAATCAATAGTAGTAATTCCTTTGGCAGAATACGGAAAGTTTTTCGGATATATTTCATTTACCGTTACCGAAGTCAGAAAATGGGAAGAGGAAGATGTGGAACTGCTGAAAAACATTGCGCAAATAGTATCTACCGTTTCAAAACGCCGTCAGGCTGAAACGGTTATAGAACAATCGCGGCAAGTAATGCGGACGGTGTTGGACAATATCAATTCCAATATTTTTGTTACCGACTGCGAAACGATGAAAATACTTTTTGCCAATAAATCTTTCAAAAAAGAGGTTGGCGAAGATCCTGAAGGCATGATTTGCTGGCAATCGTTTAAAGCCGGATATACCAGAGAGTGCGATCGTTGTCCGAAGTCGATGCTGTTAGACAAAAACAAGCGTCCCAATGACGCCGTTCATTATTGGGAAGACTACAATCCAAACACAAAACGCTGGTACACCATAATAAGCAAAGCCCTCGAATGGGTTGACGGCAAACCTGCTGTAATGGAATTAGCCACCGACACCACCGACCGTAAACTTGCGGAACTGGAACTTGTACACGCCAAAGAACACGCCGAAGAATCAGACAGGCTTAAATCGGCGTTTCTGGCAAACATGTCGCACGAAATACGGACCCCGCTGAACGGAATTGTAGGACTTGTCCAATTACTCGACTCCGACTCTCTGACTAACGATGAACGCAAAGAATACATCAATGTTATTAACGGCTGCTGCAACCAATTGATAAATCTGATAAACGACATCATCGTACTGTCTCAAATCGAAGCAAATCAGATGAAAATCAATCCTGTTCCCATAAAAATCAACCATTTTATGGAAGAATTGCAAGTTTTCTTTGAAACCTACATGCAAGCCTACAAAAAAGGAAACATATCATTGATACTCGACCGCAGCGGATTTATTGTAGATAACGACATTGTTCATGTAGATCCTACCCGCCTGCAACAGGTATTGACCAACCTGATAAACAACGCCTTGAAGTTTACCGAAAATGGACATATCCGCTTCGGTTATCGCAAACCCTCTCCCGACAAGCTCGAATTTGTGGTAGAGGATACCGGCATCGGATTGAAGCCTGAAAATGTGGAGGTTATTTTCGAGCGTTTCCGTCAGGTTGAACTCACCGACAACCGACAGTATGAAGGCGCCGGTTTGGGATTAAGCATATCGCGCAGCCTTGTTCAACTGATGGGCGGCGAAATGTGGGTAGAATCTGCCGAAGGCAAAGGCTCAATGTTCTACTTCACGGTAACGACCCACACAACAGTTGGCGGCGGGTAAAGGGCTGACATTACCCGAATATATTAGTTAAAGCACAATTCTAATTATTCAGTTCCTCGCCTTATGGTTTGTCTGAATTTGTTAAAAATGCTCGTTTTTTTCCTGTCGTATTCCGACATATACATTTGATTTCCAACCGCCGTCTGCAATGAATAACTTAAAGAAACATAAAACTTTTCATTTTCGCTACAAAAAATAAAATATTTTTTGTTTTAGGTAGATTCAACTACTGAATGCAACTTTATGTTGTAAATTTTAGGAAGAAAATTTCTTTTGGTGCATATTGTTAAAAAATTTACATTTTTTTAACAATTATTGATGTATCTCATAAAGAAATTTATTTTTATCTTTGACGTTTTTAAAACCTAAATTTATTAATGTATGGAAAAAAAAGTAATTGTATTACGATCATGTTTGTCAAAAATATGGTCGTTAAGAACTTCTAAAGTTCTTAAACTGACGAGCCTGCTTTTTTTTGTAGCAGTGTTCAATGTGTTTGGACAACAAAATGTTGTTACCGGAATAGTTAGAGATAGCAACGGCGATCCTATTCCGGGAGCAAACGTAGTTGTCGTAGGAACCACTGTAGGAGCCACGACCGATATGGATGGCAGATACAGTCTTGCTATCCCTGCGGGTGGCACAACTCTCTCTATTTCTTTTATTGGCATGGAGCCTCAGGAAGTAGTAATTGGCTCTCAAAGTCAAATTAATGTCACGCTAACCAGTTCTGCGATTGGATTGGGTGAGGTTGTTGTTACGGCTCTTGGTATTGCGCGCGAAACCAAAACGCTGACCTATGCGGCTCAGCAAGTATCGGGCGACGAGATGTTGAAAGCCCAGGATATAAACTTTATGAGCGCTATTAGCGGTAGAGCTGCCGGTATCCAAGTTAATCAAACTACTTCGGGAGCAGGGGGTTCGACAAGAACATTGCTTCGTGGTGTCAAGTCGTTTAACAGTGGTAGCGCACCTTTGTATGTTATTGACGGGGTGCCGATGGTTAACCGTACCAGTGGTAATGTCGGTTTATGGGGAGGCACTGACCAAGGTGACGGTCTTTCGGCTCTTAACCCCGACGATATCGAAAGCATAAGTATACTTAAAGGAGCTAATGCATCAGTTCTTTATGGTAGTCAGGGCGCTAACGGTGTTATTTTGATTACCACCAAAAAAGGACAGCAGGGAACTACCGACATCAGTGTAAATAGCGCTGCAACGTTTGAAACTGTGTCAATATGGCCGGAGTTACAGTTTGAGTATGCTGACTGGAGTGATACCCGTATTACAAATCCCGCCATTACCATGCAGGATATTAAAGACTTTTTCCAAGTTGGTTATAACATTGCAAACAACATTGCGTTAAGCGGTAGCGTAGGAGCTACGTCCGTTTATTTCTCATACGGTAATACTACTAGCAGAGGTATTCAGCCTACAAATACCTACGAAAGACAAAACGTATCTTTAAGGCAGTCGACAAAGTTTTTTAACAACAAATTAACATTAAGTTCCAACGTAATGTTGTCTACTGAAGAAAGATACAATCCTGCACGTGCGGGATATACGTTTAATCCTCTTTTCAGCCTTTATCTGTATCCACGCGGTGGGGATAAGCTAGGAAGAGACATCCATTATTACGAAGAGAATTACTGGGAAATGAATGAGGAAAGAAATATACAAAAAATGAACTGGGATCAGGTTGCTATCGACCATTGGCAGAACAACCCATGGTGGCTGCTTTACAAGCACCAAAATACAAACACAGCAAAAAGGGTTATTGCAAGCACAACTGCTGCATGGGATATAGCAACAGGACTAAAACTTACGCTAAAGGCAAATTACGACTATGCTAATAGAGTGAGAGATAACAGGATGTTTTCCGGAGGGAATCTCGTTGGTGTAGGCAAAAATGGAACATGGAGTTACAGCGAGTTTGTTGACTGGCAAGCATACTTTGACGGCGTTCTCCAGTACAACACCAGATTTGGCGATTTCAGCTTAGACGCTCTTGTTGGCGGCAGTACTCAGGAATCTCTTTTTGGTCGCGGATCGTCTGTTAACGTATCTTCTGATGAAGCATTGTATTTTCCCAATGAATTCAATTATCAGAATGTAATGCAGAATAATGTGATTAATCAGACTGTGGCGTCAAGAACCATTAAACATGGTTTGTTTGCCAATGCTTCAATTGGATTTAAGGATATGATTTTCTTAGACTTATCGGGCAGAAACGACTGGTCGTCAACGCTTGCGTTTACAGATGGCGGCGTGTCGTATTTCTATCCTGCAGTAGGTATTAGCGCACTTATCAGCCAAATGGTTTCGCTTCCAAGTTTTATAACTTTTGGTAAGGTAAGAGGCTCATATACTGTTGTTGCAAACGACCTTTCGTTTAACAGAATTGTCCCTATAGGAACGATAACCGGCAGAACCGCAACAGCTGCTTCTGTCAGTAATCCCTCAGTCCCTCCATTTTATGAAGCTAAACCCGAAATGATTACAAGTTATGAATTTGGCACCGACTGGAGATTTCTGCAAGGAAGAATAGGATTGGATTTTACCTTTTATAACACTTTGAGTAGAGATCAGTTTTTTACAATGCCTACTCTGCAAGGAACAGGTTATGCTAATAAGTATGCGAATGTCGGCGAGCTTCGCAATAGAGGCGTTGAGATAGTGGTTGATGCTGAGCCGGTTGCAACAGGCGATTTCAAGTGGCATACCTCTCTGAACTTTGCCCGCAACGTAAATAAGGTTTTAGTACTAAACCCTAACAATCCCGATTATATACTTAACGCCGGGGGAGGTGGATACCGAGACGGTTACGCAAGTTATGTTATACAAGGAGGATCGTTTGGTGACGTTTATACATATAGCTATCTGTATGACGAACAGGGAAGAATAAAGCTTGACAATCAATATAGACCGCAAAGAAGTACGGAACTTGAAAGACAAGGCAAAAGCACTCCTGAGTTTACGCTGGGATGGAACCACACATTAAATTATAAACGTTGGTCAATGGGATTCCTTATTAATGGAGTTTTTGGCGGAATAGTTGTAAGTAAAGTAGAAGCTATGTTTGACGGTTGGGAAAACGGCACATCGAAAAGAAGCGCCGAAGCAAGAAAAAATGGAGGCTATAGTGTTAATGCAATAGTTGACCACCCGAGAATAGTTATTATTAACGATTCCGGTGTTGAAGAAGTCGTACAATTCGAGGCGGACAATCATGGAGAAATTGTAAGTAAAGTTAATGCGCAAACATGGTTCCAATCAGCCGGAAGTTCACTACCTGTTCTTTCCGATCCTAATTACATGTACAAAAGAACTAACGTAAGGTTTTCCCAATTTTCTCTTAACTACAATATCCCGGTAAGACAACTTAACCTGCCGTTAAAATCGGCTTCGCTAGGGTTTGTAGGACAGAACCTTTTCTTCCTTTACAGGGATGCTCCATACGATCCTGAGCGTGCAATGAGTGCAGGAGACGATACACAAGCGCTTGACAACTTTACCCTGCCTGCGACAAGGACGTGGGGTTTCAATTTAAGATTTAATTTTTAATAAATAATATATTACTATCATGAAAAAAATTATAAGTATTATTTTATTAGCGACTATAATAGTCGCTTGTACGGACAGATTTGAGAGGATAAACCAAAATCCGTTTGTTATAACGGACGAGTCTTTAGCTCAGGACTATAATTTTGGATCAAGTTTCACTAATTTGTATCGTAATATTAGGTTGACGAACGCAGGTAACTACATATATGCTTATACCTGGCAAGCAGAAAACTGGATGACCCACACCGGCACACCTCGAGATCAAAGTAACGGCAGAGATATGATGGGCTATTTCTTTCAGGACGATTGGAATAATCGACTGTGGAACTGGGGTTATAACACTTTAATGTCACCGGCTCTTGTAGCAATGGACAAAGCCAAAGCTCTTGATGAACCGTTGTTTTTAGCCATGGCAGAATTGACACATGTGATAGGTGCAGCAGAGATGACTCTTGCTTATGGACCTGTTATATATACGGAATATGGAGAGGATAAAATAGCCTTTGACTATGATAGCGAAGAGGTTTTATACGATACGCTTTTTAGAAAATTAGACCAGCTAAAAGGTGTATTTTTTAATGCGTCAGCAGAGAAAGCAAGCGTTTTTGCAAGGTTTGACCCTCAGTATGGCGCTCAGAGTCCCAAAAATCATACCTCTGCCTCCAATCCTACCGGAAGTACTAAACAATGGGCAAAGTTTATTAATTCCTTTAAACTAAGGCTTGCAATGCGTCTTGTTAAAGTCAGTCCTACGGTTGCACGAGCGAGATTTGAAGAAGCAGTAAGAGATGAGGCAGGACTTATGCTCGTAAATGACGATAATTTTTGGTGCAGGTTTACCGGAGTGCATCCTTATTGGCAGGAGAGTCAGAGCTGGACCGACCTGAGAATGGGATCGGGACATGAAGAAGTTCTGGTAGGATTTGAAGATCCGAGGATTTTTAGGTGGTGGAATAAATTAACCAGTAATTCTACTGCAGACATATCAGCAAAATTTGTAAATAATTTTCCCAATTATGATTGGAAAACCGATAACGGTGCAAATCCAAACCAAGAAAGACATCCGGATTTTTATTGGTACAAAGGTATTGCCCCCGGATCGTGGCTTGATTTAGGCAAATTTAGAGATGCTTACTCCCCGGTACAAACATATTTAAATGATCTGGAAGGCGGCTACAGGAAAATGCCTGTTATGCTTGCTTCGGAGGTGTACTTTTTGCTTGCAGAAGGAGCTTTAAGAGGTTGGGATGTTGCAAACGCCGGCGGTAAGTCTGCTCAGGGATACTATGAAGACGGCGTAAGACAATCATTTTTAGAATGGGGAGTACCCGATGCTGCCACTGCCGCTGCCGATTATCTCTTACACGGCGATGACAAAATGCCTATTAATTATGTAGATCCTTCGGATGGTGTGGTTTTTACAGATCCAAGTAAGTATAACAGTTACGATACCAGGATGATAGAAAAAGATGCATATACCGTTAAGTGGAAGGACGATGTTGATATAGAATCTCAACTTGAAAGGCTTATGACTCAGAAATGGATTGCTCTTTACATGAACTCAATTGAAGCGTGGAGCGACTTTAGAAGGACAGGCTACCCGAAGGTTGCTTTTCCGATTCAGAACAATAGCACTGCACAATGGGGCGTTGTACCTGAAGGTCAACACATAAAAAGAAATCCTTTTGTTGAAAGAGAAAGACTTAGTAACCCCGGATTAGCGAACGCAATACAAAAATTGGGAGGACCTAATTCAATGAATACGCGTCTCTGGATACACCCTGAAGGATCAAATTTCTAATAGTTTATTTATATTATTGAATAACATAGGAGGCTGTCTCAAAAATCGAGACAGCTTTTTTATTTTTATGCAGCCGGTCGTATCGGATTAGTACAAAATTTTCGTGTCAAAGTTTTTTTAGAGAAACTCAAAATAGACAATATCCATCGCTGTCATGTTATCCCACACGTATTGCGGGTTAATTTTTTATAAAATCTTTTCGTACCTTGCGCTGCATTGTTTTTTTAAAATGTGCTGCAAGTTCATAACAGATGAATATATTAGATAAAATATTGGAAACCAAGCGGACTGAAATTGCCGATTGCGTCAGAAAAGAGAGTTATGAGGAAATATCTCGGCGGGCAAAGTCAGTTTTGCGACCGGTTGTTTCGTTTTCCGGGGCGTTAAAAACCTCTCGCCCTGCAATTATTGCCGAGTTCAAAAGAGCCTCGCCTTCTAAGGGATATATCCACGAAAAAGCCAATTTGCCCACTATCGTAAAAGGATATGCCGAAAAAGGAGCGGCGGCTGTCTCTGTGTTGACCGACAGCGATTATTTCGGAGGTTCTCTTGAAGACTTGGTTTTAGCCCGAAAGACGACAGATATTCCTCTGCTGCGAAAAGATTTTATCATTGACCCGTACCAGATTTGCCAAGCCCGAATTGCCGGAGCAGACGCCATATTGCTGATTGCCGCGGCGATGTCTCCACAACAGTGCGCCTCATTAGCTCGGGCGGCTCGCGAATTGGGCTTGGAGGTATTGCTCGAAATTCACAATCCGTCTGAACTTGAATATCTTAATGACTATGTCAATGTAGTGGGCGTTAATAACCGCGATTTGACTACATTTATTACCGACACGGCGTTGTCTGAACGTCTGGCGGCTATGATTCCCGACAAATTCGTCAAAATATCGGAAAGCGGAATATCATCTCCCGACACGGTAAAGAGGCTATACGACTTGGGATACAATGGATTCCTAATAGGCGAAACTTTCATGAAACACTCCGATCCGGCGGGCGCATTGGAACAATTTATTGCCGAGCTATGAAAATAAAAGTGTGCGGAATGAGAGACCCCGAAAACATTGCATCGGTGGCTGAATTGCGTCCCGATTATATGGGTTTTATTTTTTACAAACGCTCGCCGCGTTATGCGGGAGATATGCCCGAATGTGCAATTAATGCGCTGCCGAAAGAGATTGGCAAAGTGGGGGTTTTCGTCAATGCCTCTTATGATGAAATCGGTAGAATCGTGGATAAATATCGCCTCGATATGGCGCAGTTGCATGGCGATGAGTCGGCGGAATTTTGCGCGACAGTTCGGAAACTTTGTTCTGTGATTAAGGGCATTGGCATCGAATCGGCGGCAGATGTTAATCAAGCCTCGAAAATGTATGCAAACGCTGCCGATTATTTGCTTTTCGACTCCCGAACGCCTGTTTACGGAGGGTCGGGAAAAAAGTTTGACCGAAGTGCGCTCGACAACTACGGCGGGGATATACCTTTCTTCCTGAGCGGAGGAATCGGAGCTGACGACTTCGCTCTGAACGAGATAACACTGCCGGGGTTTCACGCTATTGACGTGAACAGCCGTTTTGAAACTGCTCCGGCGCTGAAAAATATAAAACAATTAAACGAATTTTTTAAACGCATCAAAAACTATGAACCGCATTGAATCATTATTTGCACGTAAACCCGAAGGGATACTTTCGGTTTACTTTACGGCAGGGTATCCCCAATTAGAGGATACGGCAACCGTTATCGAGGAACTTGAACGCGGGGGAGTGGATATGATTGAGATTGGCATTCCATTTTCCGATCCTGTGGCAGACGGACTCGTAATCCAGCACAGCAGCGCAGTCGCCCTAAACAATGGCATGACCTTGAAATTAGTAATGAATCAACTGCAAGAAATACGGACAAAAGTTTCGTTGCCGTTAGTGTTGATGAGTTACCTGAATCCTGTTATGCAATACGGATTTGAATTTCTCTGTCGAGATTGCAGCGCGACAGGTATTGATGGCATCATAATACCCGATCTTCCTCTATCCGAATACATTGAAAGCTACAAACCTATTGCCGACCGATACGGTTTGAATATGATAATGCTCGTCAGTCCGCAGACATCTCTCGAGCGCATCAACTTGATTGACCAGAATACCGGAGGATTTATCTACATGGTATCAACAGCTTCAACGACAGGCACTAAAGACCGTTTCGATTCGGATACGCTTGGGTATTTCGAGCGTGTCGGCGCAATGCAGTTAAAAAATCCTCGCCTTATCGGATTCGGAATATCCAATAGAGCGACTTTTGAAGCCGCCCAACGCCATTCCAACGGAGTAATTGTAGGCAGTGCATTTGTCAAATTGCTTACCCAAGAGGAGACAATTGCCGAAGCGGTAAACAAGCTGCTGGAGCAGTTGGCAGTGTCATAAACTCGACTCCGCCGCCGTCAGTCACATTATTGCAACTGCCGTCATATAATAATATACACAAAAATCGTGCCAAATGGGGACGATTTTGCCAAAAAAACAGTAGAGACGTTGCGGGCTAATTTTCAATTTTCAATTCTCAATTCTCAATTCTCAATTAATTAACCACTAATCAAAAACAAGGTGCTTAGGCATTGCGGGCATGGTTGTTTGCCATTGCAGTACAGGCAGGTTGTAGCCGCCGGTACCCCATTTCCATATACTGCTGAAGTCCCAATAAAGCATATCTTGATAGGTATTTGGCAATTTGGCGGTGGCGGCGGCTATGCCTTCGCCGTTTTTATCTCCGCCGGTGAGGCTAACGCCGCTGTTGGTAGTCATGCCGCTCCATGCCCAGTTGTTGTTTAGCCCGCTGCTGCCGCTGCCCACCACGCGCCCAAAATACGTTCCGCTGCTGCCGCTCTCCCTGTTAACTCTTAGGTTAAGCGCTACGCAGTTATTTACTGCTCCGCTATAATTATACCCTACTATTCCACCGCAATAATCCGAGCCGCTTATGGCGCCTGTGGCGTAACAGTTATTTATGGTTCCTTGGTTACCACCCGCTATGCCGCCGACATACAAGTTTGCGCCGCTTACCGAGCAGGTGGTATAACAGTTATTTATGGTGACGCTGCTGCTAAAAACCACACCCACTATGCCGCCGATACTGGTCGTGCCGCTTACCGTGCCGCTAACGTAGCAGCCCGATATACTGCCGCTGCCATCAATCCTGCCCGCCACGCCGCCGGTATAAGCACTTCCGCCCGTAATACTCACATTAGCCAAGCCGAGGTTTGAAATTTTTCCGCCGTCCACATAACCGAACAGTCCGTTATAGCTATAGATTGAGGTAGCGCTGATGGTAAGACCGGTAATTACTTTACCGTTGCCGTCAAAGGTGCCGCGGAATGGTCTGTTTGGGCTTTCCGTCCCTATTGGCGTAAAATTGCCTGTCATGGTAATGTTATCGTCAAGGCGGTAATACACGGTTGCGGCAGAGTACGTTTCACTGCCCGCGTTAATCTGCTGCCTCAGTCTGTTCAAATCGGCGGCGGTACTAATCAGGTAGGGCGAGTCGCTTGTGCCGCTGCCGCTAAATTCGCGTACCGTAATGGTAAATGTTTGCACGTAGTTGCTTGTCGGGCTTGCGCCGTTGGTTATGGTTGCCCGCACAACTACCGTACCTGCCGCCGAACAATTGAACCTGTATGTGTCTCCTATCTGAGATATAGCACCAATTCCTTCGGGAGTGGAACTTACTCTGTTCCACGTTATACTTTTATTGGTGGCGTTGGCGGGCGCTACCGTGCCGGTAAGGACGAGCGGTGTGCCTATTGTTGCCGTGGTGGGTACTTCGCTGATGTTTGTTACCGCCACAAACGGGGTGGTGCCGGGCTCCTCCTCCTCCTCCGCCTTCACTGTTACGCTTACGGTGGCGGTTTTCGTTACACCCTTTTCGGTGTAGGTAATGGTAACGGTTTTCGCGCCCGGTGTTGCCGAGTCAAAACCGCTGAGCATAGCCGTGGTAACGGTTACCGGCTTAGACGACTTGTCGCTATACGTTGCGGTAACAACCATTCCGGCAGCACTGAACGTCTCATTAACGAGATATTCTGTTTTAGTAGGCGGCGTGGTTACGGCAATAGATTCAAGCTTAACCTCCGCAGTTTTTTTCTTGCAGCCTGCAAGCATTACGCTCAGGCACATCACAGCGGCACACATCAGCGCCGCATTTCTTAATAGATTCTTTTTACTCATTTTACTCTAATTTAAATTTAACATATTTATAATTATTAATTTAATTCATAATTCCCCTCCTTTGGAGGGGGCAGGGGGAGGTCATTGTCCGTTTTTCACCACCCCGTCAGTTTCGCTTCGCTCAACTGCCACCCCTCCAAAGGAGGGGAATTTCAAAGGCGGAGTTGCACAAAACAAAAAAGCGGACTTTACATTATCCGCCTCTGAGGTTGTGAGAAATACCTGTAACAAAAATAAGTAAACCCGCATTTCACGGGCGTTTATTACTTATTCTTTTGTCACGTTGAAACTTCTCACATTTCAGAGACAAGAATAGCAAAACGCTACTTTTTATGTTTTAATCTTTTTTATTTATTCCATTCAATACTGTTTTTGTTCATATAAGTACATACCTCTACCAGTACATCCTGTCGAAACAGAGCATACTTTTCAAGTTACAATAATACAAAATTTATTTTAAACAAAAAAAATACAAACAAATTTCTTAAAATTTCAAAAATAATATCAAAATGCTTTCGTCAAAATTATTGCGCTTTTAGCCTCCGACCTGCGCACCAATAAAAATACTACGCCTGTTATTTCGCATAATTAACCGCTCGTGTTTCGCGGATAACCGTGATTTTTATCTGCCCGGGATATGTCATTTCATTCTGTATTTTCCTTGCAATTTCAAATGAAAGACCTTCGGCTTCCTTATCGTTTACTCTTTCGGCTCCGACTATCACTCTTAATTCTCTTCCCGCCTGTATCGCGTAAGTTTTCATTACTCCCGGATATTGCAGAGCCAACGATTCAAGTTCTTTCAACCTCTTAATATACGACTCAACCACTTCGCGGCGCGCTCCGGGACGAGCGCCCGATATGGCATCGCACACCTGAACAATAGGAGCTATCAGAGTGGTCATTTCGGTTTCTTCATGATGAGCGCCTATGGCGTTGCAAATTTCAGGCTTTTCCTTGTATCGTTCAGCCAGCTTCATGCCGAAAATTGCATGAGGCAATTCAGGTTCGTCATCAGGCACTTTCCCGATATCGTGCAACAAACCGGCTCTTTTTGCAAGTTTCTGGTTAAGGCCAAGTTCGGCAGCCATGATAGAGCAAAGATTGGCAACTTCGCGCGAGTGCATTAAAAGATTTTGCCCGTATGAAGACCTGTATTTCATCTTTCCAACCAACCGTATCAGTTCAGGGTGAAGCCCGTGAATGCCAAGGTCGATAGCCGTTCTTTTGCCAATTTCAAGTATCTCTTCTTCAATCTGTTTTTTTGTTTTTTCAACTATCTCTTCAATTCTCGCGGGGTGGATTCTTCCGTCTGTTACAAGCTGATGAAGCGCAAGCCGCGCCACTTCCCTGCGCACCGGGTCAAAAGCCGAAAGCACAATGGCTTCGGGCGTATCGTCAACAATAATCTCCACGCCGGTAGCGGCTTCCAAAGCCCTGATATTTCTTCCTTCGCGACCAATAATGCGCCCCTTTATTTCGTCCGACTCTATATTAAAAACAGTTATTGCATTTTCAATTACATGCTCGGAGGCAACTCGCTGAATAGTTTGTACCACAATACGTTTAGCTTCTTTGTTCGCCGTCATTTTAGCTTCGTCAAGAATTTCGTTAATGTACGACATGGCGCCTGTTTTCGCCTCCTCTTTCAGCGACTCCATAAGTTGGTTTTTGGCGTCTTCCGCCGAAAGTCCCGAAATATTTTCCAGCTTTTCAACCTGACTGCGATGAAAACGCAATAACTCTTCATTTTTCTTTTCAACAAGATCGAGTTGCGTTTTAAGATTTTCACGAATTGATTCAGCCTCATTCTTTTTGCGCTGAGCCTCTTCAATTTTTTGAGACAAGGTGTTTTCTTTTTGCTTTATCCTGTTTTCAGATTGCGCAATCCAGATGTTTTTTTCATTTATCACCTTTTCATGTTCACTTTTGAGTTGCAAAAATTTTTCTTTTGCCTGCAAAATCTTCTCTTTTCTCAAAACTTCGGCTTCAGCCTCCGCTTCGCTTACTATCTTCTTGCTCTTGATTTTAAGAGCTGTTTGCCACAAAACATACGATGCGGCAAAACCAATTACTAAGGCTAAAAACGATATTATCGCCGTTAGTCCGTTGCTTATCATTCCTATTAAACTCATTTTTTATCTTTTTTTATATTAATTATTTATTATTAAAAAACCCGCAAAGTTACTTCAGCTTTAAAAAAACCCCATGCTATATGGCTGAAGCTCCTGATAAAACTCGAACGTCCACTGTCCTGCCGAGGCAGAATCCCGACTAATCGGGGTGAGGCCTGTTCTACTCTGACCAAGGTTAGCTTCAAAGTTTTTAAATGTTGAGTTTCAAAAATGAATGAAGAAACGATGCGGGTAATGCCTTGTATATTTTAAAGAACGTTGTTACTCTTTTGAATCAAGCGCCAAATCTATTTTCTGAATTAATTCTCTCAGAGTTTCCGGCAGATAATCTTTTTCCAATTTCTCTTCCTCTTCGGTCAGTTTTATCACATACTGCAAAGCTGCCATCGCCAAAAAATCCTGTACATCTTTATCAGCATATCTTAATTTATACTGCTGCACCTTTTCGTTAATCATTCTTGCAGCCTTTCTAATCCTTTCCTCTTCTTCCCTTTCCACTTTCAACGGATAATACCTGTCAGCCACATTTACCCTGATTGATAGTTTATCATCCATTTCCATTCCCATTATATTATCTATTCAAAAGAGCAACGCATTTATCAATTTCCCTCACCAATTCTGTTATCTTTTTCTTCGCTTCAATGGCGTCTCCGCCTCCACCCAACAATGCTCCAGTTAATTTTATTCGTTCATTTTTTATTTCTAATTCCTTAATTCTCGCCTCCCTGTCCTGAACAACTTCGCTCAAATCGTTATTATGTCTTTTAAGTTCAGCCGTTTCATTCCTGAGAGTGTTATATTTATCTAACAATTCATCTATTTTTCTATTTAAAACCACAAGTTCTTCGTACCCCTTACCGTACATAGTCGTTAATTTAATGCAAAAATAAGAAACTGTTTTGAATTTTTCAATTTATTGTCAATATTATTTTTGCAAAATAAATAAAAAAAACATTTAAAACTCACGCACAGTGACAGTCATGAGAAATATTTTTTTATAAAATAATAACTCTTGTATAAATAAAATAACAAATTTGCACAATAAATAAATATTTTTAATATATTGCAAAATGTTCATGTTAAAGTTAATTGCTTGACGTTGATGCGTTTAGGGTTGCAGATATTTTTTTTAACGTTTTTTCTCGCTTTGCCAACGGCTCTCAGCAGCCAGACGGGAAGAAGCTACAGGTATCTGTTTGACGTTGCCAAGCCGATTGAATTTGTTGAAACAAAAGGCAACTCGCTGGTTATCAACTATTACATGAGCGAATTAAATTTGGAAGAGGTTGAGAATGAAACGGGCTTGTTTTACAGAATGACTGCCTCGGGACATACGCCTATCTATGATGCGGGAAATCCCGAAGTGCCGGTTTTAAGCCAAATGATTACAATTCCTGCGGGAGCTGACGTGCGCATAAAAATATCTGAAGTGAAATCGGTAAGGCTGCACCCGTCTTCGCAAAGAATACGGGGAGTTCTCTATCCTTCGCAGGAAAGCGAAAGCAAATCGCAAAGACAAAGAGAGAGGGAATTTAGAATTAATCGCGAATTATATAACTCCCAAAATCTGATACCGCTTGATACCGTGAAAGTTGAAACGATAGGACAATTTCGAGACAACCGTATTTCAAATGTTGCCGTTTACCCTGTAAGATATAATCCGAGAACAAATTCCATTGAGGTTATAACTTCGATGAAGATAGAAATATCCGATGTTTTGCCTGCCGGCTCAAAGTCGCCTCAAAGCGTTTTTGAAAGCGGAGCAAAAGGCGATGTGTTTAACTTCAATGCAAAAAACGTGGTGACGGGGTATTCGGAAGATCCGATAGGAATGGTAATTCTCTCAGATACAGCGTTTAAAAAACATCTTGCGCCGTTTGTCAAATGGAAAATGCAAAAGGGGTTTAATGTAACGGAAATATATCGGGGGAAAGACTATGCGGGAGTAACGCATTCGGAAATAAAAAATACTCTTGATTCCATTTATAACGCATCAACTCCGCCGCCCGAATACCTTCTTATAATCGGCAATACGGAAATAATTCCGACAGAAACTAATACACATACCATCGGGAGTATGACGGTTAATGTTCCCACTGATTTATATTACGGAGAGTTCAGCGGCAATGGCGACCATATTCCCGAAATGTTTATCGGCAGATTGCCTGTGTCGGACACTGTCCAGCTAAAAAATGTCATAAAAAAGATAGTAGATTATGAAACGTTTCAGTTTGCGCCCGATGAAGATTTTTTTTCACGCACTCTTGTTACTGCGGGTAATGACCCGGCTCCGAATAACATTAAAGTTATGAACGGACAAGTTTATTATGCCGTAAACAATTATCTGAACAGCGCAAACGGACTGACAGGCTATCATTTTTTTTATCCTCAATCTACGAACTCCAGTGTTGCCGATTCAATACGAAAACTTACCCGTAAGGGGTTGTCGTTCATCAATTATTCCGGTCATGGAGAAACCAACGGCTGGGCTGGTCCTAATTTGAAATCGGGCGATCTCGATACTGTTTCAAATACCGGAATGTATCCGTTTATTATAAGTAATGCCTGCCAGACCGGCGCTTTTAATTTGCCTTCGTCATTCGCCAACAAAATGGTGTTGTCAATAAATAAAGGAGCTATCGGATTCATTGGCGGCTCGGAAGACACTTACTGGAATGAAGACTATTATTGGGCTGTGGGCGTGGGAGATATATCAACCGAACCTCTATATCAAGGAAAAGGGCTTGGAGTTTACGACCGCCTTTTTCACACTCACGGCGAATCGCCCTCAGAATGGCATTATACCATGGGACAGGTTACGTTTGCAGGCAACATGTCGGTGAGCGCAAGTACAAGCACACCGAGTATGAAAAAATACTATTGGGAAATATATAATCTGGTGGGCGACCCGAGCGTAATACCCATTATCGGCAAGCCCGATTCGTTCAATATACAGCTTCCCGATACGCTTCCCCGAGGCATTAAATCCATAACCTTTATAGGAGAGCCGTTTTCATATATAGCCGTGTCCGATTTCGACACGCTTTGGGACGCTTCGCACGTAAGCGCTTCGGGGGCGGTTACTCTTTCATTTCCCGACATGCAGGGCGATTCGTGTCTTTTTGTGATAACGGGACAAAATAAAATACCGCTTATAAAAACCGTATATTTTGAAACAGTTAATGACGAATTTCTCAATCTTGCAGGTTATGGCATTAACGACATAAAAGGCAATAACAATAAAGTTGTTGATTACGGCGAAACGGTTTATCTTACCGTAAAAGTTGAAAATCTGGGCTATACGGCGGCAGATAATGTTTATGCAAAAATATCGACAAAATCCCCGAATCTTATAACGATAATCGAAGATTCAACCTTTATCGGAAATATAAACGCCCAATCGGCAAAAGAATTGACCGACAAACTTGAATTTACGGTAAACAGCAACGTTGCGGATAAAAGCATAGCAGTCATTGAATTAACGTTTGCAAGCGACATTACCGACCAAAAATATACCATTAATATTATTATTCATGCTCCCGAATTACAGATAATAGGCAGCGTTTTAGATGATTCGGTATTTGGCAACGGAGACATGACAGCCGACCCGGACGAGACCCTGCAAATTATATACAGAGTAAGAAATTCGGGAAGCAGCGATGTATCGGGAATTTTTTCAGTTACCGCCGATACGGATAAAATTACGATTATCAGCCAAGATGTGCCGACCGGCTTATTAAAATACGGCGAAATAACAGAGATACCGATAACGTTTAAACTCTCTCCTTCGGCTGGAGTCGGCGACTATATTACCTTGTCTTCAACGCTTTCGTGCGGCGACTATGTTGCTCAACACAAATATGCGTTTAGAGTTGGAAAAGTGCGTGAAAGTTTTGAATCGGGAACTTTTGACCATTTCCCATGGATAAATGTCAGTCGGTTGCCATGGACAATAACATCGGGAAATGTTAATGAAGGAAACTTCTCGGCGCGATCGGGCGCGATTGGAAATTCGGGCAGAATCGGAGAATTTACCTCATCTTCACTCTATATTAGGGCTGTCTATTCAGCCGCCGATTCAATAAAATTCATGTATAATGTTTCATCTGAAGAAAATTACGATTTTTTAATATTCAAAATAAATGATACGGAGGTTTTAAAAGTGTCGGGAGAAAGCGGCTGGAAAAGATTTGCGGCAAAAGTAGAGGCAGGATTAAATAAATTTGAATGGACATATATTAAAGATAACAGCCAGTCAGCCGGTATGGATTGCGCATGGATCGACATGGTAGACTTTACAAATACCGGATCGTTAAGGTATATATATAATGATCTGGAGGTTGCAAGAATAGTTCCGCCTCCCGAAAAAAACAGATATGCGATGGAGCCGATAAGAGTAAGAGTGATGAACCTCGGCAGAGATACCATTAACGGTTTTACTTTGGCTTATTTCGTTAATAATCGGGCGCCGGTGCAACAAACTTTTACCAACAGGATTACGCCGCTTCAAGATTCCGTAACGGTTGAATTTACCGAAAGGTTTGATTTTTCGGAGTTCCATAATTATGATATTACCGTTTATGCGGTTAACAATAATGACGACTATATTCACAATGACACCACTAACTACGTGTTTATAAACGAACTAACCGAATCTATGATAATTTACCCTAATCCGTTTGCCGATAACTTTACCGTTTATATTAATTCGACATATCAGGATATAGCTACAATATCAATGTTTAATTTGTCGGGCGAAAAGGTTTATGAAACGCGGGTTAATATTTTGACGGGTAGAAATCCTGTTGTCGTAGATGTTCCGGGGCTGTCGCCGGCGGTTTATATCGTAAACATAAAAACCAACAGAGGCACAACCTCGCTGCGGGTGGTAAAAATGAGAAGATGAGGCTGACGTGTTTACCATTCCAAATTACCCGATCCCTGCCTTAAAACAGTTATCTCGTCTGAAGTGCAATCAACAATGGTTGACGGCTCTAAAGAGCCATAGCCTCCGTCAATGACTATATCCGCGAAATCGCAATATTTTTCGTAAATAAGCTCAGGATCAGTGGTATATTCTATAAGCTCATCGCTATCGTGAATTGAAGTCGTCATAAGAGGACGTCCAAGCTCTTTGACCAAAGTAAGCACAATATTGTTGTCGGGAATCCTTATCCCTACCGTCTTTTTCTTGTTGCGAAACATTCCGGGTATCTGCTTGTTGGCAGGGACAATGAAAGTAAAAGGTCCCGGTAAATTCCTTTTAAGAAGCCTGAAAACGTTATTGTCGAGAATAAGGGTATATTCCGCTAATTGACTCATATCATGAAATATAAACGACATGTCGGGATTGTTGGGATTCATTCCCTTAAACCTTGCAATCCTTTCAATAGCTTTTGTCGCTCTGATGTCGCATCCTATGCCATACAGGGTATCGGTAGGATAAACCGCTATGCCGCCCTCTTCGAGAGCCTCTACCGCCATCCTTATATGTTTCGGATTGGGATTTTCGTTATAAATCTTTACAAACATATAAATCAAAAAACGGGTAAGCTCCTTATATCGCACCGCTACGACCGCCTACCCTTGCTGCCTTCCGACCCTGGGGGAGTTCAGCGGGAGCTGGTCGTATAAGACTTACCCGATGCAAAAATATTATTAATAAAACTACCTGCAAAATATTTTTTCGCTTTTTACGAAAACAGAGGTTGATTTTTTTGCCGATAATTTCTATTTGTGATTTATTTTCAGGTAAATGCCTATCCTTTCCTGTATTCTTTTGGCGACACTCCTGCAAGCCGTTTGAAGTATTTGCCAAAAAACGACTGGTCGGCAAAATTCAATTCATCGCTAATCTGCTGAATGGTACTATTGGTAGATTTGAGCAGGGCTTTGGCTTCCAACATCACATGGTCGTC
>Ga0099364_10003582_pt1 | contig 24009 bp, 22 predicted proteins | sample TergutTh196P3_FD_73070 | JGI IMG/M metagenome (GOLD analysis project Ga0099364, IMG submission 73070) | Microcerotermes parvus P3 segment gut microbial communities from Pointe-Noire, Republic of the Congo - Th196 P3 | ecosystem: Host-associated > Arthropoda: Insects > Digestive system > Gut ...
CAAACTTGCGAAGACCAAAGAGGTCTGCGCCATGTTGCGCATCTTCAAACACATACGAGGTGGTTTGATAAATCGGCAACGCTCTTGCTCCGGTAGTCTTGTCAACTTCCTGCCCTGCATGAACTTGCAGGGTCTCAAATCTTAAATTACTCATTTATATATACTTGTTTATTAAAATTTATGAAAAATACTTGTTAAAAATTTCGGCAAAGGTAGCGGTGTTGTGATGGCTGTGCAATACCGCGTTTGTGGTATATTTTTTATGATGCTACAAACTGCTTCTGCACAACAAAATCTTTTACTTTTGCGCCATATTTTGTATAAAATATCAAAAATAAACCACCTTTATTTATAAATTTTCTATTTAGATATTTCAAATAATAAATTTCGCAAAATAATCTACAAATAGTTTATGCAGATGCCCGACCTTTGCCGCCGAAAATTTTATTTTAATACAATATAAAATATAAGTAAATAATTGAAAATTGAAAATTGAAAATTGAAAATTAATTAGATAATTAAGATGAAAAAAGTAGAAGCAATCATCAGAAAAACGAGGTTTGACGATGTAAAGGAAGCCCTTGACAAGGCTGATATCGAATGGTTCTCTTACTATGACGTGAGAGGCGTTGGCAAAGCCAAGGAAGGTCGCGTTTATCGCGGCGTGGTGTACGACACGAGTTATATAGAGCGTACCCTGTTGAGTATCGTAGTGCGCGATATAAATGTGAACAAGACCGTTCAGGCAATTCAGAAAGCCGCCTTTACGGGCGAAACCGGCGACGGGCGTATCTTTATTTATCCTGTGGAGGACGCTATACGTATCCGCACGGGGCAAAAAGGCGATGAGTCGCTGTATGATAAATAGTTAGTAATTAGTAGTTTATAGTTAGTAGTTAAATTTTAATAAGATAAAAAGTGAAAACGAGATATTTGATAAGTTTATTTGCATTTCTTGCATTACCCGCTCTTGCAATGGCTCAAGAATGTGTTGAGCCTGCGCTTGATAGCGGAAATACGGCGTGGATGATTGTCGCCACCGTCCTTGTGATGATGATGACTATTCCCGGGCTGGCGTTGTTCTACGGCGGTTTGGTTCGCCAAAAGAACCTGTTGAGCGTTGTTATGCAATGCTTTGCTACGGTGGGCGTTATAACGATACTTTGGGTTGCTTTCGGATACAGTTTGGTGTTTGGCGAAAGTTTCAGCGGTAGTTGGTTAGGCGCTTTATACGGCGGTTTTGACAAGATTTTCCTGTATGGCATCACTATTGATACGCTTACAGACGGTAATATTCCCGAAATTTTATTCGCCCTGTTTCAATGTATGTTTGCCATCATCACTCCTGCGCTGATTATCGGCTCTTTGGCAGAACGGATTAAGTTTTCGGGCTATCTGCTGTTCGTTGTTATTTGGCTGTTCCTTGTCTATATTCCTATGGCATACTGGGTCTGGGGCGGCGGCTGGATAGACGAAATGGGCGCAATCGATTTTGCAGGCGGCACGGTGGTACACATCAATGCCGGTATTTCTGCTCTTGTGATGTGTTTAATGCTCGGACAGCGTGAAGGTTACAAGCCATATCGCCCCATTACTCCCAACAACATTCCGTTTGTCTTCATAGGCGCTGCAATGCTTTGGTTAGGCTGGTTCGGTTTCAACGCAGGCAGCGGATTAGCCGCCGACGGTTTGGCTGCAAACGCATTCCTTGTGACGCACTTGTCTACTGCCGTTGCCGTTGTTACGTGGATGATAATTGACTGGGTGCGCAACAAGCGTCCGACAGTAGTTGGCGCCTGTACGGGAGCAATAGCCGGACTTGTAGCAATAACTCCCGCCGCAGGCACGGTTGATGTGCTTGGCGCAATGCTCATCGGTCTATCATCGGCTGTGATATGCTTTTTTATGGTGGCTGTGGTGAAGGAAAAACTCGGTTACGACGACTCACTCGATGCATTCGGCGTTCACGGCATGGGCGGTATAGTCGGCTCGATACTCGTGGGAGTGTTCGCAACGCAGGTCATTACCGGAAACGGCGGCGAACAGGGCGCTCTCTATGGCGACTGGCGTCAACTTTGGGTACAAATAGTTACCACAGTGTTTTCGATAGCATTCAGCGCCGCGATGACATATATCCTGTTCAAGTTTGTAGACAAAACAGTTGGTATGCGCGTATCTTCGCGTGTAGAAGAAGAAGGGCTTGATATTTATGAACATGGCGAGGCGGCGTATAATTAATTGAAAGTTGAAAATTAATTTTTTAGAATGAAATCAGTTCATCTCAACCTGTGCTTCCAAAGAAAATATTTCGCATGTATATGTACTTGAAATAAAATAAAGTTTTATCTTTGCGTTTTTTTTTGAAAAATGAAGTATAATTATATTCAAAACAAGGGCAAACATCTTTTTGTCGAGCATTTTAAAAGATGTGTAATAGAGGCGGTTCGTTCGGCGTTTCCGGTCATATTTATCATACTTATACTTGGTTTTACTTTCGTACCGATGCCTTTGGATTTGGGATTTATGTTTGTTGTAGGAGCAGGATTTATTGTTGCGGGGATAGCCGTTTTTACGATGGGCGCCGAAATGGCAATGACGCCTATGGGTGATGCTCTGGGCGATTATGTAGTAAAGAAACACAACTTGTTGTTTTTGATTGTTATGGGGTTGATTTTAGGCTTTATAATAACTATTGCAGAGCCGGGTCTTATAGTGTTGGCAGACCAGATAACAGCCATACCCTCGCTTATACTGATAGCCACTGTTGCTGTTGGGGTAGGCGTTTTCCTTGCCGTCGGTTTTTTACGCTCTGTCTTTGATTTTCCACTAAAATATTTCTTACTTGTTTTTTACGCTATTATTTTCGTCATGGTTAGTTTTGTTCCTGATACTTTTTTGCCAATAGCATTCGATTCGGGTGGAGCAACTACCGGAGCAATGACCGTTCCTTTTATCATGGCGTTAGGCGTAGCCATTGCGCGTGATAACGATAATTTAGACAGTTTTGGTCTTATCGCCATTTGCTCTATTGGACCTATTTTGGCAGTCATGATTTTAGGTTTAATCTACACCCCGGATGGCGGTTATCATAGGACTTTTGTTATTCCGGCATTGGAGGATACAGGTGAAGTAAGAACGCAATTTTTAAGCGCCTTGCCTGCTTATTTACGCGAAGTCAGTTTATCGCTTTTACCTATAGTTCTGTTTTTTAGCGCACTAAAAATTTATGCCGCAAAAGCCTTACGTGTTGGACCCTTACGGACGTTGCAAATTATTATTGGCGTTTTCCTTACTTTTGGCGGTTTGGTTTTATTTCTAATGGGCGCCAATGTCGGTTTTTTGCCCACAGGCAATTATTTAGGTCAATACCTTGCCAAACCTGACTATATTTGGTTGTTAATACCGATAGGCTCTATTATTGGTTTTTTTATGATTTCGGCAGAACCGGCTATACATGTTCTAAATAAGCAGGTTGCTGAAGTTACTTACGGGCGCATTTCCACAAAAGCCATTGGTTTTTCATTAGCAATTAGCGTTGCCGTAGCAGTTGGTTTTGCAATGCTTCGTGTATTTGCGCATATTCCAATTATGTGGATTTTGCTTCCGGGATACGCAATAGCGTTGGGTCTATCCTTTTTTACGCCTAAAGATTTTACGTCGCTTGCCTTTGACGCCGGCGGCGTAGCATCCGGTCCATTGACCTCCGCCTTTTTAGTGCCTTTAACAATAGGCGCATCTACAGCCGTAGGCGGCAATATACTTACCGATGCCTTTGGACTTATTGCTTTAGTAGCATTGATGCCGCTAATTACCGTTCAATTGTTAGGATTGCGATATATGCAAAATATAAATTAGTTATAAGTGTTAAAAACAGTAAAACCCTCATTTGAAGAAGCAAAGAAAACAGTCGCCACAGGGCAATACGGCTTTATACCTGTCAGCGTTGAAATGTATGCTGATATGGTTACTCCCGTTGGGGTAATGAAAAAACTGAAATCTATCAGCAGTCATTGCTTCATGCTCGAAAGCGCCGAAGATACAAAAAATTGGGGCAGATACACCTTTCTGGGTTTTGACCCAAAAATGGAAATAACATGCTTGAACGGCGCAATGAAAATCTCTTCTGCAAAGGGCGTTGAAGCATTTGAAACCGATGCGCCAAACATAAAAATTCAGCAAATATTAGACGAGCATAAAAGCGTAAAATTTGATTATTTGCCGCCTTTTACCGGCGGGTTAGTGGGCTATTTCGCCTACGATTACGCCAAATACACCGAGCCGTCGCTGAATTTGGACGCTTGCGACAAGGAATTTTTTCGCGACGTAGATTTGATGCTTTTTGACAAGGTCATTGCATTTGACAATTATCGGCAAAAAATTATTCTGATTGTAAATATTGACGCTAAAAATCTTGAAGAAGAGTACAAAAACGGGGTCGAAAAACTTGAATGGTTGAAACAAATCATCAAAACCGAAAAGCAGGTATCATCTGTTCCCGCAAATATCAAATCGGAGTTTAAAGCGTTGTTTACGAAAAATGAGTATTGCCAAATGGTTGACCGCGCAAAGGAATACATCAAGGAAGGCGATATTTTTCAGGTTGTTTTATCCAATCGTTTTGAAGCCGATTTTGAAGGCAGTTTGTTTGACGTTTACCGTGTGTTGCGAACAATCAATCCATCGCCCTACATGTTTTATTTCAGCGGCGACGACCTCGAAATAGCCGGCGCATCGCCCGAAACATTAGTAAAACTGCAGGACGGTAAACTGTTTACTTTCCCGCTGGCAGGCACGCGTCCGCGAGGTGCTACCGACGAAGACGATGCAGCCCTTGAAAAAGATTTGCTTGCCGACGAAAAAGAACTTGCAGAACACAACATGTTAGTTGATTTGGGACGCAACGATTTAGGCAAAATCAGCAAGTTCGGTACGATAAAAGTAGAAAAATACATGTCGATACTTCGGTTTTCGCATGTTATGCACATCGGCTCAACGGTGAGCGGCGAAATATTGGATGGAAAAACCGGTTTAGACGCCATAAACGCCGTTCTTCCTGCCGGTACATTATCGGGTGCGCCAAAAATACGGGCGATGCAGATTATCAACGAGTTGGAACAAAACAAGCGCGGCGTTTACGGCGGCGCCGTTGGCTATCTTGATTTCACAGGAAACATGGATACATGTATCGCCATACGAATTGCGTACAAAAAAAACGGAAAAGCGTTTATCCGTTGCGGCGCAGGCATTGTAGCCGACAGCAATCCCGAAGCCGAATATCAGGAATGTATCAACAAATCCAAAGCGGTTAAAAACGCGCTGGAACAATCAAAAGGAGGTATAGACTAATGATTTTATTGATAGACAATTACGACAGTTTTTCATACAATTTGTATCAACTGATAGGAGCATTTAATACACATATTAAAGTCGCACGAAACGACATGATTAGTATACAGGAAATCAAAGAACTTGCGCCCGAACGCATTGTTATTTCGCCCGGTCCCGGCAAACCGTCAGAAGCGGGCTTGTGCATTGAAATAATTAAAAAGTTTTATAAAGATATTCCTATTTTGGGCATTTGTCTTGGTCATCAGGCTATTTTTGAAGCCTTTGGCGGAACGGTTTCCTACGCCTCAAAACTGATGCACGGAAAATCGTCAAAGGTAACAGTAGATACTGAAAATCTGTTATTTAAAGGCTTGCCGCCGATAATTCAGGCAGCCCGTTATCACTCGTTGGCGGGTATTAAGGAAACTTTGCCCGATGATTTAGCAATTACGGCGTGGACTGACGATGGCGAAATCATGGCTGTAAGCCATAAAGAGTATCCTGTTTATGGGTTGCAGTTTCATCCGGAATCAATCCTTACTCCGAAGGGTAATGTTATGATTGAGAATTTTTTAAGAAAAAATAACTGATTACAGACACATCAAATTGGGCGATGAATACTTTATCCAAACCTGCCTGTCGGAATCTATCTACCTGCACATTTACGATGGGAAGAGTGATAAGCCGGAAATACGGCAAATTGTTGTAGAAAAGTGAAAATTTCCAATTTCCAAAATTTATTGTTAAATTTTCACAAAAAATTTGCCAATAAAAAAATTATATATATTTTTGCGCAATTAAAAAATCATAAGTTTAACAAATAAAAAAGGAATAACAATGAAATGTATTAAGTTATTAAGTGTTATCGTAGCATTTTTTGGGTTTACGTTCATTATTTCAGCCCAAACGATGGAGGATGTCATGAATGCCCGTACTAATGGGCAGAATTTGATGGCGGCAGGCAATTTGGACGAGGCTATTGCCGAGTTCAAGAAATGTATTGAACTGGCTGAACAAGTTGGCGAGGAAGCCGAATTTATTCAGATAGAGATAGAAAGCGTCTTGCCTAACCTTTATTTTCAGAAAGTCTCGCTAATACCAAGAGACGACCATGCGGCGCTTTTGCAGGCTTTTGAGCTTACTGTTGAAGTTGCTGAAAAGTATAATGATACAAGGACTAAGGAAAATGCTGAGCGGCAAATCCCTCAGATTTATCTTGCTCTTGGGAACGCGGCATATCAGGCGCAAAACTACGAAGAGGCGATTAAGCAATTGAACGCGGCGGTTGCCCGCAATCCCAATCTTGCTTCGGCGTATTTTATAATGGGCGTCTGTTACGAATCGATGCGAGACGAGCCGAATATGACCGAAAATTACAAGCTCGCCATAGAAAAAGGGCAAGCATTCGGAGAACCTCAAAGGGCGCAAAGCGCTCAACAACGGCTGAGGAATTTTCACTACAACGCCGGAGTGCCATCATTAAGAGCGCAAAGATGGGATGAAGCGATAGCGTCGTTTACAAAAGCATTAGATGCCGACGAAAATTATTTTGAGGCTCTGCTGGGCATGGTGTTGAGTAACAACGGTAAAAGGAGCTGGGACGATGCAATAGCATTTGCCGAAAGAGCAATACAGGTAAGGGAGAATGCCTTCGAAGTATTCTATGAATTAGGGCTCGCGTACAAAGGCAAGAACGACAGAACCAAAGCGTGCGAAAACTTCAGAAAGGTGACAAGCGGACCCCGCCTCGAAAACGCCAAACATGAAATAGAAGTTGTTTTAAGATGTAATTAATTAAAAATCAGATATTAATATAAAAATGGCAAGTAGAATATTTTTTTCGATACTTTTTCTTTGTGCTTTCAGCGTTCTACAAGCACAGAATTTGCAAGTCATAAAATTGAACGCTCCTGACAAGGCTCGTGGTGCTGCCGTGATGAAAGCGTTGAACGAGCGTCAATCTATACGCGAATATGCGGCTGAAACTCTGAAACCGCAAGACCTTTCCGACTTGCTTTGGGCTGCCAATGGCATCAATAGACCCGATGGAAGACGTACGGCTCCTTCAACCCGAAATCTTCAAGTAGTTGAAATATACGTGGTTTTCCCGGAAGGCGTATATCATTACGACCACAAGGAACATGCATTGACGCCGGTTACAACCGGAGACTTTCGCGCAGCAGTAGCAGGTCCGCAAGATTTTGTGACAACTGCGCCAATTAGCTTACTTCTGGTAGCCGATATGAACAAATTCGGAAACCTGAACGAAAATTCAAAGCTGATGGCTGCTATTGACGTAGGTATTGTTAGCCAAAACATTAGCATAGCTTGCGCAGGATTTGGGCTTGCAACAATTCCGCGCGGAACGATGGACCAGGAAACATTGAAAACTGCGCTGAAACTAACGGACATGCATCTGTTGCTGTTGAATCATCCGGTAGGAAATCAAAAGTAATTGTTGTCAATTAGATTCAACCCAAATGCCGCCGGGGTTTGTGCCATCGCATAAAATCATCGGCTCAATGTTGTCATTGCAGGTCGCAAACAATATAAAGTCGACAGGAACGTGAACGATAGCAAGGTTCGGATTGCTTTTAAGGTCAATAAATAAGTTGCGTAAAGTTATATTTCTCAGGTCAAGCGAACTCAGAGAATTAGACGCGGCATTAATTAGAAATAGTTTGGTATTTCGGGTCAGGTCAAGACTTGTAAGGTTATTGCCTTCGCACGTAAATTGTTCCAAATTGATATTGTTGGTCAGATTTAGACTGGTGAATCTATTCCCCATGCAGCTGAACTCGCGAAGTTCGGTATTTCTGCTTACATCAATGGTACCGCCGGAGAACCATTCGTTGTAGTCGCATCGAAAGTTTTGCAATTTCGTGTTTTCATGAAGATTGAGCGTACTCAACCTATTTTCTCCGCAGTATAAGGTCACCAATTCAGTATTGTTCCGAAGGTCAAGGGATTGTAGACGATTATTAGTACAAACCAAATACATCAGTTTCTTGTTATTATTTACGTTAAGAGACGAAATTCTGTTGCCGCTTATTCTTAACTCTTGCAAGTTGATATTAGATTCTACGTCAAGTCTTTCAAGATTATTTAGCCAGGCTTCCAATATTACTAAGTTTGTAAGTCCGGTAACATCCAGATTAACAAGCGAGTTCCAATTGCATTGTACATCTATAAGCGCCAGATTATTTGTGAGGTCTAAACGTTCAATATAGTTGTCGTCACAAATCAATGTTGTAAGCCTTGTATTTTTGCTAAGGTCCAAATTTGATATCAAGTTGCTGGAGCAATCCAAATATCTTAGTTGGGTTAAATTCTCAATACCTGAAAGGCTTTCTATTTGTCTCCTGCTTATTCTAAGGGTTTCTATCTTATTGGCTTCACGTGAACTTATGCTTCCGTCCTTGTTGAGGTCAAACTCATTTATCATATATTCCCTGAAAATTCTATCTCTGAATAGAGCGGTAATATCAACATCTTTCGTTTGCGTAACCTTAATTGTATCTACTCCGAAACCGTCGCCAATAATGGCTATTTTGGCAATACGGTCTAAATAAGTCGCATTTTCTTCGACTTTTATGTTGATTCTTCCGTTACCCACGCCCTCTAAAGGCGTAACGGTCAACCATGTTCCATCTTGTACTATGTGAACAGTCCATTTAACATTGGAGTATATATCTACAAACATTGTATCTACCGGCAAAGGGTCAAATTCTATTGTTCTCGAAGAAAATGACAACTCCGCCTTATCAGCGCAAGATACTAATACAATACCTGCTAAAATCATTAGAACACAGGATTTTATCAAAAAATTATTCCGTTTCATCGTGGTATTTTTTTTTACTTTTACCTGATTATACGAAAAACATGATATAAATGTTTCATTTTTCAAAAAAAAAGCATATCTCAATGTTGATTTCCATGGCATAATTCGCATCTATCACGCACGGCGCACAAAAAAGGACTGTTTTTAACAGCCCTTTCTTTTCTTACACAACGTATTCCGTTGATACCGTATTTCCACCTCTTCCGGTCCAGTTTGTATGGAAGAATTCTCCACGCGGTTTGTCTATTCGCTCGTATGTGTGCGCTCCGAAGTAGTCGCGTTGCGCTTGCAGCAGGTTTGCCGGCAGTCGCGCTGCACGGTAGCCGTCGAAATAGCAAAGCGCCGACATGAATGCCGGAACCGGTATTCCATTGTTTACAGCCTGTGTTACCACGTTGCGCCATCCTTCCTGCGCTTCCAGCAACTTTTCGGTGAAGTATGGGTCGAGCAGGATATTTGCGATGTTGGGGTTCTTGTCGAATGCGTCCTTAATTTTGCCTAAGAAAACCGAACGTATTATACATCCTCCGCGCCACATAAGCGCTATGCCTCCATTATTTAGTTCCCATCCATATTCTTCGGAAGCCGAACGCATAAGTGCATAACCTTGCGCATACGAGACTATCTTGGCTGCCAGCAATGCTTTGCGCAGGTCTTCAATGAATGCTCGACGTTCGCCTTTAAATTCGGGTACGGGTCCTTTCAGGATTTTCGATGCAGCAACGCGTTCGTCTTTTTGCGCCGACAGGCAACGCGCAAATACCGCCTCGCCTATCATAGTCAAGGGAATGCCCTGGTCTAACGCAGCAAATGCAGTCCATTTACCTGTACCTTTTTGTCCGGCAGTGTCGAGTATTTTTTCTACAACCGGTTCGCCGTCAGAATCTTTATATCCGAGTATATCGCGGGTAATTTCAATCAGGTAGCTGTCTAATTCTCCCTTATTCCATTCAGCAAATACTTCGTGCATATCGTCTATGCTCATTCCCAGCAGTTCTTTCATCAGTTGATATACTTCGCAAATCAGCTGCATATCGCCGTATTCGATACCATTGTGTACCATCTTCACGAAATGTCCTGCTCCGTCGCGTCCTACCCAGTCGCAGCAAGGGCTTCCGTCTACTACTTTTGCGGCTATAGCCTGAAAAATAGGCTTCACGGCGGGCCACGCTTCCGGCGAGCCTCCCGGCATAATTGATGGTCCGAGCAGTGCGCCTTCTTCGCCCCCCGATACTCCGGTGCCGATGTACAACAGCCCTTTACTTTCGACGTATTTTGTGCGTCTATTGGTATCGGGGAAATGGGTGTTGCCGCCATCAATAATGATGTCGCCCGGTTCAAGGTGAGGGATAAGCAGTTCGATGAAATCGTCTACTGCTTTTCCGGCTTTCACCATCAATATTATTTTACGTGGACGCTTCAGTGAAGCAACCAATTCTTCAATTGTGCGGGCGCCAAATATATTTTTGTCTTTTCCGCGTCCATTGACGAAATTCTCTACTTTTTCAACCGTACGGTTGTACACGCTTGCCGAAAATCCTTTACTTTCGATGTTCAGCACAAGGTTCTCGCCCATTACGGCTAAACCTACTAATCCAATATCAGATACTCCTTTCATTTTTTTTTGATTTTTGGTTTCTACTACATTTAATTATTATTTATTTTTTTTATTTACTTTTTCTTTTATCGAAAATCCTAATGCCTGCAATCGTTTTACAGCTTCTGCAGTAGGGTTTTTCACGTCAATTTCGAACGCTTCAAATTCTCGTCTGACGGGGTAATCGCCTCTTTGTTTTTCGAATGTTGCCGGCGATGCACGCAATCGACCGTCGTCATCGTTCACCGGATATGTATACCAGATTGCTTCTTTAAGACATTGCTGCACGCTTTTTCCTCTGCAATCGAGTTCGAAACGTAGAGATTGCTGTGGGGAAGGGAGCTGGGAAGCCTGCCATTTTGTGAGCGGCAATCCGAAAAAGCGACTTACCGCCCGTACGCTCATAGTCGTGCCGTTTGCCTTGCCGTCGACGGAATAGCCCGCAATATGAGGTGTTGCAATGTTGAGCGTCGAAAGCAATTCCAAGTCGATATTTGGTTCGTTTTCCCAGACATCAAGCGCTGCTGCGCCAATTTGTCCGTTTTTTAAAGTATTTTTCAATGCATTTCCGTCCACTACCTCGCCTCGCGAACTGTTGATAAAAATCGTACTGCGCCGCAACTGTTCTAATGTGTTCTTGTCGAACAGATGGTATGTTTGGTGCGAGCCGGCGCTTTTCAACGGCACGTGAAGTGTAACTATGTCGCTCATATTCAGGACTTCATCTAACGGAACGAACTGGGCTAATCCTTCTTTTTCAGCGCGTGGCGGGTCGTTCATAAGCACGTTCATCCCTAATATTTTTCCCAGATTGACAATTTTGCTGCCCACATTGCCAACGCCAACAACGCCCAAGGTCATTTCGTGGAAATTCATCCCGAATTGGACCGACAAGGTAGCCAACACCGAAGCCATGTACTGATATACAGAGCCCGAATTGCAGCCTGCGGCGTTTGTCCATGCTATACCGTTGGTTTCGCACCATCGCGTGTCTATATGGTCGTAGCCAATAGTGGCAGTGGCGATGAACTTTACGGAAGAGCCTTTCAATAGGGCTTCATTGCATATTGTGCGAGTGCGTACAATAAGCGCATCGGCATTAGCGATGCTGCTTTGGGTAATCTTGTTGCCGGGCAAATATTCAACTTCGGCGTGTGGCTCGAACACGCCCGCTATGAATGGTATTTTATTGTCTATAACTATTTTCATTTATCAAAGAACGTGTATTTTGCTTTCGATTCGTAAATTTTGTTCCACCTGTCTGTTTCGAAACAAATTGTTACTACGCCCGAAGTGCGTATTTCGTTTATACGTGCGTCAAATCTGTTTGCCAGATAGGTGACGTCAGGATTGTGTCCCACAACCATCACGCTATTAATGTCGTCTGAGAGATTTTCTAAAATATAGCAGGCTTCTTTGTCACCATGCAAATAAAGTTCTTCGAATGCCTGCACTTTTTCGTGCGGATATGCCATTTCCCGCGCGAAAATATGCGCTGTATGCAAGGCTCTCGCTGCATAGCTAGAAATTATCAAATCAGGCGCCGGATATTGTGCAAGCAATTTCTTTGCTACCAGAATATTGTTGAGAATACCCTTTTCTATGAGAGGACGGTCATCGTCATTGATATATAAAAATTCCTGCAATGCCTTACCATGACGTACTATATGAAGTATTTTTGCTTGTATCACATCAAATTCAATAATTCGTCCACAATTTTTTCAGCGCCTTCGGCAACTTGTGCTATTGTTGCGTTGAGCATGTAACTGGGCGTGGTTGCTACCTTGTTTTTCTTGTCTACCACCACTTCGCCGTGTGCGGTTACAATATGTTTTGCCCCGTATTTTTCGGCAGCCTCCGATGCGGCGCATTTTTCGCCCAAAGTCAGTTCCACGCCGCTAATGGTATGAGCAATGAGTAACGGCGCAATGCACATTGCTCCTATTGGCTTTCCGGCGCTGTGCATCGATTTGATGGCGTTGGCTACTTGCTCTGTAACGTTATAGTCCTTGTCTTTAAAGGCAAAGTCGCTCAGGTTCTTTGCTGCGCCATATCCGCCTGCAAAAAGCAGAGCATCATATTGAGAGGCGTCGAACAGCGAAAGGGCTTGCACATTGCCGCGAGCGATACGCGCTGTTTCGACCAACACGTTACGAACTTCGGGCATAGCCTCGCACGAAAGATGATTAATCACGTGATATTGAGGAATATCGGGCGCAAAGACCTGATATTTGTGTCCACTACGGCAAATAGCCAACATCGCGGTCACGGATTCATGAACTTCGGCTCCGTCGTACACTCCGCAGCCTGATAATACTAATGCAAACGTTTTCATATTTATTATTACGTTATCGATTTTTTATTCGCGTCAAAGATATAAAAAATAAATCAAAAAAAAATATTAATGTTAATAAAAATTCGATTTTTTTATCCACATTCCTGATGCCCGCAATTTGCGCATCTTGGGCAACCGTCCTGATAAATCATTTCGCCTTCACAATTTGGTTCCGGGCAAACATTTCCTTTTGTGGCTTTCGTTCCGTCCGGAATATATTTTTTCAATGCGCGCTCTACGCCGTTTTTCCATGTGTTTATGCTTGCATTGTCAAGGTGTAGCGACGAAACCAGATTTACAACATCAAGAATTGGCATACCGAAACGCAATACGCTGGAAATTAGTTTTGCATAATTCCAATATTCGGGCGCAAAGGTGTGCGACAAGCCTCCAACTGTGTTGGCGTATCCAAAACGGTCGATGTATTGGAAGTCGTACCGTTTTTTGCCGTCTTCACCTTTCACTTTTAGAATCTTACCCTTTGTAATAGACTTTGGAATAAGTAGCACTTCATCGTCGTGTATACCGGTAAATATTTCGTATGGACGCTCTTCATACAATCCAATAAACGCTATCCAGTCTTCCTTGTTATTCTTGAAGCGAATAATTTCAGCGTCTAATGAAACGGGTCGTCTACGGGGCGAAGGTGTGCCTGTTGATTTGGCGGAGATTAGTATTCCTTCGCGCGAACCTTCGCGATAAACTGTCATTCCCTTGCATCCGTTTTTCCATGCAGCTATGTATAGCTGTCCGACCATATCTTCCGACACATTTTCGGGCATATTAATTGTTACGCTAATTGAATGGTCTACCCATTTTTGTATTTCGCCTTGCATACGCACTTTGTTCAGCCAATCTATATCGTTTGCAGTAGCTTGTTTATAGGGCGATTTTTCAACTAATTCGTTTAATTGCTTTTCATTGTATTTAAGCGCTTCTTTTACATTGTAGCCGTTTATTTTGAGCCATTCAATAAATTTGTGGTGAAACACAATATATTCTTCGTATGCGATGCCTTTATCGTCGGTAAACGATACCACTACGTCTCTGTCGTTTGGGTTTACTTTTCGGCGTCGCTTGTAATAGAGTGCGAATGCCGGTTCTATTCCTGAACTTGTTTGCGTCATCAGGCTGGTAGAACCTGTTGGCGCTATTGTCAGCAGCGCAATATTGCGGCGACCGTATCTCTGCATTTCGCGATACAGCGTTTCGTCTTCGCTTTTAATTCGTTCGATGAAGTGATTTCCGCGCTCGAGCGAAGAATCGTAGATAGTAAATGCTCCGCGTTCGCGGGCTAAGTTCACAGAGCCGCGATATGCTTCCACTGCTAATGTTCTATGCACTGCTACCGAAAAGTCTATACTATCTTCGCTGCCGTAGCGTATACCGAGTGCGGCGAGCATATCGCCTTCGGCAGTGATGCCTATTCCGGTGCGACGTCCTTCTTCAGTTTTTTCGCGTATTTGTTCCCAGAGGCGACGTTCAACACGTTTTATTTCCGAGTCTTCGGGGTCGGATTGTATCTTTTTCAGGATAGCGCCAATTTTTTCTAATTCAAGGTCGATGATGTCGTCCATTATTCGTTGTGCGTGTGCAACGTGTTTTTTGAACAGGTCGAAATTGAAACGCGCCTCTTTTGTAAATGGTTTTTCTACGTAGCTGTAAAGGTTTATTGCTAAAAGTCGGCAACTGTCGTACGGGCAAAGCGGTATTTCGCCGCACGGGTTGGTCGATACGGTGGCATAGCCGAACTTTGCATAACAATCGGGCACCGATTCGCGTATTATTGTGTCCCAGAAAAGCACTCCCGGCTCGGCTGATTTCCAAGCATTGTGTATAATTTTGTTCCAAAGAGCCTGAGCGTCAATTTCTTTTGTATAACTTGGATTTTTCGAGCCAACGGGAAATTGTGCGATATATTTTTCTTTATTAACTACCGCGTTCATAAAGTCATCGTCAATCTTCACCGATACATTTGCGCCTGTTATTCTACCGGGCGTCATTTTTGCGTCGATAAAACTTTCTGCGTCCGGATGCTTGCTTGATATGCTCAACATCAATGCGCCTCGGCGTCCATCCTGTGCTACTTCGAGGGTTGTGTTCGAATAGCGCTCCATGAAAGTTACTACGCCTGTTGAAGTCAATGCGCTGTTTAACACCGGACTGCCCGCCGGACGTATGTGCGACAAGTCGTGACCCACGCCTCCGCGTCGTTTCATCAACTGCGCCTGCTCCTGGTCAATCTTCATGATACCGCCGTATGAATCGGCTTCTCCCTCGTTGCCGATAACAAAACAGTTTGACAACGACGCTATCTGGAACTTGTTGCCGATACCCGTCATAGGACTTCCCTGAGGAACTATGTATTTGAAATCTTTCAAAAGGTCGTACATCTCCTGTTCGCTCATCGGATTGACGTACTTCCTTTCTATACGCGCTAATTCGCGTGCTATGCGCCAGTGCATATCATCCGGCGACAGTTCGTAAATTTTCCCGAAAGAATCTTTTAAGGCATACTTGTTAACCCATACTTTTGCGGCTAACTCGTCGCCATTAAAGTATTCGAGCGATTTTTTGAACGCCTCGTCGAAAGTGAACGTTTTTACCGAACGTTGTTCATCTATCTGATTCTCTGTATAAACCATTGTGCTTGTAAGCATTTTTACTATATATTTATATGTATTATATTACCAAAAAAAGTTGCGCAAGTTATAGCTATTAAAATTTGTGGACAAATTTTTTGCGCCCGTCTTTTCAACATTAGGGGTATTTTTATTAACAATTGCGCAAACTGTCAGTATTTCAGCCTATTAGCATCAATGTAAAATCTTAAAAATCATTTCTCTCATCAAATCGCTGTCTGAAGCCGAAGAGCTTCCTACTCCTTTTGATTTTAGGTCATATTCGCGAAACAGTGATATAATTTGCGTTATTTTTGCCGCCGGATATTTTCGCGCTGCTGCTTCATATTCTCTAACAAAATACGGATTGATTTTCAGAGCCGATGCTACCGCTGTTTGTGATTTGTCTGACAAATAGTGGTAGGTTAGAATTTTCACAAAATATGAATTTAGCGACGAAACTACTAAAACCATCGGATTATCTTTGGGATTTCGGGAAAAATAATTGATTATGCGGTTGGCTTTCAGCAGATTTTTTTCGCCGAGCGCCTTTTGCAGTTCAAAAACATTGTAATCCTTACTGATACCGATGTTTTGCTCTATGTGTTCGAGGGTGATTTTTTTTTCGTTCACCGGCAGTGTTATTACTAATTTGTTCAATTCATTAGCCACTTTGCTCAGGTCAGCTCCGAGATACTCTGTGAGCAGGGCTGATGCTGCGGGAACTATGCCATATCCCCGTTCGCTCAGATAAGCGTTTATCCACGCTGGAATCTGATTATCGTACAAAACCTTCGATTCGAAAACAGCTGCATCCTTTGATTGGTCAAGCGCTTTGTAGAGTTTAAGACGTTTGTCGAGCGTATCGTACTTATAATTAATTACTAAAATAGTTGATTTCAGCGGCTTTTCAACGTATGACAGCAATTTGTCTATTTCTTTCAGGTTTTGTGCTTCCTTCACAATTACGACCTGATGCTCTGACATCATAGGAAAACGTTTTGCGGCTTCAAGTATCGTATTAACTGTGGTATCTTTGCCGTAGAGTATTACTTGATTGAATGCCTTTTCTTGCTCTGCAAGCAAGTTGTCCGCGATAAAATCGGTAATAACATCTAAATAATATGGCTCCTTGCCCATCAAAAAATAGACCGGACGGTAATGCTTTTTCTTAAGCTCTGCCATTATTTTTTCAAAAGTAATCATGTAATTTTTGAATTTTGAATTTTTAATTACTCATACCTGTTATAACAACAAATTTCTTCCATTTTCTTACGTACTTTTGCGCGCACGGTTTGAGAAGAGGGGTAACCCATTGTTATTATCAGTTCTGCACGTTTGTTTTTCGGTATATCAAGCAGTTTCTTTACTTTTTGTTCGTTGAACCAGCCTAAAATACAAGTTCCCAGTCCTTCGGCTGTTGCCTGCAGGCAAAGTTGTAGCGCAGCCATGCCTATGTCCATCAATGTATAGGGTTTATCTTTTAGCAAAGCTCCTATTTTGGAAGTCATATTAGGGCTTTCGCGCACTATAACAATCAAGAGCGGCGCTTGATTAACGAAATGATTCATCGGAATCAAAGGTCCCGAACTTGTGTAACCGGCTATCCGGTCTTTTATTTGCGGTTGGTCTACCACAATAAATTTCCATGGCTGTGCATTACAAGCCGATGGCGTCATGCGAGCCGCTTCGAGACAGCGAGCCAATTTTTCAGATTCAACGGGTTTATCAGAATAACCGCGTACTGACTGCCTTTGCAATAATATTTCTAAAAAATTTTCAGAATCCATAAAAAAAGTTTTTAAAATTTGAAACAAAAGTATAAAAAAAACGTATATAATAAAAAAATATTTTATATATGAAAGGAATCAAGTTAAAAATAATATTGATTGCGGTGATGATAATACCTGTTCCGTTCAGTTGCGTTGATGTGGACAGCTGTTTGGATTTGGAAGTTATGCCGTACTATCGTATAATGGGTTTGGCTTTTGAAAGCGTAGAATTGTATTTTATCAATCCGGCATCCCAAAAACCGATGCCGTTAAAAGTCAGTCAGGAATATGACACGTTCGTGTACCCATGCGACAGTATGATGTTATCTTTTATCGTTCCCAATACGGAATTGCATTTTCACGCGCAGAACAACAATTTAAAAAATGGTTTCAGCTTCACACAAGAAGCTTTTGCCTGCGAAAGACCCGGCTATATGGGGACGCTCGACATGATAGAAAAAATTTATATCGAAAGTAAGTACAATTTTGATGAAAGGCACAATGCCGGCTATGACCTGAGCGATATAGTAGATATTTTTGCGTATACGGTTGATGAAAGTTCGGGAGGTTTTTGGAGATTGGACGATTACAACGAAACAGCGCCACATCCGGCGCCAAAGAGATTCTATATACTTTTTAGACAAAACGCAACAATGTCTGATGTGCAGCAATTCGTTGTTAGGTATCATTTGATAAGGGAGGACGGAACGTCGGAAATATTTACCGAAGAAACGCCAAAATTCAATGTAAAAATCAGAATATAAGTTAATTCAAAGATTCATAATTCATAATTCATAATTCAAAAGATGCGTGTTATAATTCAGCCTGATTACGAAAAAGTTTCGCAGTGGGCGGCAAGCTATATTGTATCGAAAATCAATGCTTCCGCTGCGTCGGAAAGCAAGCCGTTTGTGTTGGGGTTACCTACCGGCTCGTCGCCATTAGGCACATACAGGGAGCTGATTCGCCTCTATAAGGAGGGAAAGGTTTCGTTCAAAAATGTTGTTACCTTCAACATGGATGAATATGTTGGTATCCCGCAAGAACATTCGCAGAGCTATCATACCTTTATGTGGGACAACCTATTCGAACACATCGACATACCAGCCGAGAATGTTAATATCCTCAATGGTAACGCTACCGACCTTTTAGCCGAGTGTCAGCGCTACGAAGACAAGATAAATTCGCTTGGCGGGATTCATCTTTTTCTAAGCGGCACGGGCAATAATGGACACATAGCGTTCAACGAGCCGGGTTCGTCGCTGAGTTCGCGTACACGTGTAAAAACGTTGAGCACGAACACGATATTAGCCAACTCGCGTTTTTTTGAGTACGACATGGAAAAAGTGCCTAAAACCGCTCTAACAGTAGGTGTTGGCACTATACTTGACGCTATGGAAGTACTTGTTATTATCAATGGTTCAAGTAAAGCCCACGCCTTGCATCATGCAATAGAAGGAAGCATTACGCAGATGTGGACAATCACGGCGATACAGATGCATCCGCAGGCTATAATAGTGTGCGACGAAGACGCAACAACCGAACTGAAAGTGGGAACTTACAAATATTTTAAGGATATTGAATCCGGAGTATGAGCATATTTTTCAAAAACTCCTAATCCAAACAATGCAAAATCGTATTTTATAGGGTCTTCCGGGTCGAACTTTCGCAAACTGTCGGTCAGTTCTTCTACGGCTTTCCAGTCGTTGGCTTTGCGTGTGAGCAGTTCCAATTGTCGTCCTGTGTTGCCCGTATGCACGTCCAAAGGTATCATCAGTTTTGAAACGGGGATATTTTTCCACAGCCCGAAGTCCACGCCGTCGTTGCCGCGCACCATCCATCGCAGGAACATATTCAGGCGTTTTGCCGAAGCTCCGCGCTGCACATCGGATACATGTTTTGCCGAACGCTGCAAATGCGGCGTTTCCATAAAAACATTTCGGAAGTGCGTCAATGCTCCGAAAATGGAATCTGTTGCGCTGTATCCTTCTGAAAAAACGCTATGCAGACCTCCGCAATTCGTATATATATGTCGTAGCGAATATATGAAAAACAGGCAATCAACGGGCTGAAAGGTACGGTAAACATACGAATCTAATCGTTGAAGTTCGCGGGAAGATGCGTACATCACAAAATCGTAGGGCGCGTGGTCTATCAGGCTCATCAAACGTTTAGCGCCGGCAATAATCGCTTTACGTTGCCCCCATGCTATACTTGCTGCCAAAAATCCGGCAATTTCAATATCTGCCTTTTTCTTAAAAAGATGCGGAATCTGCACGGGGTCGCTATCAATAAATGAAGACTTGCAATAACGCCGGTAACGTTCTTCAAGAAAAGGTTTAAGTTTAAAGGATTCCAATAATTATATTTTTTTTACAAAAATAATTATTTTTTTACGATTGCACAAAAAATATCTATTTTTGCAAAAAATCAATAACCAATCCAATGACCACTCCCTTACAAGACGGCTATCGTTTCCCTGCCGAATGGGAACCGCAAGAGGCAACCTGGCTCACGTATCCTCATAGCGACGATTCCTTTCCGGGCAAACTCGAAAGCGTTTATCCTTACTATATGCGCTTCGTTGCCGAGATAACCAAAAGCGAAAAAGTGCGCATTAATGTGCCGTCAAAATTCAAAGAGCAATTTCTTTACCGGTTGTCTGAAGCGAATGTAGACGCGCGTCAGGTCGAAATTTTCGAGCGTGAAAGCAACGATGTATGGTGTCGCGACCATGGTCCTGCCTTTGTGGTAAAAGATGCGCCCGTGCGACAAAAAGCTGTTGTAGACTGGGAATTTAACGCCTGGGGCGGCAAATATGCGCACGATGCCGACAATCTTATTGCAGGCGCAATAGCTGCCGATTTAGGTTTACCGGTTTACCGTCCCGGCATAGTTATGGAAGGCGGCGCGGTGGAGTTCAACGGCGCGGGAACCTTGATTACAACAAGAGCATGCCTGCTGAATCCTAATCGCAACCCGCATCTGAACCGGCATCAAATAGAACAGTACCTGTACGACTATTACGGCGTACAACAAGTATTGTGGCTTGGCGACGGCATTGAAGGCGACGACACCGATGGACATATCGACGATATCACACGATTTGCAAATGCGCACACAATAATTACTGCCATTGAGCCAAACAGGAACGACGTCAATCACTTGCCTTTGAAAAAAAATTTGCGGACTTTACAAAATGCACGCCTGCTCTGCGGTCGTCAGCCCGACATAGTAGAGCTGCCAATGCCGGCGCCGGTGATACACAACAACCAAAGGCTTCCGGCATCATACGCAAACTTTTACATCACAAACGATGCTGTGATTGTACCTGTTTTCCAATGCAAACAGGACGACGTTGCCATGCAAATCCTTTCGAAATGTTTCCCCGACCGCCGCATAACAGGTATTGATTCTATCAATATTGTTTGGGGATTTGGCAGTTTTCATTGCCTGAGCCAGCAGGAGCCAATAGGTTCCTGATTTTGAGAAATTCAGTTATTTACAATCATTCCGTCTAACAGGTTAATTATCCTATGTCCATATGCGGCATTCTTTTCGGAGTGCGTCACCTGAATGATGGTCATTCCTTCTTCCTTGTTGAGGGTGGTGAAGACCTGCATAATTTCTTCGCCCTGCTTGGAGTTGAGATTTCCGGTGGGTTCGTCGGCGAGCAGCAGTTTTGGTTTTATTATTAACGCCCGCGCTATGCCTACTAATTGTTGCTGTCCGCCCGAAAGTTGCTTGGGAAACAGGTCTTTCTTGCCAACGATTTTGAACTTGTCGAGGATATCAGCCACAAGCGCCTTTCGTTCTATCTGCCTTATGTTGCGGTAATACAAGGGCGCCTCGATGTTTTCGGCTACCGTCAGTTCGTCAATAAGGTGATACGCCTGAAAGATAAAACCTATGTTTTCTCTGTTTAGGTCGGCGCGTTTGTCCTCTTTTAGTTTATGCACCGCTTGCCCCATGAACTCGTACTCGCCTTCTTCGAAGATGTCTAACATACCCAGCACGTTAAGCAACGTACTTTTTCCCGAACCCGAAGGTCCCATTATGGAAACAAATTCGCCTTTGGCGATACTCATATTTATGTCGCGCAGCAGGAAAATTCTCCCGATACCGCTGTTCACCCACTTTGTGATTCGATTTGTACTTAATATATCCATTTTTTATTTTTTATTTTTTATGGTTTTCCATAAGAATACGCTCCAAATTCCGTCATTATTCTTTTTGCTAATCTATCAGCTTGTTCTTTGGTTTTACTTTCGGCATAAATACGGATTATCGGCTCGGTATTTGATTTCCGCAGATGAACCCACTCGTTGGCAAAATCTATCTTGACGCCGTCTATATCGTTCACCTGTTCGTTGGCATAATGCTGTTTCATTTTCAAAAGTACGGCGTCTGCATCTACATCGGACTTTAGTTCAATCTTGTTTTTCGATATATAATATTGCGGATATTGCTTTCTCAACTGCGAGCATGTTTTCCCCGATTTAGCCAGATGCGATAGAAACAGCGCTATTCCGACTAATGCGTCGCGTCCGTAGTGCAGCCTCGGATAAATTACGCCTCCATTTCCTTCGCCGCCTATAACGGCTGCGTTTGCTTTCATTGCTGCTACAACGTTCACTTCGCCCACTGCTGACGCTGTATGCTGACCGCCGTACGCCTGCGTAATATCGCGCAAGGCGCGAGTAGAAGAAAGATTAGACGCCGTATTGCCTTTGGTGCGACTCAACACATAATCGGCTACGGCAACTAACGTGTACTCCTCGCCAAACATGCTACCGTCCTCATTTACTATGGCTAACCGGTCAACGTCAGGGTCGACTACGAAACCGACGTCAATTTTTTTATTCCGGTGCAATTCTGAAATACTCGTCAGATGCTCCGGCAAAGGTTCGGGATTGTGAGGAAACTCGCCGTTAGGCTCGCAATACAGTTCGTAAATATTCTCAACGCCCAATGCCCGCAATAACTGTGGGATAACCAAGCCGCCTACCGAATTGACGCAGTCGATGGATACCGTAAAGTTCTTTTGGCGTATAATATCAACATCAACTAAGGGTAGTTCCAAAACCTTTTCGATATGGTAGCGCGCATAATCCTTATTTGTTACTTTGCCCAACTTGTCAGCTGCGGCAAACGAAAAGTCATCGCTGTCGGCGATTGACAAAATTCTTTTTCCGTCTTTATCATCCAAAAATTCTCCGTTACAATCAAGCATTTTCAGAGCGTTCCATTGCATAGGATTGTGGCTTGCCGTAATAATAAGTCCGCCTTGTGCTTCTTCGGCGACAACTGCCATCTCAACGGTAGGCGTGGTTGCTAAACCGGCATCCACCACATCGACTCCCATGCCAATTAATGTACCCGTAACAATTTGCTGTACCATCGTTCCCGAGATACGCGCATCGCGTCCCATTACTATTGTTATACGCCCGACGTGACCCTTTGCTTTGGCTTGTTGCCTCGTCCAAACAGAAAATGCCGCCGTAAATTTTACTAAGTCCACAGGGGTCAATCCATCGCCAGGCTTGCCGCCTATGATTCCCCTGATTCCCGAAATCGATTTTATTAACGTCATGTATTATAATGTATTATCTTCTCTTTTTATGGCGCAAAGATACGATTTTTTTAATTGTATGTGCAATTTTTTTTTCGTACCTCTACAAAAAAATATATTTTTTTACTTTTGCAAAAAAAATAGTAACCTTTTTTTCAATTTTTCGTATACTCTATAAAATAACCAAAAAAAAAGTTAATTTTATGGAATTATATAATTTTTCATGGGATCAATTGGGCGACATCGAAGAAGGACGTCCAAGTTTGGGCAAACAGACTTCGGTAGCTGTTTATCGCTTAATGCAGTACACGATGCGTGCTGTGCTTGAAAAAGAGTATGGCGACGAGACTACTCGGAAGCTTTTGGTTCAAGCGGGGCGACTTGCGGGCCAAGAGTTCTGCAAAAATGTGATGGATGTTTCTCTACCGTTCAACAAGTTTGTTGCGCAATTGCACGACGTATTGTTAGAGTTGGGCGTGGGCATTTTGAGGATGGAAAAAACAGACCTCGAAAACTTGAATTTTATGGCTACCGTTTCCGAAGACCTTGACTGTTCAGGGCTTCCGCTAAAAGGCGCAACGGTGTGCGATTATGACGAAGGATTCATAGAAGGAATTTTCTCCGTATACACGGGTAAAAATTTTGAAGTTAAAGAAACAGATTGTTGGACAACCGGCGAAAGAACCTGTCGTTTTTCCATCAAGGCTATATGAATTAACGCCGCTCAATGATGAACGGAATTGAGGGTGATATTATTCTGAAACTGAATAATATTATTGAACAATTGTTATCGGGCAAACGCAAGGTAAAAATTGATTTGGATGATATTGACAGTATCGAGGACGAGGATATAAAGTCACTTGCGAGCAAAGTTAAAGCCGTAGCAGAGCAGTATGTAGAATGTTATGGTTTTATTGTGGATTTGTCGTGTGGGAGGCTCTAT
>Ga0099364_10003583_pt1 | contig 24008 bp, 12 predicted proteins | sample TergutTh196P3_FD_73070 | JGI IMG/M metagenome (GOLD analysis project Ga0099364, IMG submission 73070) | Microcerotermes parvus P3 segment gut microbial communities from Pointe-Noire, Republic of the Congo - Th196 P3 | ecosystem: Host-associated > Arthropoda: Insects > Digestive system > Gut ...
AGGCGATCTGGAGACAACTTTTTCGCTCACTCTGCAGGCAGCACAGCAGGGTGATGCGCGCGCTCAGACAGCAGTAGGTCTGATGTATGAACTGGGCCAGGGTGTCGAGCGAAGCGGCAGAGAAGCCTTGCGCTGGTATCGCGAAGCCGTCAGCCAGCAGTATCCGATGGCTTTTTTCAAGCTGGCTGAAGCATATGAGTATGGTATCGGTACCAGAAAATCCGATGAAGAAGCACTGTCGTGGTATCGCAGGGCGGCAGGAGTGAATTATGGTGACAGTGCCTACATTGTAGCGAGCTGGTACCGGACTGGAAGGGGGATAGCCAAAGACGACTCTTCGGCTGCACGCTGGATGCATGAAGCCGCCAAAGGCGGTGATGTGCGTGCGCAGAAAGAGCTCGGTGAAATGTTCATGAAAGGCGAAGGCGTTATCCAGAGCGAAGAAGAAGCAGCCAGGTGGTATCGCAGGGCAGCCGATCAGGGGGATGCCGAATCACAGTATACGATGGGAGTAATGTATCTTTTCGGGCGTGGAGTCTATCAGGACCCGCAGGATGCCCTGGCAATGTTCGAAAAGGCTGCTGCGCAGGGCTATAGAGAAGCCTATTATGAATTGGGGACGATGTATCTGCAGGGTGAAGGCCAGTGGAGAAGAAATCCGGCCAAAGGTGTGGCCATGCTGGAGAAGGCGGCAGAGGCAGATGATGTGCGCGGGATGGTTGCACTGGCTGATCTTTATCACAAAGGGCAGGATGTCAGGCGTGATGATGCCGCAGCACTCAGGTGGTATGAGGCCGCTGCGGTCAGGAATAATGCGGGTGCGGAGTTCGCGCTGGGGATGATGTATCTCAGTGGTAATGGGGTTGCGCAGGACAGGATGCAGGCACTCTTCTGGCTGAGAAGAGCTGCAGCGCAGAGCCACACGCTGGCCCAGTTCAATCTGGGAGTCATCTACACCCAAAGTGCTGTGACTGCGGAAGACTATCAGGAAGCGGCAGCATGGTTCAGAGCTTCAGCCGAATCAGGGCATGCTGAGGCACAGTACAATCTGGGGTGGCTCTACGCCAATGCAAAGGGTGTGCCGTTTTCAGCTGACAGGGCACTTTACTGGTTCAGGAAGGCGGCCAGCCAGGAAAGCGCGGACGCGCAGTATTCGCTGGGTGCAGCCTATGAAACAGGCTGGCATGTAGAAAAAGATTTGATACAGGCCAGATGGTGGTATGAACTGGCTGCCGCGAGAGGCGATGCAAATGCGATTAAAAAGCTCTCGGACCTGAAATAGCGTATCCAGGCTGACAGCACAGTGAGGACATCCGGCCTGAATACGGAGATTTTTGAAAGGACTTTATTAAGTGCGCCGCTTAACTCTTTGCTTTAATTATAGAGACAGGAAAAAAAAACAGAAAATAAATTGCATTTTTGCATGGAAATTCGTGCATAATGGCTACAATGTGGTATCCTGACAACATTGTCAGATTGAAGTTAAAAAGCAAATAAAAACATCACGATATTGGAATTTTGCATGGTCCGGCTGAACAGGTTCAGTTGGGAAAATGTTGAGAAACAGTGTAGGCCCTTGATATTTAAAAGATTTTTGTTTTGCGATATGACGCTTGTGCAGAAGTTGCGATGGGATTGCCTGTTTTTGATTTTGGGCCGCAAAGTTTTTTCCTGTTAAAGATCAGAGGGTACGGGCGATGGTTCCATGCATTCTGTATCTGAAAACTCGGATGACATCAAAAAGGTGCATTTTAGGTGGATGAAAAAGATTTCAGGCATGCGATGAAGCTGTATCGGCGGGCGCCTGTAACTCTCGTTGCGCCCGAGACGGGCAGTCTTGTCCCTGTTCCAGCGCATGATATCCACAAACGCGACAAGGCACTTGTCTGGTTTCCGCGCAATCCCCCTGCCTGCGCACAGCAGTTAAAGGATGAACAGCCAAATGGCGAGAGCAGTGCCGCACACAAGACTGTCGGGTATGTACCAGTCGAGTATGTACCGGCCGAGTATGTGCCGGCCGAGTATGTGCCGGCCGAGTATGTGCCGGTCACTGAAGTGCGAGCAGCAGACAATGGTGAAAACCGGCAGATTGTGTCCTTCGGGATGATGCCACCCAATGAAGAAGCGCCCCCTCGCTTTTTGTCGCAGGACACGCAGTATGCTGAAATTGAACAGGCAGAACCCGGACAGGACCTGCCATTGGCTGTTATTGAAAGCAGCACCGGCATAACTCTGGAACCAGTGCCCGCACAGGCGCATGATGAGGTTTCTGAAGAAAACCCCGTTGACTTTTCCCCGGACACTGTTGTCGAGTCCGTCATGACTGATGGTGACTCTGACCCATTGCGTCCGGAAGAAGCCGTCTCGCCAGTGAAAGAAGTCATCGCAGAGCAGGACGAAGTGACGAACAGGACTGACGAAGCTGTAGCAGAACTTTCAGAAGAGGAAGCTCTGCATGAAACGGTTTCGGGTCAGGCTGTAAATGTGTTGTTTTCCGAACTGCTTTCAGAAGAAAGGCTTGTCATATCAGTAGATGATGACATGGCCCGGGTTCTGGCTGCCGAGATCAGGGAAATCCATCCCTCGCCTGTAAATGAAAGCAGCGAGAAAATTGCTCTGGAAGACGTTATTTATGAAGTGCCCGAAGCTGCCCTGGCCAGAGTGCTCGAAGACGTCTCAGTGCTGGAGGCTGCCCTGGATGGAGATACAGAAAAACTGAAAGAAGATGATCCGGATGCGGCATCAGAAATGAATGAAAATGCTGATGTGCACCTTCAGGAAAATATCCTGGAAGCTGGTGACGATGTCGAAATTGAAGTCTCTCTGAAAGAGGTGCACTCTGGAGAAGTTTTCCAGGAAGAAGCAGGAGCGCATCCGGATGAAGTCATCTCCGGGCAGGATGAAGTGACGATACGTGTTGACGAACTTGTGGTAGAGCTTTCAGAAGATGAGAGCCTGTATGAAGAGTTGCTGGCACCAGCTGGATCCGGGTTTCCAGGCGTAGTGTCAAAGGCCAGCCAGACATCAGCCAGGGCAGTTGCCGGGATGTTTTCTGAAGAAGGGTTTGTTGCATCAGCAGATGAAGAGGTTCAGGCTTTTGCTGTGGCCAGTGATGAAGATCTTTCTCTGTCCGGGAGTGAAAGCAGTGAAAAAACGGTTCTGGAAGACGGTATTTTTGATGTGTACGAAACGGCTGCAGATGTAGTAGAGTCCGAAGATGCCGGGAAAAACACTGCAGAGCTGGAAGCGAAGCTGCCTGATGGTCATTTTGAAGAAACTGTTTCAGAAGCTGTTATTGAGACTGAAGCTGAAGTTTCGCAGCCTGACCGGCAGATTGAAGAACCATCCGTGGCGGAGGCACTCTCGCGTCTGGAGGAAATCATCCTTGGACGGGATGAATCGAGGGCGGGGTTTGTCGGGTCCGTAGCAGAGCATTCAGAAGATGAAAGTCCTGTCGAAGAGACTTTCTCTGTGGCGGATGCGGATATTTCAGACGCGGATCAGCTGCCGGATCTGGTATCAGGTGTGGAGACTGCCGGTTCACTGTCAGAAGAAGGACCTGTCGCAGCAGTAGATGGGGAGCCTTTGGCTTTTGCTGCAGTCAATGATGATGACATGCCCTTGTCCGGCAGCCAGAGCAGTGAAAAATCCGGTCTTAAAGACAGTGCTGCCGAAGTGCATGAAGCTGTTTTGGCTAAAGAGCCGGAAGATGGGCTGGAGGTGGAAGCAGCACTGGTCGGGTTCGCAGAAAAAGGAGAAGAAGAGCAGCAGGATACGCAGCCTGAAATTATTGAAAAAACGGATGCGCAGCTGGAGGAAAGTGCTCTGGAAGCGGCTGATGGTGTTGAAGCTGAAATTGAAGTCGTTCTGGAGCAAGTCCCCGCTGAAGAAAGTTTACAGCAGGAAGCCGTTGTGCATCTGGAAGTGCTCGTTCCAGAGCAGGATGAAGCGGCTTCAGTCTACGCTGAAGTTGCAGTTGAACTCCTGGAAGCAGAAGTGCAGTACGAAGAAGTTTCTGGTGCTGAGGCGGAGATTTCAGATTCGGCCTGGGCGCCAGAGCAGGATGAAGCGGCTTCAGTCTACGCTGAAGTTGCAGTTGAACTCTTGGAAGCAGAAGTGCAGTATGAAGAAGTTTCTGGTGCTGATGCGGAGATTTCAGATTCGGCCTGGGCACCAGAACAGGCTGAAGATATGCCAGCTTCAGACGCAGTACCGGTTCTGGCAGATGTTGAGGAGCAAAGGGCTGAGGCAGAAGAAGGCAGTCAGTTCCTGAGCATGATTGCCTTTCTGGAGGCAGGCATCGCAAATCTTATGGCGGAAAAATCAAAGAGACTGCCAAAACCGTCCCTGCGTCTGGAAAGTGATGCTGAAAATGATGATGATGATGAACCCGTGTCCATCGCAGGCTCAGAAGAGCATCCACAGCTTCGAAGCGTGCAGATAGCCGAGCTGGAAAATACTGCAGATCAGGTTTTCCGTGACATGGCAGCGGTTCTGGATGAAAAGATTGAAGCACTTCCGGCGAATGATGCGATACTGGTTCTGACGGATGTCGCTCAGGAAACACCTGATGACGCAAATGGGACTTTTGCGGATGTACAGTCAGAAATTGTTCTGGATGATGAAGTGTTTTCACCGGACAGTTTCGCGTATGTTTTTCGGGAAGCTGCCGAAAATGCCGGTTTGACTGGTGCACCATCTGCAGATGCCATCCCGAAGCTGACAGAAGTTGTACCCGTAACAGATGAGCCTTTGCCTCGCAATTCGGATGAAGAAAGTCTGCTTCAGGAAACAGCCGTCAGAGAAGATGCAGAACTGTCTGCAGTTTTGCCGGTGCTGAATCAGACGGCAGATATGTCAGTGGCTGATCCGGCGTCTGCTGAAGCAGTTGTCCCTCCGGCTGACAAGCCCAAAAAATCCATTTTTGCAAAAATGAGGCGCAAACCGTTCCCGGATGCGAAAGAAAGCGGCATAGCTGCTGTAAGGGCCCAGGATACCTTGCAGGATCAGACAGCGGTTCTGGGAGAGGAGCAGAAAGTGCTTCTGGAAGAAAGTGGCCAGGAAGCTCCTCAGGGTGCTTCTGAAAAAGCAGTTCAGGCGGGGGCATCTTCTGAAGCGATGCCGGATCCGGGTCGGGCAGAGGCTGTTTCGGCACCAGGTGAAGCAGCCGTTCCCCCGGCAGACAGGACCAGAAAATCCATTTTTGCGAAGATGAGGCGGGGTTCGTCTTCATCAGCGAGCGAAAGCAGCATTGCAGTTGCGGATACTTTGGATGCCTCGCAGGAACAGATAGTGCTCCAGGAAGAAAGTGTCAGGGAGGCTCCCGGCGACATTGAAGCAAAAGCGGTCGAGGTGGCAAAGCCGGCAGAAGCAGAAGCAGCCGCACCAGCGGACAGGCCCAAAAAATCCATTTCTGTGAAGATGAGGCCGAGTCCGTCTTCATCTGCGAAAGAAAGCAGCATTCCAGCGATGAATGTTCAAAAGGACGCACCTGATCCGACAGCTGTTTTGGAAGAAAGTGACAGGGAAGCACCCGGCGATATTGCGGCAAAAGCGGCCCAGGTGGAAGCGTCTTCTGAAGCGATGCCGGAGCCGGTTCAGGCAAAGACCGTGCCGGTTGCTGAGCCGGAGCCGGCGGACAGGCCCAAAAAATCCATTTCCGTGAAGATGAGGCCGAGTCCATCTTCATCCGCGAAAGTTCCAGGCATTTCTGCTTTGAGTGCGCAAACGGCTGCCTCCGGCCAGACAGTGGCGACTGAAGAAGAGCGAAAACTGTCTCTGGAAAAAGATGGTGAAAAAACACTTTTGGACATTGCAGAAAAGACTGCTCCAGGTGAAGTATCTTCTGAAGAGGTGCCTGAACCCCTTCAGACAGAAAATGTATCAGTTGCTGGCGCAGCATCTGGTGAGGCGGCAGCAACGCCTTCAGATGAGACAAAAAAATCCGTTGCTGTGAAGATACGGCCGAGACGGCGCGTACCCGGAGATGCAGGCAGTGTTCCTTTGGTCGCAGCCCGGGAAATTGAACCGGCTGAGTTACAGGTAGCAGAAGAACAGACGGAATCACTTCTGGCTGTCGATGAGGAGCCGGCAGGAATGAATGTTGCCCCGGGCACAGAATTTCTGAGTCTGAGGGAAGGGTATGCAAGAATCCCGGTTGTAAACACGTTGTTAACGGAAACGGCGCAGAGCATTTCGAAAGAGACTGATGCTGAAATTTCGCAGGATGAGGCAGTATCCGAAGAGGCATTAGCGTATTTGGCTGAGTCAGCTGAAACTGAAGATAACCAGGAAGTGGCGGAGTCAGATGAGGTTCAGGCCGAAAGTGTGCCTGACAGCGAGGCCGAAAGTGCTTCTGAAAGTGAAGCCGAAAGCGTACCTGACAGCGAGGCTGAAAGTGCGCCCGAAAGTGAGCCTGAAAGCGTGCCTGAAATCGAGGCCGTAAGCGAGCCTGAAAACGCAGTCGACAGTAAAGAGCCGGTTCTGGCTGACCAGGACATTTCTGTCACTACGCAGACAACCAGTAAATCACCAAAAATACGGTTTAATCTCAGAAAGCCATCCCAGCAAAAGGAGCCAGTCGCTTCAGTTGAAGAGGACACTCAGACAACTGATGAGGCAGCATCTTTGAACAGGGAAGATTTGCCGGAACTGCTGCCTGAGCCCGAGACAGCACTGGCTGCGGGTGTCCGTCTGGCAGAAAACGATTTCTCTGATGACCGTTATTTTGAAGAGATAGCGACTTCGATTCACAGAGGCGAACTGGAAGTCAAACTCAACGAGGAAGAAGTCTTTAGAAGCAAGTACTGGAATCACAAGCGCACAAAAATGGCCCATGCCGAGTACAAAGTGGCGATGGCTTATGCACGGGAAGAAGGAGAAGACAGGCGTGCTGAAGCGCTTAAGTGGTATTTGCGTGCAGCAGAAAACGGACATGCGGTATCACAATTCAACCTGGGCAATATTTACTATGCAGGACGTGGCGTCGAGCAGGATTATGCCCAGGCGGCTGACTGGTACGAACTTGCAGCCGAGCAGGGAGTTGCACGTGCGCAGGACAATCTCGGCCTGATGTATTTTCACGGTCGTGGCAGAGAAGTTGATGCAGAAGAAGCAGTGCACTGGTTCTATCAGGCAGCCCTGCAGGGTTATCCGCCAGCCCAGTACAAGTATGCTCTTCACCTGGAAGCAGGAGTCGGTGTCGATGAGGACCTGGAACAGGCTCTCGTCTGGTACAGAAAAGCAGCTATGCAGGGCGATATCAGCGCACATGAAGCAATAGCAAGGATTGAAAGAGGGAACTGAAATCAGGCCCGTTAACTCTTTGATCTTCGTTACGCCACAAAAAACACCAGATGCCTTGTTTGGCAACATCAGAGGCCAAACCGGATCTGGTCAATTTTTTTTGCATTGCCTGTTTAGATGAAAGGAACAGCTGATGGAAAGTCAGTCAGGCAGATTCGTCTTTATTGCTTTAATCCTGGCAGTAACGCTGGTTTTTTCGGGTTCGGCATATGCCCAGAAGACAACCTGCGAGGCTGCTCTCGTTAACATTGCGCCTGGCGAAAAACAGATCCGGAAACTCAGAAAAGAAGCTGAATCGGGCGTTGCAAAAGCCCAGTACGAACTGGGGTGCCTGTACCGGTGGGGTACAGGAACCGGCAAGGATTTTTCGCAGGCGCTGCAGTGGTTCATGAAGGCGGCAGACCAGGATGAGCCGGCGGCCCGGCATGAAATAGCCGATATGTACCAGCACGGCGGCGGAAAAAGACAGATGCAGCTGGTGGCAGCAGGACTCGAGCAGCTTGCAGTAGAAGGAGATGCAAAAGCCCAGTTCAGTCTGGCGATGATGTTCATGAGCGGACTCGGAGTTGACAAGGATGAAGCAGTTGCGATTTCGTGGTTTGAAGCAAGTGCCAGACAAGGGGATATCAATGCAAAGGCGCGGCTGGCAGGGATGTACGCACGTGGACAAGGTGTCGAAAAAGATGTGGACAGGGCGTTTGTGCTGGGCAAAGAAGCAGCAGACAAAGGTCATGTTATGGCCATGCTCAATATAGGCCGCATGTACGAGACGGGTATTTCGGTGCCGAAGGATATTGAGAAGGCAAAATACTACTACCGGAAGGCTGCAGAAAAAGGAAACCGCATAGCAGAGATGCTTTTGGCGATACTCGAGAAAGAGAGTCCACAAACAGAAAGCAGCTCGACAAAACGGTAGTCGCCAGAGATGTTTCAGAGTCCGGCTAAAACTGAAATCAGGTTTTTCGTAAAAAAAGAGGATTGATGCGCTTGCATACCAGGCAGAAAAAAAACAGCACAAAATGGCTGTTTGCGTTTCTGATAGCCCAGTTTATGCTGTTTCTGATGCCAGATGTCGCCGCATCAGACCGGACAGTCATAAACCTGACAGTTGGAGAGTCAAGGCGGATTGCCCATATACTCAAAGAGGCAAACGCAGGCAGTGATGTTGCGCAGTACAGACTAGCCATGACATTTCTGGAGGGCAGGCTTGTCCGAAGAAACGAGGCGCAGGCTGTGAGGCTGCTGAGAGCGGCTGCCAGTCACGGGCATGTCAGGTCGATGTATATTCTGGCCATGCTCTACGGAACGGGCCAGCATGTCACACAGGACTGGGCGGAGTCATACAGGTGGATAAGAATACTGGCAGAATCCGGTCACAGGATGGCGCAGTTCAATCTGGGCATGATGCTTGAAAACGGGCAGGGCGCAGCCAAAGACAGCCATCAGGCCAGAAAGTGGATCGAACTTGCAGCCGGTGAGGGCAGTCCGTCTGCCATAAATCATTACAGGGAACAGGAAGAAAACACCCTTCGCGAGCGGATGTCGCGCACGGATTCCCGCAATGCACTTCTTGAACTTGCAGCAAAGGGTGATGTGGAATCGCAGTTTTTGCTGGGGCACGCATACATGAACGGACTGGGCGTAGCAAAAGATGAAAAAAGAGCAAGGAGCTGGATTTTACAGGCGGCAGAAGCGGGTAACGCAGAAGCGCAATATGTAGCGGCCTACCTGTTTTCGGCAACATCAGGCAGCCAGGAAGAAGCAGAAGATGTGCTGAAGTGGACAAGACAGGCTGCAATGCAGGGGCACCCGCTTGCGGCATTCAATTTGGGCGGGATGTATGAATTCGGTGTGGTCGTGGACAAGGACTGGGTTCAGTCCGGAAGGTGGTATGTGTATGCAGCAGGCGTAGGAAATGCAAACGGGATAGCCAACTTGAAGGAAATGGCAAATACCTGCAGCCATTTTCCGGAGCGACCGGAATGCGAAGGGTTTACGTTAAGGCGGATAGCAGAACAGACAGATGCGGTGACACTGTACAGAACCGGGCTTTCGCTCAAAGATGGAGACGGGATTGAGCAGAACTTTGCAGACGCACAGTTCTGGTTGCGCTATTCTGCAGTAAAAGGGCATCCTGGTGCACAGTACGAACTGGGAGATATTTTTGAAAGTGGCCTGGGTGTTGGTCGAAGCAGGGCGCAGGCGCGATACTGGTACAGCAGGGCGGCAGCCCAGGGAAATGTGCTGGCTGCTGGAAGGCTCAGAAATCTGGCAGAAGATTCAGAAAAAGAAAGCCAGGAGTCCGAATATCAGTCGTCTTCCGGTCTGAACTGACAGATTTGCAGGAGCCGGCTCTGTCCGGCCAGGATATTTCTGCTCGTACAAGGTGTGTAAAAAGTCGGGCACGCTGCGATTGTGGCATTGACAGTACTTTGCCTGGTTGAAGGCCGAAGCTGTTTTTATACCGCAGATTCTCTTTCTGTCCAGAGTCCGGGACGGACTTTCAAAAAAGCTTTGTGAATGTTGTCCAAAGCAAAACATAGCATATAATAACTGTATGAAAAGACAGCACGCGTTTGAGTTCAGGACCATGACAAAAGAGGTCCGGGCGTGCCTGTGTGTAAGCGTTTTAGCCAGGCGGCATTTTTTTTCGCTACTGTTGCTTGCCATTGGTTTGTCGTTCAGTGTAAGTGCGAGCGCGTCATACATGATGGACAGCACTCTTACTGTCGAGTCCATGCGGCTAAGACGCACTTTTGCCATGATGGAAAAGGCAGCCGGAGAAGGTGATGTTTCTGCCCAGTTGTGGCTTGCAGACGTATATGCTTCAGGGAAAGGTGGGCGGCGTAACGATGCAAAGGCTTTGGACTGGTACTTGCGTGCAGCCCAAAAAGGCTCGAGCAATGCGTATTACAATCTTGCCGTACTGTATATTCTTGGGAGAGGTGTGGAGATAAATCCTGCAGTTGGAGCCAGATGGCTGAGAAAAGCTGCGCAGGCAGGTGATGCAGAGGCGCAGTATTACCTGGGACAGATGTATTACAACGGTGAAGGCGTAAAAACAAACCATAAAAAAGCGGCCAGGTGGTGGGCCAGGGGTGCTTTGCAGAATGAGAAAAAATCGCTCTTCAATCTTGGGCTGTCGCACTACCGCGGTCAAGGTGTACGGCAGGATGATTCTGAAGCGTTTTCCATGTGGGAACGTGCTGCAAAACAGGGACTCAAGGAGGCGCAGTACAGCCTGGGGGTGATGTATGACATAGGGCGTGGAACGGCCAGGGATGCTGCCCGGGCACAGAATCTTTTTAGACTGGCTGCAGAACAGGGGCACCCGCTGGCGCAGTATGCACTCGGGATTTTGTATGAAACGGGTGAGGACGGTATGCCTTTGAATATTATTGAAGCCATAAAGTGGTATGAACAGGCAGCTCGGCAGGGAGTGATACAGGCTGTACGCCGTCTGCAGTTTCTGCGAGGCTCGGAGGGGTTGGGTCCTGCCCGGTAAGTCTGTTTAATGCCATTTTATGAGGCAAAGGATATTGTTGATTTTTTTTAACGAAATTTTCCTCCTGACTCAAGTCGGAGGGTACAGGCGGAGGCTCTGAAATGCGAAAAGGTTTGTGCAGACTGGGCATGGCTGTTTTTTTTGTCCTGGCATGCCAGGGCATTGTATCTGCGGGGTATTCTGATGATAGAGAAGAAGCTGTCGCAGTTGAGACTGAAGCATTCGTAAAAGATGATGCAGTTGCAGATGATGTAACAGTTCAGGCTGAAGTTGCGCCGGTGCAGACAGAGGATGCGCCAGTGCAGGCAGAAGATGCGCCAGTACAGACGGAAGATGCCCCAGTGCAGACGGAGGATGCGTCAGTCCAGGAAGAAAGTGCAGTTGAAGATAGCGCGATTGACTTGCAGAAGCAGCAGGATGCGCCGGAAAAAACTGCTGAAGAAGTTCACACCCAGGCCCTGAGAGACTATGCCGAAGGTATGGCTGCTTTTGACCGGAAGCATCGCAGACGCGCACTCACGTTACTTACTGCCTCTGCCCGAAATGGTTATGTGCCGGCGCAACTGCAGCTCGGCAAAATGTACGAGACCGGCGAGCAGGTGATCGAAAACCCTGGAGCAGCTTTTTCCTGGTACAGCAAGGCTGCCGGGCACGGCTGCCCGGTAGGAGAATACAGAGCAGGCATGCTCCTGCTGCGCGGCAGAGGTGTCAAAAAGGATGTAGATGAAGCTGCAAAGTGGCTCAGACGCTCTGCAGAGCAGGGTTATGCACGGGCCCAGACAAACTACGGTTCGCTTTATTTAACCGGATGGGGAGTAAAGCAGGACTTCATGGAGGCCGTGAACTGGTTCAGAAAGGCGGCAGAGCAGAATTATGGAGATGCCCAGTTCCTGATGGGTGTTGCCTACGAATATGGAGAAGGGGTCGCCCAGGACATGGATGAGGCACTTGCCTGGTATGAAAGAGCCATAGAAAATGGAAATGGCCAGGCCAAAGGCGCACTTTTCAGACTGCAGGGATACAGGCACTAGAACCTGTTTTGCAGGCGGGGGTGTCCGCAACATGATTCCTGAGAGAGGCACCACCGCAATGCCAATAAACCGCTCTTCAATCTTCAGGCTGATCATTGAGTGGCAAACAAGCTGAATACCTTGCATAACGACCGCCAAATGAAGTGGTTCTGCCGTTCATGATGCTTCAACTTTTTCATGCCATATACAATAAACAGCATTAATTCTGAAAAATCTGTCAGGAGTTTGTCCGGAGTTTGTTGTCAATTCTGCAGTTCTGGTATATATTTGACAAGATGTCGGGAATTGCAGCAGAAGAAAGTATTTTCCTGGAGTTTTTTTTCCTGCTGAATATGTGATTTAACGAAGAAGCTTTGCCCGCACCATATTTTTAGAAAAAGCTGTCCTTGAATTTTGTAAGCTTATGATATTGAAGGTTGCTGAAAAACGTGATATCGTGCAGGAGGCGAACACGCCACACGCCACACGCCACACGCCACACGCCACACGCCATTATTGCGGGATTCGGTCTGTCGCCTTGCGCGTAGATTAGGCACAAACTCTGGTTCTTCCCCTTCCGACTTTTTCCTGACAGTCTTTTCCACAAAGCGCGGTTGCGCAGTTGTGATACACTCCCACGCCTCTCGTGCGCACCCTCCCTCTGCTCTTCCTGTCGTGCCAACTCAGTTGGCGGCCTCCGTGCGCCTGCAAAGACGTGATTCAGTGTCGACAGTTAACCTTGCGCACTCATCGCTAAACGGTCAAGACCATGCCTCGTCGCGGAGACCTCCAATACAGCCTGAAGACAGCCTGGCTGGTCACGATTCGCAGTTTTTCTCATTTGTAGTTGTTTTTTTAATCTGATTGTTCTTTCTCCTTCCATCATGGCACCAATATTTCAGTCAGGAGTCGGAGAAAGAGCAGTTTTTAATTAACCCGGTTAACAGGAAACACTTATCATGAAAATAAAGAAAATTGCTGGTGTGTTGGTCTTGGCTGGTCTGCTCTCTCCGATGCTCGCCAGTGCACAGGACAACAGGCTCGGAGTTTATGTCACTCCAAAATTTGTCTATGGAAAGAGCAAACTGAGAAACATTTATACGGAGATTGACGGCGTAAGGGATCCGGAGACGGGAAATGTATCCGACAATTCCTTTGGAGGTTCACTGGCCGTAGGTTACAATTTTAAGCCCAATCAGAATATTCCTGTCCGTGCCGAGATTGAAATTGCCTCCCTTTCAAAAGCCGAGGGCACATGGAGAGACACGCATGTTACGGTAAAATATTCACAGCGCGCTCAGACAGTGTTCCTTAATGCCTATTACGACATTGAAACTGGCTCAAAACTGACACCATATGTCGGAGCCGGTATAGGGATGGCTTTTATCAAGGTGAAAGGGGCCGGAGATGACGTGGATTTTGGACATTTTACTCTTAACTCAAAAAATGCGACCAACTTTGCATGGAATCTTGGCGTTGGTTTGGGCTACGAGATCACCAAAAACCTGACCCTTGACATCGGCTACCGGTACGTCCAGCTTGGCAAGGCCGTATCAAACTTGACAGAAAACCTGGATAGCGAGATGGTCCGCATCGGATCGGGAACGATGCGCCAGCACCAGATTGGCGCAGGTTTGCGTATCAGCTTTTAACAGTATCTGTCAGGCTCGCCGTTAGAAGCCCAAGGCAGATGCCTTCGGGACAAGGTGCAGAGTTCATTCGCAACAGAACAGCAAAAAGCCGGATTAAAGCAGCCGTCTCTGGCGGTCTTCGTCAGAGACAGGCATCTTTTTTTCAGAAACCTGCACTTTGGCGATACGCCGGTTTTCCATTTCAAGAACTTCAAAACGAAATCCGGCATGGACAAGCGTGTCGCCGACATGCGGAACAGATCCAAAACGTTCAAGCAGCAATCCCGCTAAAGAGGCGTATTCGTCATCTTCATCAACAAGACCATCCGTATCAAGTAACTGCTCTACAAGATAAATGCTGGTGGTCCCTTCCATAATCCAGACGCCGGGCTTTTTCTCAACAGCAGCGGGATGCTCATCCTCGCTGAGAAATTCACCTGCGATAGCTTCCAGGATGTCAATGGGCGTAACAAGACCCTCAATTGAGCCGTACTCGTCAGCTACAAGTGCCAGCTGGCCGCGCGACTGCTTGAAAATTTCCATCGCCTTTAAAACACCAATTGATTCGGGCATAACGATAGGGTCTCTCAGGTTTTTTGAGTGTTCAAGCGGCTGACCGGAGTGAATGTCATCCATCAGGTCCGATGCACGGGCAACACCGATAATATTGTCGAGCTGGCCCCGGCTGACTGGAAAGAAACTGTGTGGAGTTGCACGAAGCTGGTTCTGAATGATGCTGACATCGTCATCAAGATCGATCCAGGAAACTTCAGTACGCGGGGTCATGATGGAGTGAATGGAGCGCTCTCCCAAAGAAAGTACGCTGCTGACCATGTTGCGCTCTTCTTCGGCAAAAGCGGACAGTGCTTCGTTTTCTTCGGGAAATTCAGGTTCAAAATCCTTGTCGACTTTCGATTTGCTGCCCAGCAGCTGCAGTACAGCCTCTGCGGTCCTGTCTCTCAAGGGGATTTGCTGCATGCTTTTGACAATATTGCGCTGGGCAAGCTGGTTCAGGGCTTCAATCAGAATAGAGAAGCTGATGGCAGCATACAGATAGCCTTTCGGGACTTTGACACCAATACCTTCGGCTATCAGGACCAGGCCGATCATGAGAAGGAAGGAAAGGCAAAGTACGACAACAGTCTGATGTGCGTTGACAAAGGAAGTCAACGGGCGTGAAGCCAGTATCATGACAAGCATGGCAACGATGACAGCAGCTATCATGATGGGCAGCTTTTCAACCATACCGATGGCGGTTATGACCGAGTCAACGGAAAAAATGGCGTCAAGAACAACGATTTGAGTAATGACGATGCCAAAGGTAGGGGTAGCGCGCGGCTTTTTTTTCTGGACGTGCAGCTTTCCTTCAACCCGTTCATGCAATTCCCGCGTGGCTTTGAAAAGAAGGAAAAAACCTCCAACGATCAGGATGATGTCCCGCCACGAAAAAGTAATCTGCCACAAGGAAAAGATGGGTCTGGTGAGTTTGATCATCCAGGACAGCGAAAACAGCATCAGTATGCGCATGACAAGCGCCAGAGAAAGCCCGACTATGCGCGCTCTATTGCGCTCGCGAGTAGGCAGCTTGTCTGCGAGGATGGCAATAAAAACAAGGTTGTCGATGCCAAGAACGACTTCAATGACGACCAGAGCCAAAAACCCGATCCAGGTGGCTGGTTCAAGCAACCATTCCATGCCGGACTCCTGTCAGGGTTAAAGATGGACGCAAAAATCCAGGCGCACAGACAATCGCTGGAGTGTGTGCCAGAAAAAGGGTGCCGGATGAAATGATGTCAGTCAGAGCAATCGCTCGTCCCATTGCCGATAAAGTGTTGTTGGTGATAACCAAGTTTACAACATTTTTCAGGAATAGAAAAGGCAAAATAAATGCCTTAAATATCAGGGCGTTGCAAAGGCAAAGGTGTTTTCCATGATAAAACCGGATACTCAGAGTCCAGGAAGTTTAATCTCGCGAATAATGCCATCATCAATTTGCACGTACATCTGTCGTGTGTCATTTGTCTCGCCGCCTGACAGGGACAGATGAAAAGAGGTACTGATTTTGCCAGCTTTTTCAGCAATGGATACAAGCAGCGTGTGAAGTACGACCGAGTCTGCCAGCTCTTTTCCGGTTAGTGGCAATTTGACTTCGGCACCATCATTTGCGTTGTCATAAAACCGGTCAGCAACAAGGTCAGCCATGGTCGCAAACCCGGTTTTGTCGAACTTGGCCAGCTGATTGTTGATTTCCGAGACAAAGCGCGACAGGTCAGGGATGTTTGCATGGCGCTTTCTGCTCTCAATGGCTGCAGTGCCAGCCCGGTCAATGGCATCAGATAAAATATTGACAGCGCGTGTTGCGCAGTCAAGGCGGGTCTGCCAGTCAATGAACGGCGTTTCCCAGACGAGCTGGCAAAGCTGAAGTTCTCGTTCAATTTTTAAAAGAGCTTCAACAGAGTTTTTGTCAAGTGTCTGGATTTGAGCGAGTTCTTCCAGTACATGCAGGATGGCCGTGCGCTCCGCTTCAGAAGGAAGCTCAACGAGTCTGCGCGCAACATTTCTGTGGTCGTTGTGGATCGTGTTTAAAGTCCTGACAAGGTGCTGCGCGACCTCATAAAAGTCAGTAGTGAAATTTTGCGGGTTTGATCCGGCTTCTTCAATCAGTTCTTTAACGTGTTCCTCAAGCTTGAGTACGCCCAGGAAAAAATCGGACTCCTCGTATTTGAACTCGTCCGGAATCTGGGTGTTTTCAAGGATTTGTAAAAGAGACAGAAAAACCAGGATTTTCTGTTCTGCCTTTTTGGAAGCAGACAGCCGTTCATCCTCAACGATAGTCAGAAAGATATTCAGCAGGCCGATGAAGTCCTGGTGATTATAGAATTTTTCAAGTTTGCTGTTCAGACTCCCGTCGACAAGGTAGGGCCGGTTTTCTTCAAAGTCCTGCAAAAAAGCAAAAGCAGCTGACAGGGTATCAGTTGCATTCTCGTACCAGGTAACGGTGGTTTGTCCTGGTTCGACGTAGGGCAGAAAAGGATTGATACGCTCAGGAGCTCCTTCCGGGATGATTTCAATCCGAAGGCGGACTTTCTGTCCAGCTATTGTCACATCGGGTGTGTTTTCGTCGTGATATCCAAAAAAGATATAGGACCCATCATCCCAGACCTGTTCATACAGGCCAATAGTGACAGGGGTGCCATGAATGGCACAGGTAACAGCAGTGTAGTCGACATCTTGTAGTGTTTGCATAGCTTCCCCGGAAATTCTGGCATCTCGATACTGCAGGAAAAAAATCAAAACTTCCCACGCACTACATTAGCACGCCTGGCAGCAAAAAGGTAGCCCTGCGCATCTTTCTTCAACAGGTTTGGAGCAAAAATGCTTTGGCTCTTTTCGTGCAATCGGGAATTTGTGGCATTATGCTGCTTTTAACATGCAAATTTTCTGCTGTGGGGGCAAGTGATGGTGATGACAGGAATCAGTCTGACAGGTATCGTAAAGAGGACATGGTCTTTTTTGGCAGTGATGACAATAATGTTTTCCATAGGTATGGCCAGCCCTGCTGCAGCTTCTTTGCCGGAAAACAATGCTTCAGGTGAACAGGAGCAGCAAGAAGCAGAAGGTACGCCTCGTGTACAGCAAAGTCCTCTTGCAATTCATAATCGGGCACTGATGTATTACAGAGGAGATGGCGTACAGACCAGTCATGAAAAGGCACTGGCCTACTACAGGCAGGCTGCGGAGCAGGGGCATGCAGCATCCATGATCATGACAGGTTTCATGTTGGAAAACGGACAGGGTACCGAGCGCAATTACACGGCAGCCATGGAGTGGTACAGGCGGGCGGCAGACATGGGTTTTGCAAGTGCGCAGCTGGCCATTGGTGATCTGTACCGATTCGGGCGCGGCGTCAGCCGTGATGATGCCGAGGCCGTATCGTGGTACGAACGCGCAGCCGCACAGCGTTTGCCCGAGGCACTGTGTCGCCTGGGATATATGACAGTACGTGGGCGGGGTGTGACCCGGGATTTGAAAAAAGCCGCAGCACTTCTCGAAGACGGAGCAAATCAGAACAATGCCTGCTCGCAGCACTATCTGGCCTTTATGCACATGAATGGACTGGTCGGCATGCTTCCCAATACAAAGCGTGCACTGGAACTGGACTGGCAGGCGGCAGGTGGCGGAAACGCAGAAGCGCAGTTCAACATGGGCAAAGCCCACGAGATCGGATGGGTTGAACTTGCAACTGAACTGGATGCGCTGAACTGGTATATGCTCAGTGCTGCCAATGGGTACCCTCTGGCAATGGAGCGCCTGGTAACGGTATTTGAAAGAGGACAGTTAAAGCAGGACATCAGCGCAGAAAAAGCACGTATGTGGCGGGAAAGAGCCAGCACTGCCTGGAAGAACTGGCCTGAACCCCGGCCAGGGGCAATAGAAAAAATCCGCTTTATGCCACAAAAGTAGACCAGGATTTCAAACAAAATATGGCAGCTCTCTGAAGGCCGTTGACACGGGACCCGTTCCCGATGCATGCGGCAAAATGTCTGGCTGGGATTTCGCGACGGCAAACAGCACCGTTTTTGCTTTGTTCAAGATGCGCTGATTTAATCAAAATGTGTCCATTACATACATGTAAAGTCAAAGGGTTGCGCGTTTTTAGAGACAAAAAACTGAGTTTGTCAGTGCCTGTTTTTTCTCCCAGCGGCTCTTTCCGCCTTCTATGTTCCTGAGCGGCGACTGAATTCGCAGCCACACCAGTTCTGGTTATAAAATGCGTTTTCAAGAAGCAAGGAACGACGGCGCTCTTCCAGGCCACCTTTGCGCCAGTTTTTCTCCAGAAAAAGAACATCACCCGTCTCTGAAGCAGCCCAGTGTCCTGCTTTTGCAATCTGCTCCAGGCTCTTCCAGCGGGATGCAGCCAAAGTTGTTGCAAAATGCGTAAATCCTCTTTCTTTTGCCAGCTGGGCAACACGCAGCAAACGCAGCTTAAAGCACAAAAGACAGCGTGAACCCCGCTCTGGTTCGGTTTCATGACCAGCTACAAAAGACAGCCAGAAATCGTGATCATACTCTCCATCAATCATTTCAATACCCAGCCCTGCTGCATAACGCATGCATTCATCTCTGCGGAGAAGGTATTCGTCCTGTGGAAAAATGTTGGGATTAAAGAAAAAAAGCGCAAAACGCTCTTCAAGTGACAAAAGCTTTTCTATGATGGCTGCAGAGCAGGGCGCGCAACATGTATGCAACAAAAGCATATTCAACAAAAAAGAGACTGTCGGTCAAAGCCGGGATTAATGCGAATCTGGCAGCGGGTTCTGACGGGTTCTGCTCTGGGACAGAGAGAGGTTTTTGGCAAATGCTTCAAGACGTTAATACGAAAGATTGCGTGTTCTGCACGAAAATAAAAAAGAGTATATAATAGCATTACAGGTTAATTTAAACAAGACTTTTTAGCTAATTTTTTGTAATGGTTGTTTGCACAATACAAAATTATGGGATAGAATGAATCAATCCTCCTTATGTCTTTATGAAAAACATGGTTGCGCACAATCCGTCGTTTCACAATGTTTTGTACCTGTTTCAATACCCTGGGCAGGTTTTCGTAGAGCACGCAAACAAAAACTGCAGGAAATAATTTTTAAATGTAGTGTTTTTGAAAGCGCTGTCGCAAATACATCAGCGATTCATGTTCGATACCCTGAACGAAGTCTTCAACAAACACGCGAACTTAATTGTGTTCATTTTTGAAAACGATGTTGTGTGCACATCAATCATGACATAGAGCTCAATACAATGGGCTGAGTTTCAGAAGACACTCAGTAATAGGTGAATAAAATGAAAGATCCACGTTTGGCAGATACAACTGCAAATTCTATCGGGCTTGACCCGTGGCGCGGCTTTGAGGGTCAGGACTGGCGCTCATCCGTAGCCGTACGCGATTTTATCGCGCTTAACCGCACCGAATATACCGGCAATGAAGACTTCCTCGCTGGACCGACAGAGCGCACACAGAAAGTGTGGTCTGTTGTACGGGATCTGAAAAGACAGGAACGCGAGCGAGGCGGTGTACTCGATGTCTGTTCCAACTTCGGCTCATGCATCAATACGCACGAGGCGGGCTATATCGACAAGGAAAACGAAATCATCGTTGGCCTGCAGACGGATGCTCCGCTCAAGCGTGGCGTATATCCGTACGGCGGTCTGCGCATGATTGAAGTGAGCCTGCAGGAGTACGGTTTCCCTCAAATGGCAACCGAACTTCATGATGTCTTTACGCGCTATCGCAAGACGCATAACCAGGGCGTATTTGATGTTTATGACCCGCAAATACTGGCCTGTCGCCGTTCCGGCGTGATTACCGGACTGCCGGATGCCTATGGCCGTGGCCGCATCATCGGTGACTACCGTCGCCTGGCACTCTATGGCGTTGACTTTCTGATTGAAGACAAGCGACGTGAAAAGGCTGAAAGTGATGGAAAGGCATTTACAGAAGAGGTCATTCGCATTCGCGAAGAACTCTCCGAGCAGATTCATGCACTCGAAGAGCTGAAGCTTATGGCAGAAACCTACGGCTTTGACGTATCCAGGCCGGCAACGACAGCACTTGAAGCTGCACAGTGGCTGTATTTTGCATTCCTGGGCTCAGCCAAAGAAGCAAACGGCGCTGCAACAGGTATTGGCCGGATCAGTGCCTTCCTTGACATTTACATCCAGCGTGATCTCGAAGAAGGACGCATTACCGAGGCCGAGGCACAGGAAATTATTGACCAGCTTGTTATCAAGTGCCGCATTCTCCGCTATCTGCGTACAAAAGACTTTGATGCACTCTTTAGCGGCGACCCGACCTGGGTAACCATCGCCTTTGCAGGGATGTGTACCGATGGACGCTCCATGGTAACCAAGACAGACTTCCGTCTGCTGCATACACTGGACAATCTGGGTACATCTCCGGAGCCGAACCTGACCATTCTGTGGTCTGAAAAGCTCCCGGCTGGCTTCAAGAAGTATTCGGCAAAAATGTCAGTCAAGACATCAGCTATCCAGTTTGAGAATGACGACATCCTTGTTGAAGCCTGGGGTGACGACTGCTGTATCGGCTGCTGCGTATCGCCGCAGGCATCCGGCAAGCAGATGCAGTACTTTGGTGCACGCGCCAATCTGGCCAAAGTTCTCCTCTATGCAATCAACGGAGGTGTTGACGAACTCAGTGGTGAGACAGTCGCTCCCGGCTTTGAGCCCATCACAGGCGAATACCTCGATTATGACGAGGTAATCGACAAGTTCGAAAAAATCGAGACCTGGCTGTGTGAGACCTATGTTCGTGCCTTGAATGCAATTCATTATATGCACGACAAGTATGCTTACGAGCGTCTGATGATGGCGTTTCACGATCGTGACGTTGTTCGAACAATGGCGTTCGGTCTTGCAGGTGTTTCCATCGTTGCTGACAGTCTTGCAGCGATCAAGTATGCCAGAGTCAAAGTCATCCGCGATGACAGAGGACTTGCAGTCGACTTTGAAGTAGAAGGCGATTTCCCCGCTTTCGGCAACAATGACGACAGGGTTGACCAGATCGCTGTTATGCTCTCCAAGGACTTCATGGACAAGCTGCGTGCCCAGCCCATGTATCGCCAGGCTATACCGACCCAGTCGATCCTGACCATTACAAGTAATGTTGTATACGGGAACAAGACGGGCAATACACCTTGCGGTCGCAAAATGGGCGAACCCTTCCCGCCGGGTGCAAATCCGTGCAGCGGACGCGATACCAAAGGCTTTATCGCCGCTGGTGCATCGCTTGCCAAGCTGCCGTACGAGCACAATGAGGACGGCATCTCCTGGACGGCGAACCTGACCGAGCAGGCTCTGGGCAAGACTCTGGAAGAGCAGTCGATCAACCTCTCCAACTGCCTGGATGGCTTCTGCGGGGCAGGCGGATATCATATCAACGTCAACGTACTTGACCGCGATATGCTGATCGATGCAATGGAGAACCCGGCAAATTATCCCCAGCTCACCATCCGGGTGAGCGGTTATGCTGTCAACTTTACGCGTCTGACACGCGAGCAGCAGCTCGATGTCATTGGCCGTACATTCCACAAGGTAGCGTGACAGTAAATTGTGAAGAAACCCTCCCGCCACAAGCGGGAGGGAATTCGCCTGGAGGTTTTGTACACTCGAGTGAACCGAGTGCGGCTGTTGACGGGCCGGGCATGCGCTACGCGCTCTTTGTGTCCGGCTGTCAAATGCGCTGTCTGTACTGTCACAATCCCGACACCTGGAATTTCCAGGCTGGCACATGGCAGACTGTTGATGAAGTCATTGCCGACATCAAAAGATATCATTCCTTTCTCAAATACGGCGGAGGCGTAACAGTCAGTGGCGGAGAGCCACTGGTCCAGTCCGCTTTCGTTCATGAGATATTCCGAAGATGCAGGACCGAGCTGGGATTGCACACCGCACTCGATACCAATGGCCTGCTGTCTGGAAGACTGCCTGACGAATGGTTTGATGTTGTTGATCTCGTCCTGCTTGACATCAAGCATATCGATCCCCAAAAGCACCTGCAGCTCACTGGCACATCTTTAAAGCCCGTTCTGGATTTTGCAGAACGGCTCGAGAGCATGGGCAAGCCAGTGTGGGTACGCTATGTACTTGTGCCCGGCTATACGGATGACGTTGATGACGTGGAAAATCTGGCCGCCTATGCAGCTTCTCTTGACAATGTCGAGCGCGTTGAAATTCTCCCGTTTCACAAGCTCGGCGAGTTCAAGTGGAAGGAACTCGGCATGAAGTATGAACTGGCCGAGACACCGGTTCCTTCCCAGGAAACAGTCGCACGCGTCGTGCGCCAGTTTGAGGCGCACGGTCTTGAAGTGACAGTCTGAACTTTCAGCTTCCCATCGCACACACACTGCAGACAAGCTGGCTTTTGGCCTTCTGCCGCCAGAACTGCAGTATGCGGTCCGTATAGCCTGAAGGCTGTCTGAGGGCTTCAAAAATCAGGTCCCGGGCAGCCATAAAGCCCAAAGATGCCGTAAAGTCGTCGCTCATGTTCTGATAGCCTTCGGTACTGGCATTCTGTTCATCAACGATTTTTGCCATGCGCATCAGTGTCCGGGTGACCTGTTCTTCCGTAATGATCCCATGGCGCAGCCAGTTTGCAATGTGCTGTGTTGAAATACGCAGTGTTGCCCGGTCCTCCATCAGGGCCACGTCATTGATGTCAGGTACTTTTGAGCATCCGATCCCGAGACTGACCCAGCGCACGACATAGCCGAGCAGAGTCTGGGTGTTATTGTCGAGTTCTTCCTGTATTTCTTCAGTGCTCCAGCCGGGATTGACAGCAACGGGTACTGCAAGCAGATTGTCGAGGAGCGCTTCGCTCAGATATTCGTTCATCTTCTCATGTACATTCTCCAGTTCGTCCTGGACTTTTTCAATGTCGATGGCATGATAGTGCAGGGCGTGCAGGGTTGCTGCTGTTGGTGAGGGGACCCATGCGGTATTTGCACCGGCTTTTAGATGACTGATTTTCTGCGCCATCATATCGGCCATGTTGTCCGGCATTGCCCACATGCCTTTGCCTATCTGTGCTACGCCTTTCATGCCACATTCCAGACCGGTTCGGACATTGTTGAGTTCGTAGGCCTTGAGCCAGTTTGACTGGCGCATTTCAGCTTTGCGGAGCATGGGTCCTGCTTCCATTGAAGTGTGGATTTCATCTCCTGTGCGATCCAGAAAACCGGTATTGATAAAAGTCAGGCGATGGCGCACCTTTTCGATAGAGGCTTTCAGATTGACGCTGGTTCGTCTTTCCTCATCCATGATTCCGAGCTTGATGGTATCTTTTACGGGCAAACCCAGCAGCTGCTCTACTTTTGTATACAGTTTCTCAACAAAGGCGACCTCGTCGGGGCCGTGCAACTTGGGGATAACGACATAGATCGAGCCGTTACGGGCATTGTTCCGGGTGGGCAGGTCATGCATGGCAATCAGGGTATTGATCACGGCTTCCATGATCCCGATGTGAATTTCTTCGCCATTCATGTCGAGAATGGCAGGATTTGTCATTAAAAGCCCGGAATTCCTGATGAACATCAGGCTTGTTGCCGGTAAAATCAGCCTTCCTCCGCCGAGAGACTTGTATTCGCGGCCTTCGTTCATTTTGCGGATGAAAGTCTGTCCATCCTTGCTGACAGGTTCTTCAAGATCGCCTTTCATCAGGCCGAGCCAGTTGCGGTATGCGCCTATGGCATCCTGTGCGTCAACGACAGCGACGGAGTCTTCGCAATCCATGATGACGGTGGTTGCTGATTCAATGATGATGTCGCGCTTGCCAGCGGGGTCCTGTGCACTGATTGGGTCATCACGGTCAAAAATGATTTCGAAGTGCAGACGGTTGTGACAAAAAAGGAGTGACCTGGGCGCATCAGAGTCGCCGGTAAAGCCGACGATGGCTTCCGGATTTCGAATGGTTGTGGAAGAACCGTCTTCCATTTGCACAACGAGTATGCCCCGTGCCAGGCGGTAGGCGGTGGCCTGTCGATGCGA
>Ga0099364_10003584_pt1 | contig 24005 bp, 30 predicted proteins | sample TergutTh196P3_FD_73070 | JGI IMG/M metagenome (GOLD analysis project Ga0099364, IMG submission 73070) | Microcerotermes parvus P3 segment gut microbial communities from Pointe-Noire, Republic of the Congo - Th196 P3 | ecosystem: Host-associated > Arthropoda: Insects > Digestive system > Gut ...
GCGGCGCAGGATTATCTGCGCCAGCATGACAACGGCGATGACAAAACTCGCCGTCAGGCTCATGTTCAAAACCGTAAGAAAAACCCTCTCCATGACCTAACCCTCCTTGTGTCCAACGCTCCTTGCGGTTGAATTTATCATTTCTTGAATTTCAGCCGCTTCTTCCGGCGTCAGCGTTTTCGTTTTCAGAAATGCCGTGATAAAACTTGGGAGCGAACCGTCAAATGACCTGTCCACAATGGCAGCGCTCTCATAGCCTTGAACCTCATCCCTCTTTACTATAGACGAAACAATCGCGTTATCGTTGCGCAAAATACCGCGCTCGCAGAGTTTCCGCAGAACGGTATATGTCGTTGCGCGTTTCCATCCGAGCGCATCCGCACACAGTTCCGTCAGTTTACGGGAATGGACAGGCTCATTATCCCAAACGACACAAGCGAATCTGTATTCCACATCATACAGCCTTAAGTTCTTTTCCATTGTACACCCTCCACGGTCGATAGAAGTAGACTGAAGATAGTTTACTCCTGTCGACTGTGTTTGTCAATAGGAAATTTCAGGAAACGATGACACCGATATCCATGAGGCACTCCGTGAAGTGTTGGTAAATTGTCTTATTCATGCTGATTACTATGGCAACGGAGGAGTCGTTATCAAAAATTATTTTGATAAGGTTGAGCTTGCAAATCCCCGGCACACTCAGAGTAAGCCTTGGCTATGCGCTTGCCGGAGGCTACTCCAGCCCACGAAATGGAACCTTGATTAAAAATGTTTAGCTTTTTGGAAATCGGTGAAAGAGCAAGAAGCGGTATACCGAAAATATACTTCGCATGGAAAAACAATGGCTTAGAAAGCCTTGTTTTGAAAGAGGATTTAATATTGGATCGCATAGTATTAACGCTCGGAATTACAAGCTCCGATAAAGCAAAAGGTTCCGATATAAGTTCCGATAAATCAAAGAGTTCCGATATAGCTTCCGATATAAGTTCCGATAAAAAAAGATATATTATTGAGCGTGCTGAAAAAAATGCTCAATAAAAACCTCTGAGTTGGTTGATGGCTTAGGAATTTCTGCAAGACGAATTAACACAATCTTAAACGAGTTAGTTAGAGAAGGTGTGCTTATAGCCGAGGGCAAGAATAAAGGGAGGATTTATCGCTTGCCTTAGAACAAAATAAACTTAGGAGGTATACGATGTTTTTATTTAGCGCGGATTTGCATCTGGGTCATGCGAATATCATAAAGCATTGTGAACGCCCCTTTTCATGGGTAATTTCTGATGATACGAAAAAACCGACGCACACAGGTAATTTAAAGCCCGGTCGAAAACCGAGAAAGATTGTCACGGCGTAATCATACTCGCGAGTACGCAAATAGTTTTTGCAACATTACTTCAAATACTTTACATTTGGTATTAGTTTTGTTAGAATAAGAGCAAACTTCGACAGAGGTGGCTTTTATGATACAAAGACATGAATATCTCAGTTCGCTTATCAGTTTTCGGGACAAACAGTTGATAAAAGTTGTTACAGGTATACGGCGTTGCGGAAAATCGACATTGTTTGAGCTGTTTCAGGATTACCTACGCGCTGATGGTGTAACCGATGAGCAAATCATCTCAGTCAACCTCGAAGAAGGCGAGTATGATGAAATCGAAACATATAAAGAGTTGTATAAACTAATTACGGACAAGGTTGTCCCGAATAAGAGAATGTATGTTTTCATCGATGAAGTGCAGCGTGTGACGGATTTTCAGAAAGCAGTTGACAGTCTTTATGTAAAAAAGAACTGCGACGTTTACATCACCGGCTCAAACGCATACTTGCTCAGCGGTGAGCTCGCGACGCTTCTATCGGGGCGGTATGTTGAAATAAAAATGCTGCCGCTGTCGTTTAAAGAATATGTTTCCAGCTTCCCGGACGATATGAATTACGAGCGTTTGTATGCGGACTATATCCGAAACAGCGCATTCCCTTATGCGCTTGAAATCGCCAAGCCAAAGGACAGGCGGCAATATTTACAGGGGATTTATGATACTATAGTTTTAAAAGATATAGTTGCACGTAGAAAGTTCCCCGATACGGCTATGCTAAAAAGCGTATTGCGTTTTATGTTCGATAACATCGGCAATACTTGCTCCACTAAAAAAATATCCGACACAATGACCTCGGCAGGACGTAAAATCTCCGTCCACACGGTAGAGAGCTATCTTACAGCGCTGACAGATTCGTTTATTCTATATCAAATCGGGCGTTACGATGTAAAGGGGAAGCAATACCTAAAAACCGGCGATAAGTATTATGCTGCCGACATTGGATTGCGCTATGCTCTGCTGGGAACGAAGCATGCTGATATGGGACATATACTGGAAAATGTAGTGTTTCTTGAGCTTTACCGCCGGGGGTATGAAATTCACATTGGTAAGGTCAAAAACACCGAGATAGATTTTATTGCATTCGGCGATGAAGGTGAAGAGTATTACCAAGTCGCATACACAGTGATTGACACGGACGGCGCAACCCTCCGCCGTGAGCTTGCCCCGCTTGAATCCATCAAGGATCATAATCCTAAGTACCTTCTTACGATGGACAAAACCCCGCTCACTTCGCATAACGGCATTAAGCAGATTAATGTGCTTGATTGGTTGTTGCAAAAAAATGGTATATAACGAGGCTAAGATGTCCCCCGCCTCTAAGCGTTAGCGTAGGCGGTGGGTACGTACATCTCATCAGGCGGCGAGTATATCTCCCGCCTCGATGAAATCTTCACTCATTCGGTCATGACCGAGCAAGCTCGGTCGCGACCCTCATTTCGTTCGATTATAAATTGTTCGCTTATCTTACCCGCAGCAAAAACCGCTCTGTTGTTGAATAGCGAGGGTAAGTATAAAATTTTCAAGAAAAGCGAAGCAAAGCGAGTACGCAATGTGCTGTATTATAGTAAATCAACCCGCTTTTCCCGCTTTAATACCAATGCCGCCGAAGTCAGAGCGATAATGCACAATGCGCTGCATATGATAATATCCATTCCGGGGATTCTTGTTAAACTGTAAAAAAGATTGTTCATCATGAGCAGACCGTTGAATAAACCCGAACTTATAAATATGAGCGCGGTACACATAGGCACAAGTTTGATAACCAGCGAGATTAAACTGTTTGAAAAACGCGAGAGGACGAAGGCGATAGAGGCAGTTGCAAGTGACACGGCGTATAAGAAAACGATATTAACTATGACCCATGTTCCATATGTGATTTTTAGCGTAGAATAGATACCGTGGTTAAACACTGAACTTATATAGCTGTTCCAGAAAATAACTGTGCCGTTTGTGGCATATATTCCACCGAAAACGAGAAGCATTGCAGTAGTCAGCGCAATAGATGAAATAAGTGTTGCCGCGAACTGTCTGTTTAAAATTCTACGCCCTGCTTTTGAAGAGTATTGCAAATAGTGCAGCTTGCTGTGGCGGTCGGTTACAATGAGCGGAGAAACAAGTATCAGTGTTGCGAGTACGAGCAAAACAGAAAAGTAAAACGAATAATCTGTTGTGTTCATATATGTCCACCAGTGCAAAACAGAGTTGTGTTCACCGCTTTCATAAACCTGCATAAGCCGCGATTGTTCACGCGGATTGATTGAGTCCCATAAATCGGGGGAATGACCGTTTATAGAATTTGCGAACCATTCAATGTCGCTTTCCAAACTGTTGAGAGATTGGAAATACATTCCCAAATGATCACCCTGGAAACTGAACGCCCATAGCGCATCATTTTGTGTTTGCGTCAGTTCGGCTAAATCGTCAGTTTCGCTTTGCAGTATTCTAAGGGCATCTAAATCCGCGTAGGAATGAACCCCGGCTGCGGCAAAAACCGGCGTGTTTTGTATGTATTTTTCTGCTTTTGTAATAAGCTGTTCACGTTCCTCCGCAGCAAACGCCAAGACCTGCTCTTCGGTTACGGTGTTCCCGTAACGCTCTACAAGCGTTCGGGCATATTCAATGTCCGATGTCGCGGGCCAACCGTTGGGGTAATGGTCTATTAAGAACGCCATAAACAGATAATAAAACAACGCACTGATTAAAGCGATGACGAGGAGCAGCTTCAGATTCCATATTTTCTTTAATTCGTAGCCGATAATTCTCATAAAACGTCTCTCTTTCTGAACATGATTGTTGAAAATATGCCAAAGCCTGTCAAAAGCGCAAGCGATACCGCGACACCGAGCGTTTCAAAATTCGCCCATAACACGCTGATTCCGCCGTCTGAAAACCAAACGGGTTGCAGAACCCACAACCACATGGGTGAGAGTGTAACGGCAAACTGCGGAGGTGAACCGCTTGGAAGCATATACGCGGAAGCGAAAAGCGCGGCGTTAATCAGTATGAATATCAAAAAACCCATGTAACTATTCTTCAGCCATGTTCCGATGCAGTACGCCATCAGCGCAAAGCACAGCGTTAAAAGTGCGGATATTCCGAGCGTAGAGAGAAGATAAGTTAGGACTGTATGGTTCTGCCATGTCACAAACGGCCGCGCTGTGCTATCGAAATCTCTAAAGTAATTAAACAGGCTTGATATGCTGCTTCCCCAGATATTACCGAAGTCGTTTACGCTAAAGTACACAGCGAGAGTTATACTCGTCAAAACCGCCATTGCGATAAACCCTGTAGTTACGGATGCAAGTAGTTTGTGGTGTGTAATTCTTCTTCCTGTCTTGGTCGCGTAGACCACAAGAGCGGTGTTGCTTGTGTGTTCATACCCGATAGACAGGAGCATGGCGAGCGATGCTAAGAGTGCCATTTGAATGGTTATGCGGAATAAAACGCCGCTGAATAAGTCCCTGTGCATAGAATACGTCGCACTCGCGAAATAGAGAGATAAACTTTCATCGGTCGCGGCTTTGTCGTCAACCGACGTTTGGAGTTTAGCATATTTGTCACGCATTGCTTCCGCCATACGCCCGGTTAAGCCAAGTCGGGCTATATATTTTTCGGCGATATAATCTGTGGTATAGCCGTCGAAAATATCCTCCGCGCCTTGCGTATCGCTTTGCAACCAATCCCTGTATTCGTCATGGGGGAGGTTTGCGAGATTACCGTCAAACTCCGTGCCAAGCGTAAACCCCGTAGTTCTTGATACATCGCCAACATAATCGGAATAATCATCAAAGTAATCAACTAATATCAGAAAAACATTAAATCCGATACATAGCGCGAGAAACACGAGCAATGACGGCGAGCATAATAGTTTTTTCAATTCATGCTTAAATATTTGCATACTCATACCTCTTCCGCATTTCGAAATAGTCGTCCGCTCTCACTTCGTTCGGCGTACTCCTTTTCTCAATGAAACTGCGAGTTCGCTTCATCCTTACGGCGCTCACTCTCGTTCATCACGGTAGACATACAGGAAAACGTCCTCTAGGTTCGGGCTGACGCTTTGCGCCGCGTTGCTGCAGTCAGTTTCGGACGCAAACCGTGTGATTGTTTTCCCGTTTTCCTGCCGTTCGGTTAATGCAAGGCTGCCGTTCGGAATTGCATTGTCTGTTTCGTAAATCTTACCGTTAAGTGTTCTGCACAGCACGGCAGGGTCATCGTTGGCGAAGAGTTTATGGTCTTTGAACATAATTACGCGGTTTGCAATCGTTTCGATGTCGCTCACAATATGTGTGGAGAGGATAACAATCCTGTCTTTCGACAGCGATGAGATGAGGTTGCGGAAACGGACGCGCTCTTTCGGGTCAAGGCCAGCCGTGGGTTCGTCAAGTATGAGGATTTTCGGGTCGTTCAGCATTGCCTGAGCGATTCCGACACGTTGAATCATGCCTCCTGAAAACTTTTTCATTTTCTTGTTTTTAACATCTGATAATCCGACAAGTTCGAGCAGTTCGTCTGTTTTGCGTTTCGCTGTATCGCGGTCAATGCATTTAACTGCCGATAAATAAAGCAGAAAATCACGCGGGGAATGGTTTTTATAGTAACCGAAATCCTGCGGTAAATAGCCGATTATATCGCGGTAGCTCGCATCAAGTATCACTATTTCATCGCCGTTCCATAGGATTTCACCGTTAGTCGGGAAGATTAGCGTGGTCAGCATTTTAATCAGCGTCGTTTTACCGGCGCCGTTCGGGGCAAGCAGGGCATAAACGCCGCCATTAAATTCAATGTCGATGTCTTGTAAAGCGGTGAATTTACCGTATTTTTTGGTCACATTATTAAGCGAGAGCATATTTATCTACCTCCGATAACATTTTGGATATTTGATAAACGAAAAACGCGATTCCGATTAAAGCAACGGCAGCCGAAATGATAATCGGCGTATTGCGGAGTGAATTTTCCCACGGTTTGCCGAGCGAGAAGGTCAGCGCGGCAGTCGCGAACACCCACGCAGCCGAAAACACGGCGTTAGCCCAAAGCTTACGCACATAGCGCATCACCGACATGGACAGCGCGGCGCATACAAACAAAGCCGCAAGGCAAAGCGTGAACATCGAGATAAACTCATACGCGGTTTCCATTTTTATTACCGCAATCACCGCCGTAAGTACCGCTCCGGCAACCGAGTAACACAGCACCCGAAGCGCGGTGATTTGCCGTATTGTATAGCGGCAGGTCTGTTTGAGTTCGTATAACCCGGAGGCCCGCTCTGATGTTTCAGCGAACACATTTATTAACAAGAAAAATAAAGGCGCAACGGCAACGGCGGCGGAAAAGCGGTACTCATAAGGCACGACGACAAACAGCGCCATGACAAGCGCGAAGGTCAGCGCGGCGAATAGCAGACTATATCCCGTATCCCAAAAGATGTAGCGATGGCCGAGGGTTCGGAACATTTCGGTAATTCTCGAACGTGTTGTCTGCGACGTGACCAAACCTTGTGCGAGGATGTAGTCGATGCTCGTTCTCTTTTTTTGCTCATCCATAATCCGCAAACTCCTTTCTCAGTAGGTTTACTAAGCGGTAATATTTTGATTTAACGCTGCTTTCGGGTAGCTCGAGGGTTGCTGCGATTGCCGCAAAGGTGTACTCACCGAATATATGAAGCTGGAAAATCTTTTGCGTGTCTTGCGGCAGACCGCCGACAAACGCACATACTTTTTCGGTGAAATCGCTGTTTTCAAACTTCCGCACAAAATCGGGTTCGGCAATCGGCTCGGTTTCGTCAAGCGGCAAAGTTTTGGCTATTTCGTGATAAGCGCGGGAGCGGAAATAATCCACCGTTTTATTCGTTGCAATCCTGTACAGCCATGTCTTGAAGCTCGCGCTTTTTTTCGGGTCGTAGTGTGAAATAGTCCGCAGGCAGGAGATGAAAATCTCCTGCGTTAAGTCGAACGCTTTGTCCTCGTTCCCGATTTGCCTTTTCACGAACCGATAAATCCCGTCGTAATACCGCCCAATCAGTTCATCGGCGGCAGCGCGGTCGCCGTTTTGCCGAATAAGTTTAATCAGGCGAAGATCAATCAATCGCGCCACCTCCGTTTCCGCTTATTTATGTATTCGTAGTTGGTGGTAAAATAGTTTCAGGCTTAGTTAATTTATTTGTAGCTTTTATAAATCGTACATTTCAGTTTTCACGTGGATGACTAAACACCCACAGAAATAGTTCAGCCTAAAAAGGCGGGAGTCTTAACTCAAAACCCCTGCCTAAGAGAAGCGTAGGCGGGGGAGATGATAAAACCCGCCGCATCCGTTTCGGGGATATTCCCGAAAATCATTATACCACATCAACTACGCCATCTGTATGTCATTTTTATTTAAGTGCAAGTAAGCAAGGGGACGGTTCCTCTGCTTGGTTTTATTCTACAGTGATAAACCAAGCATAAGAACCGTCCCCCTGCTTGCCTTTGATAAATTTCATCTTGTCCACTTGACGACGAGCATGATGCTTGAATCTGATTTATTCTTATAGTATAATGATTCCCGCGCCATATTATTATATGAGGCTACCATCATACAAAATGGGTAGCAATGAAGTGGGTTAATGTAACTTAAGCTTTCTCAGAAAGAGAAAAACGCGAAACGGCAAGTATTATTAGTATACGAAGTTATGATAGTGGAGGATAATATCATGAAATTCAAAATGATCCACAACAACATCAACGTGTCAAATCTAGCTAAGAGCATTGATTTCTATGAAAAAGCGCTTGGGCTTACAGAAACCCGCCGGATTAACGGCGAGGGGTTCACCATCGTGTATTTAAGCGACGGCATAGGCAGCCATCTTTTGGAACTCACCGAACTGAGCGAACATCCCGAAAAGTACGACTTGGGCGAGAATGAATTCCACCTCGCCTTTGAAACGGATAATTACGATGAAGCATACGCGCTCCATAAATCAATGGACTGCATATGTTATGAGAACCCGAAAATGGGTATTTACTTCATAGAAGACCCCGATGAATACTGGGTTGAAGTGATGCCTATGAGAAAACCGGGGTAAATGCGATATGACCATAGACGAAATCAAAAATATTATCACACCGCTGGTCTCACCTTACCCAATAAGCCGTGTAATCCTATTCGGTTCATACGCAAGGGGGGAGGCCTCGCCGTGCAGTGATATAGACTTAATAATAGATAGCGAAGGGCGGTTAAATGCCTTTGATTATTTTGGTGTTATCGGCATGATAGTAAAAAATATGCCAGCAAAAGTAGATGTGTTCGAAATGGACGAAGTGAAAAAACCGTCATCAATGCTTGATGCCATAAGCAAGGAGGGTGTTATCATTTATGAAAGATAGTACAAGAAGGCGTTTCGAGCGCATTTTAGAGTTTGCCAAAAAAGTTGAGAAGCGAACAGATAACATTAGCTTTGAAGACTTTTTGCAAGCTAATCTTTTACAGGAAGCGGTAATGTATTGTCTTGGGCAAATAGGTGAAATAGCTACTAACATACCTGATGAGGAACAAGAAAAATACCCTGAAGTGTTTTGGTATCAGATGATTGGTCTGCGTAATCGGTTGTTCCATGACTACGAGGAAATCGATTTATCCAGAGTGTTTGCAATAACGCAAGAGCCCATAAAGCAATTGATAGCGACCTTAGAAACGCTTCTTAAATAAACAAAACGTAAACAAGGGGACGGTCGAAAACCGCATAAAATTAGCACGACACAGTTTTTATTCGCTGATAAGCCGATGGGGGATAGCATATGACCGACATTCTCGGTAGCGACCGGTCGTTGGAAAAATGGCCGCTCAGTGAGCGGTTGTATGATGTGGTCAAACGAGCCGTAAGCGACGAGCGTGATAATCGGCAGCAGTCTATTCAAAAATTGATGGATGAGTGGAGGTCGGCGAAGTGAATGTTGAAATGGTAACCAACATAATGATACAAAACCCCGACACAAAGGAGTGTGTTATTCAGAACCGCAAGCTAAAATATCCGGGCTAGTGTTTTCCCGGCGGTCATATCGAGCGCTTCGAGGGCATATATGACTGCGCGGTAAGGGAAGTCAAAGAGGAAACGGGGCTTGATATATCTGACCTTATACTCTGTGGGGTTCTTCATTGGGTTAATCGCGAAAACGATGAGCGGTATGTATGCTTCATGTACAAGACAACGCAGTACAGCGGTAAGCTGATTGCCGATAATGATGAAGGCGAGTATTTTTGGCTCGGTATTGAAGAATTGTTAGCCGCGCCTAGAGAGAAGTTTTCTTGCGAGCATTACGCGTTATCGCCGTTATACCACGAGTACGGCAGATACAGCGAAGCAACTATATATTGGAGCGGCGACGAATCAACATGGGAGGCAGTTTACAATTGAGAATTGAGAAAGGAGAATTGAGAATTAGGACGGAGAACGGTTCTGAGATGATGGTGCATTAATCTTTGTTTTGTAAATCAAATATAGATTATGTAAACTATAGTAAAACCTCGTAACCTAATTCTCCATTCTCAACTCTCAATTCTCAATTGCGCTCCGCAGAGCGCGTTAGGGGGTATAAAGTGATTGACAAAATAATCCCGCTTGAACGGGAAAAATGGCAGGGCTATGTGTTGCCCTTCCACTATATTTCGCATAATTACTATGATGTGGAAATCATTCGATTCGGTGATAATTTCAACGTTTCATTTATCAAAAAGCCTTTTGACATGCCATTTATTCATTTGCCGGGGGATACGGACAAACTCTTTGCTCCGTGGTGGGATTATGTTAAAGCGTGGGGTATTGAAAAAGATGGACGGTTGATTGCCTGTATAGAAACAGTGGTTGAAGAATGGAGCAATCGGCTTCGAGTGACCGAGTTGTGGATTGACGATGCTTACCGCCGCAGGGGTATCGGGACGGCGCTGATGGATATTGCCGTAAACCGCGCCCGCGAAGAAAAACGCCGTGCGGTCATGTTGGAAACACAATCCCGCAATGAGGGCGCTATTGGATTTTATCTTGCATACGGATTTTCGCTGATAGGCTTCAATGCCTGTGAATATCAAAACAACGACTTAGAACGCAAGGAAGTGCGCATGGAAATGGGGATATTGCTGACATGATACGCTTGACTACAAACCGCTTAATAATCCGTGACCCGCTGCCGACGGATATTGACGCTTGGCATCGTCTGCTCTGTGACCCGAAAACAATGTACTTTCTTCCGGATATCATGACTCACTCATTGGAAGAAAGCCGGAAGAACCTTGAAACTGCTGTCGCGGAAGCGCATAACCCCAATCGGACTAAATACTTTTTTGCCATAGAGGATAAGAAAACAGGCGCGTTTATCGGAACAACGGGCTATACTGTGACACGAGCCGTGCCCGCAGGGAAAGCCGCAGGCGTTGGTTATTTTATTCTACCCGATTATCACGGGCAAGGGATAATGACAGAAGCTTTAAATGAAGTCATACGCTTTGCGTTCGAGGATGATGGTGTTTACCGGCTTGAAACAGGCTGTCTTACCGAGAACCGCGCATCCGAACGTGTTATGCAAAAATGCGGTTTTATCAAAGAAGCCGAACGCAAATCGTATACTTGGCACGATGGACGGCTTAAAGACCGCGTGGAGTATAGGCTGTTACGGGATGAATGGGCAGATGTGACTAAGAAACAAGATAATAATTTTTGGAAAGCTCTCGAAAAACTGATTTCGGAATCTAAAGTTATCATAGACCGTCCGAAGGGCAGCCGCCATCCGAAGTACCCGAATATCGTGTACCCCGTGGATTATGGCTACCTTGACGGCACATCATCAATGGACGGTGGTGGGATAGATGTTTGGAAAGGCACGAGCGGCGAATCTATCGATGCAATAATCTGCACAGTTGACTTGATGAAACGTGACAGCGAAATAAAAATCCTCATTGGGTGTAGCGAGGACGAGAAGCAGATGGTATTGGAAGCGCATAATAACAGCGAGTATATGAAAGGGATTTTGATACGGAGGGACGTTGAATGAGCATGAAAGAAATCAAGCTAATCGTTACCGACCTTGACAGCACGCTCCTGCGGAGAGATAAAACGGTTAGTGATTTTACCGTTCAAGTTTTCCAGCGTATTCGCAAGTCTGGGATTTTGTTAGCATTTGCCACTGCGCGTGATTTTCGTTTTGTAACAGAATACATAACTCCGCGAACCGGTATAATACCTGATATACTGATTGCCGACAACGGCGCGTTGGCTTGTGTGAACGGTAAAGATATCTATAAGAAAATGATACCAAGTAATATCGTAAATACTTTAATGCAACGGTTCAAGTTGGTTCGAGGCGTGTCAACAGAAGCTGCGTACTATCTTTCCGGCGGATGTTCAAACGACCATTGGAGCATAGGGAAAAAAGCGACGATTATTACCGATTATTCAACCGAAATGGTGGATTCTGCATTTTATATTGACGGTAATACCGATAAATCAGCCTTGTCATGGACTGAAAATTATCCCGATGTTAGAGCGGTTTCATATTCCGATGTTGATATAATAACGGTAGTTCACAACGAAGCGACGAAATTAAACGCACTAAACGCTGTAAAAAACGAATTAAATATAGATTTAAGCGAAATTGCAGTTTTCGGAGATGATTACAGCGATATGGAAGTGATTGAAAATAGCGGATTCGGCATAGCTGTCGCCAATGCGATTGAAGAGGTAAAAGCCGTTGCCGATTTTATATGCGATACTAACGATAACGACGGTGTGGCGAAGTGGTTGGAGGGTAATGTGTTATGACAGAATATATCAAGTCCATGCGAAAGTTTATAGGTCATGAAAGGCTGCTAATTAAGAATGAGCATCGCTTACGAAAGCATTCCTGTAAATGAGAGAAAATGAGCTTTGCGCAAATAAAAGCCCCCTGTTAAGATGATAAGGGTCTAACAAACCGAATCAAAACAAAACAGGAGGCGCCAGGGATGCAAAACGAGAAGATAAAACGCATAACCACGACAACGATCATCGTAGGGATCGACGTAGCAAAGGAAATACATTGGGCGCGGATAACCGACCATCGCGGCATAGAGCTAACGAAGCCCTTCAAAGTGCATAATAGCATTGATGGCTTTGAAAGTCTAGTATCAAGGATAGAAAAAGTACGCATACAGCACCTCTGCGAACAAGTAGTGATAGGAATGGAGCCGTCCGGGCATTACTGGCGAGCGTTGGGTTGGTACTTGAAGCTGCATGAGAGCGAGCCGGTATTAGTTGGGGTCAACCCCTACCACACAAAGCAGGCGAAGGAACTGGGGGATAACTCGCAGACCAAGAGCGACCCCAAGGACGCGATAGTGATCGCGCACCTGATCCGTGGGGGCAGTTACTTCGACACCTATCTTCCGAAGGCAGAATATGCCGAGCTTCGTTTTCTGAACACCGAGCGGCAGCGGATCATAAAACAAATCACTAGGGCTAAAAACATCCTGATTGCGATGTTAGATGAGTTTTTCCCCGAATATTCCACCGTATGGGGCAATGTAACCTGCCCGACCTCGTTAGAGCTACTCAAAACATATGCTTTTCCGTCAGACTTGCTGACGGCTCCAAGAGAAAAGCTTCTTGAGGACATAAGGTGCGCTTCGCGCGGCAAAGAGGGCACAAAACTTATGGAGGATATGCTCAAAGCCGCCAAGGTAAGCGTCGGCGTAACCGAAGGCCAGAGGGCTGCGCGCATACGGATGCTCAACCTGATAGACGAGCTGTCGTACTACGAGGAGAAAAAAGAGGCGATAGAGGCCGAGCTTGAGGCAGTCATGAATACGCTGCAACTCGGAGAAGTGCTGCAAAGCATGCTTGGGGTCGGCCCGATCATATCGGCGGCGTTTTTAGGCGAAGTAGGCGACATCAGCCGCTTTTCCAACTGGAAGCAGGTGCGGAGCCTAGCGGGGCTGAACCTTGTGGAGAACAGCTCCGGACAGCATAAAGGCAATACCAAGGTGAGCAAGCGGGGGCGGCCATACCTGCGCCACATGCTGTACATGGCAGGCGAATGCGGCTGCCGATGCAACCCTGAAATGAACAGTTTTTACCGATATCTACGCGACCGGAAAAACAATCCCCTAAACGGAAACCAAGCGGTTGTCGCAACCGGGCTTAAAATCATGCGGATACTTTTCCACATAGCAAAGACAGGCGAAAGATACGATCCAAACAAAGCGCTGGGCGCGGCTAGGCTGCAGCAAATCGCCAGCCTTGGGTAAAAAGGTGTCCACTTCGTGGACGATTCAATGGACGGGAGTTGAGCATCAAGTGCCTACTATCGTCGCCGAGAATCCCTACGGCGACTCCATCTTGACGCTTCCCCTGTTCCCCTGCATGATGTTTGCCACCTACATGCCACCTCAATTTCCCGCGCTTTGAGTTTCCCGCTCCGTTTCCGGGCGATGCGCTCTCAAAAACTTGTAGTCTGCTTTTATGTTAGTAACGAAAAAAGGTTTTATCTGACACGATGACGTGAGAGCACACAGGCAGCTTGGTTCCGGCAGCGCAATTATTTGACAAGCATACATATAAACCGCTCCCGGTCGATTGACTGGGAAAATACAGACAAAATCAGGTGTTCCCCTTGCGTTCTCATGGCAAAACAAGATGGCCTATCCTTAAAGCGCCCAAGCCGCGGTGGAGCGGCGCGGGACACGCGGGTACCGGAGTAGCACCGCGAGGTATCTCCAATAGACGTGCGCAACCGAATCAATCGGCAAATAAGACGGCACGGTGCGCGGATACCGGACACAGTGAAAGGGAGGCGTATCAAGAACCATCTCTTCCGTAGCCACAGGATCACAAGGTTGATACATACACCCCTGCCGATGACGGCGACGGCCGGAGGCAGGCGGATAAATGGTTCAGCGGGGCAAGCGCATATCCTCCATTAGGCTATGAGCCAGGACGAAAGTAACTGCTCCCCGCCGGACTCCCGCACAAAGCAGAACGAAGGAATGTTAGGGCGTGCCGCATCGGCGCGACCCAGTAGGACATGAGAGGGTCAGTTGCTGGAGTTTCGATCGGAACCGCCGCTGAGGCTGCATATTGCTCGGCAGAAAAAACAGAAAACACCTCTGTTTCTATTAATGTTTCCCATTTCTGCGTGAAATTTAAGGCGCAGCATCAGCATAGTCACGGTAGTTCATTCTACGAAAAATGAAAAGCCGCGTAATTCTATGAAATAACGAGCATTCAAGAGCAAATCAAACAATATTAGGAGAGGATGAAAAGATTTATGGATATAAGAATAATGACTATCAACGATTACGAGCAGGTTTATGCCCTATGGGTAAATACGCCAAATATGGGGCTGAATAATCTCGATGATTCCAAAGAAGGTATTGCAAAATACCTCATACGAAACCCCAATACTTGCTTTGTTGCAGAGAAAAAAGGCAATATCATTGGAGTTATATTAAGTGGACATGACGGGCGCAGAGGATACATTCACCATGCGGCAGTAGCAGGGAGTGAACAGCGTAATGGGGTGGGAACCGCGCTTGTAAACGCTTCGATGATTGCACTTGAACGCGAAGGCATCACCAAAGTCGCGCTTGTGGTTTATGAGAAAAACGAAAAAGGCAATGCTTTCTGGGAAAAATACGGTTTTATCGAGAGAAGCGATTTGGTATATCGGAATAAAGCTATAGTGGATTTGATAAGTATTGATACATAAGCAAGAGCGAGCAAGCAAGCAAGGGGACGGTTCTTCCGCTTAGTTTTATTCTACACTGATAGAAGCAAGCGGAAGAACCGTCTCCTTGCATACATCCCACATTGCTCACCCAGAGACAGCTAGCTGCGCTCGCAACTGCGCAATAATGGCATCTTTATCAGCCAGCACAGCATCCTTGCCAGCCAATGCGGCATCCTTATCAGCAATCTCGGCATCTTTGTCGGCTACGATTGGCTCCCATTTCGCGTTTACGCGTTCTTCTACTTCTTCTTCCCATGCGGCTCTGGCTTCGTCCCAGTCCCATTCTTTGCAAAGCATACTCTGTACCTCCGATCCGTACTTTTCCAGGTATTCGGCTAATATGCCCTCTTTTACGCAGTCGCGTATCGCTTTGGTGATTGCTTCCTCGCGATTCATCCCGTTGGCTTCGTTTTCGCGTGTTTTCGTGATGAATGCCATATACTCCCTTAACGTTTCGCTGCGTTGCAGAACTTCGCTGTTGTGCCCTGGGTTAATATTATACACTTGCACAACCAACTCCAGCGCGGGTTCTTCTCCGGGCGGCAGCGCGTACATTTCCGACAGCCTGTAGACTACTTTCTCCGGGAACTCCTCAGCCCCGTTGTATATGACGTAAAACTCCGGCGTCGGGATTGTTATACGAGCCTTTGAGTATATCCTTTTCTTCGGGACAATCATCTCATATACTCTGCCGCAGTACATCAGGTCGCGCAATGGCATGTTCTCGTTTATCGTGCTCTGGTGCTCGAAAAACACAACCAGCTTGCCGCCTACGACAAATGACAAGTCATTGACTCTGTCCATGTAGATAATATCTGCTAGGGTTGCGTCTTCTACGGGGGTGCCGGGCGGGAAGCTTCCTGGTGCTACGGCGTTGTATAGTTCGTATTCTTTGCCGGTTTCCCTGAATAAATGCGTGAAAACACTTGCCTTGAAGTTGCGGTTTGTGTTGCTCATGATTGTAGCTCCTTTTCTTCGGCGGCTACACTTAGAGTTTACTCCCGCCGCCGCTGTTTGTCAATAAAAACGATAGTTTCTGCATGAGAATTATACCCCTGCAGAAACCCCTTTGTCCATAATCGTTTGACTAACGTTTGCGCTGTATTTATGGTGATATTTTGCTGCTTTCGAGTTGCGCTCCAAGCAAGAAAACGAGCTTTTCGCTTACTGATAGGCGGAACACTCTCGAAACCAAGCAGAGGAACCGCCCCCATGCATACGTCCCCCTAGTATAAACTACCGCTTGACAATATAGTATATATGCTATATACTGGTTTGTTGGCAAACGTGTTGTGCTGACACATGGATTTGTAAAGAAAACGCAGAAAACGCCGGTTTCTGAAATTGATAAAGCAAAATCGTATCGTAAGGTTTATATCGACCGAGAGGGGGATGCAAAAAGTGAGAACATTTGATGCATATTTAGTTGAAAAGATGAACGATCCCAAGTTCAAAGCCGAATATGACGCTTTGCAGAACGAGTATGCGATTATTGATGCAATCATCGCAGCAAGGAAAGGTTCAAACCTGACGCAGAAGCAGTTGTCAGAAAGAACAGGCATCGCACAAGGTGATATCAGTAAAATTGAAAGAGGTATTGCCAATCCCTCGCTTAAGACGCTTAAAACCTTAGCTTCCGGCATGGGTATGAAGATTAAGCTGGAATTCATACCTATTAATCAAGTATGAGTTCTATCACTAAAGGCTTTGCTTGGTATGGGTTCGCCGGTGGATGTTGCAGAGAGGATAAATGGGGAGTTAACCCGCTAATGAGGTAACGGCTAAGAGCTTTACAGAATTGGGTGTGTTTTAGGTCTGTTGAGTTCACAGCACTGTTTTCGTGCTAACCAAGCGGAAGAACCGTCCCCCTGGACTGCATGAGAAGTAATCACTCGCAACCAAGCAGATGAACCGTCCCCTTAGCTCGCAACCAAGCGGAAGAACCGTCCCTCTGCATAGGCACGTAATTTCAGTAGAGGGAGAAGAAGAGGAAGAAAATATTGATGAACCAAGATTTTTATTTGAGAAAGATGTTTGGTATGAGGGATATAATAACACATTATTGTCAAATAATATAAATGATATGGCAAACATACTGTACAATTATAAAGTGGATTTAACCTATTTGTTTGGTCTTACTAGTAGTTTTAATACAGAGCAAACAGGGAATCAATTTAAGTTAAGAAAATAAGGAATTTTTAGTTAAAGAAAAAGAACCTAATCCAAAATTGGATTAGATTCTTTTTTCACTAGTTAGTAAGTTCTCTGAGGAAATTAAGTCCTTTCAAGTTCTGTATATATATATATATATATATATAACTTCGTGAATAAGTGTAGAACTTAGATTGTCAAGTGCAGTATTTGATATGTCCGTACCATGATTAATCATATCCAATACTACATATGGTGTAATTTCTTTATGTGTTCTGCGTAAACTTGGAAGGCCAGGAAGTAAAGGAATAGATATTAAAGGTCTTTCAGAGCGATATGAAAATCTTTGTGCTTCTGTAGTATCCTGGAAATCTAGAATTTTTTGCCAAAATTCTAAAAGTTCTCTTTCATTTGTGTAAAAAAGTCTTGTACTTATTGAAGCCATTTCCCATTGTAAAATCTGTCGGTCAGGATTGAGATTTGTTAAACTGTTAAGATAACCACGTCTTTGAACATATTGCATTGAGTTAGCTAGAGGATGTCCTTGAAAGTTTGAAGTATTATTTGATAAGATACTTCGATTTGCTATTACTTCATCAAGAGGCCGAATTATGAATGTACAAAACTCTCCCAAACTGATATTTCCTCTTGTAGGAGGTGTAAAATTGGTAGTGAATTCAAAAAATAGAGTCATAAACTCAGTAAATGTTGTGTAAGAACTAATTGTTCCTAATCTGCTTGCTAACTGTTTTAGCCTGGCTTCTTTTACCTCTGTCCAGTTTGCTTGTTCGAAACCTGTTAGTGCCATTTGGTCGAGAGCTTCTTGTGAGAGGTTCAGTGGGTTTCTAAACAGTGTTGACTGAGTGTGGTTATATGTTCTCCCACTTGTACGGGTGTCAGTTTCTATGAGCCTCATAAAGATTGTTGCACATTCTGCACGAGTGATATTATTATTTGGTCTAAACGTACCTCTGCTGTCAGTTCCGGTGATAATGCCTGCTTCATAAAAAAGCCTGATAGTATTGTAATACCGTGTTTGTGTTGTGACATCAGGTATGCTAATAAAGATATTTAGCTCTACCATATCTTTTGATTGAAGTATCTTTGACCACATGTTAACCATTTCTGCTCTTGTAATTGGGGAATTCATTTTACTGTCAAACTCGTTTCCGATTAGTCGCTCATCTTTAGCATACTGCACATATCCGGCATACCAAGGAGACTGGGATTTTTGGATGTACTCATCTATTGCTTCTGCCCCTGCTGTTTGACCGTACTTGTAAACAGAATGCATTCTAACCGCAATTGTAATCGCTTCTGCACCGGTGAGGGTTCCTTGAGGGTTAAATCTGTCACCTCCTACACCTCCCATTATTCCGTATTCATAAGCATTTTTTACGTAACTTGCAAACCATTCATTGTTTACATCTCTAAAAGTGTTATTGGTGTAAGTTCTTCCTCTAGTAAAGTTTTGGAGATTATTTTGCGTAGTTGAAGCAGATGCGGGAGTAAGAGGTACTATGCTGAGGATGAGTACTAGTGCAAGGATGAATGTGAGAAATTTTTTCATGATAATATGTCCCCTCATATCATATTTTGCTTATAGTCCCGGCGGATTGATTCTAGTATACCTGATCCGGAGCCGACTGTGGTATACTCGCAGTATACAAATATGCGAAAAACGAGCGGATTTCATTATTTTACCTATTCACGGCTATGTATTCTAGCTTTTCACACGGCATCGGTTGCCTATCTCTCCGCCTGATTTTAGGCAGGCCATAACAAAAGACGCATAGGTTAGCATCGCCTTACCTACGCGCCAAAATAGTTTTAGCATCAACACAATCAAACCATGCCGCCAAAATCGTGAAAAACAGCTTGAAAACACACGCAATAGCGAGTATACTGGTTCAAGTCGTAGCGGCGGGATTATCCGTGTTTGTAGGCGGTGGACTTTACTTGATTCCTACATTCGCCGTGATTGTGTTGTCGCACTTTCACGGTCGCTGCGGCCCTTGTTATGGCCATTTGCACGTTTATGATATCACAAGCCGTATGCAAAAACAAGTGTTTTTGGGATATTGCGTGAATATTTTGTTAAATATTTTTGATGATTGTTGGGGAGAGGGGGAAAGGCTACGGGCATTACGGCGGATTTTCTGCACTGTCCCTCAACGATAATCCTACACACTAAATTTCCAACATCATAGGTAACTACCTGAAGCGTTTCCTAATTATGGCTCTTAAATACGATTTATATAGGTTTTTCTCAGACTCAAAAAATAGAAGATCCGATTTTGACAGCATTTTTCGTTCAGCTTTTGCAGACAGAAGTTCTATGGTGCATAGCATGTCTGCTGCTTGAAAGAGTTTGTAGTTAGCAGGAACAACTTTTTTGAACTCAACATTGCTCAGTACAGAGTTAAAAACTGATACTAGAATTTTTGTGAGCTCCATTTGTCCATAATCGTAATAGATTACAGTACGTCCGTATCGCGAAAATCTCTCTATGTATTCTTTGAGCAGCAAGGAAAGGTGTTTTGTTATTTGAATGTGCAGATCTATCTCTTCGACAAGCGACTTCTTTTCAACGACGACAGAATGGTATGCAATATCTGTAGTTCGCACAAAATTGTATAGGAAATTGAAAATTCGTTTTCGCTCAGGCAAAGATAAGTTTCTATACTCGTTCTCTTTGCGTATTAGCGGACCGGTGTGGATTGGTGTATTGGAAAGTCCCGCAAGACGAATACTATCGTTCAAACGATTGATGTTTGTTGATACATCTACCGACTGGTCATGAAAAACAAGCGTAACAATGTAAAACGGCGAGTGATGCTGATATCGACCGAAATCACCGGATTCGTCTACAAAAACGCTTAGTTCCTTCACGATAATACCACCTAATAAAAAATGGCGGAGTAACTCCCCGCCTTGGTGGGACCCGATCCTTTCGGCCAGCCCCGGCGAATGACAAGAGTCACCGCCTGATATGAAGATTATAATACAGCAGCATGATTATGTCAATATGAAATTTTGTGTAGTTGCTGTCAAGAGAAAGTAGGCGCTTTTTTACCAATCTCGAAAAAATGTCGTTATTTAGTTGATTTAAGGTTGAAAACGCCTTATCACCTCCATTTAAGTTCATGCAAATCTTGGAATCCGGGTTGCAGTTTATGGTACCGTGCAGGCCGTCAGGTGCGGATTCGGAATGAGATTCACGGCGTTAGCCAGAAGCCTGACAAAGCATCAATCGCATTATCGAGCGAGTTGATAGCCTCTTCGGTGGTTTCGTATGCGTTTGAACCTTGGAGGTTCTCGGGGCAGTTGTCGCGTACGCTTTCCTCGCATTCCCTCATCTGTTCCATCTCTCTTATCATTGCCCGGACGATTGTGCGCCTGCGTCTCCTTGTCGAATAATCGGGCGCGGCCTTGCGTTTCGCTGAACCATTGGCGTAATCAATCATAAAATGCGAGAGTTCGGCAGCCATTGATACGTTTGAGGCTGCGCATGCCGCCTTGAAAGCAGCCGCTGTTTCGGGGTCTACGGACACTTTGACTTGCGTGTGCTTAGAACAAGGGCGTGCATTGCCAAGGCTGTCGGTGGTTTTCATGTTGCCCCACCGCCTTCAAATAAATGACAAGTCAGAGATTGGCTTCATCCTCAGCATCCGCCTGATTGCTTCCCGCCCATGAGTCTTGAAGGCTTCGTCGAACGGCATCGGGGCTTGCAGCCAGTCAGCTCCGTAGCCGCTGCCATCGCACTGCGGCGACTTCGCTGCAGACAGCGGCTCGGCAAACACTTCCAGCGGCTCCGGTTCCGGCAAGACACCTAAGATAGCGTCAAGGCCGATCGTGCTTATGTAGCAGAGTATCCTCGCCATGTTGTTGGCTCCGCGTTCTGACCAACTGCCGCGCCGGTGCTTCATACGCTGCGTTATCACGCAGTTGCTTGATTCTTGCACGCCCAGGCTGCGGTAGACGATTCCTTCCGGTGGCGCGGGGAGCTCTATCCCGCGCTCCTGCCACGTCAGGAAGCTGTCCATGTTGCTGTGGAAATAACCGTACAGCTTAGTAAGTTTCTTCTGCTCGGATTCGTCCTGGGCATCCATGGCCATTTCGCATATGCCGGCCAATACCCCGTCAACATCCTTTTTGCCAATCGCGTTGAACAGCAGTTTCCTGTCGCTTTTATCGCTGACCGCCCTGACTATCGCCTGGCATCTATGGAACGGGTCTAGCTGCAAGACGGAATCGTTCAGTTCTGCCGCCGTCCTGATCCACGCCTCCCCGTCCCCGTTGGTTATGCGGCGCACCACCCCGTCCATGTCATAGCGGTGGCTCAGCAGCACCCCGAACATTTCCATGAACTCGGACGGCTTCCCGAAAGACGCATGCGCGATTTTGTTTGCCGTGCTGTGCCTCCCGTGCTCCGACTGCGTCCACCCCGTGTACGCTATGCCAACGTGCATAGGCAGCTTGCCGGGCTTCTTGCCTATCTTTTTCGCGCCTTTGGCGGCGGTGCCGGGCTTCCTGCGATGCTCCCTCTGGCGCGGTATCCATACATCGTCATACTCCTCGAAAAGCGCGGGGCTGGGGAGGCCGCCTAAATGCCCTGCCGAGCCGCTCTCGTAAAGCTCCTTCAGCCGCGCTTCCTGCTCCCCGATTGCATCGCCATACCGCTGCAGGACGTTCCATGCCCCCATTGCGCTGACGCCCTGCCCCGTGAGCTCGCTGATGCTGTCCGCTGCCTTGCGGAAAGACTTGTCCGCGCATTCAAGCGCTATACGCTCCGCCAGGTTCTCGCTGAAGAGGCCGCAGCCGCAGTTTATGCCCATGACCTCGTCCAGCAGAAACACATACCTGCATTCAGCGAGGTCGTAATAGTAGCGCCTGCAGTAGCCAACTTCGCCGAAAAGTGTTTTAATGGTCGACGCGCGGTTCTTGTCGATGATGCGGTAGCGGCTTTTGTCGCGCAAGGCCATGACGGTCAAGTCGCGCCACTCAAGGTATTGCTGTATCAGCCCGCAGGCTATCACGCACATTATTTCGAATAATTCTCTCTCAAAACTCTTGAAATCCTTATGCTCTTCTGTTATGTTATTCATAAACACGCCACCTCTTTCGATGTTTGTATAGCAACTACATCTTACACGAGATTGGTGTGTTTGGGAAGAGGCTTCCGGTCTCTTCCCTTCATTTTCCCCGCAAATGAACACACGTTCAATGCGTGACGGAGGGCAGAGCAGGCGGCCCGCGGGTGGGCGGGGCGTTGAGCCTCAGGGTTTTGCGGTTGCTGACGGGGGCGGGGCGCCGGATGGAATCGGTGTGCGCTGTGGCGGAGGTATTTGAAAGCCGTCATGGGCGGGGCGGGGAAACCCTCAGTCCGTTCCAACGCGCCGACGGGGCGGCGCGGTTGGTCGTTCGCTCCGAGTTTACCACACCGCATGGAAAACTCTTGCGGGGGTCGAGTTTACCACACGCTATGGAAAACTCTCCGACTCACTGTGCGTCTGGGGAAACGGCATTCCCCTCGCAGGGGCGTTGATAAAAAAGAAATTAATCAAGAATTTGTCGTTCTATACTGAACTGCTTCGAATAGCTTAGAGACTTTATCTTCTCTGTATCATGGGACTGCATTGGTTCTGCCGTCTGCTGCCTACTAATAATATACTCTAAGCAATGCATCCGCATTTCCATCGTGATGAATCAATGTAACATTTGACGCTAAGCCTCCTGCAGACGGCATAGGGAACTCCCACAACTCCTTAATAATCATCTTACACCACCACTTGGTCTAACAGTTTTGTCAACATATCCTCAAACTTTCGCCCTTACGATTCATTGTATGATAACTCAATAATGCAACCATCATCTTCGTAAGCTAGGTATTGATGTCCAGGACTATCGTCACTTATCAAACCGTCAATCAAACCCAATAATGTCTCAAGTTCTTCTAAATCTTGCACCCACTTGAAGATATTATTTTTACCTTCACGGTATAAGGTAATACAAGGCGAAGTGCTTTTCATTACTCTGAATAGCTCCAGGCTATAAATTGAATCGAGGCATTTAGCATTTGACATTTGGCAAAAATCAAAGCTTTGCAAATTTCCATCAAATAAATCTTGTATCTTATCTTTTAGCTGTACTATACAATTTCCACTATGAGTTGCTATTCTTATTGTATCTCCGTAAGCACCATCATAATAGGAAAACCATAACAAAGAACTGTTCATTGCTGACCTCCAAACGACCGGTTTTGCCATTCTGAGTTCCACTTTGTCCACGGATTATAATCCCAGTGGGTTTTTACATGATGTGGCCGTCGTGTGTGAGCAGTGTAAGATTTCCTTAAGCAAAGAAACCTTTATCGTACTCTGGGTATCGAACCACCTGCCTAGATATATTTGCATGGGATTTCAGGTTTCAAGGTACAACATAAAGCTTTATGTATAGTTTTACCAGCCCCTTACAAGAAGCACTTCAATAAGTTACACTAGCTATTATTTCACCATCTCCTATGGACAAATCTATATGCCTTAGGTCAAAATGTATAGCCACTTGCAGCCACGCATTTTCGTAGCTTTGCACCACTTCTTTAGAGCAACGGTACCTACATTCAGGACATTCAACTGCTAAATAGTGTTTAATTAAATCAATGTTTTTAGTTTTATCAAAGTAATTATGTTTAATTAACGATGGCACATTATGATTGTAGTAAGCCTCATCGAAAATCGCTTCATGC
>Ga0099364_10003585_pt1 | contig 24002 bp, 20 predicted proteins | sample TergutTh196P3_FD_73070 | JGI IMG/M metagenome (GOLD analysis project Ga0099364, IMG submission 73070) | Microcerotermes parvus P3 segment gut microbial communities from Pointe-Noire, Republic of the Congo - Th196 P3 | ecosystem: Host-associated > Arthropoda: Insects > Digestive system > Gut ...
ACCAAAAACTTGGAGAACTTAATGCTTTTTCACAACTTATTCCAGACATTGATTTTTTTATAAAAATGCACAAATACAAGGAAGCTAATCAATCCAATAAAATTGAAGGTACAAAAACTAATATGGAATATGTGTTAATTAACAAAGAAGATGTGTTACCCGAAAAACGTGATGACTGGGCTGAAGTTCAAAATTATGTTGAAGCAATAAATTATTCTATTGGAAAACTTAAAGAATTGCCTTTATCTACTCGTTTGATTTGTAATACGCATAAAATATTATTACAAGGTGTTAGAGGAAAATATAAAATGCCTGGCGAGTATCGTACAAGTCAGAATTGGGTATCGGGAGCAACATTAAAAGATGCTGAATACATTCCACCTCATAATTCAAAAGTTAACGAACTAATGGGCGATTTAGAAAAATTTATACATAATAATGATATTTATGTTCCGCATTTAATAAAAATTGCATTAATTCATTATCAGTTTGAAACGATTCATCCATTTTTAGATGGTAATGGTAGAATGGGACGTTTATTGATAACTTTATATTTGGTAAGTAACGGTTTGTTAAATGTTCCTTCGCTATATTTATCTGATTTTTTTTCAAAAAACAGAACACATTATTATAATAATTTACAAAAAGTTAGAACACATAATGATTTACAGCAATGGATTAAATTTTTTTTAGTAGGAGTAATTGATACAGCTAAAAGTTCAATAAATACCTTTAAAAGTATCATTAAATTAAAAAATAAAATTAGCCCTCTTTCAAAACCTATATTTGGTTTCGAAATTATATATACCGGCGATAAGATTGAATCTAAGTCCGAAACGCTTTCGCCTATTCCTGTAAACATCAGATATAATCCGAAAACGCTTAAGAATGCCAATAACGTTTTCATTTAATACCCTCTCAATAGATATAAAACGATTATAAGATTTATCATCTCTACTCAAAGGACATAATTTGCTACTCTTTATCGGAAAAAAAGATGCACTATGTATCCTATCTATACCAACATAACCTGTGTCCGTGATAATACTTATATCACTCCTTATGTGCGTTTTTGAGTCCTTAAAAAGATTAAAATCATGCTTCTTGCCATTGCTATAATAAGTGCAAATAACTAATTTGCTGCCTTTATCTACAACTATTTGTGTCTTTAAAGTGTGCCGCTTTTTCTTCCCTGAATAGTAATTTCGCTGTTTTTTTTAGGACGCTGTATCGGACTCTCCGAAGCATCTATGAGAACTACTGCTATGGAACTATCTGGGTTGCAAAGCGCCTTCTTGCCAGGCAACGAAAATGTGCCATCTTGTATCAAAGTATCTTCTGGCCATTTGATATTATTATAGGAGGCACATTTGCATAAATTATAGTTTTTGCTAATATGGAAATAGGTTCTGTATTCACGATAATATTCAAGTGTCATTAAAAGCATATCGGGAACACTTAATTTATTAGGACGACCTCCTTTTAATTTTTTTTCGATATGGGCATCTGTTAAGATCTTTACCATAACGTCAAATGTAGTTCTATTGATACCTGTTAATCTACGGAACTGTTCTGGATTTAGGTGATTGGTTTCTTCATTTTTCAATAAAGTATCCTCCTGTTATATTTTAATAAAGACCTTAAAATACTAAAATTAATATAAATCAAATACTAAAAATATAGGTTTGGAAAGAAGTTTATTGTTAGAAATAGTATCAGTGGTAATCAACGATTTTCAGTTGGTTCTTATTTGATAGAAAATGAATATGGTACACTTTCTTGTTGTAGTAAAGAAATCTTTGAAAAAAACTACGAAGAATTATAATAAAAAAATGAAAAAAAATGATTAATTTTGCAAATTAAAATGGAGCAATACATTAATATCGTTGATAAATTCCACAAAATTCATAACGACTATATCTATGAGTTATACAATAATAGAAACAAATACGAATACATAACAAATTAATAAACTAAAACAACTTATGGCAATTTAGTATAAAATTGTATATAATCACCAACAAATAAAAACAATTTGGGGACATCTAAAAACTCTATTTATTTTGTTGATGGTATTCAGTCCCTGAAACGAAATCTCTTTATTTGTAGCAGATACCACATCAATGGCTGTATGGCAGGATGGTTGTAACAATTCTACTACATTCTTTGTAGTGGGCGAGTTTTTAGTTTTTTTAGTCATATTTTGGTTTCTGTTTTCTGTAAACGATTTAAAATACTTGTTGCACATTTTTTTGTCTTTTATATGGTAAAAAAATAATTTACTAATTTATTAAGAAACAAAAATACACTTTTTTTGCAAAAAAAAGAAAATAAATTTATTATAATACTAAAAACATAAATACACATATACTGTCACAACCCATTAAATTCAGAATAACAGGATGAAAAGGTGTTATTTATTGCTATGTTTAAAAGCATAATTTTTATTTCTAAAAACCTTATTTTTGTAAAAAGCAAATTACAACAATGCATTTAAATAAAAAAAATATAATTAAAATAATAGTAATATTCTTTTTTATTATTTTTCCTTTTTTGCTAAATTCACAAACAAATACAAGTAAAAATGAAAGAGAAAAAAATAGAGAACTATTGCAAAATCTAAAAACACAATCGCTACAAAAAGAAATAGACATTACAGTCAAAAGTTTAGAAATAACAAACTTTCCCGTAATAAAATTGCTAATAGAAGCATATAATAAATTAGGCGAGCCATTAGATACTTTGCTCCCCGAACAGATAACTATTTTCGAAAATGAAAAGCAATTTATTCCCGACAAAATAGAAAAAATTCCTGTAGCAAATAATTTGCCGTGGGATTTGATTTTTTTAGTTGATATTACAGGGTCAATGCAACCTCAAATAGATGCTGTTCTAAATAATTTGAATACATTTGTAAGCAATTTATCAAGCCGAGGTATTGATTATAGGTTGGGCTTAATTTTGTTTACCGATTTTATAGAAAAAGTATATCAGCCAACTTATAGTTCTGATGAATTTTTAAGTTGGCTAAAACCAGTTAGAGCATTTGGTGGTGGCGATGAAAAAGAAAATGCATTGGATGCGTTAGCAACTATTCCTAAACGTATTACTTTTAGACCCGATGCTAATAAAGTAGCGATATTGATAACTGATGCACCATATCATCAAAAGGGTGAAAAAGGCGATGGCACTACTTCTGAAACAACAGAATCTATAATAGATTCTATGAATACTCATGACATAAGAGTGTTCACAATAACACCGCCAAAATTTAAAAATTATCAATATATTTCATCGCAAACACGTGGAACTAATTACAATATCGTTTATTCTTTTAGTTCTGTGTTAGAAAACTTTACAAGGCAAATTACAAACCTATTTTTAATTACTTATACTTCCACTAGAGATGTTATTCCTGATTCTATTGAAATTGGTTTGTTCGACCAAGAACAAAGTAAATTAGTAAAGAAAACTATTCCTATTTTAGAATTAAATAGAAAACTAATTATTGAAAATTTACTATTTCAAACTGCTAAATATGAACTCCCCGAAAATGTAAAAGAACTAAATATGTTAGCAGAATTAATGAATGCAAAACAAAACGTAACAGTAATAATAGAAGGACATACAGATTGGATAGGAACAGATGAATTTAATAACGTTTTGTCCGAAAATCGTGCAATGTCTGTTAAAAATTATTTAGTCACAAAAGGAGTTACATCAAGTAGAATTCAAACTAAAGGTTTCGGCAAACGAAAACCTATTGCTTCTAATGAAACAGAATTCGGCAGAAGTTTGAACCGAAGAACCGAAATAGTTATTACCTCTAAATAAAGTAATAAAATATTTTTAAAAACGTATTTTTGAGAGTATATTATATAGAATTTAAGTTATAATGAAAAAAGTTTACATAGCATATTCTAAAAAACCTATAAAAGATGCAGTTGAAGAATTATATAATAAACTTAATGAAGAATCTGCAGTAGATAATAGTTCTATTAAACTAATAGTGTTTTTTGCATCATCTAATTATGATACAGCAGAAGTAAATGATTTTATGAATGCTCGCTTTGGGCATATTAAAATGATTGGATGCACAACAGCAGGCGAAATAAGTTCAGGTTATATGGGTTCTGATAGTATTGTTGCAATGGGACTTACAAGTGATATAATACAAGACCTTCATATTGAAGTTATAGAAAATTTGGATAAGAGTATGCCTGATTGTGTTCCAAGTGCCCAAAAATTTAATGACTATTTCGGACTAAATTTATTTAATATGAGCAGTAAAGAATACTTTGGATTGGTATTAATTGATGGCTTAAGTATGATGGAAGAAACCTTTTTGGATGCTTTTGGTGAGTTTACTAATATACTTTTTACTGGTGGCAGTTCAGGTGATGATTTGAAGTTTAAAGAAACTGCTATCTTTACTAATGGCAAATATTATAAGCATTCAGGTCTGATTTGCATAATAAAAGCGGCAAGCCAGTTTGGAATAGAAAGAACGCAAAGTTTTAGAAAAATAGGAAAAACACTAAAAGTTACAAAAGCATGCACAAAAAATAGAATAATATATGAACTAAACGGAAAGCCCGCCGCTGATACTTATTGCGAAGCATTAGGTATAAAAAAAGAAGAATTAAGAAATAGATTAATAGTAAATCCTCTCGGTTTGATGTTAAGCACTTTTGAGTTACCTTTTGTGCGTAGTGCGGCAAGAATATTAGATGATGGCAGTTTTGGTATGCATTGTTCAGTTATGGAAGGAACTGAATTAGAAATATTAGAAAGCGTAAATATGATCGCCGAAACAAATAAGTGTATTGAAACAATAAAAAATAAATACAAGAATATAAATGGTATAATTGCATTTAATTGTGTGTTGCGTTATTTAGAAGTGCAAATTACAAATGAAGTAGAAGAGTTTGGAGATGTGTTTAAAGATATTCCAACTATTGGTTTCTGCACATATGGTGAGTATTATATTGGTTTGGTTAATCAAACATTAACAATGTTAGTGTTTTAACAAGTATTATACCGAATTTGTTTCGTCATCTCCTTATTTTAATGCGGGGATTTTGTGTCAACTATGGAATGACAGAATGTGAGATTTTTTTTATTTTTATAGGTAACATTAATTATAAAAACATTATGATAACAAAAAATATAGAAATAAATTATAATAAATATCCACTACCCGATAGAAAAAGACATCACACCAATCCTTCTTATTATATTCCCATAAAGGAACTAAAATTCGTTCCAACAGGGTATCCACAAGTAATAAAAAATATAAATTGGAAAGAATACTTTGCTAATCATAAACCACCAAAGCAGTTAGATATAGGTTGTGGACGGGGGCTATTTTTATTAACTTTAGCCGAAAATGATAAAGATAGTAACATTTTAGGAATAGAAGTTAGACAATGGTGCTGTGATTGGTTAGATAATTATATAGTTAATGAAAGCATAGAAAATTGTGGAATATTACGTTATTGTGTAGCAAATGGATTAGATTTTATTAGTTCGGATAGCATAAATGAAATATTTTATTTGTTTCCTGACCCATGGGTAAAGATAAGGCATCGTAAAAGACGCGCTTTTAATTTAGATTTTTTAGAAGAAATTTATAGAGTATTAGTAACAGATGGCAAACTTTATTTAGCAACAGATATTTATGAAGTGCATGCATATCATTTGAAAACATTAAAACAATTTAATAGATTCTGTGTTAAAGAAGTTGATAACTCTGCTAATGAATGGACTTTACCACCTACTAATAAAGAACTTTTTTGTATAAAAGAAAATATAAAATATTATAAAATAATAGCAAAAAAATAAGTAGATATACAAACAACTTAAGCACTTCCTCGCAAAAAAACCCTATATTTGCAATTAAAAACAATGAAAAAATATAAAATTAATAAATTAAAAATAGTAAGAGTAACTCTCGGAATAATACTAACAACTCTATTAACTGCCTTATTCCTTGATTTCAGCAGGATATTACCAACAGGATTGCATAGTATAGCACATTTTCAATTAATTCCTGCGATTTTATTTACGATAGCAGATATTCCCATTCAATTAATAATATTAGCAGCACTAATACTATTATTTGGTCGTCTTTATTGCAGCACGCTTTGCCCATTAGGTATATTACAAGATTTCATAGCGTGGCTGTCCAAAAAAATAGTAAAAAACAAAAAATATAAATACGCAAAACCACTAAATATCTTACGTTACATATTTCTATTTGCGATGATAATATTTTTTGCAACAGGCGTAGGTTCGCTAATAGGGCTGCTTGACCCGTATTCTATATACGGAAGGATTGCCGCTAACCTATTTAAGCCGATAGTATTAGCAATTAACAATTTATTAGCATTTATCTTTGAAATCACGGGAGATTACTATTTTTTTGAAGAAAAGATATTCATTTTATCGTTTTTATCATTCATAATCAGCGTAATCAGTTTTGCGATAGTAGGCATATTATCTGCATTGATGGGGCGAAAGTTCTGTAATATTATCTGTCCCGTAGGCACATTATTAGGATTAGTAGCAAGATTTTCATTATTCAAAATAAAAATAAAGAAAGCAGATTGCAAAACTTGTGGCTTATGCGAACACGTTTGCAAATCGCAATGTATCAATAGCAAAGAGCAAAAAATAGATTTATCACGTTGTGTTTGCTGTTTTAACTGCATTGGGAGTTGCAACAGAGGTGCAATAAGTTATAAATTCAAATAGCAATTCGTTAAGTAAATAAAGCAGTCATGCTGAACTTGTTTCAGCATCTACAAGGAATAAGGAGATGCTGAAACAAGTTCAGCAAGACATTTATACATTTTGCAATTTCAGTAACGTTTTAGCAATTTATTTAGAGAATTCCCAATTTATCTATTGTTTAAGCGATTATATAATTGAAAAAGCAATTATATAATTGAAAAACCAATTATATAATTGAAAATTGCATTATAATACGCAATTTCCGATTTATATAATTGGTTTTTGAATAATAATACGCAATTTCCGATTATATAATTGCTTTTTCAATTATATAATTGCTTTTTCGATTATATAATTGCTTTTTCAATTATATAATTGGTTTTCCGATTATATAATTGCTTTTTCAATTATATAATTGAAAAAACGATGGAGATGCTGAAACAAGTTCAGCATGACCAATTAATCTCTTCTGTCATGCTGAATTCATTTCAGCATCCCCTAATTTTATTTAAATGCTGAAACAAGTTCAATATGACTGCTTATTTTTTATAAGTATCGTAATATTTTCTTTACTAATGCATATTCTCTTACTTTTTACTAATATTTCTTTTATATATTTCTTTATATTTCAGATGTTCTTGATGCGAAGTAGCAAAATTATGTTTGTTAGTGCCATCGCCTGTAGCAACAAAATAATAGTAATTATGGTTTTCAGGATAAATTGCCGCTTCTATAGATGATGCAGATGGATTATTTATAGGACCAGGAGGTAAACCAGCGTATTTATATGTATTATAAGGATTATCTATTGTAAGGTCAGAATAAAGGATACGCTTCTTCCGTTCCTTAAAAATATATTGCAAAGTCGGGTCTGCTTGCAATAACATTTTTTTATCTAAGCGATTATGATAAACCCCGCTAACAATCTTTCGCTCTGTTATTACTGGTGTTTCTGCTTCAATTATAGAAGCAAGAATAAGGATTTCATATTTATTATATTTAGAATTGTTAATGGCTTCGGTGTATTTATTTAGTTCTTTTATTTGCTCTTTAATTAGCAAATTCAATATATCGGAAATACCAATTCCAATATTAAAAGTATAGGTTGCAGGTCTTAAATACCCTTCTAAATTACTTGCTTCTATACCAAATTGTTTTAATATAGAAGCATCATTACAATAATTTATAAAACTAATAGAATCAATATCTAACCTATTTTGCAAAATAGAAGCAAAGCGATTAATAGTTATCCCCTCAGGAAAAGTTACTTTAATTGTTAGCAGGTTATTTACACTAAAAAGTTGATTAATTAGTTCCCAATTAGTTAAATTATTATTGAATTTATGAACTCCGATATATAATTTAGCATCAGTTATATTCACATAAATCTTAATTACATACCTGTAAAAAACATTAGGAGTAAGGATATTTTTATTATTTAGTTCGGCAAGCACTTTATTGATAGACATATTTTTTTCTATAATTAAAATTATATCTTCATTAGTATTAATTTTGCTATTCAAAGACATTATTGCAAGCATTAAAGACAAAAAAGATATAATTACAAAAATTATAAACAAATAAAGTATTTTCTTTTTTAATTTCATTTTTTATGGCTATAATTTGCAAAAATAACGCTTTTTATGCTAATTTTATTTAGTCATCTCCTAATTTTATTTACTAACTTTTGCTTGGATTTACTCATTATTTACATAATTTTGCTCGGGATTTACTAATTTTTACATAATTTTAGTAATATGCTAACTTAATTTACTCCCGAGCAAAAGTAGACAAAATGTCATAACTAATTTTGCAATTATTAGTAACGTTTTTGCAATTTATTTAAGGAACTCCCAATTTATCTGTTGTTTAAGCGATTTATATACCAAAAAACCAATTATATAATCGGTAAACCAATTATATAATTGAAAAACCAATTATATAATTGCTTTTCCGATTTATAAATTGCTTTTTCAATTATATAATTGCTTTTCCGATTTATAAATTGCTTTTTCAATTATATAATTGGTAAATCAATTGACAAAATGTCAACTTTGTTAATAAATTGGATAAACGATGTAGATGCCGAAACAAGTTCAGCATGACCGCTTAATCTCTTATGTCATTCCGAACTCGTTTCTGAATCCCCTAATTTTATGGAGATGCCGAAACAAGTTCAGCATGACAGGTAAATGCGAGTAAAAATTAGTAAAATTATGTAAAAATTGAGTAAATCCGAGCAAAATTGAGTAAATAATGAGCAAATACAAGTAAAAGTTATGCAACACAGAGATAAATCCCTGTGTTAAAAATAGGTTACAATAACTATTTTCTATTTATCTCTAAACTCTTTATCAACTACTGTAATGTATTTAGGATAAGATATTGGGATGTTCGCAATTGAAACAGAAGGTTTAATGTTTAGTTTCAAACGCGAAGAAGAACCATTAATTCCTCCTACAGCCATCGCTAAATTAATTATATCATCATATCCTTTGTTGCCGAAGAACTTCATTAAATCCAATCCTACTCCAACGCCAATAGTTTCAGTTTTTCCGCCTGAAGGAATAGTAACAGGCGTATTAACTCTACCATTAATTGTCTCTTTATCATCAATAAAAAGTATCCAATCAAAATTACTAATTACTGCATCAAGTGTAGAACTTTTAGTATTTGCGTTTTTAGTATTTGGATTTTGAGCGAGGACATTGAGCGTAAAATTAGTAGGCATTGATTTATTTTTTACTGCTTGAGTGAGGAGTAAAACATCAGTTACAGAGACATCGCTAATGGATTTTTTATTAGAGATATTTACATTATTTAATGTAAAATTATTTACTGAACCTAATTTAAATTGTATATTTTGCAAATCAGATAAAGTATTAAAAACAGAATTAAGAACGCTACATCCCGCAATAATAATAGTAAAAGTAGCAATTAGTATAATGTTTTTGAAGATAGAGTAATCTTTAGTTATTTTCAACTGCTTAAGTAATTTCATAATGTTTTTATATTTTTATTTAAATAATTTCTTTTATTTTTTATTTAGTTTAGTTTTTGTATCGTTAGACATTGCAACAAGCATTTCGGCGGTGTTATTTAGCAACCAATTATAGATTTCTGCAGGGAAATATGTTGTATCTAAATCCATACTAAATAAACTTATATTTAATAAATATAACTTATCTTTTTCATTTATCGCAATATCAATAATGAACATATCTAAATTAAATAATGATTTAATTGTTTTAATAGTATCGTTGATACTTTTTTCAATTTTATTTTCTACATATTCCTCATAGATAGAATATCTATCTTTTGGTGCTTTATGTAATTCATAATTTAAATATGTTTTATTGTTGCCGACAACAAACACTCTAATGTTTTGATTTGCTTCAATATATTCTTGATATAGCAATGTTTTTGTGTCTGACATATCATAAATAAAAAAGAAATCCTGCGAGTTATAAATGCGATATGTATCAAACAAATCATTAGAATTATTTGATTTAATATTCGCAGGAAAGCCAATTCTATCAAACATATAATCCCAATTTAGAGGATATTTTAGATTTTGCATATCGCCTCCTTGCACACCTTGTGGAAGGTTTTTGCTCGGAATAATAGCAAGTTTAGGAACATTAATTTTATGTGCTTTTAGCAAAGATAAAATAGTTAGTTCATCTTCTATTTTTGGACTATAAGCAGAAGTGACGACTTTAACTCCGCTCGTAGCAAAAAATCTCATAGCAGATCTATAAAAAGGAACTGCATTAGAGAACCTATCAAAAATTACATCATATTCTATATCTGTAATTTTACTGAAGTTATTAACAATATCAACAATAACGGGTTTTGCAACGATTTCTTTATTATTTTGATTAATTTTGTTTATTACGTTTTGCGAGAAATTTTTCTCATTCCCGAATAAAAAACCAATAGTTTTCATAAAATACTAAATTATTTTTTAATTACAAAAATACTATTTTTTTATAAAATAAAACAATTGTTTGTTTTTTTAGAAAAAAGCAAACACAGGGGCAAGCCCTCGTGTTAATAATGTTGTTTCATCACGAGACTGAATCCCCGTGTTTTGTAATAATAAACTGAAAAGAAAATGTTATTTTTGTGTAAAAAATAATAAAATCACAGAAATATATTAACAAAAATGCAACAAATTATTATATTTGTAAGAAATTATTACTAAATTAAAAATAGAAATGCTTAAATACTTTGTAATAACTTTATTTCTGTTTGTGCCATCTACATACTTAAAATCACAGGGTTTTGATTGGCAATGGTCGGCAAGATGTCCTATTAATAATCCACAAAACTATTATGGTATAAATGCTAACTATGGATTTAATTATTTTATCGGTTCAATTTCTTTTAATGAAAATAATGTGTCTGCTCCCAATTTTATTGATATTAACGGAAATAATTTCGGAATAGGAATAAATTATGAACATTGGGGAAAATATAATAGATATGCGTTTTATGGGACATTACGTTATAACAATTTAACATTGTCTTCTTATACTATAGATAATGTTCCGCTAACTGATGATATTATAGCACAATACAAGATTTCTTTAGATTATAATTTTAATTTGCTAACCTTACATTCAGGCATTAATTATAGGATATTAGAAACTCATTTCTTATTAGGAGCAGGAATAGGGCTTGGAGCAATTGTTAATAATGTTTTTTATGCTAATGAAGAGATATTAGGACCTGCCGAAGTTCCACCATTTCCAACTAATCCTCCTTCTTACAAAAGAGAAATAACAACAGGAGAATTAAAAAAAATAAATAGTTTTTTTGTGAATACGCATATAAAAATTGGTTATAATTTAGATATTGGCAAAGGGAGTTATATAGAGCCGAATTTATGTTTTTCAATACCTTTGGGTAGTATGTTTTCTACTGAAAAATTAAGTAACTATGCTATATCATTTGGCATTAATTATTATACTTCTTTATATTTTTCAAATAAATAAATTACAAAAGGAAATCTACCGAATTAAAATCGGCATAACAATGTTTTTGTATTTAAAAATTATTTTTGTATTTTTGTAAAAATTTTTCAATTTTTTATTAAAAAATTTGCTAAAATTTTGGAGGTATATTTTAACAGCATGGCTTCGGTTATGCTGTTTTTTTATTTTTATTTTATCTATATAAAAAAAGTGTATTTTTGTGGTGAAATCTCTTTGGTTTTGAAAAAGTTTTAAAAAAATGATTTCTAACAGCATGGCTTCGGTTATGCTGTTTTTATTTATAGAAAAAAGTGTATTTTTGTGGTGAGTTTATACTCAGTTTAAATAATATTAATTTGTATTTTTAACAGCAGGGCTTCGGCTTTGCTGTTTTTTTTTATTTACAAAAAAAAAGTGTATTTTTGTGGTGAGTTTATACTCAGTTTAAATAATATTAATTTGTATTTTTAACAGCAGGGCTTCGGCTTTGCTGTTTTTTTTATTTACAAAAAAAAAGTGTATTTTTGTGGTGAAATTGTTTTTTTTGGAAACATTATTTCGACGTTTTTATTTTAACAGCAGGGCTTCGGCTTTGCTGTTTTTTTTATTTACAAAAAAAAAGTGTATTTTTGTGGTGAAATTTGATTTTTTTATAAAATTCCTTATAACAGTATGGCTTCGGTTATGCTGTTTTTTTTATTTACAAAAAAAAAGTGTATTTTTGTATCCACTATATAATAGAAAAAATAAAATTATATTTAACTTTAACAGTATGGCTTCGGTTATGCTGTTTTTTTTTTATAGAAAAAAGTATATTTTTGTATAAAGAATCAAAAGAAAATTGAATTTTAACAGCATGGCTTCGGCTTTGCTGTTTTTTTTATATTATTTTATTTTATAAAAAAAGTGTATTTTTGTAAATATGAAATACGGGCATAGCTCAATTAGGTAGAGTGACGGTCTCCAAAACCGTAGGCTGTGGGTTCGATTCCTACTGCCCGTGCTGTTTTTAATAATTATTTATATAAACTAATATGTCAATCGTAGGAAAAATTAAAAAGTTTTCAAAAGAAGTTTCAGCCGAAATGAAAAAAGTGACTTGGCCCACAAAAGAACAACTAAAAGAATCTACAGGTGTTGTCTGTGTGTTTAGTATCTTTTTCGTAATATTTACTTTTATAATAGACCAAATTGTAACATTTGGAATTAAATTTTTATTTTAATTAAAGTAGGAAATAAAATGGATGAAATAACAACAAATGAAATCCTAATGGATGAAGCAGAAAATATTCCAAATAATACCAACGAAGTAGGTATAGAAAATATGGAATTAGATGCTAATGTAAGCAATGTAAATGATGTTCCATACAGCGAAACAAATGAAGAAATTAATACGGAAGTATCAAATATAGAACCTTCTTTGGATGCACCTGATATGGATATTCCTTTAGAACCACCTGTGTATTATGACTCAAAATCGGGAGTAACTATTACCGAAGATGACTTTAAATGGTATTGTCTAAAAACCTATAATTCATATGAAGATAGAGTTAAAAAAGCATTGGATTCGGAAGTTAAGCGTCTCGGGTTAGGATATTGTATTAGAGAGGTAGTAGTGCCTCTTGAGACGGTATTTGAGGTTCGTAACGGCAAGAAAAAAACTAAATTGCGTAATTTTCTTGCGGGCTATATTTTAGTTAATGCAGCAATAAGCGAGCATAAAAAAACTAAAAAGAAAATAATAGACCTCGTCACTGATATTTCAGGTGTAGTGGCTTTCGTAGGTAGAAAAAACGACCCCGTTGCACTGCAACCTGCCGAAGTAGAAAGGATTTTTAGCAGAATCCACGAGCGTTCTGATGTTGCAACAATAGATACGTTATTCCGTAAAGGCGACCCTATTGCTGTGTTAGAAGGTCCTTTTTCAGGATTTAAAGGAACAGTAATAGATATTGCTAACGAAAAACAAAAAGTAAAAGTAGAAATTACTATTTTAGGCAGAAAAACACCTGTAGAATTAAGTTTTGACCAAGTCCAATTTGATAAACCTGTTTAAAGAATTTAAAAGTAATCTCTAAAACTATAAACTGAATTTATTTCAGCATCTCTTTGTATAATGCGAGAAGATGCTGAAGTAAGTTATAAAAATAAGGGGGTACCGAAATAAGTTCGGTATAACAAAAATATAGATTTTTTTTATGGAATTACCGTTCATAAAAAAATAATATTTAAAAAAAATAATATTTGGAAATTAGAAATAAAAAAGTTATTTTTGTATTCTGTGTTTAGTGCAATAGTATTAAATGCAATGTGTTTTTTTGAATTTAAAAATATTTTATATAAATGGAGCTCAATTTTTAATGGGAACTATTACTAAGATTAGGCAGATATCGCCTTATGTATTTGTTATATTTGTTGTAGTGTTTGTTGTGTTTATGATGCTTGGCGACAACATTATGCAATTAGGTGGTGATGCCGACAATGCGCAAACAGCCGCTGTTTGTAAGGTAAATGGTGAAAAAATCTTTTATAAAGATTTTGAAGAACGCGTAAAAACAAGATTGGAAGAAATGCGTAACGACCCACAAAACGAGGGACGAGAAATCGATGACCAACAGGTCAGAAACCAAGTATGGGACGAACTTATTAGAAAACAATTATTGTTCCAAGCAGGTGAACAATTCGGAATTAAAGTATCTGACGATGAGATATTAGATGTCCTTGTAGATAACCCACCTGACTACTTAAAACAATTATTTACTGACACAGCAGGCAATTTTAATAGAGAGTTATACTTAAAACTAATCTCTAAACCTGAAGAAGTAATTAATTTTGTAGGCGAAGACCCAACTCAAATGGCACCTGAAAGAAGGCAATTTCATATTAATGATTGGAGGAATCGGCTAATATCTATATCCGATTATCTCAAAATAACTAAATTACAGGAGTCATTAGGAGGCACACTTATTTCTGCTTATGCGATTTCATCACCTTCGCATATTGAAAGAAAATATGTAGATGACAACAGCACCGCCGATATAAATTATATTTATATCTCGCCTTTCTCAATTACTGATAGCGTAGAAGTAACGGAAGAGGAAATGCGTGCTTACTACGAAAAAAACAAAAGCAATTTCAAAGTAAAAAACGAAAGAAAGGTCAAATACCTTATATTTCCACTTATTCCTTCTGCCGATGATACTGCAAGAGCATTAAGAAGGGCAGAAAAAATAAAAGAAGAAATTGCATCAGCAACTACGCTTGAAGATAAAGATAGTGTGTTTTCTGTTAAAATGAATGAATTTACAGGAACAGAAAACGACTGGGCGTTGTTGCAAGACATTAATCCACAAGTATCATCCGTTTTTGCTAATGCAAAAGAAAAAGAAGTTATAGGTCCAATTGATTTGCCTGATGGAATTCGTTTTTATAGATTAGATGGCAGACGTAGTGGAACTAATGAAGTTGTGCGTGCAAGCCACATTTTAATCTCTTTCGGCGACAATAAAGATAGTGCTAAAGCAGTTGCTAATGAAATTAAAAAAAATGTTAATGTTTCTAATTTCTCCATTATAGCAATGGAACAATCAAACGACCCTGGTTCAGCCCGCCAAGGTGGCGACCTTGGATATTTCGGCAAAGGCAGAATGGTGCCAGAGTTCGAAAAAGCATCTTTTGGAGCAAAAATCGGCTCTATTGTTGGTCCTGTTGAATCGCAATTCGGCTACCACATAATATATGTTGCTGATAAAAAATCAGACGAGTTAAAATATAGTGAAATTATTTTAACTACTAAAATTACTGATGCAACTAAAAAACAAATAAGACGCGATGCTCGTGCCGCTATGGACCAAATTAAAAAAGGCGAAAATATTGACTCTCTCGCCGCAAAATTAACTGCAAATAACCAAAACGTTATGTGCCAAGAAACACCTTTTATGACTGACGATAAGCCATTCTTTGGTTCTATGTTTATAACTAATAAGGTATTCGAAGGCAAAAAAGGTGATGTCCTTGAACCACGAGAAATATATAACGGCAGTCAAGTAGTTGTAGCACAGATAGAAAATATCAGAAAAGAAGGTATAGGTGCTTTCGAAGATGATACTCTACAAATAAGAAATAAAATAACTAAAATTAAAAAACTTGATTTAGCAGCCAAAAGAGCCGAAGAAGTATATAATTTAATAAAAAATAATACTACTTTGGAAGGTATTAACGACCTGCCATTTGAATTAATGGTGCGAAATGCTAATGTCAAAAACAATGGTGCTATACCCGGCAATCAATCCGATTATTCTGCTACGATGAAAGTTTTTGAGTTACCTTTGGATGCTATAAATGCTCCTGTAAGATGCGAAAGTGGTTATTATATTTTTGAAATTAAGAACAGATTAATTCCTACTGTTGACCAAGCAAAAAGTGCTGCCGATGTAACCAAAGCACAATACACAAGAACGCTTTTTGATAACTGGTTCAACAAGTTTAAAGAAAGTTCAGAAATAATTGACTACCGCAGCAAATACTATCAGGACTATTAGTTTTAGTTTTTTTAATATAAAAAGAGATAAACATAATGTTTATCTCTTTTTTTTGTTAGAAATAAGGTATAAAAAACTAAATATGTTTTATCTTTTTCAATGCACGATGGATAAAGATGATGGTTTTTTATTAATTTTTTATATTTTTGTGCAAAAATTATTACGATTATGGATATTAAATTTAACGCACAAATTAATCTTCTAATTAGAATTATTGTTGGTAGCATTTTTATAATTACAGGCATTAGTAAGATTATAGATCCTGTATTGTTTGCTAAAGAAATTACTTTTTATAGGATGCTTCCTGATTTTAGTATTAACCTTATAGCTATTATATTGCCTTGGATTGAATTAGTTGTTGGTGTTCTTTTTATATTAGGGGTTAGAGTAAAAGCAAATATTTTGATTCTTGCAGGTATGTTGCTAATGTTTAATTTTGCTGTATCTGTGGCATGGGCAAGGGGGCTAAATATTAATTGTGGATGTTTTTCTAATCTTGCTAAAGAAACTGTTGGACTAGGCAAATTGTCAGAAAACTTTGCTATGTTTTTTGCATTGGTTTTTATGTTTTTCTTCCCTAATAATAGATTTTCGCTTGAAACATTCGTTAAAAAAGAAAGTTCAGGCAACGTCTCAAAATAAAAATTTCTGCCTTTTGTTATGTCGAACTCGTTTCAGCATATTCATAAAATTAGAACATACCGAAACAAGTTCGGCATAACCGGACAAGTTAATCGGTCATGCTGAACTTGTTTCAGCACCCCTTATTGTTTGTGGGGATGCCGAAACAAGTTCGGCATAACGTTTTTGGATATTTAATTTACTCCTTTGGTGTAATGACTAATATCTGGACTGTTCTTGATAGTTGGCGACCGACAGGAATCTCGTTGTCAAAAATTTCTGTATCGTTGCCTAATCCGTTAGTTCGTATTCGGACATTTCTGTTCTTTATTTGGATATAATCGCGGACAGCATTTGCTCGCTGCAAAGATAAACGTCTATTATATTCGGGCTGACCAATCCTATCCGAATAGCCATAAATATCTACACTTGAACCGAACTTGATATTAGGTATTATAAACTTATCTATAACCTGTTTGTTTTGCTCTGTAAGTAAAGGACTATCAAAATCAAATAGAACTAATGAATACTTATTTATAACATAATCGGGTTGGTCTATAGTTTTGCTTTTAGAAATAGAAATGTAATCTAATTTTATGCGACCAATATAACTTTCTATACTTTCGCCTGAATGGACGCTATATTTATATTCTATTGGAAGTTCTGATGGATAAAGGTCGTTCAGCATAATTTCCCATCTTATTTCGTCTTCTATATTTTCGCCTGAAAATTGTTTAACGATTCTATCGGCTTGGTATATTTCTAATTCCCAAGCAGTTATTGGTTTGTTTGATTCAGCAAAAGGAGTAAAATATATGTTATCGGGAGTAGCAAATCTCATCTTTTCGCCTTTAACTAAAACAGGGTCAAAAATACTTGCTGTACTTGAAGATAATTCTACTCTGCGGTTTTCTACTATGCCGTCTTTAACGCTTTGTGCTGATGGTTTTGCAGGAATTCCTCTATGTTCTACTCTTAAGCGAGAATCAGGTATGTTATAGTTTTTAACTAAATAATTTTGGACTTCTCTTGCTCTTCCTTCAGAAACAAACATATCGGTTTCATATTTTGTATCTATAGTTCCTGTAATTGTTAGTGAAGCGTTAGGATTTTCTGATAACCGTTTGCCTATAATATCTAATACTTTATAAGCCATGTCTGTTGCATTATCAGGCAATATTTCTTCACTCGGACTACCTGCAATTATATCACTATTTGTTGCTTTTTTCACATATTCTGTAGGAATTTCTGTTTCATTAATATCATAGAAAATATAAGGTATTAAAGGAAAATATTCGCCATATTCGGACTCTTCTAATCTAATACTTTCTACTTTTTGTGGATTGCCATTTTTGTCTAAATAATAAACATTATCCATCCCTACATTGATTTTTGTCGGCGTAGTTGTATCTGTAACTTTTTCTTTGCTTGGAAGTTTATATACTAAAGAAATACCACCTTTTAATTGATTGAAACTCCAACTTTGCCAATTAGCATTAGAAGATACATCAGTTAGACCCAAATTATAAGTAATTTCAGGAATAATTGCTACTCGCTCGGCAGGTTCAAAAATATAACCTATGCCGATAGGGATACTCATCCTAATTTTTGTTTCAGGAATATCTCCATCATTATTTCTCGGAACAGCAGGACCTATTTGTTGCGTTATATCATATTTCTTGATAATTGGAACACCAACATTTATCCCCGAAGTAAAATATAATGCTTCTAAATTAGGAATAACATTAACAAGTTTTAGCATAGGTGCAAATTCTAAATAATGCAAACTTGTTTTTAAATCGTTTGTAGTTTTCACATTATTTCCCGTTACTAAATTATAATCTAAACCTGCAAAATCATAACCTATTCTTCCCGTAATTACAAATAATTTGCTTATTTGAAAATTACCTTCTAAACCTACAAATCCCGTAAAAGAGTTCGTAGATTCGTTTATAGATATAGGTATTACTGCCGTTGAAGGAGGGAAAGTAAATTTAAGTGTATCAAGTGGCGAGTGCATATTTAGATTTGCTCCGCCGAATAGTCCTATACTATTTCCCCATTTTATTTCTTTTGCTTGCAAGTTTATTTTTGCTACTATCATCAACATAAGGATTGATGCTATAATTGTTTTTAATACTTTAATTAACATTTTTATTATAATTTATTTTGTTAGCGTAATGAATATATTTACAAAAATACGTTTTTTTTATAAAAAACATTTTTTATTTTTATAATAAAAATGTGGTGGTGCTGTAAAAAGTATGATGCTGTAAAAGTATTTTGAAAAAACGTATTTTTGCAAAAATAAATTAACTATTATGAACGATACAGCAAAAAAACAATTAACTAAAAATAATCTGACATTGTTAGAAAAATTATACTTACCAGAAATCGCACGCGGAATGTTGCTTGTATTAAAACGAATGTTCGAAATTCCAAAACCAACACGACAATACCCCGAAGAAAGATGGATGCCCGAAAAATCATATAGAGGACGTCCTGTATTAGTAAAACTTAACGGAGTTGAAAAATGTGTTGCCTGCGGGTTATGTGCAAGAGTTTGTCCTTCTCTTGCTATAAGTTTAAAAGCGTCAGAAACAATAGAAAAAAAAGAACGTTATCCCGTAGAATTCGAAATAAATATGTTGCGTTGTATATTTTGTGGATTGTGCGAGGAAGCATGTCCTAAAGAAGCAATAGTAATGAGTAAGGACTACGAATTAGTATTTCAATCGCAAGCAGACGCCTCTATGAATAAATTGAAATTATTAAAATCAACAGAAGAGTTAGAAGATAGATTAAAGTTTATTAAAAAATATAAGTAATTTTATACATTTTACAAAAGAACTCACATTGTGAATTTATTTAGACACTATGAAATCAGGGGATGCCGAAATAAGTTCACTATAACAGAATACCAATATGTTTTATATAAAAAATATTGTTTTTGTAAATTGTTATAAATATAAGGTTACATAAACTACAATATAGCATAAACAACAGGCATACCTTCATATTTAAGAACGAATTCAGGTCTGCCGCAAAAATGAAAACTATTATTTCTATGGTCGCGTTCATCAAGAGATATTCTCCTGAAAACATCTGCCCAATTATCTACATCAGCATACTTTTTTACTAACTCGTTTGTTAGCAGTTGTGTTTCTAATTCAGGATGCTCACTTACAAATTCTGCATAAACATGTTCGGCATGGTCTTCAAATTGTGCATTAAAATATAAAGCCGATTTTAAACTGAAAATTCTAAATATTTTAGACATAAAAACATAACTACACACTGCCAAAAACACTACAAAAGACGACAAATACCAAGTATCTTTAATGCCATCTTCCTTCATTTTTTCGTGAATAACTAACAGATGTATGTATTCATTATCTTGTGCTTCTCTGCTCCATTCTATAATGGTTTTAGATTCATCTACTTTGTTTTTATTTCTGAAATGGCGCGTAATAGCAAAATATTTTTTTATTTCCCATTCCCTGTAAGGTATAGAAGCCAATATTTCTAATAACTTTGCTTTAGGCAATGAATGTTTTTTGCCTGCAATCAAATCCATAGTCGCAAATAGTAATTTTGGCATTAGATTATACTTATACCTTTTTCTTTGCAATGTAGAGTTATGTTCTTGTTTTAAGTTAATTGTTGTCATATATGTTTTTTTTAATATGCAAAAATACAAAAATATTATTAAAATACTGCATAACAAAACACAGAATTTTTTATTTTTAGATGTCATCAATTTAACCATTTAAAAAATTCTACTACCGCTAAGTATCTATGGCTTAAAGAATTTTTTTCATTATTAGTCATTTCAGCAAATGTTTTATTGTATCCGATTGGAACAAAAATTGAATCATAACCAAATCCATTAGTTCCTCTTTCTTCACCAATTATATTACCATAACAAGTTCCATAAAAATGATGTGTAACATTGCCATCGTAATATGTTAAAACGGTTCTAAAATATGCACTTTTATTTTCTTTATTTTCTAATAGTTGCAATACTTTTTTTCGGTTAGCGGCATCGTTATGTGCATCAGAAAAACGAGCAGAATGAACACCAGGTAAATAATCAAGTGCTTGAACTTCTAAGCCGCTATCGTCTGCTAATGTAGGAATGTTTGTTGCATCAAAAAAAGTTTTGGCTTTGATAAAAGAATTTTCTTCAAAAGTTTTTCCTATTTCATCAGGTTCTAATTTAATATTAAGGATTTCAGGATAAACAAATTCTATATGTTTATTTGATAATTTTATTGCAGTATCTTTAATTTCAGAAATTTTATGTTTGTTATTTGTTGCTAAAAATATTTTCATAGAATATTTTTTTACACAAAAATACTATTTTTGCAGAAATATATAATAAACTATTATGGAAAATTATATAAAAAAATTAAAAGAACTAATATTAAAATATCCCGATTTATATCAAGAAAAAATGTATAAAAAAGGTGACCATTTGCTTGCAGAAAACAATATCGCAAATAATCTTTATTATATTAAAAAGGGTATTGCTAAAGTTGTTCATTATTGCGAAGGCAAAATGAAAGAAGCAACAATTCTTTTCTTTTCAGAAGATGAATTTATGTCTCCCTATAAAAGTTTTGTAGACAACGATGCTTCAAAATTTAGCATAGAAGTTATTGAAAATGCTGATATGCTTGTAATTAGCAAATCAAATTGGCAAAAATTAGAACAATTAGAACCCGAGGTTACGGGCTTATTTGTTAAAATAACAGTCAATGTAATGTATAAATTTGTTGATTACATAATTGATAACAACTGCTACAATACTGCTCTACGAAGAGAATACGCATTTCAAAGAATGCCATATCTAAAACGCATATCTGACGAAGAAATGTCTCAGTACTTGGGCGTAACAAGGGCAACTATAAATCAAGCAAAAAATAAAAATGTATAATTTTATACAAAAAAGTGTGCGATTTTATACACTAAAAGTGTATAATTTTATACAAAAAAAATGTATAATTTTATACAAAAAATGTTAAAATTTGACTTGCGTGCTTCGTTTTTTCTGTTTATTTTTGCATTTAAATACTTGCTTTAAATAGAAAAACTTAATTATGAAACACGTACAGAACCAAATATTAAAATATAAAATAAGCACCACTAACATGCTGCAAAATTTAAATAGTGGGTGCCGTTCTGTGCGTTGTTTCTTTAGTAGGGGTTTGCTAATAAATAGCAAACTGAACGAACTGCAATGCAAAAATAATAAAGTGTTGAAAACATTTTATTGCAGTTCAAATAGACAAGAAAATGCTATATTAAAAGAAAATTTGCTCGCAAATATCTATCTGAATTTAAATTATAATGAGATGTTATACTTGCGAATTTACAAGCAATTTTTTCTTATGTGTCATCACACAAAACAGATTATATTTAATAATCACTACGCATTCCCCAAACAATCGCAACAAACTTTTTGTTCTGTCGTAGGTTTTGCATCGAAGCATTTTCTTATCTCTTCCTTCGGGAAGATAAAAGGAGATATGCCTATGTCCTGACTTAAAAAACTATTAAATTAATTTTGTAGCATTGTGTAAGTAGACGTACTGAAATGCTACGGAGATGGGGAACTCCAATCGGATACTCATTTTAATTTGCGATAAAAAAATGAGAACTTCCAACAAAATACAGAACAAAAAGTGACCGCAAAAATTAGAAAAAAATTATCTAATTGATGCAAAAAATATATAATAATATATAGGCTAACTATGAAAACTTCAAAATCAAACAAAGCTGCTTATAATAAATTAAATAACTTAAAGCAAAAATTTAATAATATTTTAATAATACTTACTGTTGCTTTTATGGGAATAGTGGGTTCGTCTGTTGTTAAGGCACAGAATGAGTTTATTATTCCATTTATTCCTGATGCTATACCTGTTATTGATTGGTCTCTAAACAGTGAAAATTGTATTGACTTTACCGCTAGTTCATCCACTTCTGTGAATGAAATATTTTTTGTATACAAAAGCACATCAATCGTTCCAAAAGTTATGGAATGTATTGGTTACATTTACTTGGCAGACGGCGATGTTTTAAGTTTAAATATTTGCCCGCCTGACCCTCTTGATGACATAATTATTGAAGTTACCTGTTCACCAACTATTGAAGTTGCTGGACTGCCGAACACCATTGTTGGTCTCGTTATATGGCGAGATACTATACCTGCAAGCATATTTATGCCGCAACTTGACCCGTCTAACCCTGCTAATCCTTATGATATATGGGGAAAGACGCACAATGATATTATTCTTAATTTCTTGAATAATTCTACGTATCAAGGTAGTAATTTTGATACTTTTAAGATGGAATACTATTCTTTACGTTTGGATTATTTAATATCAAATAATCCCTACAATGTCAGCAATACAGAATATGATTCATTAAATCAATACAGTTTACATCCTTTTATAGATACAAACAGGTATCATCATTATTATATAGATTCGCTTGTTATATTAATATACAGAATAGATATGGAAGGTAATATTGGCATTAATAATGATTTAATACCAATAAGATTACTTGAGGCAACTATAATAAACGATAACAACATTGATAGTGCTACTAAAAAAATGCTGTTAATAAGAACTTCTATTGCTAGATATAGTGCGGCACTATGGTATGAACAATTCCATAACACAAATTCTGTATTTTTAGAATACTGCGAAGAACACGAAGAATTAATAGAAAACATCCCCCCTATGGCAGGTACCAATCGTATTAGTCCTATGCAAGAAATGATATTGGATATGGGATATGCACTTAATGATATTATTGGGTGGGATGCAACAAATATTGGTGGTGACTGGGCATCAATGGGAAAAGCCATAGAAGAAGAACGTAAAAAACAAGGTATTGAATGATGAATAATTTAGTAGAAGCAAAATATAGGATAAATTTACATTACAAAACACCATTTTTTGTAATTGTAATGTTGTTGTGTAGTAATAATATTTATTCACAAACGTTAGATTTCATATCTATAAGTGTTGGAAATTATATGGAAGGTGCTTTTTCCGATATTCCTGACGGTAAGTTATCTAATATATTTACTACTCCAATGATGACTATTTCC
>Ga0099364_10003586_pt1 | contig 23999 bp, 21 predicted proteins | sample TergutTh196P3_FD_73070 | JGI IMG/M metagenome (GOLD analysis project Ga0099364, IMG submission 73070) | Microcerotermes parvus P3 segment gut microbial communities from Pointe-Noire, Republic of the Congo - Th196 P3 | ecosystem: Host-associated > Arthropoda: Insects > Digestive system > Gut ...
CAGACAGGGGCGACCGTCTCTAAATTAGCACCAATTCAGCGCATTCCCAATATGTAGTCCGACAATGAACGCAACATATTGGCAGTTTTGGATATTGCGTTAAATCGCGAATTACAAAGTTTATATCTACGAATTGTACGTGAAATGTGGACTCAAACGATTATTGACAGATTTGTTTTGGCTTATTACGATGTTCTCGTATGCGGGTTAACCACATCCCGAAAAAATGTGGCTGAAAAAAGAGAACCACAACTCCAGAACAAAAGAGGCCGCTTGACCACGCTGCGCGTAAGCAGCGAGGCTGAAAATGGGGAACCACAACCCCAGAACAAAAGAGGCACAAAAAAAATTATATTATTTTATGGAGGAATGAAAAAATGAGAACGATTATGCAAAACAAAAGAATGATGCTCAGTTTACTGGCGTGCGTGCTTTTAACCGCCGCAGTAATAGGAGCGGGAACATGGGCTTGGTTTACAGGCAGCGCAACAATTGAGGACGAAACATTTACTATGTCGACTCTGAAATTGGATGCGGTAGCAGGTGATGGTTACAGAATCCTTGATTTTGTAACAGGAAATGCAGCGAATATTGATCAGCAGAAACTCCTTGAAGAAGATGAAGATGGTTTAGAACTTGAAACTTGGTTGCGTTATTTCAACCCTGACAGAATTTTAAGTCCGGATCAATTTAATGATTATTTGAATGATGCTGGAATTGATAGCGTAGAAGTTGAAAGATTGCTTCAAGAACATTACAGAACATGGGGTGAATTTGTGGATGCGCTAGAAGCCATTTTAGCTGAAACCACAGAAACACGCGATGCGACTGCTACATTACTTGCAGCGCTTGACGATTTTGCTTTGTGGCAGTTTAATTATGGATCGGGCGTTACTTTTGCAGACAGGCTTGCTTGGGGATTAGCTCAGCTTGCTCGTGGTGAGGCTGAAACTCAATTAGAAAATTTAAATAATGCAATTGACGACTTGAATGATGGAAATTATACAGGCGATTTAGCTGTTTTACGCGCTCTTGCATATGACGCTAATGTGGCATGGGCTGAAGCGCGTGATGCTCTGAACGAACTTTATAAAACAATGTATGGTTCTATTGTTCTTAGAGAAACAGATAAAGTATCTCCGGGATCTTTGATATTGGGAACTTATGTTTTTGAAGTCAACGAAGATTCAAATATTTCCGCATATTTCAGGATTAAAGAAGCTGTAATTAACAATGCTGATTCTGTAGCCGGAGCTGCTGTGCAGTATGCAGATAATTTTTACGCATTAACACTTAGCAATGGATATTACTACTGCCCGGTACCTGTTAATGCTGGTGATGAAATTATTGTAAATATAGGTGCTTATGTTCACGGCGAAAACAACAAAAATATCGTACAGGGAGTTACGTTTGAATTTGGCGAAAGCGGCGTAGAACTTATCCAAGCTAATAACAACGCTGTATGGCTTGTTGAAGGTTGGAACGCCCTTCCGGTAGGGTTCTATAAATAAAAATCAACGCAGATAAACCACAACGCAAAAATTTAAACTAAAATTACTAAAACCAGGAAAGGCGGTTCCCCATGAAAAGAATGATGAGAATGAAAAAAAGAACGCGTGCTAACTTAATAACGTTGGCGTTGGTATTAGTTCTGTCATTATTCGGAACCGTCTTTGCTTGGTTTATGGATTATGAAACGATTACCGGAAGAAGTTTTGGATTTGCCAATGTTAACGGCAGCCTTACAACTGAATATACATACTATGATTTTAATGACGTTAATCAACAATATGATTTAAATTATATGCTTGCATTAGTTGACTTTGAAAATTACCTTAAAAATACCGTATCTTCGAAGGATTCCTGGAGTGCTGTTTGGGAAGATTTTTGGAACAACCAAAAAATAGAAACCCGTATAAGTAATCTTTCAACTAAAGATGATTTAAAATGGGGCGGCGTAGTCAGAAAAAAATATACTTTTAAAAATGATTCCAGTATTCCCGTATATTTTAGAATGAAAGCACCACAGGCAAATAATAATTTAATAAATGTTGCGTATTTTATAAATAATAACGATATGCAAGAGAATGGTGGTTATTGGTACCGCTTGGAACCTTTGAATCGCGGCGAAGAAATTGAAGTTGAGGTAATTATTTACATTCCGATGCGTGCTAACATAGATGAAAATGATAATTTTATAATAATTCCTTTTAATGCAATTTATGCGGATGTTATAATAAAACACATAGAAATAATACAAGCCTCAAACAACGCGGTATATTTCGCCGACGGTTGGAAAGAAGTCGCAGAGCAGGGATTGTTTAAATAGAGTTAATTATTTTGGATAAAATTTAAAAAGTCATCAATATCAATTTCTAACTGTTTCAATGTATCAACAAAAGCTCCTTTATTCATATCTTTACCTGCGTGTACAGAAACAACAGAAGTTTTATTATTAGTAACATTGAATATTTTATGATGAGAACCTTTAACATGAATATGCTGACAGCCGTACTTGACTAAAAATTTAATATAATCTTTAGCTTTAATAATTGGTATTTTAGGCATTGTGTACCTCAAAATTCAAAAAATATTCTTCAGCTTCGGGATAGTCTTCAAAGTATAATTCCATTGCTTCAATCATATTTTTTTGGATTTCTTGCAAAGTATCTCCTTGCGTAACACAACCGCCGTTGGGCATATCACATTTAGCCCAATAACCGCCTACATCTTCGGCGGGGCGTATAATAACAGTAAATGTTTTTGGTACAGCAACGGATTTAACCATAATAATCACTCCTTTAGTGGTTTTGTTTAAATAGAGTTGTAAACATTATAACACAAAAACAGGAAAAAAACAAGAAGAACTTGAAAAAAAGATTGATATATGATATAATAGACTTACGATGAATAAAACGTAAGGGGTGTTATGTATATTATGAATAGAATATATAAAAAAAGCAAATTGGATGAATTAAAACACAAAGCGGAAATAAGAAAAAAAAGTCCGAAATTAAGGCATATCCCCAACGAAAAAGATGTTTTGCTCACTTTGGAAAATGCTAAACTTATGCAGCCGTTACAATACGAAACACTCAAAGATGATTAAAAGGAATAAAAGATGATGGAATTAAAAAGAGGCGAAATATATTATATAGAGTTTCCCTATACTTTTGATGTTAAATATCCTGACGGAAAGAAAAAATTTGTTGTTGTTATGCAAGATGGGGAGAAATTCGAACATTATGATACCGTTGTAGTTCTTTTAATAACATCTGATGGAAACAGCAAGAATTTTGAAACAAATGTAACTATAGAAACAGGACTTGTTAAATTGATAAAGAATCATATATTATTTGTGCACAACCATATACGGTATTGAAATCATTATTTGAAAAAAAAGGAGTTTGGTGTGCCGGTTGTTTAACGAATGATAAATTAGACGAAATAGACGAATGTTTATATGTAGGATTATGTATGGGTACACAAAACGATAACAGCGATAATCAAGAAAATCATGAAGAAGCTTTATTATAAAAATTGAGAATTTCATAAATAAAAGAGGTGTTCACGGTGGCGGCAGAGTTACTGATGTCAATAAGCAAAGACGAGCATGAGCGTGCAAAGTTCAGAAGCAGACGCAAATTCGAGACAGACCTTGCCTCAAACCTCGCCACCGCCGAAGACAGAGGTGTGCAAAGAGGTGTGCAAATAGGCAGAGAAGAAGGCAGAGAAGAAGGCATACAAATAGGCGTAGAAGAAGAAAAAAAGAAAGCGTTTGAAGAAAAACTTGAAACAGCGGCGAGTTTGCTTGATGTGCTTGATGCAAACACCATAGCCGAAAAATTTAAAATCACAGTTGAAGAAGTGGAAAGATTAAAAAAATCGGATAAATTTGAATGAAAAAAATATTATATTACGGCATAAAAACAATAAATATCATAATTACGGTATCACTTGTGTTCGTGTGCGTTTTCAGCGGGTATCTGCTGTTTTGCAATATATCGGGCATGGATGTGCCGACGTTGGGACCGTTTAAAATATATATTGTCCTGTCTGACAGTATGGTTCCGGTTATGAGAGAAAATGATGCCGTGATAATGCGGAAGACAGCTCCGGAAAACCTGAAAACCGACGATATAATCGCGTTTTACGCTTTTGAAAGCGATGAGGTGATAACCCACAGGATAATCGGTATAGACCGCACGGCGGAAAGCTATGAATTTTCCACACAGGGCGACAACAATGACACTCCGGACAGTTTTATAACGCCGGACAGCCAAGTAATAGGAAAATATACGCTTAAAATACCGCAGTTCGGCAGATTTATAGAAACCACAAGCGAAAACATTTTTATTCTGATTGTACCCGCAATAGTGCTTATGGCGTTACAGTTCCTGTCGGGAATGGCGGAAAACAATCTTAACCCAAACAAAAAACCAAGACCCGCGAGCGAAGCGGACAATATTATAAGAGCAATATACGAAAACAGGTTGAAAAGCCAGGCGGATTTTAGTTTAGACACCGGAACAGCAGTTGCAGGGGACATTGAAGAAAATGAAAAAAACAACGAAGAAACCCCAAAAAACGAGGAGGTAAAAAATGTTGAAGAACCCGAACAAAAAGATGAAAATAACGCGTAAAACGGTGATTTTGATTTGTTTTGTGTTGTTTTGTGCTGTGATTATGACGATTACGGCGGTTTCATCAGGCTGGTTGGTAAAAAGAATAGAAATCGAACCGGATACTGCGCCGCTTAACGTCGGTATAACTCCGGCTCTTTTGGCGCGTTCTTTTAATGCGGACCTTTCTGCGCTTGTTTTTGCCGGAGAAGAAGAAATTTATTTGAGTTTGGAGCAGAATATTTATATATTGGAAAACGCTGCGGAAGGTTCGTTTGAATATGCGGAGTTTTTACTTGCGGAATATATCGCGGAGCGGAACATTGAAAACGCGCCGTTTGATTATAAAACATACCGGCTGACATATAATTTTACATACGACGGCAGTATGGGAGATGCCGCATATGTCCGGTTTGACCCGGTCGGTATGTATGTTAATTCGGTGAATATAAATGGGGAAGAAGTTTTCTGTTTACAAAATTTGTCATATTATGTATCAGACGGGGAACTTGTGAATATGCTGCGGCTTGATTCGGGTGATGGGGATAAGTACTATTATCCGCACACGCTGCGCGCCGGTGAAACGATAAATTTGATATACACACTGTATATACACGGCGAAACAATACCGGAAACCCCGCCTCTCGGCGAATTTTTCGACGGTTATGAAATCATTCCGGTATATAACAACGCTCCGGTAATATTATGGAACGTTTATTTTACCGGCGGCGCGGCTGTACCGTTTGACGGTTACGGCGGAAACAGCGGGTATTATGCTTATGATATAGAAATTGTTTATCCTGATGAAGAATATGAAGAAGAATTTGGTGCATTGATACCCGGCGGTGATGATGATGGGTTCGATGATGATGATGATGGCGGGTTCGATGATGACGATGATAACCACGAAAATAACGAAAACCACGAAAATAATGATGATGATGGCGGGAATGATGATGGTGGGAACGATGACGGCGGGAATAACGACCCTGAACCAACTCCCGAGCCCGAACCTGAGCCTGAACCAACTCCCGAGCCTGAACCGGAGCCGGAACCGGAACCTGAACCAATTCCCGAACCGGAGCCCGAACCGGAGCCCGAAGCGGAGTCGGAGCCAACTCATGAGCCCGATTTAAATGATGACGATATATCCGATGATGAAGAATGAATGAACCGATTATAATAAAAAAAAATAAAATACAAACCGTTTGGGTGTCCGTAAGGAAAAAACTTAAATATATAATACCGCTGCTGATAATAATTGCCGGTGTGTGCGTTATGTTTTATCCGTGGTTCAATGCTCAGCGGTTTGACGCTTTGCAGAGGCGGGCGCTTGCCGCTTGGGAAGAAGCGATAAACAGCGGCGAGATTTTTCCGGGGGCAGCAGCGGCCGCACCCGGAGGTCTGTACAATAGCGAATGGTCGGCTTCTTCGGTTACAATCGGGGATTTTATCAATGACGGCGGAGTATGGGAAGAAGACACCAACCCTGATTTTACTTTAAATTATCTTTTAAAAAATATGGAAGGTGTCCTCATTATTGAAAAGATAGATTTAAAAACAGTGATACTTGCGCCCGCTTCAAAGAATAACCTTGACATATCCGTGTGCGCGGTTTCGGATTCAAGGGGTATGGGGCAGGTCGGAAACTATATTTTAGCGGGGCATTACAGCAGGATTTACGGCAGGCATCTGAACCGTATCAGAGAGCTTGCAATAGGCGACATTATAACAACGGACAGCGGATATGAGAAATTTGATTATCAAATCATTGAAATTTTCAGCGTTGACCCATCAGAGGTATGGGTTATGGCTGATGATGACGAGAGAAAATTGATAACGTTGATCACCTGTGATTATGAAACATATCCTTATAACCGTTTGATTGTAAAAGGTGAGATCAAATGATTGTGATTTGTTCGCCGATATTAAATACAGTACCCCTTGAGGGTATTTTATTTTTTCTGTATTTTTCGGAGTTTTCATATACACCGGCGGGTATAACCTGCGCAAGCTCTAATTTTTTCGGCAGACTTAAGGTTTCAACGCCGATGGTTGTGCGCGTGCTTTTAAGCGGTACAAGGTCTGAATTTATAACTATCGCGCGGTTGTCGGAGCTGATTAAAATATAGTCGCGGGCTTCTGTTTCATGGTATATACCCACAACGCGTGAAGCGGTAGAAAATGCGCTTGTGAGTTTTTTTCTGTTGGTTTTGGTCGAGTAAACCTCAAGCGGGATTTTTGCCGTTTTGCCGTTAGCGAAAAACAGCACTGCATTACCGGAATAATCCCCGGTGACGTGCGAGTATATTATACGCTCGCCTTCCTCAAACGCCAGTTTGGCCGGGATAAACTCGCCCAGAGTAGAGGCTTTAAGGTTGTCAAACTCGTGCAGGCGCGCTTTGTAAACCTGACCTTTGTCGGTAAAAAACAATATATCGTCGGTGTTCTGCGCTTCTTTTTCAAGACTCACCTCGTCCCCTTCTTTAAGTTTCTGCTCGCCGCTCATTCTGAGTGACTGCGCCGTGATTTTTTTGAAATAGCCTTCTTTTGTCATAATTATATGCACCGGGTAATTTTCAATTTCTTCGATTTCTTCGGGCTGTTCAAGCTCGTCAGCGTATATAATCTGCGTTTGGCGCGGTTTGCCGTATTTCTTTTTTATTTGGTCAAGCTGTTTTATTATCAGCTTTTTTTGCTTGTCGGGTGCTTCAAGTATTCCGGCGAGTTCGGCGATTTCTTTTTCGAGTTCGGACGTTTCTTTTGTGCGCTCAAGGATATATTCGCGGTTAAGGTGCCGCAGTCGTATTTCGGCGATATATTCGGCCTGGACTTCATCAAGTTTGAACGCTTTCATCAAGTTTGGCACTACTTCTTTTTCGTTTTCGGTGTTCCGCACTATTTTGATCACTTTGTCTATATTTAACAGGATTTTTTCAAGTCCTTTTAAAAGATGCAGTTTTTCGCGTTTTTTTTCAAGCTCGAAATAAACCTCGCGTTTAACACATTCCAGCCTGAACGCTATCCATTCGGTTAAAATATCCCTTACCCCCAAAAGCCGCGGAGTACCGGCTATAAGCACATTGAAATTACAGGCGAACCCGTCTTCAAGCTGGGTTAACTTAAACAGTCTTGCCATGATTTTTTCGGGGTCGGCGCCGCGTTTTAAATCTATGGTGATTTTAAGCCCTCCGAGATCGGTTTCATCGCGGATATCATTTATTTCCCTGATTCTGCCGTCTTTTACCAGCTGTTCGATTTTTTCCTGCACAGCTTCTATTGTCGCGGTGTAGGGCAGCTGGTATATGTCGATGCAGTTTTGCGATTTGTCATAATTATAACGCGCGCGCACCCTAAAGCTGCCTTTGCCGGTTTCGTAAATTTCGGCAAGCGTTTCCTCGTTGTAAATCAGCTGCCCGCCGGTTGAAAAATCCGGAGCTTTGAGCAGCTGCATAAGCTCGCGCGCGGTTGTATTTTCTTTTTTAAGCAGCATAGCGGCCGCGTCGCAAACCTCAGCAAGGTTAAACGAACAGATTTGGCTGGCGAGCCCCACGGCCACACCCTGGTTGGGGGAGACAAGTATATTGGGGTAAGCGGAAGGGAGCAGAGCGGGTTCGCGCATTGTATTATCGTAATTATCGGTGAAATCCACGGCGTCTTTGTCTATGCCGGAAAACAGCTCCGCACAAATCGGCTCAAGCTTGCATTCGGTGTAACGGGATGCGGCAAATGCCATATCGCGCGAGTATTGCTTGCCGAAAGAGCCTTTGGAATCGATCAGCGGATGAAGCAGTGACTCGCTGCCCCGTGTCAGCCGCACAAGAGTGGCGTAAATGGCGAGCTCACCGTGCGGGTTGAGTTTCATTGTCTGGCCGACCACGTTCGCCGATTTGGTTTTTTGAGCCGACGGCGAGAGCAGCCCCATTTTATACATAGTATATAAAAGTTTTCTGTGGGAAGGTTTAAGCCCGTCAATTTCGGGGATAGCGCGCGAGATGATAACGCTCATGGCGTACGGCATGAAGTTTGTTTCAAGGGTGTCGGTTATCTGCTGGTCAACCACCGGGGCTGCGGGGCGGGGTGTATTGCTGTATTTTTTTTTAGCTGGCATTTTTAATCCTCACAAAATTTATTGTTTTTTTTAGATATCCGCGCTGGCGATATATCTGTAGCCGTGTTCCGCGATAAAGTTTTTGCGGCCGGGTAGGTTATCGCCGAGCAGTGTGTCGAACATAATCTCCGCGCTCTGCTCGTCTGACTGGTTTACGCGGATAAGCCGGCGGGTTTCAGGCGCCATGGTGGTGTAACTCATCATGTCCGGCTCGTTTTCGCCCAGACCTTTGGAGCGCTGCAGCGTATATTTCTGGTTTTTCAGTTTGGCGATTATATCGTTTTTTTCTTTTTCGGTGTACGCGAACTGGATTTTGTCTTTAGAGCTGATTTCAAACAGCGGGGATTCGGCTATATATACTTTTTTTAACCTGATAAGCGAGGGCAGCAGCTTATAAAACATGGTTAAAATAAGCGTGCGTATATGGTAGCCGTCCTCGTCCGCGTCGGTGCAGATCACTATTTTGCTCCATTTAAGCGCGTTTATGTCAAAATCGTTTAAGTCCCTGCTCGATTTGGTTTTAATCTCGACGCCGCAGCCGATAACTTTTAACAGATCCATTATTATTTCGTTTTTGAATATCCTGTCATAACCGGATTTAAGGCAGTTGAAGGTCTTGCCCCGCACCGGGATAACCGCCTGAAATTCGGCGTTTCGGGCGAGTTTGCAGGAAGTGAGCGCGGAATCCCCTTCAACGATATAAAGCTCGCGCAAAGCGGGGTCTTTTGAGCGGCAGTTGACGAATTTTTCCACCCTGCTGCCAATCTCCATACCCGAGGTGAGCTTTTTCTTAAGGTTTAAGCGCGCGCTCTCCGCGCTCTCGCGGCTGCGTTTATTTATTAAAATCTGCGCGGTGATTTTTTCCGCTTCAGCCGGGTTCTCGGCGAAATATATCTCGAAGCTGTGTTTTAAAAAGTCTGTCATCGCCTCTGTGATAAACACGTTTGTGATGGCTTTTTTTGTTTGGTTGGCGTAGCTTGTCTGGGTTGAAAACGAATTTGTAACGCAGACAAGGCAGTCCTCTATATCCTGGAACAGTATTTTGCTTTCGTTTTTGTTGTATTTATTGTTGGTCTTTAAATATTTGTCAACAGCCGAAACCGAGGCGCTTTTAAGCGCTTTTTCGGGGGAGCCGCCGTGCTCAAGGAACGACGAATTGTGGTAATACTCGATGTTTGCGGCAGTATTAGAAAAACACAGCGCAATCTGCATCAACACTTTATACTCCGGCATATCAGAGCGGTCGCGCCCGAATCTCTCGCCGCTCCATGAGATCGGGGCGGTGATAAAGTCTTCGCCCACAAGCTCGCGGACATAATCCTGTATGCCGTTTTCGTATAAATATTCGGTTTTGATGAATTCATTTGTTTCGCGGTCCTGGTAATTTAAAATAAATTTTACGCCCGCGTTTACAATGGATTGTTTTTTTATTGTGGTTTCAAAATATTCGCGTGAAATATCAATGTCGGTGAACACCTCAAGATCGGGTTTCCAGTGCTGGATTGTGCCGGTGCGCTTGGTGTTTACCGGTTCTTTGGTAAGTTCGCCGTCCGCTTCGCCTTTTTTGAAATTTATGCTGTATTTGGTTTTATCCCTGAATACCGTAACATTAAAATATTCCGAAGCGTATTGTGTGGCGCAGGCGCCAAGCCCGTTAAGCCCCAGCGAATATTCGTAAAGCCCGCCTTCGGCGTTGTTATACTTGCCGCCCGCGTACAGCTCGCAGTAAACGAGCTCCCAGTTGAAGCGCTGCTCGCCCTCGTTCCAGTCAAGCGGTATACCGCGCGCGAAATCTTCGATTTTAATCGATAAATCGGCGAATGCGGTGATTATGATCTCGCTGCCGTGCCCCTGTTTGGCTTCGTCTACAGAGTTTGAAAGTATTTCAAAAAAAGAATGTTCGCAGCCTTCGATCCCGTCGCTGCCGAGCATCACCGCCGGGCGCTTTCGGATTCGGTCGGGACCTTTAAGCGCCGATATACTGTCGTTGTCATAGATTTGATTTTTATCTGCCATTTTTAAGATTACCTCTTCTTTTTTTTATTATGATTCACAAAAAAACGCGAAACAAGAACATTTGCTCTTATCCGTACTTATATATTATATAAGATTATCGGAAAAAAGTCAACCGTAAAACAAAAAAATTTTAAATTTCTTAACACGTTTCTTGACAAAATTGCAATATTGTAATATAATATAATATAAAATGAATGAAAGGAACGAGAAAAAGATGCTTAATATTAAAATAGAGCAGACAAAAACAAAAAAAACCAAACCCGAACCCAAGGATATGATTTTCGGCAAAAATTTTTCAGACCATATGTTTATAATGGACTACGACGGCAGCGCCTGGCGCAGTCCGCGCATTGTCCCTTACGGCGATATTCCGCTGTCCCCCGCCGCGATGGTGTTCCATTACGGCCAGGAGCTGTTTGAGGGGCTTAAGGCGTATAAAACAGAATCAGGCGGAATAAATTTATTCAGGCCCAAAAAAAACGTCGAGCGTATGAACTGGACGTGCGAGCGCTTATGTATACCGGAGATAGAACCGGCTGACGCGCTGCAGGCGATTAAAGCGGTTGTGAGCCATGATGCGGACTGGGTGCCGGAAGAGCCCGGATACTCGCTGTATATCCGCCCGTTTATTATCGCGACCGACCCGTTTATCGGGGTGCGTCCGTCTGAAACATATTTGTTTGTGATAATTTTATCCCCCGTGGGCGCATATTACCCCGAAGGCATAAACCCGGTAAAAATTTATGTCGAGACCGAATATGTGCGCGCTGTAAAAGGAGGGCTTGGGTTCGCCAAAGCGGGCGCGAATTACGCCGCCTCGATTAAGGCGCAGCAGAAAGCGAAACAGCTCGGTTACGCGCAGGTTTTATGGCTTGACGGGGTCGAGCGAAAATATATCGACGAAGTGGGCACAATGAACGTTTTTTTTGTTATTGACAACAAAATAATCACCCCTAACCTTGAAGGCACCATACTGCCGGGGGTGACACGGGATTCGGTGTTATGCCTGCTCAGGGACTGGGGGTATGACGTTGAAGAACGCAGGGTCGCCTTAAGCGAGATTCTTGAAGCTGCCGAAAACGGTAAACTGAACGAAGCGTTCGGCACGGGCACGGCGGCGGTGATCTCACCTGTGGGGGAACTCAACAACAACGGGGATATAATAACAGTAAACAACAACGAAATCGGCCCGATCGCCAAAAAACTCTACGACACAATCACCGGTATACAGTACGGCAGGCTGGAGGATAAATTCGGCTGGGTCTGCGGATTGGAGTGACAAAGCAGGATATAATATAAGTTAATAACATGAGGCGGTGTGAATAAATATGGCTCGGCTTGAGAATATTACAGTAGGCGCAAATGTATTCGGTATTACCTGAAACGCACCGGTAAATGTTGTTGCTGTTAAATGGTATGGCAGTGCAGTATTGGAAGTCACATTTAAAAACGCTAACGGAAATCTTGCCAGCCAGCTTTTATACCGGGAAGATGAAGAGCGCCTTAATATTGGCGATGATAGTTTGCCGTGGAGTTTTGATGCGGATGCAAATCTTCTTCGGCTTGTTTCGGAAGCATACCGTATAAGTCTCGCTCATATTTTTGACCCTTACCTTGCGGTGCATACCTCTGCTATAGAGCCGCTGCCGCATCAAATATCCGCAGTATATCAAGAAATGCTTTCGCGGCTGCCTTTGCGTTATATTTTAGCGGATGATCCGGGTGCCGGTAAAACAATTATGACGGGGTTATTATTGAAAGAACTGCTTGTGCGGGGAGATTTGAAACGCTGTATGATCGTTTCACCCGGAAATTTAGCGGAACAATGGCAGGAAGAATTATACCGCAAATTTAACCTGCGGTTTGAGATACTCTCAAATGACCGCATAGAATCAGCTGTTACGGGAAATGTGTTCACAGAAGCAAACCTTTGTATCGTCCGGCTTGACAAACTTTCCCGCAACGAAGAAATACAAGAAAAACTGCGGATTACCGACTGGGATTTGATTGTCTGCGATGAAGCGCACAAGATGTCAGCTACAATCTGGGGCGGTGAGGTCAAGTATACAAAACGGTTCCAGCTTGGGAGGCTGCTGTCTTCCATAACAAGACATTTTTTACTGCTCACCGCAACTCCTCATAACGGTAAAGAAGAAGATTTTCAGCTTTTTATGTCGCTGATTGATCAAGATCGGTTTGAAGGCGCGGTGCGCAGCGGCAGTCAAGCTGTGGACGTTTCGGATGTTATGCGGAGGCTTGTTAAAGAGGATTTGCTGAAATTCGACGGCTCTAAGCTTTTCCCGGAACGCCGGGCATATACTGTCAATTATGATTTATCCCCAATAGAAGCGAAGTTATATACAGCGGTCACAAACTATGTACAGGACGAGTTTAACCGTGCGGATAAGCTTAATAATGAACGCAAAAATACTGTAGGTTTCGCTTTGACGATACTACAGCGGCGCCTTGCATCCTCGCCGGAGGCTATATATCAATCGTTGAAACGCCGCCGTGAGCGTTTGGAGAACAGGCTTGCCGGAGAGCGGATCGGAAAGCGGGCTGCTGATTATATTTTTTCAGATTATGACGATTATGATGATGAAGATATGACATCGGCGGAATTGGAGGATGAAGAGGAAAAAGTAGTAGACCAAGCTTCAGCCGCACAGACTATGTCCGAACTTGAAGCGGAGATTGAAATATTAAAAAGGCTGGAACGCATGGCAAATGATGTCCGTCAAAGCGGCGAAGACCGTAAGTGGGAGGAGCTTTCAACATTACTCCAAGACAATTCATTAATGTTTTGCAGCTTGAAAAATGCTGACGGCTCACCGATAATCGGAGAGCGGGGAGACCGTGATAAACTTATTATTTTCACCGAACACCGCGATACCCTGCATTATCTGGCAAATAAAATCCGCTCGCTGCTTTTCAGCGAAGAATCGGTTGTTACCATACATGGCGGAATGCTCCGCGATGAGCGCCGTAAAATGGAGGAATTATTTAAACAGGATAAAGAAGCAAGAATCCTTATCGCCACCGATGCGGCAGGTGAGGGTATCAATTTACAACGAGCGCACTTGATGGTGAATTATGACCTCCCGTGGAACCCGAACCGGCTTGAGCAGCGTTTTGGGCGTATTCACCGTATTGGTCAGACCGAAGTGTGCCATTTATGGAATCTTGTGAGCCGCGAAACCCGTGAGGGTATGGTTTTTCAACTGCTGCTGACAAAACTGGAGCAAGAAAAAGAAGCGCTCAAGGGCAAGGTTTTTGACGTTCTCGGAAAAGTTGTATTCGATAATAAATCTCTGCGCGATTTGCTTATTGATGCAATACGTTACGGCAACGATCCCGAGGTAAGAGCGAGACTTCATCAAGTGGTAGACAATTCCCTTAACCGTGACGAACTTAAAAAACTGCTTGATGAACACGCATTAACCGAAAATACGATGGATGTTAATAAAGTGATTGATATCCGTGAAGATATGGAGCGTATGGAAGCGCATAAACTTCAGCCGCACTTTATCGAAACTTTCTTTTTGGAAGCATTCAAAAATGTAGGGGGTAAAATGTATCCGCGCGAAAAAGGACGCTATGAAATAACATCAGTACCGTTTGCCGTTCGTAACCGTGATATGCAGATCGGTTTCGGCGAGCCTATGTTAACAAGATATGAACGCATTTGCTTTGACAAAGTCTACTGTAATGTACAAGGTCTTGTACCCGCCGCGCTTATAGCTCCCGGACATCCGCTTTTAGACGCGACTATAGATATAATTCGGGAACGCAATATTGATGTATTGAAACGCGGGGCGGTTTTTATTGATGATAATGATTACGGCGCAGATGCACGGGTGCTATTTTATGTTGAAGATTCCGTTCAGGACGGTGTAATCATGCAAAACGGCAGCAAACGGATTATTTCAAAACATATTCACTTTGTTGAGATAAATGAAAACGGCGATGCGGTAAATGCCGGGTATGCGCCGTATCTTGATTATCGCGCCGCAAAAGAAGACGAACAAGCGGTTATTCTTTCTTTTATGAACAGCCAGCGTTGGCTGCAAGCGGACGTTGAAGATGTCGCGGCCGGTTATGCAATCTCGCAGATTATTCCCGCTCATGTCGCAGAAGTGCGGGAGCGTAAGATGAAACTCATTGATAAAACGGTAAAAGCAGTAAAAGACCGTTTGACAGCGGAGATTCAATATTGGGATTTCCGCGCTGCTGATTTGAAAATAAAAGAAGCGGCAGGGAAATCCAACGCCAAACTCAACTCTCAAATGGCGGCTCGCCGTGCCGAAGAACTCGAAGCCCGTATGCAAAAACGGCTTGCGGAACTTGAGGCAGAAAAATTAATTTCCGCTATGCCGCCTGTAATTGTCGGGGGCGCGCTTGTCGTTCCGTGCGGGTTATTAAATAAACTGATGGGTATACCTGACACATTTGCCGCCGAAGCTGACGCCAGGCGCGAGGTTGAGCTTGCTGCTATGAAAACCGTTATGGATATCGAAACATCGCTCGGCTATATTCCTATTGATGTGAGCGCGTCTAAAGTCGGTTATGATATAGAGTCGCAGATACCGAAACACAACCGCAAAGCAGACGAAGCGACACTCCGCTTTATTGAGGTAAAAGGCAGAACGGCGGGGGCAGCGTCTGTGACAGTCACGAAAAACGAAATTTTAACGGCTTTAAATAAACCGGATGAATACATACTTGCAATTGTCGAATTAAACGGAACGCAAACAAGGACGGTTTACTTGAAAAACCCGTTCCGTGAACGTCCGGACTTCGCGGCGACAAGCGTGAACTTTGATATAGTCAAGCTTATGGATATTGGGGAAATAATTTTGGAAAGAAAGGGGGAGTGAAAGTGATGGACGCAATGTATGCCGATGAAATGCCTGTACACAGAATGACTATTGAAGATTTTGATATGCGGTATTTTAACTATTATTTTCAAAAACGGTATTGTATGCTCCCGAAAGATGAAAACCAACCGCTTACGCATTTGCTGGAAAATATGGGGTTGATACAGGGAGATAAACTTACATTATGCGGCGCGTTGCTTTTCGCAAAAGAAGAATATCATAAACTACCTGTTTTTATTGTAAAAGCAGGAGCGTTTGATGCAAATAGTTTAATCACAAATAATTACCAGGACAGCCGCAATATTGAAGGAAGACTTGAAAGCATTTACAACCAAACCGTGAGTTTTATCGTGTCGAACCTGCGCCACTTGCAAGGTGAGCAGGGGTTTAATAGTGTCGGTATACCAGAAATCCCCCATGAAGCCTTGCGTGAACTTGTCGCAAATGCTCTGATACACAGGGATTATTTTGTTTCGGCTCCTGTAAGGGTGTTTGTTTTCCGCAATCGTGTTGAGATTATAAGTCCGGGGCATTTAATAAATAACCTTACCATTGAAAACATTATGTTTGGCGTTTCAAAAACCAGAAATAAGCGACTTGCATCGCACGCAAACCATCTAATTCCATATAGCGGGTACGGTTCCGGCATTATCAACGCAATGGAAGCTTATCCTGATATCGAATTTATCGATGACAGGGACAAAAATCAATTTACAGCGATATTGAAAAGAAGGTGATGGTTTTGGAGTATAAAAAGAAACTAATCGAAGTGGCTCTGCCTCTCGAAGCGATAAACACCCAATCAGCCCGCGAGAAGTCCATACGCCAAGGGCATCCGTCCACGCTGCACCTATGGTGGGCGCGGCGGCCTTTGGCTGCGGCGCGGGCTGTGATATGGGCGTCGCTCGTTGACGACCCGTCAAGTCTGCCGGAGCAGTTTCCGACCGAAAAAGAGCAGGACGCCGAACGCGAACGGCTTTTTAAGATACTCTCCGAACTCGTAAAATGGGAAAACTCCAATAACCAGGAAGTGCTGGACGCGGCGAAAGCCGAGATAATGAAATCCACAAACGGCAACCCGCCCCCGCTGCTCGACCCATTCGCAGGCGGCGGAGCGATTCCGCTTGAAGCGCAGAGGCTCGGACTTGAAGCTCACGCTAGTGACTTGAATCCCGTGGCTGTGATGATAAACAAGGCGATGATAGAGATACCGCCGAAGTTTGCAGGGCAGCCGCCTATAAACCCCGAAGCGAGAGCGAATCCTCTGAAAAAAACATGGATAGGCGCACAGGGGCTTGCGGAGGACGTGCGCTATTACGGCGAGTGGATGAAACAAAAAGCGTTCGAGCGTATCGGTCATCTATACCCAAAAGTCAAGGACGAACAAGGACTGGAGCATACAGTCATCGCATGGATATGGGCAAGGACAGTAAAATGCCCCAACCCGGCTTGTGGATGCGAAATGCCCCTGGTGAGTAGTTTTGAGTTGTCGAAGAAGAAGGGGAAAGAAGCGTATATTCAACCGATTATCTTAGGAGCGGCTTTTGGTCGTCCGCCTAAAATTCTTTATGAGGTGAAATACGGCAAAGACGCACCGGAACCGCCGAAGACAGCGCGTGGTGCGAAGTTTAAGTGCATTTGCTGTGGCGAGTCAACAACGCCAGAATATATAAAATCAGAAGCTGTCGATGGGCGTATGGGCGCGGTTATGATGGCGATTGTTGCGGAAGGAAAAAAGGGTAGGCTCTATTTTTCTCCAAATGATAAGCACATAACTGTAGCAGAGATAGATAAGCCAGAAACGTATCCAACTGGCAGTTTGTCTGACGATAGACGTGCAATATGGTGTCCAATATATGGACTTGATACCTTTGATAAATTGTTCACTTCACGTCAATTAACAGCACTTACAACTTTTTGCAACCTAATAACATATGCACAAACTCAAATAGAGAGGGACGGCGGTAACAGGGAGTATTCTCGAGCACTTGCAATCTATTTAACATTTGCTATTGACAAAGGTGCAAACTACTGGTCATCTTGCTGCGCTTGGCATACATCAGCAGAAAAGATGATGTCAACTTTTGCTAGACAAGGGATTCCTATGGTTTGGGATTACACAGAAGCAAACCCTTTTAGCGATTCAACTGGAAATTGGTCATTAGGTGTTTCACAGTCCGCAAAAATGTGCGAGCAGTTAGGTTACGGAATTACGGGAATAGTTAAACAACAAGATGTTCAATCTGATAACCGCTTGCGAGATGTTATGATTTCAACAGATCCTCCGTATTATGACAACATAGGATATGCTGATTTATCTGATTTTTTCTACATTTGGATGAGGCAAGCACTTAAGTCAGAGTATCCAGACCTGTTTCATACTATGCTTGTGCCAAAATCTGAGGAACTTGTTGCTATACCATACAGATTCGATGGCATTAAAGATAAAGCTATAGCGTTCTTTGAAAACGGGATGTTGCAAGCTTTCAAGCAAATAAACAACTATGCTCATTCAGATGTTCCTGTTTCAGTTTACTATGCTTATAAGCAAAATGATGGAGACGAAAACAGTACGGCATCAACAGGTTGGGAAACAATGCTATCTGCAATCATCCAAGCAGGCTTTTCGATAGAAGGTACTTGGCCTATCAGAACTGAATTGACTACCGCTTTAAAAGGCAATACCAACGCCCTAGCCTCATCCATCGTCCTAGTCTGCCGCAAGCGCCCAACCGACGCCCCCATCTCTACCCGCCGCGACTTCATAAACACCCTCAAACGCGAACTCAAACCCGCGCTGCAAAAACTGCAAGCCTCAAACATCGCCCCGGTGGACTTGGCGCAGTCGGCTATCGGTCCCGGCATGGGCGTTTATTCGCGTTTTTCAAAAGTGCTGGAAGCCGACGGAACGCCTATGAGTGTGCGCTCGGCTTTGCAAATCATCAATCAGGAGCTCGACCTGTATTTCACCGAACAGGACGGTGAACTCGACCGCGACAGCAGTTTCTGCGTAGACCTCTATACGCAGTACGCTTTCAATGAAATGAAATTCGGCGAGGCGGATGTGCTTGCTCGGGCGAAAAATACATCCGTGGATAAACTCAACGACCGCGGAATCATATCCGCGCAGAAAGGCATTGTCCGTTTGCTCACACGGGAGGAAATACACGAAAAGCCGGACAGGGATATTATTTGGCTGCTCACACAGCAGCTCACGCATATTATGGAAAAAGACGGCATAACCGGAACGGCAAAAATTATCGCAGATATATTCACGTCCGAACCCGAACACGCAAAAGCGCTGGCTTACCGGCTGTTCACCATAGCCGAGCGCAAAGGCTGGGCGCAGGAGGCTTATGCGTACAACTCGCTTATCATATCCTGGTCTGATATTCAGGCGAAAGCCGCAGAACTTCGGGCAGAGAAAAAAAACATCGGAGAACAGATTAGTATTTTCGAGGAGGAGAAATAAATGGCTATAAATCGTGTAGAAATCAAGGATTTTCTTGTATTCAAGGGCGAGTTTGCTTTAGATTTTTGTCCCGGTGTAAATATATTTATCGGCGGTAACGGAACAGGGAAGACTACTTTGTTGAAAACTATGTACGGAATTATTAATTATAAATTGCCAAGCTGTTTTTATGCAAAAAATATTAAGGACAATGTTTCGTATGGAAATGGAAGCATTAAACTTTTTTATAATGCAGAAATATCCATAGATTTTAACCAAAGCACTTTTAACGAGGCTCCTTTCGTTCATCCGCTTACTGGGAAAATTGAAAAGGTTGGAATTGGAGTTGTGCAATATAAAACAACAGGACTTCACGAAACATCAAAGTTTTCTTATGAAAACCAAAGTGTTTATATTCCGGAAAAAGATATGCTTTCTCATTCACCAGGGATGCTTGCTTTGAAACACGAAAGATCAACAGTACCTTTTGATGACACATTAACCGATATTATCGCCAAGGCACAGCTATACCCTAAAAAAGAGGCATTTGGAAATCCGTTATGCGCTAAAATTAGAAAAATCATTGGTGGTGAAGTAGCGTTTGACAACGATTCGTTTGTTATAATAAAAGACAGGAGTAGAAATGAAGTTGCTTTTTCAATGGAAGCATCAGGTTACAGAAAGTTAGGTTTGCTATGGAAGCTACTCCGTAACGGCTTGCTTGAATCGGGCTCAGTCCTTTTTTGGGACGAGCCTGAGAACAGCCTTAATCCTGAACTTATCCCGAAACTTGTTGATATTCTTCTAGAACTATCCCGAAGCGGCGTTCAAATCTTTCTCGCTACGCACAGCGAGATATTGGGAAGTTATTTTGCCGTTAATCGTAAAGACGGGGATAATGTAATGTTTACTTCTCTGTATAAAGACGGTGAGCAAATTAAAGCCAACACAAGCGATCGTTTTGATTTGCTTGAACCGAATAATTTGGCCGAAGAGCCTGTGAAACTATATGAAAAAGAAATAGAGAGGGGACTTGGCGGTAATGGTTAATTTATTCGATGAGCGATATTTAGACGATATGAGTAATATGCGTTTTATCTCCGATAATACTTTCTATAATATATGGAAACCGGAAATATACGTAATAAATTATGATGAAGCAATAAAAAGAAATTATGTTATTGCTTAAATAAAACAAGAGGAGAAATAAATGGCTATAAATCGTGTAGAAATCAAGGATTTTCTTGTATTCAAGGGTGAATTTGCTTTAGATTTTTGTCCCGGTGTAAATATATTTATCGGCGGTAACGGAACGGGGAAGACTACTTTGTTGAGAATACTATATCGTTATCACGCCAATACGCATCCTCTTAATAAATACGATGAAGATTATGGTTCTTTAATATTTGACAATAACAAAATTTCAATTTATAGTGATTTTTCCGAGACAGAAGGGGTTTCTATTGCTCGTATTGGCGATGTTAAACATGTTGAAGGCATTAAAACCGTATTTATTCCCGAAAAAGATTTTCTCCCACACGCAAAAGGATTACCGGAGACTGCAAAGTACGGAAAAGCTGAACTTATGAATACTGAAGTTGATATTATAGAAAAAGCAAGGGTTCTTGCCAGCGTTCCTGAACAACCGCTGTACCGTGAAATTTGCGATTTAATCGGCGGCGAACCCGAACACGATGGACAGAGTTTCTTTATGAAACGCCCTGAGATTGAAAAACCGATACATTTCTCGCTTGAAGCTTCCGGGTTTAGAAAATTAGGGTTGCTTGCTTTATTGATACGCAACGAAATGATACAATCCGGATCCATCCTCTTTTGGGACGAACCCGAGAACAGCCTTAATCCTGAGCTTATCCCGAAACTTGTTGATATTTTGCTTGAACTCTCCCGAAGCGGCGTTCAAATTTTTATCGCTACGCACAGTTATGATGTCGCCCGATGGTTTGAACTTAATAAAACCGAAAGTTATTCCCTTCGGTATTTTAACATGAGAGAAAATGGCGGGGGAATAGTTGCAGATGTTGCTGATGATTATATGTCATTGCCGAACAGTGTTATAGAAGATGCCGGCAATCAACTTTTGCAACGTGTTACAGAAGTTGCGGCAAAAAATGCGGGGGTGAATTTAAAATGATATTAAAAGATGAAAACGGAAATATGGAATTTGATTTCACAGGGTTTATTTACGCCGATTATTATGACACACCAAGCAATCAATGCAACGGCTTAAAACTTGTAGATTTTATCGCAGAAACCGAATCAAAGCAGTTCTTTATTGAAGTGAAAAACTATGTTAACACTTCCGATTCTGCAATTGTTCAAGCCGCTATGAACAAGCGGCAAAATGCGGATTATCGGATGCTGACAGATCCTGTGGCAGCGTTCCCTCTTGAGATAGGCATGACGTTTAAAGACAGCTTGTTTCGTTTTTTAGCATCAGGAGGCGAATTAAAGAAACCGATAATTCTAATTCTTGTTATTAACCCGCCTCCCGAGCTTAAAGCCCGCGATCGCGAACGACTGGCAACAACCATTAGGAACGGTTATATACCAAGCGGTATGCACAAAAAACCTGATATTTACCCTAAAATGCAGGAATTATTTTTTGACATACCAACTTTCTTAGAAGTTTATCAACGTTATGGATTTAAAGTGTCAATGCGTGCATCGCAGACAGATTAATCATTATAAAAGAAAACAGGAGGTCACCTAAATGGAAAACCATGCGATCATAAATAAAGGATTTCAAATACTGCGAGAATCACTCGCCGCATACATAGCAAAAGAATTATCCCCGGTGTTCGGCAGCAATATCTGGTGGCGCGAAGGCGTAATAAAAAGATTGTATGATGAACAGAAGCGTAATCTGCCGTCGGAGGGAGACTATTCAGCACTTACAGATTCTCTTGATATTGCTCTTTGTCTGCTTTTGTTCGCCGATATCCATTGGCAGGATATATTTAAGCGTAAACTATCCATAGACCACCGTACATGGGCGAAAGAATTAGCGGGTTTCAGGAACAAATCAGCTCATATCGGCGGGAAAGATTTTAATGATAACGATACATGGCGCGCATTGGACACCATGTCGCGCCTTTCAGAGCAGATTGATCCTGAAGGCGCAGAAGAGATAAGAAGCCTGCTCCGAATTTCCCGTTACGGTTCCGCTGAAGGTTCGACAAATGCAAACGAAATATCCGCAGCGCCTGCCACAGCTAAATCAAAAATTACAGGCATATTAAAATCAACGCCCATCAGCGGACTCCCCGGCTGGCGTGAAATTATGCAGCCCCATCCCGACGTAGCGCAAGGCCGGTATAAAAACGCCGAATTTGCCGCTGATCTTGCGCAAGTGGCAAGAGGTGAGGGAGCGTATGAATACCGTGATCCTGTGGAATTTTTTTCCCGTACTTTTATAACCGAAGGAATGGCGGGCCTGCTTGAACAATCGCTGCGGCGTATCTGCGGTAAAGACGGTGACCCTGTTATTCAGCTCAAAACCGCATTTGGCGGCGGCAAAACACATAGTATGCTCGCGCTTTACCATATGATGAGGGGTACGGTTTCTGTTGACAAGATTCCGAATATTAAACCCGTTCTCCAAAGAGCAGATATTCTTGCGCTGCCAAAAGCGAATGTTGCGGTGCTGGTCGGAACCGCGCTTGATCCAACTAAAACAAAACGCCCGAATAATATGCCGGGTATTACTATACATACACTTTGGGGTGAGATGGCGGCACAGCTTGCTGTGTCTGCCGGTAATCTTAAATTATATGACATTATTAAGGAATCGGACAGAAGAGGCGTATCTCCCGGTTCGGAAACTTTAAAAAATCTGTTTGATGCTGCCGCACCATGCCTCATTCTTATGGATGAACTTGTCGCTTATGCTAAATCAATTTACGGCAAAAAGGATTTACCCGGCGGCACGTTTGATAATTTCATATCTTTTATACAGGCGATGACCGAAGCGGCAAGAGCAAGCAAAAACAGTCTTGTGGTCGCGTCAATACCGGAATCTGATATTGAAATAGGCGGTGAGGCAGGTAAAATTGCACTTGAAACGATAGAGCATACTTTCGGGCGTATGGAATCAATTTGGAAACCTGTTGCGGCGAACGAGGGATTTGAAGTGGTACGCCGCCGCCTTTTCCTTGATTGCAAGGATACTGACGGACGCAGTGCTGTCTGCCTAAAGTTTAGCCAAATGTATAACGAAAATCAAAGCGACTTCCCGCTCGAATCCCGTGAGGTGGAATATATGGAGCGTATGGCTTCATGTTATCCTATCCACCCCGAAGTGTTTGATCGGCTTTATGAGGATTGGGCTACTTTGGATCGTTTTCAAAGGACACGCGGCGTCCTGCGCTTGATGGCAGCTGTTATTCATGAATTATGGATGGGTAATGATGCCGGGCTTATGATTATGCCCGGTTCGATACCGTTTGATGCGCCCAATGTACGCCACGAATTGATGCGCAATCTGCCTGATAGTGAAAATTGGAGCCCTATAGTTGACCGCGAAGTAGATGGCAGAAATTCTATCCCTTTTCATAAAGACGAGTCTACTCCGCGTTATGGCGGAAAAATGGCGGCTCGCCGCGTAGAGAGAACAATTATGATAGGCAGCGCGCCTACAGACCGCGGGCAAAGTGTTCGCGGAGTAGAGGCTTCCCGTATTCGCCTTGGAATTATTCAACCCGGTGAAAACATTGCGGTATTTAACGATGCATTAACTACGCTGACATCATCGCTTGCTTATCTTTACACCAACCCGTCAAGCGACCGGTTTTGGTATGACACCCGACCAACGCTCCGTAAAACAGTTGAAGACCGCGCTACGCAAATACTGGCTTCGGATGTGGAGTTTGAAATAGAAACGCGGCTTCATAAGCTGCGCGGTA
>Ga0099364_10003587_pt1 | contig 23974 bp, 16 predicted proteins | sample TergutTh196P3_FD_73070 | JGI IMG/M metagenome (GOLD analysis project Ga0099364, IMG submission 73070) | Microcerotermes parvus P3 segment gut microbial communities from Pointe-Noire, Republic of the Congo - Th196 P3 | ecosystem: Host-associated > Arthropoda: Insects > Digestive system > Gut ...
CTCGTGGTGGTGCCCGAAGACGAAGTTGAGTTTGGCGATATTCTTGTGAACACAACCGACACCAAAACCATTTTGGTTGAGGGTGCGAACTTGACGGACAACATTACATACGTGTTGACCGACAATGACGATGGCTATTTTTCTGTGGAAGCCGAAACAGGCTTTGATCCGTTTGAAGGCGGCGAACTGACCGTAACTTTCGAACCTACGGAAAAAGGCACACACGAGGCAACGCTGACCATCAGCAGTGGCACTATTTCTCACGTGATTGCGTTGAGTGGGGTAGGCTATGAGCCACCGGTTTTCCCGGCACCGGGTGAAGTGATTATTTCGCAGGTGTATACAGGAGGTGGAAACAGCGGTGCTGTCTATAACCGAAAATATATTGAGTTGTTCAACACAACCGATAGAGATATCGCTTTGGACGGATTGTTTTTGTCGAATGCGTCGGCAACCGGCACAGGTGCATCGAGTCCCTCTGCCCTCACGGGAACGATCAAAGCACGGGGTTTCTACTTGGTGCATTGTGGTACGCTTAGCGGTACTAACGGTATTGCCATACCGACCACGGCAGATGCCACATTTACCAATCTCAACCCTGGTTATGGAAGTGCTAAGGTAATGTTATCCACATCGAGCAGTATTACCATCACAGCCAAACATCATACCGGTGACAGCAGGATTTTGGACTTGCTTGCATGGGGAACAGGAATTACTCCGGCCACAGGTTCGGCTACGTCAGCAGCACTGGCATCCAGTAATACCCTGGCAGTGAAACGTATCTACGATCAGACAACTTGCAGTTTCAGATTCAGTATGGATACGGTTATGGCGAGTCATTTCCAAGCTGTGAGGGCAGATGCTACACCACTCCCACGCAATTCAGCCACAGATCCACTCACTCCGGTTGTTAGCGTAACCCACGATTTGGGTAGCACAAACACCCTCGACTTTGGCGAAGTGAGAGAGGGCGAAGACAAAACGCTTACGTTCAAACTTACGCCGGCTTGCCTCGAAGATGATCTGACGCTGACCTTGACAGGTGGCGATGCCACTGCATTTGTTGTGGAGCCCGAAAGTATTGATCAAAGTGTGTTTGGTGATACCACCATTAGCGTAACGTTCTCGCCAATCGCGGTTGCAACGTATACCACGACCTTAGTGATTGCCGGCGGTGGCATGGACACTCCTATCGAAATCACAATCAAGGGCGAAGGCATCTCTGCTACACAGCCTGAGATTACAGTGGTTCCGGATGATTTAGATTTCGGTACTGTTTTGGTTGGTGCAAACGAAACCAAAGAGGTGAAAGTAGAACAACTATTCCTCAACGGTGCAGCGATTACCTACGAACTCACCGACTTGGCGAATTTCGAGGTAGACGATTCGAAACTGATTTCCGACAGTCTTTTGTTGGTAACGTTCAAACCTCAAACTGTGGACGATTTCACCGCTGAACTTCTTGTAAAATCTGTAACTCACAACCTTACCGAAACAGTAACGTTGACAGGTGTCGGCGGTATAACCACTCTCACTGTGGATTCGACAGAAGTTCGTGCAGGCGAAGTGGAAATGAATGCAAGCAAGACTATGGTATTGCGTGTGAATGCAACGCTGTTGCAAGATGATGTTACCTTAGATATTAGCGGAACCCATGCAGCTATGTTCAGTGTCGACAGTGCTATGCTTGTGCGACCTGCCAATGGCAATCTGACCAACCGACAAATCCGTGTAACCTACGCTCCAACGGCTCTTGGCGAGCATACAGCAATGCTTACGGTAAATAGTGCAGGCGTTTCCGATGTGGAAATACCTTTGAGCGGCGAGGGAATTATAGCTCTCACTACGTTTGCGGCTTGGGAAACACAAGGAATAACGGTTAGCAATACGGTTACATTCCCATTTGATGCCACAACAAAAGATGCAGTGACTATAAGCGGAACACCTCAACTTACCATTGGAGCGGGAGTTGGCCAAATAGCAACCAATCCGGGAGCGAATCATATTCCTGTTTTCCTTAGACAACCAACTGCCGACAGTGCTGCTGCCATTGAACATGATACCTATTTTGAATTTTCGCTAACACCGGCTGACTATACAGCACTTGACATCACTCAAATTAATGCGAATATCAGAAGAACAGCCCAAGGTCCGAATGCGTTTATTTTCAAGTACAGTTTAGACGGTTTCGCTACGGATGGTATTGCCATAGATGCAGTAACAGACCTTCCGGCTCCTCCCGAGAGCAATAATAACGGTTGGGCATTTGCTTTTGACAATTTGTCTATAACCGATGTGGAAAGCACGATTACGTTTAGGCTCTATGTTTGGGGTGGAACTGCCGGATCATCAGCAAGTATTTCTATCGGTAGATTGGCAGGAAATGATTTGGAGATAAGAGGATTTGCTCGTCAATTACCCGGACTTGACGTTACGCCTACCACTCTTGCCTTTGGCAATGTCCAGGTTGACAACCCTTCGACAGCACAAACGGTATCTGTTTCGGGAGCACTTCTGACCGACGACATTACATACGTACTTGGTGGCGATGATCCGAGCGTTTTTGCAGTTAGCGAAACTTCTTGGAATGCAGCAACAGGCGGTACACTTAGCGTAGTCTTTACGCCGATAGCAGATCAGTCTTACAGTGCAACCCTCGTGATCAGTAGCGATGGAGTCGACAGCAAAACCGTAACCTTGACCGGTACAGGTATTGCAGCAGACGCACCATTTTTGGAAGTGGATAAAGCAGAACTTGCGTTTGGCGATCAACTCGTAGGAACATCAAGTGCGACACAAACCGTTACGATTGTAGCGGCGAATCTCACGGATCTGGACTATGAAATCGTGGACGAGAATGCCGATCATTTCGAAATAACGCCGGGGACATTCAATGCCACCACAGGCGGAACCCTCGATGTGGTGTTCAAACCTCTGACCACCGGCTTGAAAACGGTTACACTGATAATCACAAGCGATGAGATGTTCGAAACGGTAACCCTAACCGGAACGGGCGTAGTTCCAACGCTTAGCACAGATCTCACACAAGTCGATCTCGGCAAAGTTATGACAAGTGCAAGCAAGACCGTTGAACTCAAAGTAAGTGCTGCACATCTAACCCATGACGTTACACTTGTCCTAAGTGGCGATGATATGGATAAGTTTGAAATCAATAAGCAACTTCTTGTGAGACCAACAGACGGCAAAATGCAAGATTCGATTGTTCTGATTACTTACACACCTACGGAACTCGCACAACACACAGCAACGCTGACGATCAGCAGTGAGGGTGCAGATCCAAAAGTTCTGCAGTTGAGTGGCGAGGGTATCGGATTCATTGAGGACTTTGAGGAAACACTTTCTACACCGTTGTTGTCGGCTAAAACAGCCTATACCGCTGCGAATTACACGCTGAAAACCGGTGAATGGAGAATCTGCGGTGTAGGACAAATGCAAGCCGACGACCGTCGCAACGGAACCGGTAGCGTACGTTTCAGAGGAAATACCTCTGATACGGATGCCGCTCAAAACATGGCTCAAATGAACTTCAACAAACCTGACGGCATTGGAACGGTAACGTTCAGCTACGGCTCGTATGGTACTCATAGCGGAGGTCGTTTGCAAGTGCAAGTTTCTACCGACGACGGAGAAACTTGGGAAAATAGAGGTCAGGAAATTGTTGCTCCATCATGGGCGAATGGTGGCGGAACGCTACAAACCGCTACGGTTGTGGTCAACAAACTCTATCCTGCTCGTGTTCGTATTGTGAAAATATCACAAACAGGTAGCACCAGCGTCAATGTTGATGATATCAGTATGACCGATTATTTGGTTGAAGTTCCAACGGTAGAAGTGGTTGGTAATCCTGATTTCGGCATCACCGAAGTGGGAGTACCTGTAACCCGTGTATTCACGGTTTCCGGCGAAAATCTAACCGATAATATCACATTCGATATTGAGGGTGCTGATGCAACGGCATTCGTACCAAACGATACCGAATGGAGTCCGGTAGACGGCGGAACATTGAGCATCACCTTTACGCCAACCGAAGGCAGAACTTACAATGCCTCGCTTGTGTTGAGTACGCCGGGTATGGATGATGATGTGGAGATCTCGCTTAGCGGTATAGGTGTCATTCCTCAAGAAGTCGCCAACATTGCAGCAGTGCTTGCATTGCCGCTAAATACGGTTGCAAAAATTACCGGAGAACTTACCGTTGTTACACAACAGGGTAGAAGTTTGTTCGTGCAAGACGAGTCTGGTTGGGTGTTGATCGACTGGCAAAATCCGGCGAAAACCTATACCAACGGACAACGAATCACCGGTGCCATTGCGACTCGTGGTGAGTTTGATAATGCTCCGCAATTGGTGGTCATTCCTGCGTTGGGACTTCCTGACGGCGTAGTGGGTGAGCCTGCTGTAGCAGCCATCGTTGAACCGGAGGATTTGGTATATCCGAGTGATTTGAACCGATATGTGGCGTTCGAAAATGCGGTAATTGCTGCTAATGTTACGTATACAACTGCGACTCCGGCAGAAGACGGAACCATAGAAATAGAGGGCGGAACCATGATTATCCGCAATCACTATAATGTGGTTTCAGGTAGTTTTGCAGCAAACGACAGAGTCAATCTAAAAGGTTTGGTAAGATACTACAGCAATGCGATTCAAATTTATTTGCTCCACATTGAGGAAACATCTGTAACATCAATCGAAGAAACAGATCCTCATTCGGTTGTACACGTATATCCGAATCCGGTAGCGAACGAACTGTTTGTTCAAGCAGAGCAACCGATTCAGACCATTCAGATTCTCAACCTCAGCGGACAAATTGCGATGCAACAATTCGGAGACAAAACTTCGATTGATGTAGGCATTTTGCCACGTGGCACCTATATTGTACGCATCGTGTTTGACGATGGCTCAGTGTTTGTGTCGAGAATTGTGAAGTAACACCGTCGCCGTCGCTAACAAAAAAAAAACGAAATATCTTTGATATTTCGTTTTTTTTTTGTACCTTTGACCCAAAAATTAAATATCTAAAAAAATGAAAACATTTTTCAAACCTTTATTGCAACTTCTTTTGGTCGTATTCTGCGTAGCATTGAGCCTTTCCGGATGTAAAAAGAAAGATTTTTATTTACAAAACGATCCGGAGTTGAGTGTTAGTGTTAGTCACATTTCGATTCCCATGACCGGAGGATCTTATTCCATTGATGTAAAAAGTACACGCCGATGGATTATCGATGCCAATAGCGATAACAAAGATTGGTTCGGCATTACGCCGACTTCGCTAAGAGGCGAGAACGACGGACGAATCAACATCACGGCAATGCCTAACGATTGGGGTGAGCGTAGGTTGACCTTAACGATTGAAACTGCCGGAGGATTGTCGCAACAGGTTTATATTGTTCAAGAAGGATTTAATTCGCGATTGCTGTTGAGAGAAACTTTCGGAGTCGGTGCAACCGGTAATCCTTGGGCAGGTGACTACGATGGTTATCGCAGAGAAAACCACGAAGGCGTTGGAGGAGCCGAATCTGTAACGTATAGCGGAAACAATGTTTCGATAAGATCCACAGGCGTGTCGCCAAGTCCGGAATTTTCGGGAGGTAACAATGCTTTCTTTGCTGCAGCAGGTGGTACGCTGAATGTCGCAGATATCGAACTGTTTCAGTCAAGACGTCTCCTGATTTCATTTGCAATCAACGAACCGAGTAGCGTACTTGCTGTGGATTATACGCTCGACGACGGCACGACTTGGGTTCCTGTTCCTTTCACAAAAGCAACTCAGGGTTGGGAGCGTATCTTTGCTGAGGTTGAGCTGGAAGGAAGTATACCGAACGAGATGACGTTGAGGTTTATCTCCAACGGAGAAATTCGTTTAGATGATCTCCGGATTGAAGGTGTTGATGGATTGCCGGGAGAGGCAAACAGGCTTTCGCTTTCGCCAAGCATTCTGAACGATGTCAGTTCCGCAGGAGGTCCGGAAGTGATCAATGTTTCATCAAATTCCGAGTGGGAAGTTATATCGAATGTACCTTGGCTAACGGTTAATCCTGCTGCAGGAATCAACGATGGAGATTTCGAAGTCAGTATTGCCGCAAATTCAATACCCGAAGTGCGTTCGGGAACGGTTACCGTTCGAACAACCGGCGAAGGCAATATCGTAACGCGTACGCTGACCGTGAATCAACAACCCGACGCATCAAGTTTCATTTGGGGCGAAAATATGGGACTGACCCCGGTTTCCTCAAACACATTAGTAGCAAGCTACAGCGGTTGGAGCAAAGAGGGAAGTAGCGGAAGTACGGTTAGTTATGTCGCATCGGGAGGAACGGTGGATATTAGAAGTAACTACCCGCAAGGTACGGCAAACGGTACATATTCGGGAGCAACACCTCAAAACAATATGTTGTTCGCTGCTACCACCGGAGCAGTTCTTACCGTTAGCGGTATTGATCCGGGCGAACGAAAATACTTCTCGCTCTCGTTTGGATTAAGTTCGCCAAGTGCAAACATGACGGTGGATTATAGTATAGACGGAACAACATGGAGTCCTATTTCGCTGTCTATAAAAAACACGACTAATTGGGGATTGATTAACGCCGAATTTGAAATTCCGACAACGACCACCACATTAAGTTTGAGGTTTACAGCAACATCTTCTGACTTTGGTGTACGACTCGACGATATTCGACTGTTTGGTTCCGAACAACCGATACCTCAACTCATCGTTTCGCCGAGTGTGCTTGAGGTTTCCCGAGACGGAGGCACAAGAAACATATCGATTATTTCGAATGGCGACTGGGTAGTTTCGAAAGGTTCTGAAACTTGGTTTACGCTTGGTGCAACGTCCGGTAACGGAAACCAAACCCTGAACGTTAACATAGATGCAAACGATGTTACTCAAATCCGTTCGGCAACCATCACGGTGATGTCTGCCGATGGCAATATCACCCGAACCGTAACCATAAATCAAGAGCCGGCACTTCCTGCGAATCTCTTAGCGAGATGGGTGTTTCCGACCGAACCTGATTTGTCGAATGTAACAGCAAGTGAAGGAAACGGAACCATTGCCGCATCATCGAACAGAGCACTTACTTGGCACTCCGAAGGAACCATACGTGCTACCGCAGGCTGGAATGTAACCGATGCCGCATGGCTCATCACCATACCTTTGGACAAGGATATTTCAGGGGAAGTTACGGTAGATCTCAGAGGATACGGCTCTAATACCGGTCCGAGAGATTTCAAGTTGCAAGCCTCGTCCGACAATGCAACTTGGACTGATGGAGGCACCTACCAATTGGCAAATGTTGCCTTTACTCACGACAATGCCAAAAAAACAGTGAAAGTAACCTTGCCTGCTACCATACCTTCCGGAGGAACGCTGTATCTCCGTTTGATTACGGTGGGTGAGAATGGAGGAACAGGTATCACCGGTAATCCAACAGCCTCCGGCGGAGTCAGCCGAATTGGAGATATTACAGTAGCTGCCGATTAACTAAAAAATCTAACACATGAAACTTATCATCAATAAACTAAGCATTTGCACAACGTTGTTCTGTCTTTTGGTTTTTGCAGCATCTTGCAAAACCAAAACCGACGGACCCGGCTTGGAAATCAGATTCGACCCAAGTGCCGATATTTCCGGAGAAGTAGGACAACATTTTTTCCTCATCGAAACCGATCCGGATATGGTATGGACTGCAACAAGCGACGATGAATGGATTACCATCGAACCGGAAACCGAAACAGGTAGTATTTATGCTATTGTCAAAGTCGATGAAAACGTTGGAGAAGAAATTCGAGAGGGAACGGTTACCGTTAGAGCAGGTTCAACCCAAAAAACCGCCACATTGTATCAACGACCTATCAGTTTGGTTGATGTGGTTGGAGAAACATGGTTTGAAAGTACGGCTACAACCGGAACGTTCGAAATCATTACCAACCTCGTATGGACAGCCCGGATCACAGCAGGAAGCAGTTTTGCAGCGATCGGATCTGATGATTTCGGAATAGGAAACGGAGTCCTCAGAATAAACGTAACACCCTATACCGCCTCCGGATTGAGAACAGCAACCTTGCAAGTGTCGGTTCCCGGACAAACTCTCAACATCACCCTAACTCAAGGCAGTTTGCCAACCAGAGAGGAACAGGATATTCCGTTCCGACTCGAACTTCCCGAAGTGAAAAACAAACGTTGGTATGTTCAGCATAGAGTCCCCAATCCTAACGGCATTGCAGGTGACTCGGTTGTTGCGTATGCTATGGAATACGACACCGCACAGCGTCATGCCGTTTGGGTGGCGTTAGTGTTCAACAATGCACTCAATGCAGATGTTACCGTACGTTCCAATGCATGGGCATTCGACCCGATCATTCCAAGAGTGTATCAATCGCTCAACACCACATCGCAAACCTTTGGTTCATTTATGCCTCCTTACACGCCGACACGCCCACTCACCGATGGAGACAGAACACAATGGCGTTACGATCGCGGACATATCATGGCATCCGGAGATCGTCTGTTTTCCGATGAAGCCAATCGCTCTACGTTTTATTTTTCAAACATGAGTCCGCAAGTGGCTTGGTTCAACCAACAACTTTGGCAAGAACTCGAAGGCAGAGTCAGAGCATGGGCAAACTTGGCGAATGTGGATACGCTTTACGTGGTCAAAGGTGCTGCTATCAACCGAGCCGGAACCACGTATACGGTCAATGGTGCACAACAAACGTTTGCCGGTGCGGAAATCATTCACCGACTCCCACAACGTAACAATGTGGTGGTGCCAAAATGGTGGTTTATGGCGATTGTTCAACGTCAAGGAAATTCATTCCATGGAATTGCTTTCTGGATGGAAAATAAAGGCAGTGCCAATTCGGGTTTCCCCGAGGGATATACCTCACGAGCCGTAACACAGCAGTATGCTTTAACTATTCGAGAATTGGAAGCACTAACCGGTATCAATTTCTTTCCGAATCTGAAAATTGTAGGAGAGCAAATCGGCAATCCGCAATTAGAGGAAATGGTAGAAACCTCACCCATTAACTGGTCCCGATGGCCCGGCGTAAATTAAAGTCAGCATGAAAACACTAAAATACATATCACTTATCCTCGCTCTGCTACTATTCGCAGTCGGTTCGAGCTATTCCCAAACCCACACCCTCTTGTTTTACAACGTCGAAAACTTGTACGACACCATAGACAATCCGAGTGTTATCGATGAAGACCAAACGCCCGAAGGGAAACGGTTGTGGAATTCGCAAAAATACTGGGAAAAAATCGACCGCATTACGGAAGTCTATCAACGAGTAGCTCAAGCAACAGGCAGTTTTCCGATTTTAATCGGTGCTGCTGAAATTGAAAACATTCACGTCCTTCGGGATTTGGCAAATAGCGACCGCGTGGCTCAAGCGAGATATCAAATTGTGCATTATGATTCGCCCGACCGACGAGGGGTAGATGTCGCATTTTTCTATCGTCCGGATGTGATTGAATATGTATCAAGTTATCCTATTCCGGTTAGATTTCCCGACAATCCGACTTCTTTAACCCGAGATATTTTGTGGTTTACCGGAAAAATCGATGGGCAGATATTTCACTTTTTTAACAATCACTGGCCCTCTCGCTGGGGCGGACAACGCTCGTCCGAACCTCGACGCCTGAGAGCAGCCTCAATTTTGAGACATTATGTAGATTCGTTGAAAATCGCCGATCCGGAGGCTATGATTGTGATTATGGGCGACTTCAACGATAATCCCGGCGATCGAAGTATGACCAGAACCCTGCGTGCAAAAGGCACTATCAAAGATCTAAAAGAAGGCGAATTGTTCAATCCGTTTCTGCCTATGCACAAAGACGGGCACGGAACATTGGGCTGGAATGATGTTTGGAGTTTGTTTGATATGGTGATCGTCAGTCAAAATATGGTGGGTGGCGAAGGACGTTTTCAAATTCAGCCTAACCCGGGCTTAAAACCAAGAGGACGAAACAGAGAACCATACTACGGATTTATCTTTAACCGACCGTTTCTCATGCAACGAGAGGGGCGTTTCAAAGGTTATCCGTGGCGAACCTACATTGCAGATGTTTACCAAGGAGGCTACTCCGACCACTTTCCGGTGTATATACTTATTTCGAAATGATGATGAATGCAAATATATTAAACAATCTTAATGATTTTTTCTCCAATCAGCCTATTGAAAAAGCGTGGTTGTTCGGCTCTTATGCTCGTGAGGAAAACACGTCGAACAGTGATATTGACTTGCTCGTTCGATTTTCTCCTGATGCAAAAATGACGCTATTCAAATACGGAGGAATGGTTTATGAATTGGAGCAACTGACAGGTCACAAAGTAGATATGGTACAGGAAAAAATGCTTAAACCATTTGCACAAAAAAGTGTTGAACAAGATAAAATTCTTATTTATGAAAGAAAAACCACGTGATATTGAACGTTTGCAACACATGCTGGACGCCGTTAATGACATACTTGAATTTACGGCGAACCATTCTTTTGATGATTTTTGTGCCAATAAAATGATGAAACACGCTGTATATCGCAATTTGACCATCATTGGAGAGGCAGCTAATCTATTAACAAAAGATTTTCGAGAAATGCACAATACCATATCTTGGCCACAAATTATAGGTATGCGACACGTTCTTGTACACGGCTATTATGAAGTTGAATGTTCCGTTGTGTGGGATACCATCGAAAACGACTTACCCAAATTACGAGACGAAATACGAAAAAAAATATGAAACTAAAATCAGTTCTAACAACTCTCTTGATTGCGACCTGCGGAATGGCAGTCGCTCAACAAGAGCAAATCAAAGGAAGGGTCCTTAGTCGAACGACCAACCTGCCCATTGAAGGTGCAAGAGTGCAAATTAGCAGTAATGTTGACGAACACATTGTTACAACAAATGAAAACGGTCTGTTTACCGTTTCAAACTTGTATCCTGCCACATGGAGAGTTTGGATCACGGTCGAAGACTTTAGCGATTACAATGTGCCATCTACCTTGCGACCCGGAGCCGTTTTGGATTTGGGAACTATCTTTATGTTTCCAACCATAACCAACATGGCAATCATGGACGCCGGAGGCATGGAAATGGAAACCGAAGGCGGTGATCAAACACAAAGCGGACCGTCGCTTTTGAGCGGTTCGGCAGACCCATTTACAAACATCTCCAACTTCCGATTCAGTGAAATGCGTTTCAAAGCAAGAGGCTATAATTGGAATCTCCAAAGAGTTTATCTCAACGGTCTACACATGAACGACATCAACACCGGAAATTCACCGTTTTTCCTTTGGGGCGGATTAAACGACCTGATGAGAAATCAAGAACCCTCTATGGGTATGCACCCAACAGGCTATGCCGTAGGAAATGTAGCCGGAACCAATAATGTCGTTACGCGTCCATCTCAAATCCGTAGAGGTTTTCAAGGTAATTATGCAAGTTCCGGAACACTGGCAAACCGATTGAGTATAGCATGGGCAAACGAAATAGCACCAAGCTGGTTTTTGGCGGTTGCCGGTGGCGTTCGATATTCACCAACCGACTATTTTCTTAACTATACTTTGGGAACATTTCAACAAGGCGTATCTTACTTTTTAGGATTGGAAAAAAGATTCGGCTTCGGACACAGTTTGTCGATTACAGGTTTTGGAGCCCCTTTGGCAAGAGGTTCTACCAATTTGACAACACAAGAAGTTTTTGACTTGCTGCAAAATCCATACTACAACCCGAACATCGGTTGGCAAAACGGACAAATCAGAAATGGAGCAGTCAGAAATTCGCACGAACCGGTAATCACATTGGATTATACCAACCGAATCAGTAGCCGATTGAGAATACAAGCCGCCGCAAACTATCGTTTCGGACGAAGTGGAGTAACAGGCATAGATTGGCACAACGCTCCCGACCCGCGTCCCGACTATTGGAGAAATCTGCCAAGTGCATTCACCGAACGATTCGGAAACGAAGACCCCATTAAGGAAATCAACGCAAGAGAAGCCTGGCTAACCGACCCAAACGTTCGGCACATCAATTGGGAAAATATGTATAATGTGAATTACAACAATCGGGAAACTATCCAAAACGCTACAAACAACGGAGTTCGAGACACAGTCATTACCGGATTACGCTCTGTATATGCAGCTATGAATCGCCGTGTCGACCAACGTGATTTCAGCACAGGAATCACCGTAAACGCCATGCCGACAGCCTTTCTGAGAATTGATGGAGGTATAAACTACCGATGGAACAGAACACATTATCATCTCGTGATGCACGACCTTTTGGGTGGCGATTTTTGGGTCGATGTCGACCAGTTTGCAGAACGTGCAGAACTCGGCGAGGAGGCTGACTACCCGAGAGAAGACCAAATTCAAAACGATATGAACAATCCGAATCGTATCGTTAGAGTGGGCGACTCTTACAGTTACAACTACTACGCATTCACGCAAAGAGGCTCGCTTTGGGGTATCGGACATTACGACTTCGGAAATATCGGCGTATATTTCGGTGGAGATATCGGTTTTACCTCGTTCCACAGAGAAGGGTTGGTTCGAAAAGGGCTTTTCCCCGACAACTCTTACGGAAAATCAGAATCCAATGATTTTTTGACCTATTCCTTGCAAGCCGGTATGAATTACCAAGTTTGGGCTAATCACTATGTGAATGTAAACGTGAATTTTGTTCAACAAGCACCCGTTTTTCAAGATGCATACCTTTCACCAAGAACCCGAAATACAACCGTTAACGACTTAAAACCGGAAAAGATTTTTGCTACGGATTTAGGTTACACCATACGTTTGGACGGAACAAGATTCCGCATTGCCGGATTTTATACCGAAATTTACGATCGCAGCAGTGTTAGAACATTCTACGATGATGTGAAACGAACTATGAGTAATTTTGCATTGAGTAAAATCTCGCAACGGCACATGGGTGTGGAGTTTGGGGCAGATGTATATGTGTGGAACGGATTTACAGTGAAAAGTGCGGTAGCCTACGGAGATTACAAGTATTCCTCAAATCCGTTACTGACATTAACCGAAGACAACAGTGATAAACTACTCTCATCTTGGGGAGGATTTGAAGACGAACGCGTGTATTGGAAAGGTTTTTATGTCGCCGGAACACCACAATTAGCAAGCAATCTCGGCATCGAATATCGTGCCAGACAAAATTGGTTCGGAGGAATAGATTTGAACTATTACGATTATATTTTTGTGGAAATAAATCCAAGACGTCGCACTGATGCTGCTCTACAAAACCTTTCCGGAACGGAAAAAGCAGATATGCTCAGACAAGAACGATTTGACGGCGGATTTTCGCTCAATGCCAATATCGGACAGTGGCGAACCATCATGCGGAAATACAATCTCGGTATCATGCTTTCAATAAACAATATCCTCAATAACCAAAATCTAAAAACCGGCGGTTTTGAACAATCGCGTATGAGGTTAGATCCCGATACCAATCAATACAGAGCATACGATTCAAGATATGCCTACATGGCAGGAACCTCGTATTTTCTTAACGTATTTCTTAGATTCTAATATCCACTATTCACTATATGAAACCTATGAAACCTATATCAAAACTATGCTTACTCCTGTCGCTTGCAATAGCCTTTACCGCTTGCATTCCGGAGTTCGACCCGCCGAAAAAAAGACCGCCGGCAGAATTTGCTGACGAACAACTGACCTCTATCAGAAGTCTGAAAGACCGACATCGCGGAGAACCTGTGGTGATTAGAGACAGTGTTATCATTTCCGGAAGAGTTATCAGCAACGACCGATCCGGAAATATCTATAACGAACTTTATATTCAAGACGATGATTACGAAGGAATCCGAATCAAAATCAGAATGAGCAATATGTTTAATTTCTATCGATTGGGACAACGCGTTTATATCAACTGTTTTGGACTGATTCTCGGAAACAACGCAGGAACGCTTGAATTGGGAACTCGTTCAACAGACGGACGAAACGAAACCGGACGAATAGAAGGCATTTGGACGATCGAAAAAACAGTCTTGCAAGGAACATTGGAAGACGAAATTGAACCAATGGTTATTACATTTTCAAAACTCAACAGAAATCTCGTCAACACATTGGTTAGGATTAACGATTTAACGTTCAAACCAACCCTTACCGACGGCGACACCATTGGCGGCAGAGATAATGTCGTTCGCACTTGGGCATTGCCAAATCCTGTCGACGGATCCAATCCGAGAAGTTTAAGCCAATTGTTTGAAGACGAAAGCGAACAAACTATCATCACCCGAAACAGCGGATACGCACGCTTTGCAGGCGATGTAATCCCAACGGGTAAGGTTGATTTAATTGGCATATTGACGATTTTTAATAACAATTATCAATTATTATTACGCGACTTGAATGATGTAATTATTCATAAAGAATCCGACCCTGATCCTGAAGAATAAAAGTAAGATTAAGAATAAACCACATAAAAAACTTATCAAAACTATACTATCATGCAATACAAAAAAACACATCACCATTTTGCCCTCAAGCAACCAAAAAAACCTTATAAACACAGTACTATTATGGCAAAAAAGATTTTATTAGTGGATGACGAACTCGATGTTTTGGAGTTCCTCAGCTACAACCTGCGAAAAGAAAAATTCGAAGTTACTACTGCAAAAAATGGAAAAGAGGCTATCCATTTGGCTAAAAAAGACAAGCCTGACCTGATTATTTTAGATGTGATGATGCCCGAAATGGATGGTGTAGAAACATGTTACGAACTCAGAAAAATCAAGGAATTGGAACAAACACTGATTGTTTTTCTCACTGCGCGAGGGGAAGATTATTCGCAAATTGCAGGATTCAGTGCCGGTGCCGACGATTACATCACAAAACCGATTAGTCCGAAATTGCTGATTACAAAAATCAATGCACTGATCAAACGATCCTCCGGTCACATCAAAGAACCAACCATGCTCAAAGGTTTAATTATCGACCGGGAAAGATTTGTGGTGGTCAAAGATCAACAAACGTTTTCACTGCCCAGAAAAGAATTTCAACTCCTGGAATTATTGGCATCAAAACCCGGAAAAGTATTTACCAGAAATGAAATTTTCTCCGAAATTTGGGGCGAAGATGTGGTTGTGGGCGACAGAACTATCGACGTGCACGTTCGGAAAATTCGCGAACGGTTGAATCTGGAAAACATAAAAACCATCAAAGGGGTAGGTTACAAATTTGAAGAGGAAGACGAAGAATGAGTTTCGTTTGGTTCTCCATAATCGCTACAGTTGTCCTGTTTTTGTTTTTTTTCGTGATGTTTCATTTTGTGGTGAAACGGTTTGTCGAAAATCGAATCAAACTGATCTACAAAATCATTTATACCAAAAAAAAATCACGAGAGGATTTCTTGAAACTGTACCAACAACTCGGATTTTCAGGTGTAGAAAAAGAGGTGCAAAACTGGCTTTTGAAACTTGATGTGAAATTCGAAGAAATGAACCAACGCGAAACTTATCGCAGGGAATTTTTAGGCAATATCTCTCACGAATTAAAAACCCCGGTTTTCAATATACAAGGGTATATCACAACGCTTTTAGATGGTGCCATTAATGACCCTCACGTGAATCGAAGTTATTTGGAACGTACGGAGGCAAGCCTCGAACGAATGATTTCGATTCTCAACGACTTAGATGCAATTTCGGTTATCGAGAGAAATCAAATGGTGCCGGAGTATTCCGATTTCAATCTCGAAGTTTTGACGAAAGAAATTTTTGATGATTTTGAAATTAAAGCCAAAGAGCATGGTGTAAAACTTTCGTTCAGAAACAAAACGCATTGGGAACCGATGGTTGAAGCCGATAATCGTCAAATCAAACAAGTGATTTCAAATTTAGTCGAAAACTCAATTCGCTATCGCAAAGAAAAAAATCCGTACACCAAAATTACCGTTTACGATATGAATGAACGATTTTTGGTGGAAATTTCCGACAATGGAATCGGCATTTCAGAAAACGATTTACCGCAAGTTTTCGAACGATTTTTCCGAACGGATAAAGCCCGTTCTCGTGAAAAAGGCGGATCCGGTTTGGGCTTGGCAATCGTCAAACATATCATCAACGCACATAACCAAAACATTACTGTTCGCAGCACATTGGGAGAAGGTACCACATTCAGTTTTACACTCAATAAAGTTAATGCCTAACCGTCAGTCGATCGAAGTCGACACCCCTTTACAACATGAAAAAAATTTTCATCATCGGCTATATGTACAGCGGAAAAACAACCGTTGGAAAACAATTGGCTAAAAAATTAAATTACGATTTTTTGGATACGGATGTCATGTTCGAAACTATCTACAAAACCCAAATTCCGGAATTTTTTGCAACGCACGGAGAAGTCGCATTTCGAACCGCCGAACGCGAAATTTTGGAAACGTTGAAAAACTATCCTAACCATGTGGTTATTTCTACCGGAGGCGGGTTTCCTTGTTTCAACAACAACATCGAATTGATGCGTGAATTGGGAATAGTGATTTATTTGGAATCCACTGTTGACACGATTCTCAAACGATTCGAAAAATCAAAAAATCCTCGCCCGCTGTTAGCAAATTTATCGAAAGACGAGGCAATAAAAAAAATCGAAAGCCATTTGCAAGAACGCAAACAATTCTACGAACAAGCCAATATCACACTGTCTGCCGACAATGTAAATTTAGATGTTTTGTTGCAAATTTTAGAATTTTAATTTTTCCAATAAAACCACATTTTCTACATGATGTGTCTGCGGAAACATATCCACAGCCTGCACTTGCGTGATTCGATAATGCGAGCTCATCAATGCTAAATCTCTCGCTTGTGTAGCAGAATTGCAACTGATATACAGAATTTTTTCGGGATTGATTTTGAGAATTTGTTTGACCACTTTTTCGTGCATTCCCGCTCGTGGCGGATCGGTAATAATCACGTCGGGTTTGCCGTGCGTTGCAACAAATTCATCGTTCAAAACATTCACCATATCGCCTGCAAAAAACTCGCTGTTTTCAATGTGGTTGAGGGTTGCATTAATTTTCGCATCTTCAATGGCAGATTCGACATATTCGATGCCAACAACTTTCTTCACGGATTTTGCAATGTACTGTGCAATCGTTCCCGCTCCGGTGTACAAATCGTAAACAATTTCATCGCCTTTGAATTTCACGAAACCCGCACCAATTCGATATAAATTCGAGGCTTGAACGGAATTGGTTTGATAAAACGATTTCGGTCCGATGCGAAATTGCAAATTTGGTAAAGACGAACTATTATTGGTCTCTACCGCATTCGCAGGCATTTTCTCCGTAATAAACGGTTTTCCGTAAAATAATTTAACGTCCAAATCAAAAATCGTATCGTTCAATTTTTCATTTATCACATACATCAACGATGTAATTTGCGGAAAATTATTTTGGATTTCCGTTAGCAACGAATTTATCAAACCCTCATCGCTGTAAGCAAAAACCACCACCACCATCCAATCCCCTATGGTCGTATTTCGAATCATCAAATTCCGTAAAAAACCTTCATGCGATTTCACATCGTAAAACGATAACTTGTTTTCGAGTGCATAATTTTTGACAAACAGTCGAATCGCATTCGACGGTTCTGCTTGCAAATGACAATACGTTATATCCAAAACTTTGTCGAACATTTTGGGAATATGAAATCCGAGTGCGTTGTTTTCTGAATTTTGGTTTTCCATTTCTTCGGATGTTCGCCAGCGTCTGTTCGAAAACGTATATTCAAGTTTATTTCGATAAAGATATTCATTTTCTGCACCAAAAATCGGCGTAATATCCGGTAAGTCCAATTGTCCGATGCGTTGCAAATGGTCAACGGTAGTTTGTTGCTTATGTGCCAACTGAATATCGTAAGGTAAATGCTGCCATCTGCAACCGCCACAAACACCGAAATGCTCGCAAATCGGCTCTCTGCGGAGATTTCCGAATTTGTGATATTTGATAACTTTAGCCTCTAAAAATTGTTTGCGTTTGTTGGTAATTTGCAAATCCACCACATCGCCCGGTGCAACAAACGGCACAAAACAAATTTTTTCTCCAACATAAGTGATAGCTTTGCCTTCGGCAGCCAATTTTTCGATGGCAACTTCGAATTGTATCGGATATTTTTTTCTCATTAATTTTGTTGAATTTCGAACATTTTTTTCAACTGTTCGTTGAGAATGTTCACAAAATTTTGCAACGGATTTTTCGCCATCATCGCCACCATCATGCTCATATCCGCATTCAATTTAATCGTGGAAATGCAAGTGTTTTCGCTTGTTTCCTGCAACTCACAACTTAATTCAAACGGAAACGGAGAAGGTGCTTCGGAAACGATAATCAATTGATTCGGATTTTTTTCTTTGATACGCATCGCCAAGGTTGCCATATTTTGAATGGTAAACGAACACGAATTTTCATCACTTTTCCAATTCGTAATTTGCGGTGGCATGAGTTTGGAAAAATTTTCGAAATTCGACAAAAAATCTATGATATTTTTTGCAGCGGTTTGAATTTCGACGGGGTTACTTTCAATGTTTGTCATGGTATTTACAATTTTTTTTTACATTCTTTCGTCTGACCATTTCACCGGATCAGCACTCCATTCGTTGAGTGAAGCTAAATCGCTTTCGCTGATATATCCGCCTGTTGCGGCTTGTTGAAGTAGAATCGGATAGGTCGTTAACGTGTCTAATTTTACATGGGCTTTTTCAAAATTTTCGAGAGCCGTTTTCAAGGTGTACGTAAAAATTGCAACCATACCCAATACTTCACAATCCGCATCTCGCAAGGCATCTACGGCAAGTAAACTGCTTTTTCCGGTTGACACCAAATCCTCGATGACCACCACTTTTTGTCCCGCTTGAACATGTCCTTCAATACGATTATTCATGCCGTGTTTTTTTTCTTCGGCACGAATATAAACAAATGGTTTTTCCAAAATTTGCGCTACAAGTGCACCTTGTGCAATCCCGCCTGTGGCAACGCCTGCGATAAGATCCGCATCGGCATATTTTTCACGAATAATGGTTACAAATTGATCTCGAATATGCGTTCGAATTTCGGGATACGAAAGCGTAACACGATTATCGCAATAAATCGGCGATTTTCGTCCGGACGCCCAAGTAAACGGGTTTTGATTGTTCAGTTTAACGGCTTTAATTTGGAGTAAATACTCGGCTACACGGTTCATATTGAGTCTGTTTTTAGGTTTATTTTTTAATTCAACTTCAAGCAATAAATCCATCGGTCATCGCCCAAAACCAAGTAACCATCGGCATAAGCGATCGGTCGCCAAGCATCGTGTCCGTCCACGATACGTTGTTTTTTGACCAACGTCATATTACGTGATCCGATTTGATAAACAAACAATTCTCCATCATCTTTGAACGCCAATAAATGTTGGTCGATAATGAGGTACGGACCTAAGCCAAAACGCTCGTCCGATGCGGATTCCCAGATAGGTGTTCGCAAATTGGAAACCGAATATGCCACCACTTTTCCACGCACACCACCTCCATCTTTCGGAGGAATGGTAATCATCATTTGTTCGTATAAAATCGGCGTTTGTTGTTCGCTCGAAACACCTTCGTTTGGTCGCCAACGGTCAATCAAATTTGCAGAAAATCGTCCTTCCGCATAATTAACTTGCACCACTGCTCCGCCCGCACCATATCCGGCTGTCAGCAAAATTCGGTCGTTCGAAATTTGCAATGGCGAAGGTGCAATCACCGAAGGAGCCCAAGCTACATTCCACAACAATTTTCCTTTGTCGGACGCTTCCGCAGAAACGCCGCAAACACCACCAACACCGACATAAACGTATGTTTTTTTTCCGTGAATCGTCATGGGCATAATGGACGAGTGCGACATTTTATAGTTTACGGAATTTGGCGTTTGCCAAGCCATTTCGCCTGTTTCAATGTCAACACCAATCATCAAGGTTTCGTCTCCGGCAGGTGCTAAAATCACTTGATTGTTTTCGATTCGCGGGCATTGTCCGGCGTACCAATGTGGCACTTCGGTTCCGAATTGTTTTTGCAAATCCATCGTCCATTTCAAGTCGCCCGTGATTCGATCACAACACATCACATATCCCATCGGACCAAACGTTACAACGTATTTTTCATTAACAGCAGAAACGGTTCGCGAAAATCCGTGATTGCGTTTCATCGGCACACGATACCACCGCCGCCAAAGTTCTTTGCCCGTTTCCAAATCAAAACATCGCAACATATCCGAACTCAATCGTTCGTCGTAATCCAAAACATAAACCAACCCGTCGTAAATCGCTACGCCGGCATATCCTTCGCCGGTTTCTACGCTCCATTGAATGGAAAAATCTTTCGAAAAATCGTGTTTTCGATTCGTTCGAACGATGTTTTTGTAATCGCTTCCGCGAAAAGTTGTCCACGATTCTTTCAACGTTGATGAACTTTCGTCAAAACGCATGAAATGCTCGCCAATCACGACTTCTGCCAAATTTCTTGCACTTCCTTCCGGACGATTATCTCGACCCGGATCTTGAATTTTAATGTTAGAATCCGGAGTGTAAAATTTCCAAAACACCACCATGCCCGTGAATATGAGTATGACGAGCAGGGTAATGAGATTGATTATGTTTTCCTTTTTCAAGGTACCAAATTAATCTGGGTTATCTTCGAGATAACTGTTTTTTACAACACGACCGTCTTCCGTCAGATTGTAACGAGGGACTTCGGAAGTTGACGAATGTGTAGGTTCGACCAATGCCACTTGACGACGCATATATGCCGGAACACGTTCGAGTTCTTCCAAACCTTCAATCGTTTTAACTTTTGCACTCAAATCGCGAAGTTGTTGAATGCGATCCGCACTGTGTGCTTGAAAACGCTCGGTATTCACGTTTGGCGTGACGGTTCTTTCTGTACAAAAAAACCGTTCATCGTTCGGAAGTTCGTTGATGATTTGCGTTTTTGCAGGTGTCGAAACTCGCAGTTCGTGAAAATTCAAAGAGGCTTCCAAACTGTTGGCTTCAATCTCTTTTTCAACCGTGGACTTAGTCATGTTTTGCATACTTTGACTATCGTCCCATTCATCATCCAAACTATACACAAACGGAGACACCGCAGGGGTTTCCGAAGTTTCGGAAGTCGTTATTTCTTGGATGGTTGGCATCTGTCCTTTTTCCAAATCAATGACCATCGGTCTTTCTCTTCTATACAATTCACTTTCTGAAAACCCTGTCGCGATAAGCGTTACAGAAACTTTTTCGCCGAGCAAATCATCGTTTCCTGCACCCCAAATCACATCTACATCTGCACCGGTAGTTTTTTGAACAAAGTGTGTAATCTCTTCGAATTCGCTCATCGTTACTTCATTTTCCGACGACGACGAAATATAAATCAGCACATTTTTCGCACCATTGATATTGCTATCGTTGAGAAGTGGTGATTCAATGGCTTGCATTACGGCTTTAATTGCTCTGTCCTCACCTTCCGCAGATCCGCATCCCATCAGGGCTACACCGCTGTTTTGCATGACCGTATTCACATCACGGAAGTCGATTTGAACCGTTGAATGAACGGTCATAATCTCGGAAATACCTTTCACTGCTGTGTTCAAAATTTCATTCGCTTTCGCAAACGCTTGAGTCATTTTGAATTCGCCGTATTCTTTGAGTTTATCGTTGTTGATGATGAGAATAGCATCCACATGTTTGCGAAGTTCGGCAATACCTTCTTGAGCTTGCTGAATCCGTTTGCGACCTTCAATACTGAATGGCGTTGTTACCACAGCGACAGTCAAAATGCGTTCCACTTCTTCATCTTCAAGTTTGATTTCTTTCAAAAGTTCTGCAATGACCGGAGCCGCACCGGTTCCGGTTCCACCGCCCATTCCGGCAGTGATAAACACCATTTGAGTATTACTTTCGAACAAGGCTCTGATATCGTCTGCTTTTTCGAGAGCAGCTTTTTTCGCAGCGTCCGGCTTATTGCCGGCACCTAATCCTTTACCCAATTGAATTTTGTTAGGGACAGGGCTTGCGTCCAATGCTGTTGCATCCGTATTGCAAACAAAAAAATCAACACCTTGAATACCGTGTTCAAACATATGGTTTACGGCATTACTGCCACCGCCGCCAACGCCGATCACTTTGATGTAAGCCGATTGATTAAGCGGTAATTCGAATTTTAGAATATCTTCCATAGTACATTTTTTTACTTCTGACAAAGTTACAAAATAAAAGTGAATTTTCGTATCAAGGCGTGTTTTTTTTATTAACTATTTGTTGTTAATAGTGTCGTTGTAAAGCCAACAAAAAAAAATTTTGTCAATTCAATTATTTTTTGTATCTTTGCAGTCCCCAATTCAGAAAGCCCGGATGGCGGAATTGGTAGACGCGCTGGTCTCAAACACCAGTATGGTTAAACATGTGCCGGTTCGACCCCGGCTCCGGGTACAAAAGAAAACCTCAATGCTTTGTAACAAAAGAAGTTGAGGTTTTTGATTTTTGGACTTGCACCACATTTGCACCACATCTAACCGCTCCCATATAAAAGCACACATACTTTTTTCATAGTAACCCCCTTTCACAAAAAATTCATTACAGGCAGGGGGCAGTCAGATGAATTTTTTTGCGGATTTCAATTTAATAACTTTTCAAGTGTTTCCATATCTCTATTTGCTCGTAATTTGTCATATTTTGTGTTCCTCGAAATGTAATCGTCAATTACATTTCTCCTCCATTAATCCTTTCACAAATCCGTTTGATTTCATCAATCAATTCCTCAAATTCCGGGCTTTTGCCAATAATCATATTTCCTCGCATTTCTGCATAATCGTCCTTCCATCTCGGCATGAGTTTTACCGATGGTATTGGGTTTAGGTTTGGAGGAAAATGCGATGTGTAATCCACGCCGTTGAGTTTTGAAAAACGTTCCCGATGAGCAACGATGGCTTTGTACAATTCTTTATCGGCAATGGCTTTTTCTGCATACGGAGTTTTTGCAATTTGGCAAATATCGTAAAAATGGCGACTTCTGCCGTCTATCAGCATTTTTTCAACCGGGCGTTGATGTTCTTCGTGCAAAAGGAAAAGTTTTTCCAAAAATGTGCATTCGGGATTTATGCACGATATAGTAACATCTTCATCGGCAAACGGCTGTTCGGGAAAATGTTCTCCAATCAACGAACGGAACGAGCGTTTTGATGCCGGCTCCATCATTGAACGGCTGCCTATTTCCAACAAAACACGAGGTTTGATGTAAGTGGAATATTCTGCAACAGCAGGATATAAAACTTCAATTTTCACAGGATCATCATCAGAACCTTTACTGTCCATAACTGCCAATCGAACATCGCTCATTCCTGCGTCATCAAAGGATTTTTGAAGTGCAGAAAGTAAATCGTTTGAAATATATTGATTTGAAATCGGTCTTAATTTTTTTCGAATTTGATTGCTACTTATATCGTCTGAAAAACCAAGAAATTCACGATTAATCGCTAAATCCACATCCTCACTAAAACGCGTTATGATATTCCAAGCCTTTGCGAGCGAAGTTCCGCCTTTGAAATGAAGTCGGTTGGCAATGTCTAATTGACTTACCAATCGCAAAGTTTGAACAACCCACCAATCTTTTTCAATGATGAATTCGTGAAATTTTGTACGGCGACTAATTTCTGCTAAAATTCGCCGTTTTTCGCTTTCCGGTAGTTCTGTCCAAGTCATATTGTTTATTCTGTTGTTAGTGCTTTACGCAAGATTTGTTTAATCCACACAGGGCTGAATTTTATATCGTGTTCCAAATGTTTTCGATTTTCATTTTTGAGAATGCTAACAATTCTTTCTATTTGTTCATCTGTTACGTTGTTTTTTCCGATGGATTTTAACGCCTGAACCGCCAAAGCACTCAATTTACCTTTGATTGCGGTGTTTTTA
>Ga0099364_10003588_pt1 | contig 23971 bp, 23 predicted proteins | sample TergutTh196P3_FD_73070 | JGI IMG/M metagenome (GOLD analysis project Ga0099364, IMG submission 73070) | Microcerotermes parvus P3 segment gut microbial communities from Pointe-Noire, Republic of the Congo - Th196 P3 | ecosystem: Host-associated > Arthropoda: Insects > Digestive system > Gut ...
AGGGCCCTCGGAGAGTGGTTTTTTTTGGTTACTTTTTTTGTCCAGACAAAAAAAGTGACTCGCCGGGAGGCGAAACCTCCCCTCGCTGAAGGCGAAAAAAACCTTCGCCGGAGGCGACACTCCCCCCCTGGAGGGGAAAAAAGAAATATTTTAAAAAACACCCTCACAAAAAAAACTTTTTCCTTTGAAAAGAGCCGGGCCGCAGGCCCCCTCTGAAAAACAACCTCTGCCCGGGAGGGCAAAAAAACCTTTCCCCGGAGGCGGGACGGAGCGAAGCGGAGTCAGGCGAGCAAAGCGAGCCTCCACTCCCCCCCCGGAGGGAAAAAATAAAACCAAAAATAAAAACACCCCCCACAAAAAAAACTTGTTTCTTTGAAAGAGGACCTTCACCAAACACCGCCATAGCCTGCTGTGGACCCAAATAAGAAATACCATTCTGCACATGCAGTTTTTCAAACAAACCTTTTTTGTGGTGAAAAATGCTCAATTTCAGCAGCATGGGCACACAATTGACATAAATAATTATAGCCCCATGGCACGCTTTTCACTCCCCAACAATGTCGGGTTTTGTTGACATTTTGTTGTTTAGAACATGACATAATATCAGGTTTTATTGACATTTGACTGCATGGGTTTGAGCTGTGTTCCTTCATGGAATGGAGTGCAGGTGAGTGCAACGAGCCTTAAGTGGAAGCGGTTTGGAGAAGCAATTTAACTTTGAAGCGGTCCAGCGTGCCTTTCCATAAACCCGTGGAGCTGCAAAACCTTTAGAGTGCCCCTCGCAAAGCCATGCCAAGCCATGGCTTGGGCATTAGCTTTGGGGCATGGTTTTATATTTTTCTTCTGTTGGAATTTCCCTGGGCATTGGCTTGTGGCTTGCGGCAGTACCGGGCCACTATAGCGAGGCATGGCTTTGTGACTTGTGGGCGGGGGCGCGCTGCCATGCCGCGCGTTGTGAAGCCGACATGCATGCCTGTGAGGCCGCCACGCAACACTGCATAAACACCTCACACCAGCGCATTGTCAGCGAGGAAGCCGCCAAACCCCTGGCCGAGTGCGCGCGCTGGCTGCTGCAGGCCTCTTGCGAGATGAGTCCACCTAAGGCCTGCCAGGCCTATATGCAACAGCCACAGCCCTAACCCGGGGCCTGTGTTTCTTCCAGGGGAGGGAGCTTGTGCTCTGTGAAGGCGTGTAATTTGCCGTCCTTTATTTCCAACAGCCAATAGCCTTCTCGCCCTCTCCAGGTGGAGGAGCCGGCACAAAAAAGGGTGGGGCGGTGAGGGGTGGCAGGGTGCATATAGCGGCGGTGTATATGCCCATGCAAGAGGGCATATTGAGGGGAGGCCAGTCGGCGAAGCAGGCGTTTGGCGCCGAAGAAGGCATGGTGGGGTTTGTCAGGCTTGCCTTTGGCGTTGAGGGGGGCATGGTGTAGCACCACGCCCAGCCAGCGCCGCTTGAGGCGCGCATCTGCCAACAAGGCCTCAAGGCCCTCCCACTGTGCTTTCCCCAAATAGCCGAAACTGGCCCCCGGCATAAAAGGCAGCCTTGCGGACTTCAACCCCACAATGGCCGCCTCCTCTCCCAACAAACGCACCAGAGGGAAGGGCCCCTCACGCGCATATTCAGGCATGTCACTGTGCAGCAAGGCGCCAAAGTGCTTTGCAAACAGTGCATAGCTGTCCCTGGCATAACAGTCATGGTTGCCGGGCACCACGGTTAAGCGTGCGGGGGAAAGCCCCCAACCCTCCAGCAGCTTGGCGGCCTGGGCAAACTCCTCCTCCATGGCATAGCCCGTTAAGTCCCCTGAAACCACAATATGGTTTGCCTGAAGGCGAAAAGCCTCTGCTACCAGCCTCAATACATTGGGCTTGGCATAAGCAAAATGCTCTCCACGTTTGTTAATATATAACTCAGCCAATGCCGGGAGGCGTCGCCACCCCAATTGCCTATAAGGGGTGTTGGCATAGTGGCCCAGCACATGAAAGTCAGAGCAGTGCAAAATTCGCATGTATAACCCAATATAACCCCTACCTTGGGGTTAGCAATGCGGGTGCGCGCAGGCGCAGCAGCGTTATTTCCGGGGGGGCGCCCACGCGCAAGGGGGGGCCCCACTGGCCGGTGCCGGAGCTGACATAGAGTTGGGAGGCCCCCTCTCTATAAAGGCCTTTCAACGTGGGGTTTAGCCTTTGTACCATATGGTGGAAAGGCCAGAGTTGTCCGCCATGCGTATGCCCTGAAAGCATCAAGTCAACGCCGGCGGCCTGAGCCTCTTTCCAGAGGTTGGGTTGGTGGGAGAGCAACACCACAGGGGTGTGGGCCTCCCTGTTGGCCAGCGCAGCGCCCAGGTTGCTTTGGTGGCCGGAGCTGGGTGTGCGGTTGGCAAACAAGTCATGCACACCGGCAAAAACCAGGCGCGCAGGCGCGGCCTCAGCTAAAGGGCGCTCTATTTCAACGGAGGCATTGCCCAACACGCGAAAGCCCAGCCCCTCCAGGTGCTCCACCCACTGGGCTGCGCCCATAAAATACTCGTGGTTGCCTGTTACAAACAGCACGCCGTGTTTGGCGCGCAGGTTTTTAAAGGGGGCCACGGCGTGGGCCAGGTTTTTAACGCTGCCGTCCACCAAGTCCCCCACAATGGCCACCACATCAGCCTCCAATGCATTGAGTTGGGCCACCACCCTCTCACTAAAACGGCGCCCCTGCGTCGGCCCCAGGTGTATGTCCGAAATGAGCGCCACGCTAAACCCCTCAAAGGCCGGAGAAAGCTTTTGCAGCACCACCTCCCGCTCCAGCACTTGAGGGCCTTGCGCCACCACCCAAAGGCCGTGGCTGCATATGCCCGCTACAGCCAATGCACCCAGCGCCGCCACCCTTTGGCGCAACCTCAAGCTGGGTGGACGAAAGAGGCGCAAAAGCCACAGCGCCACAGCGGAAAGCCCAATGGCAAGGGTTGCATAAAACAATATGCCCAACCAGAAATAGCCCAGCCAACTCATGAGGCTTGTGAGGGGGCCCAGCCAGCTATGGTTGAGCATATGCCAGCTTGTGGGCCCCAGCGGCACCATAAGCCATAGGGCCCACAGGAGGGCCCGCACCAGGGGTTTGGCCCCAAAGGGGCACAGGGGGGGTTTTAGCCACCGGGCATAGAGGAGGTAGGTGCCCAGGCCCGGAATGAGGCACATGGCAACAATAAAAAAAACCAGGGAGCCAAGAGAAGGGTGCATTGCCCATGCCCTAACAATTTTGTGGGGCTTTCTCAACAGGGGCCCAGGAGAGGCAAAACGTCGAGCGCCCAGGGCCCTTAAAAGCTACACCTCACCCATGAGAGTTGGCGGCCGGCCTTCCCCTGCTCCCGGCGGTAGGAGTGGAAGCGGCTGTCACAAAAAGTACACAGAGGGGAGCGCTCCACTTGTGAGGGGAGAAGGCCGAAGCCTAACAAATCCACCTCAAGGGCTTTGGCCAAATGGAAGGTGGGCTTTAAGGTGTTTTTCCCTTGAGAAAGCACCTCCATGCCCCACCTTTGAGCAAAGGACGCCGCCATTTCCTCGTCTACCTCATAGCAACAAGGGCCTATGCAGGGCCCCAGCACCACCTCTATGTCCTCAAGGGCACTCCCCTCTTTCAACCATACCTCAAGCTGCGCCCAGGCAATGCGCCCCCACACACCTCGCCGACCGGCGTGTACGGCGGCTACGCGCCGCCGCCTTCCGTCCTTCATTAATATAGGTACACAGTCCGCCGTCTGCACGGCCACCACCACCCCCGGCTGCTCTGTCCAAACCCCATCCCCCTCCCCCAGGCAGGAGAGCACCCCGGCCTTAAGGCCCTCGGCCTTCTTTATTTCCACGCCGTGTACCTGCTTTAAAACCGCCCAGGGGGCCTCCTTCAGGCCGGCCAACATGCTTAAACGCTCACAGCTTTGTGCCATGCTCAGCTTTTGCCCAAAGCCCTCTGCCATAAGGGCAGTGCAAAAACCGGCCGGTACCTCCCACGCGGGGCTCAACCACCCCGCTTCCCCGGAAAGCAACCCCTTCCACCTCATAGGGCGGCCTCTTCAAAACTCTGCCCTCCACGCCCTAAAGCCCCCGGCGGGCGACGCACGGCCTCCAGGCGGCGACGGGCCAACTCGAGGGAGCTGAGCTCAGCGTCCACACCTATAAAACGGCGGCCCGTTTCTAATGCGGCTACACCGGTGGTGCCGCTGCCGCAGAAGGGATCCAACACCCAGGCGCCGGGCTGAGAGGCGGCCTCAATTATCCGCTTCATCAGGGCCAGGGGTTTTTGGGTGGGGTGGGTGCCAAAGCGCTTCTCCTCCTTGCTGGGTCGCGTAAAACTCCACAGCTTCCCCTCCCCTTCAGCGGACAACTCTTCCTCGCCGGTTTTGGGCAAAGCCCATACGTCGCGCATTTGCTTGTTGCCGTTGAGTTGCTTCATCAGAGCATAGTTAAAAACGTGGCGCTGCTTTCCCTTGGCCAAAGGCGCGGCCCACAGCAAAAGCTCTGTCGAGTGCGTAAAATAACGGCAGGAGAGGTTGGGGCTGGCATTGGGTTTATACCACGTAATGGTGTTGAGCAGGCGGTAACCCAACTGTTGCAATACAAAGCCCACCATAAATATGTTGTGCTGCGTTCCCGAAACCCACAAACTGCCCTCCGCAGAAAGCAAACGCCTGCACGCCTTCAACCACCCATGCGTAAACGCCAAATCCGCCTCCATGCCCGCGGAAACATCCCACCCACCCTTGGCCACCGGTACCCGCCGCCCCCCCCGGCAGGTATAGCCCCCATTGGAGAGGAAATAGGGCGGATCCGCCACCACCAACTCAAAGCGCCCCGCCGGGAGGTGCCCCAAAAGCGCCAGCGCATCCCCCTGGCATAATTTCCAGTCAGCAGCCTGAGCAAAGCTTGGCAAAGGGGAAAAAGAAGAAAGAGAAGAAAGCGTCGTCTGCATCTCACACCCTGTATGTTGAGGCGGGTCGTCTATGGAGTTAGGCCATATGTTGAGGTGGGCTGTATGTTGAGGTAAACTGTAGGCGACAATTTTCGAGGCCGCAAAAAACCGGCCACAAAGTCCAAAAACTTGACAGTGGGGGGGTAGCTGTCGCCGGCATGGCCTTTAAGGGGGCTCTTGTTTGAAGCGGTTTTTGTGGGCTTAAGCTGGCTGCCCCAGGGGAATAAAAAAACCCCGCCTTGGCTTGAAAGCCGGGGCGGGGGGCATATGTTTAAGTTGTATTTCTGTTGTAGGGCTATGGGCTATTTTGGAGGGGCAGCGTTATTGGATGACAGCGCAAGCAACACGTGCACCTGAATTGCCCGTGGGTTGGGAAACATAGTCATCCGCATCCGCGTGTACAATGAGGCTGCGGCCAACAATGCTGTGCTCTCCTGCCAGCACAATGCTTTCCAGCACAACGTCCAACCGGGCATTGCCTTCCGTGTCGGCTTCCAGTGAAGGCAAGTCTCCCGCGTGGTATGTTTCTTCGCCCACCTTGCCATGCTCTGTCTGGTGGGGGTTGAAATGGCCACCGGCACTCATGGCGTCCGGCGCACTGCAATCACCTATGTCGTGAATATGAAAGCCGTGGGGGCCAGGTGTAAGCCCGCTGATTTCAGCAACAACCCTAATGCCATTCCCTTCCTGTGTGAAAGAAACATTCCCCTGCACAAGGTTGCCCTCCGTGGGCTTCAGCTCAGCCGAAGCCTGCACAGCTACCGGTGCCGCTTCAACAACCGCTGGCTCAGGGACTTTCTTGGCACAAGCGAAAAAAAGGCCGCTAAGGGCAAACACAGCAACGAGAGCAAATAACTTTTTCATTAAAAATCTCCTCTGTAGATGAAAACCGCGTTTTTTTCCGAAACCGCGAATATCATGCTTCAACCGTGGATGCAAAACGAGAGTGACAAAATGCCCACGCATTGCCCTCAACCGTTTGCTACATGCAGTATATTCGCTGGCTTCCACAGCTGCAAAAGGAGCGGTCAAATGCTACCCAAGGTATAACTGGGCTCAAGCTGGGGCTGAAGTTTCCGCTAAAAATGCAGCTTAACCCCCTGGGTTAAAACGAAAAACTCCCTGGGTATAGGGGGCCTTTGTTGGGCCATAGCCAATGCTCTATGGCCCAGGCCACCAGGAGGCCTACGGCATTGCCTATTATATTCCAGCTCATATCCTTCCAGGAGGGGTGTCCATAGCCCAGGGCGTCCCGGGCCTCCTTGAGGGCGCCTATGCCCAGCACCACAAGGGTGGTTGCGCCCACGCGAAGGGCCGGCTCCACACGGGTGTGGCCCAGCCACAAATAGGTGGCCGCAGCGGCACTGGCGCTCAGCACGAGGTGTTTTTGTTTGTCCTTGCCCCACCAAGCGTCCTCGGCGGCCCTCGCCTGGTTTGGAAAGCCCACATATAACAACCCCACCGCGGCCATGCAGCGGAATAGCACATAAAAGCTCAACACCCCGGCACAAGGGCCGGCACATGGGCGGTTGGGGCCACAAGGAGAGGGCATGCCCTCCAAGCTTAAACATGGCTGGCCCCACCGCGCAAGCTTGGGGCTCAGCCTCGAAACACTGGCCAAGCTTGGCTTTGCCTTTTCATGGCTTTTGGGGTGCTTCTTCATGACTTCCTAAATGCTTCTTCCTGGCTTCCTGAATGCTTCTTCCTGGCTTCATAAAAACAACAGTCTCTACTGTTAGTTTTGAATTATGTTACCTGTGAATACCAGGCGTAAATTTTTAGTTCATACATATATGTCCTTATCGCTTAATGTGAGAAAAAACCTTCAGGGCTCCTAACGATAAAGGGCAGCGCATGCAAAACGACACTTCAAAACACGAGCTGAAAAATTTTCGCAGGCGGAGGCGGTGTGGGGAGAAAACCTCTGGGCACTGGGAAAAGCGCCTGGAGTGGCCTCTTTGCCTCGCAACCAGCTTTTTCCTGCTGCTGGCTTTGGCCGGTTGCGATGGAAAATCCTCCGCCAATAAAAAGACAAATGAAACTGAAGAGGACCCGCCCACGGTCGAGACAGATGTGGAGGCTTTCTGCAAAACGCAACGGCAACAATTTCACCAAGGGCTTTGGGCGCCTCTATTTATAAAAGCGTGTCAAGGCTGCCACAACAGCTCCGGAGCTGCCATTCTGGATGAAAGGGCACGCTTCGTCCTCTTGCCTGAAACCTATCCCAATGCCGCACAAGCCAACCTCAACACCATTGCCTCTTTTGCCAAGGAGCAAGCCGAGGGGAGCTCTTATTTGTTGGCCAAAGTTTCAGGAAAAATTCCACACCTCGGAAACACCATCTACCCAGAAGGCAGCGAGGAATATAGGCAGTTAGAAAGCTTCATCTCCGAGCTTAACAACCCGCCCAACACGCCAGACGCCGAGCTTCCACCCTCTTGTGAGAATGTTGCCCCTCGCATGGACTCAAGGCTGAGCGCCGTTCAGCTTTTGGATGCACAAGCCACATTCAGAAAAGCAACCATCAACATCGCCGGACGCCTGCCCACATCCGAAGAAGAAGCACGCCTTGAGCAAACACCAGAGCACTTGCGCACCTCCATGGAGGCCCTGCTCGAAGAAGAGGCCTTCTATGAGCGCCTCAAAGAGGTGTTTAATGACATGTTCCTCTTCTCTCTCAGAGGGCAAAGAGGGTTTGCCTTTAATTATTTTCAGTCCAAGGATTATACGCGGACTGATTTTGACACCATTTATGCGGCCACCTATTATGAAGACTTTCCCAACATCCAAAGGAAACTCACCAGCGTTCTTAACAGACGCATGAACGAGGCCGGAGATACCACCAACTTCAGCCTCGTCAACGCCGCCACAGCCACCGCCGTCAGCCTGGCCCTGTGGGAAGAGCCCTTGGCCCTCATTGCCTATATCGCCCGCAACAACCTCCCCTTCACCGAAATTTTGACGGCCAACTATACGGTGGTTAACCCCTATAGCGCCTATGCCTATAACCTGGGCGAGCAACCCGCTGAAGGTACCCCCGCCAATAACTGGTGGCCCGTTCAGCTGATCCAACGCCAAGGCACCCCCACAGAAGCCCTCGTCCCCAGCTCCGGCATTTTGTCCACCGCCGCCTTCCTCGCCCAGTGGACAACCACCGCCACCAACCTCCACCGCGGCCGCGCTGAATTCCTCTCCAAAAACTTCCTCGCCACCAGCATCCTCTCCTTCGCACAGCGCCCCGTCAACAGCACCCAACTCGACGCCACCAACAACCCCACCGTCAACAACCCCGCCTGCGCCGTCTGCCACTATTATATGGATGGGCTTTCGCCAACATTTACGGGCTTCGGCTTGGGCACCCAGGCCACCTATCAGCCTCACCTCGCCACTTGGGACAACAAAATATACCTGCCCACCTTCCAGGGAGAGATTTTCCCCAGAAGCCATAACAACAGGCTGTCCATGCCGTGGATGGCAGAGCGCATTGCGGCAGATCCACGCTTCCCCTATGCCATGGTGCTGAGGGTTTTTGAGGGCATAACAGGTAGAAAGCCCTTGGAATACCCAAGCGACATAACGCAGCCGAATTATGTGCAGCTCCTGGCCGCCTGGGAAAGCCAAAACGCCTTCCTCCATGAGGTGGCTTCCAAAATGGCTCAACAGGGGATGAATATTAAGGTGGCCTTCCGCGAAATTCTGCTCAGCCCCTATTTCCGGGCTGCACAGGATGCACAGCTCCCCGCAGAGCTCGCCATAGGCTTGGGGGAAGGACGCCTTTTAACACCCGAAATCCTCTCGCGAAAAATTAAGGCTACGCTGGGCACCGCCTGGGGAGGCTTTAGCAACTTCCTTCCCAACCACTCGCTCACCTCAGCCACCTATAACGTGCTTTATGGCGGAATACACCCCACCGAAAACGCCGCACGCTTAACCCAAATCAACACCATCATAACAGCCGTGGCAGGCGCCATGGCCCGGGAAATGGGCTGCCGCCTCCCCGCCTGGGAGTTTGCTAAACTGCCCGCCGAGCGCATTCTGCTCACCCACGTGCAGGTGGATACCAAACCCCTTCGACAAAATAGCCCCGGAGGCCCCCTTGAAGTGGACTCCACAGGAGAACAAGCCATACGCGAAAACCTGGCCTACCTCCATAAACGCCTCTTCGGAGAAAACCTCTCCCCCCATTCCCCTGAAGTGGACTTAAGCTATGCCCTCTTCGTCGACGCCTGGAAAGAGCGCGCCGAAGCCAATGAGGGCAGAGGCACCAGCACCATCGCTCATGGCTCTTGCGCCGGCAGGTGGGATTTGAGCCAAGCCAGCAGCACCGGCAGCTCCTATACCGAGCTGCCCTCAGGACAGCAACTCACCACCGACGCACATTATACCCTCTATGCCTGGGAAACCGTGCTCACCTATCTCTTAATGGATTTTCGCTTTATTCACGAATGAGGAAACACACCATGGACCGACGAAGTTTTTTGAAAGCAGCCGGCAGTTTCGCCGTCCTCCTCCCCTGGGCAGGCTCTAAAGCCTTCGCCCAAAGCCAACCCCGCTATGGAGGCCCCTTCCTCATTTGCATTAATGCCGAAGGAGGGTGGGATACCACCATGTTTTTTGATCCAAAACCGGGCAACAATGACAAAGGCGCCCGTATGAATAACAGCTATACCACGGTGGGCACCCGCGGCCCCTTCTCCTATGCCCCCGTCAGCTTCCGCGTGGACTCCGCCAACGAAAACTCCCTTTTGCTGCATAGCCCTGAAGGATTTTTAAACAACCACGCCAACCGCCTCCTCCTCCTGAACGGCGTTGACACCACCACCAATGCACACTCCGTGGGAAAACAAACCGTGTGGGGCGGCCACCCCACCCGGGAATATCCCTCCGTGGGCGCCCTCCTGGCCATTAAAGCCAGTCAGGACTTTGAGTTGCCTTGCGCCTACCTCAGTGACAGTGGCGGCTACCTGAAAACACAGGGCTTGGTGCCTCTCACCCGCATTACCAGCACAAGCACTCTACGCAATATTGCCTATGACAGACGCTTCCCCGCCTCAGCCACCAACCTCCTCTCCGAGCAAACCAGCCAGCGCATTCAAGAAGCCCAGGAAAAACGCATAGAGCAACTTGCCCAACAACTCCACATGCCAGAAAGCAAAGAGGCCCTGGCTCATTATAACAAAGCCATGTTGGCTAAAAATGGCCTCGCACCGTGGATGGAAAGCCTGCCCTCAACAAGCATCAACTTGGAGCAGCTTCGACCCGGCGCCGGCACAGTCATCAACCCTGTGCTCCAACAAGCCGAGCTGGCCCTCTATGGCTTTAGAGCAGGCACCGTGGTGTCAGCCTCCCTCTCACTCGGAGCTTTTGACACACATGCCAACAACGATGCCCTTCAACGCATCTACCTGGGTAGGCTTTTTGTGCTCATTGAGTATATACTCAACAAAATTGCCGAGCCTGACATGGAGCTTGCCGATAAAGTTTATGTCGTCGTCGGAAGCGATTTTGCGCGCACCCCTGCCTATAACACCAACAGCGCCGGGAAAGATCACTGGAACGCCACCAGCCTCATGGTGTTTGGACCCAACATTGAAGGAAACCGCGTGCTGGGCAGAACCGCTGCCAACCAACACCCGGCACATGTGAACCCCCAAAACCCTTCCCAACCCCTCTCCGAAGAGTCCGGCGGCATCGTGCTTAAACCCAGCCACCTGCACCATGAGTTGCGGCGCGTTCTGGGCCTTCAAAATTTCAACTCCAGCCATGGGCTGCTGGATACGCCTGTCTCTCTCCTTTAAACATTCGTTCCTTTAAAGCCTGGCACAAGCTGCCTCTTCTTGCTAAGAGAGCAGCTTGTTTTTTTTATTAACGCTTGCACGGGAGAAGAGGAATGCCACGTGTGCTTGTGCCTTTGGCCAAAGGCTTTGAAGAAATTGAAGCGGTCGCTGTTGTGGATATTCTGCGCAGAGCCGGAGCAACCGTGGTACTCGCCGGACTCGAAGAGGGCCTTGTGCCGGGCGCTCATGGCATCCTCCTTCAAGCGGACACCACGCTGGACAAAGTGCGGGAAGAAAATTTTGACATGCTGGTGCTCCCCGGAGGCAACGAGGGGACACGGCGCCTCGCAGAAGACGCACGCGTTGCCGCCAAAGCCCAGCACATGGCACGCGCCAACTTGCTGGTAGCCGCCATTTGCGCCGCCCCCAAAGTCCTGGCCCAAGCAGGGCTCCTCGAGGGCAAAAAAGCCACCTCATTCCCCACAGCCCTCGACGCCTTCCCCCATGTTGTGCAGGAGCAAAAAGCTGTGGTACGCGACGGACAATGTATAACCTCGCGCGGCCCCGCCACCGCCATTGCCTTTGCACTTGGCCTCGTGGAAGCTTTGTTGGGCTCCGAAAAACGCAAAGAAATTTCCCAACAGCTCCTCTATGCTGAAACCTAAAGTGGGCCTGCAGCACCTTTAAAACCCATGCTTGTTCTGAATCCCTTGCCTTGAGTGCTAAAGTGGTCTAGACCGTTTTCAGGTTGAATTGAGCCTAGCGAGCCTCACAGTTTTCGAGCAGATTCACGCGGCCCTCCCTTCGGACCCCGCAGGCGTGCCTGAGGCACGTCGAGGACGGCCGAAGGAGGAAGCGCGGGAATATGCCGAAAAATGTGGGGCGCAGCGAATCAATTCAACCTGAAACCGGTCTAGCCCCTTGGCCGGGGCCGAAATGGGAGTCAACCTCAAGGGAGACAACAACAATGAAAGCTTTCCTCTTTTTCAGTTGGACATGGGCTTTGCTGTGCTTTGTATTGCCTTCTGCCTCTTTCGCAGAGCCCAATGCGCTTCTCAAAATGAAAATTTTCTTCGGCCACAACTCTGTGGGCGATGACATGTTAAACGGCCTCAAAACCGCTCAGCCTCAACTGCGCATCGTCCGCAGCAACGAGGCCTCAGCACTCGGCCAGCCAGGCTTTGCACACTTCTCCACGGACAACAATGGACAGCCCCTCAAAAAAATAGAGGTGTTTGAGCGCTGGCTGAATGCAGGCATGGGCAAAACCACAAACCTCGCCTTTAACAAGTTTTGCTATATGGACTTTAATGCCCAAAGCCATGTGCCTGCCCTTTTTAAAGCCTATAAAGAGTCCATCTCCCGCCTGGAAATGGCTTTTCCTTCACTGCAGTTGCTTCACATTACCATTCCCCTCAAAGGCACATGGGATATACACGGAAACCAAAAACGAGAGCAATTTAACAAACTCCTTCGCCAAACCTATGGCGACAAAGTTTTTGACTTGGCCAAAATCCAATCCACCCGCTTAAACGGCAGCGTGGAGCGTACCCAAAAGGGAGATCCAGCCCTCGTCAAAGCCTATTCAGATGATGACGGCCACTTAAACCACCTCGGGAAAGAGCGCGTCACAGAAGCTTTCTTGCCTTTTCTTCTGCAACATGGCGCCTCCACCCAATAATGCCCAACCCCACGCTCCATGAACAACAATATGAAAAACATGCGGCCCCCTATGAAAACCTCCTGCTTTTCCCGCCTCTGCTTGTTGCTCACTTTGGCCTTAGCATGGGTGGCTTGTGAGTCTGCCAAACCCTTCTCCGCCAGCACCACCCCACTTTCCCAAGAGGAGAAACAACTTTTGAATAACAAACGCTTCTTCTTCGCCCACCAGTCGGTTGGACAAAATATTCTCGAGGGATTTAAGGAAATGGGAAGCCCCTTCCCCCTGCGCATGCTGCCTGCAGAAAATATGGCCTTCGCTGAAAACGCGGCCGCCGCCTTTGTGGAACCCGGAATGGTCAACGCCCTTGTCGGCGAAAACATGAAGCCCCTCTCCAAAATAGAGCACTTTGAAAAAATGCTTATGGAGGGCGTCGGAAACCATGCGGATTTTGCGATGATGAAACTTTGCTATATAGACTTTGACGCCAACACCGACGTTGAAGCCCTCTTCCAACGCTATGAGGAAAGCTTTCAACGCCTGCGCACCCGCTTCCCTCAACTCACCCTCATTCATCTCACCACCCCACTCACCACCGTTGAAAGCGGTAGCAAAAGTTGGCTCAAAAAGCTTTTGGGCAAAACCCTGTGGGGAATTTTGGAAAACCAAAAACGCGAGGCCTTTAACCAAAAACTCCGCGACACCTATGCCGACAAAGAGCCTCTCTTTGACTTGGCACGGGCCCAATCCACATATCCAGACGGCACCCGAGAGCTGTTTGAATATGCAGAAACAAAAATCCCCGCCCTCATTGCCGGCATGAGTGATGACGGCGGACACCTCAACCTGGCCGGAAGAGCCCATATCTCCTCGGCTTTCGCTCGCTTTTTGGCTCAGCTTTCCAAACACCCCGAAAATACGGGTTCGGCTGACAACTCCATATAAGGGCTGCACCAGGCCCCTCCCTGCTCGCAAGCCCTGGCAGCAAACCACCTCCTTGTTGGGGCCATTCCACCCCCGCCTCTCCAGAAAGAGGTGTATGGCTGTGGGGGAAAACACCTACCTCTATGCCCACTTCCCTCCCCTCCAGCAAAGGATATATCTGCCCGACAAAACACACGCCCGACAAAACACATCCTGAAAGAAGGTTGAATGATTGATTTAATTATAAACCCAAAATCATTTGAAGTATTAGAAAGCCCAACAGGAGAATACCCTCTAACATTTGCTGAAATATATTTCCAAATTGGGGATGAATTTTTTCCAGAAAAGTCATGGGGAGACTTTGTGACAATCCTTCTAAATAACTGGATAGACAATATTCTTTTTGTCATCGCTAACAAAACCCAAAGTGCTCGGTGTTTTTTTATGGAGGGCTCATATTGCTTTGACATTAAACCTCGTGGCAATAACTTGTTAATACATTTCATTGAAAACAATGACTGTGACCATGAAAAAATTGTCCACCGCGAAGAAGTGTTTGTCATTGATTTTATGAAAATGTTGCAAAAGAACGCAGCTCTGCTTGTAAGGCTAGCCAAAAACCATCCTCGGCTATGTTTGGAGTTTTTGGGCGTTGGGCAGGCTTAAAGCTGCAGCAGTGCCCACTGCAGTTGAAACAGCTCCCCATGCCCCCCTGGCTTTCTCCCTTCAACTGCTTTAATAGAGAATGCGTACGTCCACTCGACACACCCTGGGGCCGGCTTTATTCCGTCGAGCATACAAAATACAGAAAAATACTTAAGGAGGTTGTGGCAATGCATGTCCTGGCAATAAAAACTTTATCCCTGTGCAGCATAGCGGTGTTGGCGGCAGCCCTTCTGTCTTCGGGCTGCATCGGCTGCATCGCATGCGCAGAGGATGGATGTGGCGCCGACATAAGCCCAGGGCCCACCCCTTGTGGAGATTGTGAGGAAGAGCCGTGGACGCCCACAAACCATAGCCCTGAAGACTTGGCAGAGCTCAAAAACAGGTCCGTCTTCTTCGCCCATAACTCCGTGGGGCAAAATATCATAGACGGCCTCAAAACCATTGAGCCAAGCTTTGCTTCCTCCTTCCTCAAAGGAGGCCAACAACCCCAAAACGCCAAAGGCATTATGGAGCACAACATGGGCGACAATGGCAACCCCACAGCAAAACTGAACAGGTTTGTGACGTTGCTCAACAACGGCGGCAACCAAACGCAAATTGCGCTCTTTAAGTTTTGCTATGTGGACTTTGATAGAAACACCCAGGTGGATGCACTCACCACCGCCTATCAGTCCGCCCTGACGGACTTGCAAAACCGCTTCCCCCATGTCACTTTTGTACATGTCACCGCGCCGCTCTATCACCACACTTCCTCCTATGACAACAACGTCAGAGAGCGCTTCAATGGCTGGCTGCGCAGCACCTATGGCAATACCGTTTTCGACTTGGCACAGCTGGAGTCCGTGGACTCCAAGGGGGATACGGCTTTGTCCCGGGATGGCAAAACCATTGCCTTGGCCGAAGAGTGGAGCTCCGGTGACGGCCATTTGAATGCAAAAGGCAGCCAACATGTGGCCTCGGCTTTCATTGCCTTCCTCGCCCAGCTGAAGCTGCCTCCTCAAAGCCAGCTTTAGGCCGCTTTTGCCTTAACTGCTGGAGCCTTTCCTCCCTGCAAACAGCGCTTTGGCTGTTTTGTCATTTCAATCCCTCTGGCCTCAACTTTCGCAACCATAAACAAAGCCTGAATGGCATTCGCCCCAAAAAGGAGCTGTGGAAATGAAACCCCTCTTGTTGAAAACAACATTGCTGATGGCAACCCTTTTCTCTTTGGCTTGTGGCAAAGACGACGACATTATTTGTGGCAGCTGCGGCGGCGACGGCACCCCCTGGGCCCAGGTGGGCCAACCCAGTGCAGCTGACACAGCAACAGTGAAAGCTCGCACCATTTTCTTCGCACACAAATCCGTGGGCGAAAACATTGTCACCGGCATCGAAAACAACTCCAGCATGGATGTGCAGAGAGTTTGGGCCAACCAATTAAACTCCATCGGCAGCACCACCGCCTTCTATCACCATGACATGGTGCCACCCAACAGCGAGCCTATGGGCAAAATAACAGCCTTTGAAAATGCCCTGGACGCCATGGACAAAAGCGGAAACACCGTTGACATTGCTTTGATGAAATTCTGCTATGCGGACTTTTATTCCAATGCCAAAGTCAATGAAGTCTTCACCACCTATAAAAACACCTTGGCCAAACTGCAGCAGCGCTTCCCCAAGGTGCTCTTCCTGCATGTCACCGTGCCGCTGGAGCGCTCCAACAGCGGCCCCAGGGAAGAGTTTAATGCTTTGCTGCGTGAAACCTATGGAGAAAAACTCTTTGACTTGGCCACCCTGGAGTCCATTCGCCCTGACAAATCCATTGCCCAACAAAATGACATTATTGTTTTGGCCAGTGAATGGACCAGCGATGGCGGCCACTTGAATGCTGCAGGCCAAAAACACATTGCAGGCTCCCTCATTTCCTTTTTGGCCAACGCCAAATTGAATAAATAGCAAAAGCATGTCTTCTTCTCTTGCTGCCCCGCCCCCCCAGGGCCGTTGGCTCTCACGCTGGAAACTTCGGCGCTGCACCCGCGTCGGACACGGCACCCGCGTGCTGGGCAAAATATGGGTGCACGGGCGGGGGAAAATATATGTGGGGGACCATGTTTTTTTTGACGCGCGCAATGCCCCCATTGAGCTGCATGCCAAAACCCATGCTACCTTGTACATTGGCAACGGCTGCCTCATTGAGGGCGGAAGCTCCCTCGAGGCCGTGGACTCCATTTCTCTTGGCGAAAACTGCCACTTGGGGCCCTTCGTTAAACTCATGGACAACCACCAACACCAAACCACCGGCAACAGGCAAGAGCGCCCCTCCTCCAACCCCATTGTGTTGGAACAAAATGTTAAAGTGGGGGCCCACTCCATTCTGCTGCCAGGCGCACAGCTGGGCGAGGGCACCCTCCTCGAAGCACATACGGTGGTGAGCAGGAAAATACCGGCCGGAGCCCACCTCCAGGGCAACCCCCCGCGCGCCCTTAAAAAAGAGCCTAAAAAGGAGACCCCCACATGAGGTTTGGGGAAATGGCCAAACGCTTTTTAAAAGAGTTCCGCTTGGACAGGGAATGGCTCTCCCATAAACTCAGCCGCGTCCTGGGCCGCCTTCGCGCGCGCTGGCTGTTTAGGGGCATGCATGCCAAAGACTTGTGCGCCACAGGGAAGGTGGTGCTGCACGTGGAAGGTAGACTGCAGCTGGGCCGGCGCGTCACCTTTGTGGGGGGGATGATTCCAACCACCATCCGCGTGGCCAAAGGGGCCACTTTGTACATTGGGGATGACTGCGTTTTTAACTATGGGGTTTCATTTGAGGTGCACGCCTGCGTCCGCATTGGAGAGCGCTGCATGTTTGGCTCCGCCATTGTTGTGCGTGACTTTGTGGGCGAAACACTCAAACCCACCACGCTCGGCAATGACGTATGGGTGGCCCACGGCGCTGCTTGGGAGCCCGGCATTTGCGTGGGCGATGGCGCCGTTTTGGCCGCAGGGAGCTTTGTCGCCAAAAATGTCCCCCCAGGACACCTCGCCCTCGGAAACCCCGCCCGTACCATGGAATTGAAAATGGGGACTTGAAAATGGGGAATTGAAAATGGGGACGTGAAAATGGCCCAAACGCCCCTCAACCCCCAAAGGAAAAACTTTTGTGAGGGGGAGTATTTTAAAAATATATAAACTTAAGCCCAAACGGAGTATATGGGCAGGGCCTTCATTTTGTACTTAGACAAAAAAGGCTAAAGCTTTTGCGAGGGGAGTGCACTTCAGTGTATGAGCTGAACAAAACAAAGCCTTAAGCCCTAGGGTGGCAAAAGGGAGGCCCAGCCTAAACAGGAATTCATCCATGGACAGCATTCGCCAAAAAATTCGCTCCTTCATTTCTGACACCTTCTTCGTTGATGCATTCGACGACTCTGCCTCCTTTCTCAAAAGCGGTACCATTGACTCCACAGGAATGATGGAGTTGGTGAACTTCGTCGAGCAAGAGTTCGGCTTTAAAGTGGCCGACAACGAGCTTGTGCCCGAAAACCTCGACTCCCTGGACAACCTCAGCCAATTCATCTCCCGCAAACAGGCTTAAACCCCATGGCAAGCATTGCAGGCTTTCTCCCCTCTTCGCCCCACGCCCCTCTTTCCCGCGCATCCGTTGAAACCAGGCTCAGCCATATGCTTTGGGCCATGGCCCACCGCGGACCTACCCCCAGGGCTACCCTGCTTCCCGCCAAGCTCCCCACCGTGGCTTTGGCCGCTGGCCACTGGGGCACAACCCCCGCCCTCTGCGTGGACAAAACCTCCCGCATGGGCGTGGCTTTTTCAGGCCACCTCCACAACCTCGAAGCGTTGCATGCCCACTATGGCCTTGCACCTGAAACCCCTACGGCAGAGCTGGTGCTGCACGCTTTCGCCAAAGAGGGGCTCTCTTGCCTGAAGCACTTTTTGGGCGCTTTTGCCTTTGCCCTCTTCGACGACAAAGAGCGCCTGTGGCTGGTGAGAGACAGGCTTGGCGAATGCCCCCTCTTCTATGCCCATACACCCGAGGGCTTTGCCTTCGCCTCCGAGGCCAAAGCCCTCTTTGCGGCAAACTTCCTCAAACCCAAGCTGAACCTGCGCGCCATTGCCGAAACCCTGCGCTTCTGGGGGCCCGTCCTGGGACGTAGCCACTTTGAGGACGTCTTCGCGCTGCTGCCAGGCACAGCCCTCTGCCTGGACAAAGAAGGCTTGCGCCTGCACCGCTATTGGGACATTCAACTCTCCCAGGAAAATGTCCGCACGGAGCTCAGCGAAGAGCAAGCCCTCCACACCTTGGACGAGCTCCTCAACGACACCCTTGCCAAACACCTCAAAAACCCTCAACTCGGCGCCTTTTTGTCAGGCGGCTTGGACTCCAGCCTCGTCTGCGCTCTCGCCCACCGCCAGGCAGGAAAACTGGCCACCTTCTCTGTCGCGCTTGAGCAAACACGCTTTGATGAGAGCGCATACCAACAGCGCGTCGCCAAAGCCATCGGCACAGAGCACCAAACCCTGCTCGTCAAAGACGAAGAAATTGGCGCTTTGCTCCCTCAAGCCGTCACCCATGCAGAGCATATGTTTTTGCGCTCAGCACCGGCCCCCTTCCTGGCGCTTTCGGCCCATGTCGCCAAGCAGGGCATTCGCTCCGTTTTGACGGGCGAGGGGGCAGACGAGTTTTTCTGGGGTTATGACATTTATAAAGAAACGGCAGTGCGCGAGTTTTGGGCACGCTTCCCCTCTTCCAGCTTTCGCCCCAAACTCTTCGCGCGCCTCTATCCCTATTTGTCCCTCTCCCAACTTCCCGCACAAATGCTCCAAAACTTCTATGGCCTTGGCCTTGAAAACCCCAAGGCCTGGGACTTCTCCCACCAAATACGCTGGAATAACAGCGGGCGCATTGCTCGGTTTTTGTCAGCCTCCTTCCTTGAGGCTATTGAAAATTTCTCCCCTGAAGAGGCCCTCAAACAAACCCTCCCTCCGGCCTTTGAGGCCCTTCCCCCCATGGGCAAAGCACAATATTTGGAAATGCGTACCCTCCTCCAAAGCTATTTGCTGCCCACTCAGGGCGAAAGCATGCTGTCTGCCCATGCCGTTTCGGGCCACTTTCCCTTCATGGACACCCGCATCGTCGAGTTCGCCGCAAGCCTGCCACGAAGGCTGAAGCTTTTTGGCCTCACCGAAAAATATCTGCTCCGCCGCTATGGAGAGCGCTGCATTCCACCCGAGGTTTATCAGCGACCCAAATTCCCCTTCCGCTCCCCCATTGTTGAAGCCCTCCTGGGCAAAACACCCCCCCCCTGGGTAGAGCGCCTGCTCTCCAAAGAGGCCATTGGCCACGTCGGCATCTTCGACGAAAACAAATGTACCTCGTTTCTCGCCAAACTCCGCACCCTCCTCCCCCAAGCGCCCCATATGGCCGTTGACATGCCCCCCCACAAAACCCCCAGTGAGGCCGATGCCATGGCCCTCAATGCCATCGCCACTACACAGCTTTTGGCCGAGCACTTTATTCTCTCGCCACCTTCTCCAACCCCCTCCGCACCCATGGCTTGGGTTTAGCCCGTATGCAAACGCCGCCTCCCCCTTCAGGCCTCTCCCTCCCCACATGGGTGTTGGCACATGCCGACAAAACCCCAACAAGCCCTTGTCTGGGTGTGCCCGGAGTGTGGCTGAGCTATGCCGAAGTTGCCAAACGCATTCAGGCACTCGCCGCGGATTTGGCACAGCATGGCGTTGGGCCCGGGGACTTTGTGCTGGTGGCTTTGCCGAATATGCTGGCTACGCCCATTGCCAGCATGGCCATCCAATACCTCGGCGCCTGCTCCGTCGAGTTAAACCGCGAGTGGGGGGCCTTGGCCCTGAGGGAGGTGGCGCGGCAAACCCAGGCCAAACACGCCATTGTTTTGGGCAAAGACGCGCGCCTTTGGGGACAGCTGGCACATGCATGGCAAAACCTCTGGGTGGTACACCCCAGCGCACCCCATAAGCCTATGCATGAGGCGCTCTGCTTTTCTTCCCCCACCTGGCTGAGCGAAGAGGGGAAGCTGGCCCACATGCCTGCAACACAGCTGCCGTTGTTTTCTCCTTCACCCCAAAGCCCCGCGCTGTTGGTTTATACCTCGGGGAGCACGGGGGAGCCGCGCGGTGTCATTCAAACTTTTCAAAACATTTTCGCCAACACCGAGTCCATCTGCCAATATTTGGAGCTTGGCTCTGCAGCTCGCATCCTCTCCATTTTGCCGCTCTATTATTGCTATGGAAAAAGCCTGCTGCAAACGCATATGCGCGTGGGCGGCTCCATCTTCTTTGACAACCGCTTCCTCTATCCACGCCTCGTCATCCAAGCCTTAGGTGAAGAAAACTGCACAGGCTTTGCCGGTGTGCCCCTCACTTTTGAGCTTTTGCAGCGCCAGGTGGGGGACTTAAAAAACCTCCTCTCCCCTTCCCTGCGCTATGTTACACAGGCTGGCGGTGCCATGCGCCCAGCCACCATAGAGTGGGTGCGCCATAACTTTGCCCCCGCCCGCCTCTATGTTATGTATGGACAAACCGAGGCTACCGCCCGCCTCTCTTTTTTGCCCCCGGAGTGTGCACAGGCCAAAGCCGGCTCCATCGGCCGCGGCATTCCAGGCGTTGAGTTGCAGGTTGTAGATGATGAGGGCAAGCGCTGCGCACCCGGCACAGAAGGAGAGCTTGTCGCGCGCGGTGAAAACATCAGCCCCGGCTATTTTAAAGACGAAGAGGCCACACGCGAAATGCTCAAAAATGGCTGGCTGCATACTGGGGATTTGGGCCATGCCGACAGCGAGGGGTTTATTTTTATTTGCGGAAGGGCCAAAGAGTTTTTGAAGCTTTCAGGCCACCGCGTAAGCCCCGCTGAAATTGAAAATGTTTTGCTTGCCCACCCCAATGTGGCAGAGGCCGCCGTGGTGGGGGTGCCCGACGCATTGGAGGGAGAGTGCGCAGTGGCCTGCGTGGTTTTAAAGGCACCTTTGCAAACTTCTTCTGAAGAGTTGCGCAAGTTTTGTTATGAGTGTTTGCCGGCATTTAAAATACCCAAATGCATTGTGGAATATGAGGCATTGCCCAAAAACGGCGCGGGGAAATTGGACAAACCTTTGTTGAAGCAAAAGCTTGAGAGGAAACCATGCAGCTAAGCAAAAAAGAGTTCAGCAAAAATGTTTTGGAGTTGGACTTGGAAAAAAAGACGCAGGAGTTGTGCCAAAACCTCAAGGAGGCGGTTGTCCAAAAGCTGAAACGGCGCGGCCTGGTGGTGGCCGTTTCAGGTGGCATTGACTCTGCCTGCTGCGTCGCCCTGGCCGTGCGCGCCCTTGGCCCCAAACGCGTCTTCGGCTTGCTGCTTCCCGAAAAGGACTCCAGCCATGAAAGCGTCACCTATGGCCGCAAGCTGTGCGAAAAACTGGGCATTGCCCACACCCTCGTTGATATTGCCCCCATCCTCGAGGCCGCCGGTTGCTATGCGCAGCGCGACGCGGCCGTGCGCTCCGTCTTTCCTGAGTTCCACGCTGAGATGCCGTGGAAAATTGCCATGCACGGCGACCGCCTCGGCACGGAGCAGCTCAACATCTTCTATGTGGTTGTTGAGGACAAACAGGGCCAAACACACAAAATCCGCTTGACGCCACAGGCCTATCTCCAAATTGTCGCCGCCACCAACTTTAAGCAGCGTACACGAAAAATGTTGGAATATTACCACGCGGACCGCTTGGTTTATGCGGTTGTCGGCACCCCCAACCGCCTTGAGTATGATCAGGGCTTTTTCGTCAAACTCGGCGACGGCGCGGCCGACATCAAACCCATTGCCAGCCTCTATAAGACGCAAACCTATGCCATGGCCCGCCACCTGGGCGTCATAGACGAAATCCTCAACAGGGAGCCCACCACCGATACCTATAGCATGGAGCAGTCCCAGGAAGACTTCTATTTCTCCGTGCACTATTCCAAGTTAGACTTAATACTCTGGGCCAAAAACCATGAAGTCTCCCCCCAGGAGGCCGCCCACGTGCTGGGCTATTCCGAAGCGCAAATCCAACGCGCCTATGAGGACATAGAGCAGAAACGCCGCAGCACCGCCTATTTGCATGCCCCCCCCTTGTTGCTGGAACCCGTCTCTGAGCTTGAACCTTTCTCTATTTAAAAGGGAATTATCGAAGGTGAGCCAACAAAGCCCATGGCCCCATCGGCTTCATTGTTAAGCTGAGATACGGCCAGGGAGCGGAGGGGGGCCCCCCATTGACATCCTCCCTTTATGTGCAAAAATGGAGCATTCCCCGGGCCGACAAGCAAGTCGAACACGTATTGACTTGAGTGCTTGTTTTTTAAGCAATGGTTTTATGAAAAAAAACGACAAGTGGAATACCCCTGCGCTGCACATGAGGTGGGTTCTGACTTTTATGTTAGGCTTTTCCTGCACGGCGGAAGTGGGTTTGCTCCACAACTTCACCCCAGGGGCTTGCCCCACTGAGTCCTCCCCATGCCAGAATGAGGAGGGGACACACAATAATGAGACACACAATAATGGGACACCGCAGGAGGGGACACCGCAGGAGGGGACACCGCATGGCAAAAAGGAGGGGGAGCCGTGCCCTATAGGCGAGGACAGTTGTGAGGCAGGCCTTGTATGCAAGGGAGACGAAGCTTCCACCCTCGGCCATTGTCAGCCCGAGTGCATTGTGGGCAACCCTGAAGAGTGCCCAGAAGGCCATGTCTGCATGGGGCTTGAGCCTGGCACCTCGGGAATATGCGAGTTGACGCCCGAGTGCTATATAGGCGACAACAGTTGCCCGGCATGGCAAAACTGCATAAGCACCCACGGCAACCAAAACGGCGCTCCAGGCAGATGCCAAGGCGAGCCTGAGTGCCACATTGGCAATAGCCTTTGCGCTGGACATACTCCCTATTGCCTGGGCTATGAGAGCAATGCCCCTGGTGCCCCGGGCAGTTGCCATGCAGAGCCCGAGTGCCGCGTGGGCTCCCCTTGGACATGCCCTACCCATACCACTTGTGTGGGGGTAGCGGGTGCGCAATGGGATGAGCCGGGCAGCTGCCAACCCTCTCCACGCCCCCGCCGCTTGGATTTGCTTTATGTGTTTTTCGGCCACAACTCGGTGGGCAGAGACATCAGCTATGGCCTGTCCAGAATACAGCCCGCGTTGCCGGAAACATTGAGGTTGAGCATCCTCTCCAGAATGCCCTCAAACCCAGATAGAAGAGCTCATATCCACCAATTGACCAACAACGGCGCAAACAACTTCGGCAACCCCAACCGCCAGCCGGCACTCTTGGAAATTCACTATGAGTTGTGGCAAACTTATGCCTTGGCCCGCGAGCAGTTGGATATTTTTTTGCAGCAAGTGCGCAATATAATGAATGGGCACACCAACAATGCCGGACAACATGTGCCCCCGCAACGCTTGGACATTGTCGCCCTGAAGTTTTGCTTCGCCCCTTTTGAAACCGGCACGGACGCGGACGTGGACACCTTCTTTAACCATTATGCGACCCACATGGATGCGCTGCAAAGAGAGTTTCCCGAGCTGATTGTTGTACACTTCACCCAGGCCACCCAGCATTGCATTGGAAATAACCTGGCCTATCAGCAAGTGGGGAACCGCCGACGGATGCAGTTCAGACAACGCATTCTCGAGCGCTATGAGCGGACCGGCCGCGTGTTTGACTTGACTCAACTGGAGGCCACGGACCCTCAAGGGCAAATACACGCCTGCAACTATAATGACAGCCATGGAAACCCTGTCCTGGGCCTGCTCTCCTCCTATGCGCTGCCCAATGATTATGGGCATTTCAACACCACCGCCGGCGACCTCATTGCCCGTGAATTTGCCCACTTCCTCGCTAACGTCCGCTAGACCGGTTTCACTTTGACATGATCTCTTCGTTGGGCTCCGGTTTCGCTCAGGTCATGCACTTAAGTGCACTCCCATCGCGCCTGACCCTCGGGACTTAGGCCTCGCCCGCCTCGACCTCATGC
>Ga0099364_10003589_pt1 | contig 23968 bp, 19 predicted proteins | sample TergutTh196P3_FD_73070 | JGI IMG/M metagenome (GOLD analysis project Ga0099364, IMG submission 73070) | Microcerotermes parvus P3 segment gut microbial communities from Pointe-Noire, Republic of the Congo - Th196 P3 | ecosystem: Host-associated > Arthropoda: Insects > Digestive system > Gut ...
CGGCTAAAGCAAAAGAAGATGACAAGAAAGAATTCGGCTGTAACATGACTCTTTCTCTTCTTGCGTTCGCATTGATTCCCGTATTTTTACGCAAACGCAAATAATCAAGCAAGGAAGCCGCCTCTACCATTCTATTAACAATGGATATGGTTAATAAAAGCCGTAGGGGCGGCATTCTGCCGCCCGTTTTGACGCTATTTAGCAATAGTAATGGTTTATTAACCTCCGGTGACGCCGGAGGTTATTGATGTTTCGTCCCTATCGGGACGATAAATGTCAAATATATTATATTATTCCCCTATAAGGGTAAAAGTATTGATAAAATGATATTTTTGCTATATACTTTAAAACGAGGTGATAATAGTGATCCCACGCGAAATGTATATGGAGAAACTGAAATCTTTCAAAGATAATAAGTTGATTAAAGTCATAACTGGGCTCAGGCGTTGTGGAAAGTCAACCTTGCTCCAGTTATTCAAGCAGGAGCTGTTGCAAAATGGCGTAGCCGAGAGTCACATCGTCGATATCAATTTCGAGTTGATGCACTATGACAACATCCGTGATTACCGGCAGTTCTATGATTTAGTGCGCGGAAAAATTCCAGCCAACGGTAAATGTTATTTACTACTGGATGAAATACAGCAGGTCGAGCATTGGGAGAAGGCTGTCAATAGCCTGTGTGTAGAGTCTGACATAGACGTAGATATCTATATTACCGGCTCAAACGCCTATTTGCTATCATCAGATATATCAACGCTACTCTCGGGTCGTTATGTCGAAATCAGGATGCTGCCGCTTTCTTTTAAAGAATTCATGATTTCAACACACCTTCCAAGCGACTGGACTGTGGATGAGATGTTTCGCCATTACCTGAAATTCGGCGCCCTACCGGCTGTGATAACCCTTCCGCAAATAGAATCGGTTGTGAATGAATTCCTGATGGGCATCTACAACACGGTAGTCGTAAAAGACGTAGTGGAAAGAAGCAAAAGCAAAGATACTGCCCTGCTTAGCAAACTGATGCGATATGTCATAACAAACACGGGAAATATCATCTCATCCAATAAGATCAGCGGTTTCCTAAGTACGCAGGAAAAAGGAGAGAATATAAAATCCTCCACCATTGCTTCTTATCTTAACACGCTGGAAAAAGCTTATATTGTTTATCAGGTGAACCGGTTTGACATAAAAGGCAAGGAGCAGCTTAAGAGCCTTTCCAAGTTTTATGTTACGGACACCGGCATCCGCAACACTCTGATGGGTTATTCAGATAGCGACATAGGGCGCGTACTCGAATCGGTCGTGTACTTTGAGTTACTGCGTCGCGGATATCAGGTATTCATCGGAAAGTGGTATAACAGCGAAGTGGACTTCGTTGCGATCCGTCAGGATACGCGCAAATATTATCAGGTCACGCAAAGTATGATGGATGAAAGCGTAAAGAGACGCGAACTTGCCCCGCTGATCTCCATCCCGGATAATTACGAAAAATATCTCCTCTCCATGGACAGGACCTATATCACGGATCATGAAGGAATCCGATTTCAGAACGTCATAGATTTCCTGTTATCAGAATAGGTAGGAGAAATAGTAGTCTATTTGTCTTATTCTTTAGTATTTTTTCTTTTACAAACCACGTCGCTCTCGGACATCCATGTCCTTCGCAACGCCTGCCCATCCATGGGCAATGCTGACCACTGTTCTTGATTATCAATATCAAAAATTGTTCCTTCGTCATTTACATATTCGATTTTTCTATTATTTACCTGTGAAGACAGAAAACCTCTTAATCCTTGTTCTCCATTCCAGTTCAAAAGTTCGGGTATTAATGTCGATGAAATAAGAACCGGATGACCTTTTTCATTATTACATTCCGGTACTACCCATGATGCGTTATTGTTGGACTTTAAGACTGCATTTTTCATTTTTATTATTGTTTCTTCTTTGACAAGAGGAATATCCACCGGATGCACGAAAAAATAGTCTACGTCATTATCCAACATTGAAATCCCTTTGCAAACGGAAGAAAACATACCCATCGCCGGATTATCGTTGTATACAAAATTAACCATATGAGAAAAGTTTTGAGTCGCCTTCCGAGTTTCTTCTTTCCAGTAACCTGTGACGACTAAAATATTCGTTACTCCTGTATTTATGTAAACGCCAATTAAATGAGAAAGCAGCGTTTCACCATTATTGAATGGCAGAGCTGCTTTACATCTTCCGAGCCTTGAGCCTTTTCCGGCGGCAAGTATTACACATGCAAATTTCATATTGTACCCCTTTGCTTGAATTAAAATAAATAATGTATAATAAATGTCATAATACCATGCTGTTTGATGGTAAAACACGAATTCTTACCAAATTGTTGATGGTAGAGTAATTCTAACAAAATTTCGAGAGGATGAAAATTATGAAAAGATTAGCATTAGTTTTATCGGTGTTCTTTGTATTATTGTGCGTTAATTCGGCTTGGGCAGCTCTTTTGGACAAAGATGTTTTAGTAGTCGGAACAGAGTCAACTTACCCGCCTTATGAATCGCGAAATGAACAAGGGGAACTTATAGGCTTTGATATTGACTTGATGATTCTCATAGCCGATAAACTAGGAAAGAAGGTTGAATGGCAAGATATGGCATTTGATTCGCTAATTCCCACGCTTACACAAAAGCGTATCGACGCCGTAATTGCCGGAATGAGCATTACCGAAGAGCGAGCTCTAAGAGTAGCTTTTACAATTCCTTATGAGATATCTGTAAGCGCGTTTATTACAAGAGAAGATTCGGACATAAATGATCTCGCAGCTTTAAACGGAAAGTCAATCGCCACGCAAATAGGCACTGTGCAGGAGACTTTCGCTCACGAAATTGAGGGCGCGGAAGTAAAGACATTTCAAAAATTTGACGATTGCGCTCGCGAAGTTCTTCTTGGACGAGCAGATGTGGCTTTAATGGATATTCCGGTTGCAAAAGAGTTTGTAAGTCAAAGAGATTTTGAAGGCAAGATTAAAATTGGATTTGAACAAGTCATAACTGAAGGCGGCAAAGCAATTTGTCTTCACTTAGACGATAAAGACGTCGCCGATAAAATGAGCGAAATAATTGACGAACTTGAAAAATCCGGAGAACTTAAAGCGCTTCGCGATAAGTGGGGCATGTAATTTTTCAAAACAACAAGCTTAGTTTTCATGTAATAGTGCCTGTCATATGGCTGGTGATGGACATAATGGTCTTAGCTGGCCATATTTTAAGGCGAACAAGTAAGGCGAACAAATAATATTGTCTTTTGAATGAAACTTGGATAATCTTATTTATAATGTAGCTATATTTACTGTTTCCATAAATGCTATAATTGCGTCAATACAGCGAAAGGAGTTTGCTAAATGAGGAAAGCTGGAGTTTTGCTTCATATCTCGTCTTTGCCGTCTCGTTGGGGTATTGGAGATTTTGGGCCGGAATCCATACGTTTTGCTTCATTTTTAAATAAGGCTGGAATCAGTCTTTGGCAAATTTTACCTATAACTCCGATTGAGCAAGCTATGGGTAATTCTCCATATAGCCCAACATCTGCTTTTGCTGGAAATTACCTTTTTATTAGCCCTGAACTTCTTATTGATTCAGGTTTATTGAGTGAAAATGACCCTGATCTGATTAATCCGCCGATTTTTTCAAATGAAAAAGTCGATTTCTCTCTTGTTAGAGATTTTAAGCAAAGACTATTACATAAAGCTTTTGAGCGGTTTTCAACTGGAAAAGATGATTTTAGAGATGATTATGAGTTTTTTTTCAATAATAATCAATATTGGTTGGAGTCATGGTCTTTTTTTGCCGCGCTTAAAAGGATTAATAAAGGTAAGCCTTGGTACGAATGGGATAAAGGGTTGAAATACAGAACTCATGAAGCTTTGCATCAAGCTTGGTTAGATTACAAAAATGAAATTGAATATGAGCGTTTTGTTCAATTTATTTTTTTCCAGCAAGTAAATGAATTTAAAAAAGAGCTTAATAAACTTAAAATTGAGCTTGTAGGCGATGTGCCTATATATACAACCCTTGATAGCGCTGATGTTTGGGTAAAACCATGGCTATTCCAATTGGACAAAGAACTGCGTCCAACTTTTGTAGCCGGAGTGCCGCCTGATTATTTTAGCAAGACCGGGCAATTATGGGGAAACCCATTATATAACTGGGATATCATGAAGAATGAAGACGACAAATTTTCCTGGTGGAGGAGCCGCCTGCGTCATTCTTTGTATTTATTTAACTATTTAAGAATAGATCATTTTCGCGGGCTAGTTGGTTATTGGTCTATACCTTCTGACGAAAAAACGGCGGAAAACGGTTCTTGGGTATCGGTTCCGTATAACGAGTTTTTTGCCTCGCTTCGGCAAGAATTCCCAAATAGACCTTTTTGGGCGGAGAATTTAGGAATAATAACTCAAGATGTAAGCTCAATTATGAAAGACATGGGTTTTCCTGGTATGCTCGTTTTACAATTTGCCTGGAATAGTGTTTCCAGTAATTATCACTCTCCTCACAATCATACGCTTGATAATGTGATATACACCGGAACGCATGACAACAACACAACGCTGGGGTGGTTTATGGAAGCGACGGAAGAAGAAAAAGAGAACCTCTCGCTTTACTTAGGAAACGATGTAAACGAGGATAACGTATGCGAAGGGTTGATTCGTTTGGCCTTATCATCAGTTGCAAACTATGCTGTTATTCCAATGCAAGATTTTTTAAAACTTGGAACTGAAACAAGATTCAACAAACCATCAACGCCTTCAGGTAATTGGACTTGGAGGATGCTCCCCGGGAAGGCTACAGAAACTCTTGCTCAAGATATATTAAAGAAAGTAAAAATATATGGAAGGAGTTCAGCTAAACATGACGTTAAAATTGAACCGCAAAAGTGACCTTGGGAATTCTCTGCGTTCCATCATGGAACGCGATCCTGCGTTTCGTTCAGTTGCATATTTTTCAATGGAGATTGGGTTGAAAGAATCTATTCCCACTTACTCCGGAGGGCTTGGAGTTTTAGCCGGCGACATATTGAAAAGCGGGGGCGACCTTGGAGTCCCAATGGTTGGAATAACTCTTCTATATAAGAAAGGTTATTTCGTTCAATCATTTGATAAGAACGACTGGCAACAAGAGAATCCTGTTCAATGGGACCCCTCTCGCGAGCTTACTCAGCTTCCCAATAGGATATCGATTACTATGCAAGGAAGAGAAATTGAACTAACGGTCTGGGTTTACGAAATAGTTGGGCTAACCGGATTCCCATTGCCTATTTATTTCCTTGATTCAGATATTGAACCAAATCATCCGGATGACAGAAAGCTTACCTGGTACCTTTATGGAGGGGATGATCGCTACAGACTTTTACAGGAGTTTGTCCTTGGAGTCGGCGGGCTGCGAATGCTTCGGGACCTTGGCTATCAGAATATCGAAACATTTCACCTAAATGAAGGTCATGCAGGATTCCTTACCCTTGAACTCATGCGGGAAATGGGCTACTACGACATCAACAAGATACGCGATAAAGTAGTTTTTACAACGCATACGCCCGTTCCGGCAGGGCATGACGCTTTTCATTTTGGTCTTATTGAGAATGTATTTCCAAAGGATGCGTTGGCGACCATACATAGGATGATGCCGGATCAAAGTAACGTTAATATGACGTATTTGGGGCTTAATTTCAGCCGTTATGTCAATGGCGTGGCAAAAAAACACGCCGAAGTGTCTAATAAAATGTTCAATATAGACACCGTCGATTGGGTAACTAATGGCGCTCATCCCGGTACATGGATAAGCCCCGGAATGTGTCAGCTTTTCAATACTTGGATCCCCGGCTGGGAGCTTGATCCTACCCGGCTTGTAATGGCTCTTTCTATTCCGTCTAAAGCGTTATGGACAGCGCATCAAGCAGCTAAGTTGCGTCTGTTTGCGCGTGTCCTTGAGGTTACCGGACGTCAGCTTGATCCAGACGTATTGACTTTGGGATTCGCGCGACGAGCGGCAACATATAAACGGGCGGATCTGCTTTTTAATGATATGAAGAGATTTAAAGAAGTGATTTCGACTGGAAAGGTTCAGTTTATCTTTGCCGGGAAAGCTCACCCGCGAGATGATGGAGGCAAGAGGCTTCTTCAGAGAATAATACAAGTTTCAAAGGAAATTGGCAAGGATATTCCAATAGTTTTTATTGAAAACTATAATATGGAAATAGCCTCGCTTCTTGTTCAGGGAGTTGACGTTTGGCTTAACAATCCTATTCGGCCAAGAGAAGCTTCCGGCACAAGCGGAATGAAATGTACATTCAATGGAATAATGAATTTTTCTGTTCTTGACGGTTGGTGGATCGAAGGTTGGATTGAGGATGTCACGGGCTGGGCAATAGGACCGGAACCAAGCGAAGACGATCTTGTTAATTATGATGAATCACAGGATGCGGTCGATCTATATAATAAGCTTGAGAGTAAAATAATCCCGACATATTATAAAAACAGGGAAAAATGGATTTCAATGATGAAATATACGATAGCCCTGAATGCTAGTTTTTTCAATACGGCAAGGGTTGTCAGAGAGTATTGTGAAAAGGCGTATAACATAGATTTTAGAGGAGTGTAAATAGGATTACGCTTTCTAAAATATTTAGGAGTTGTATATAAATGATATCAGAGAATGAAACAAGCGGTTCCAGTAATGATAGCGATATAAAAATTCTATTTGTATCTTCCGAGTTAGCGCCATTTTCAAAAGTAGGGGGACTTGGCGACGTCGTTGGCTCTTTACCTGCCGCTATCTGCAAAGCGGGCGCGGACGCGCGCGTATTGACGCCGGCATATGGCTCGGTAAAAGGTAAGGGCGGAGTTTTGGATAAGGTGCGCGAGAAACATAAGCTGCATAAAATTCCTTTACCTGTTGTTGTTGCTCTGGGTGGCGCCCCGGTTTATTGCTCAATATATGAAGCGCATATTGATGGAGTATGCACATGGTTTATCGAGTGTCCTGATTATTTTACGGAAACAATATATCCGCTTTATGTTGATTCCAGTACTATTCGCCCGTTTACCATACTAAACTTCGCCGCGCTTGAGATTTATCGGGCTGTAAAATGGGTTCCGGATGTTTTTCATTGCCACGATTGGCCAACCGCAATTTTACCAATTGCGCTCTCCTGGCATAGTTACTATAAGCAGCTTTACAAGGATTCGAAAAGCGTATTTACAATTCATAACCTTGCTCATCAAGGAGTATTTAGCTCTGATGATTTTTTACCCCAGACGGGAATAGACAGAAACTGTTTTATCACTGATGTTTTGGAGTATTACAATAGTATTAATTTACTTAAAGGCGCCATTGTTACGTCCAGCAAGATAACTACGGTAAGCCCGACTTATGCTGCTGAAATCCAGACCTTCGAAGGCGGCGCGGGACTTGATGGAGTTTTAAGGAAGCATTCTGTAAAGCTTTCAGGAATTCTTAACGGAATTGATACTGATTATTGGCAGCCGGAAACTGATGAAAACATTAGCTCTCCGTATTCTGCCAACGACTTATCCGGAAAAACTATCAACCGCGCTGAACTTCTTAAGCGATGCTCCTGGGAAGAAGATAATAAACCTCTTATTGTTTGTGTAAGTCGACTTGTTGAACAAAAAGGTTTAGATCTTGTTTTACCGGCGATGCCGCGTTTAGTTAAAAGCGGCGCCAGATATATTTTTCTTGGTTCCGGCGCTGCAAACATTGAAGAAGGATTATTTAACGCGATGCAGATGCATCAGAACGAGATTAAATATTTCAATGGTTATGATGAAAAGCTTTCGCATCTTATTTATTCCGGCGGCGATATATTCTTAATGCCGTCTTTATTTGAACCTTGCGGTCTTTCTCAGATGATTTCGATGCGCTATGGAACAGTACCCGTAGCGCGCGCCGTAGGAGGATTGTCGGATACTGTTATTGATGTGGATTCTGATAAGCCAGGCAATGGATTTTTGTTTAAAGGCTACACGCAGAACTCAATGCTAATAGCTATTGATCGCGCTATTAAACTTTTTTCCGATGAAGCAAAATGGATAGAATTGGTGCAACGTGGAATGCAGACAGATTTTACGTGGGACAAATCAGCTTTATCTTATCTTGAAATCTATAGATCTTAAGAAAGGAAATTGAACGGCATGAATTACAGAAATAAAAGAGTTCTTGGTGTTGTTTTAGCTGGAGGAAAAGGGGAACGCCTAATGCCGCTTACCAAGTATCGAGCAAAACCGGCAGTTCATTTTGCAGCAAAGTACAGAGTAATTGATTTTGCATTGTCTAATCTCGTTAATAGTGGTATATACTCGATTTATGTGCTTGTGCAATTTAAGAGCCAGTCTCTTAATGAGCATATAGAACGCGCGTGGCAGTTTAGCGGGGCGCTTCGCGGGAGAGATTTTTTCACAACATTAGTTCCTGCTCAAATGTGGCAAGGCGAGCATTGGTTTCAAGGAACGGCGGACGCCGTTTACCAGAATTTACACTTAATAACGCTCTATCGCGCCGACCAGGTTTGTATATTTGCGTCTGACCATATATACAAAATGGATGTCAGTCAAATGCTGGATTATCATTATGAAAAACAAGCGGATGTAACAGTTGCCGCTAATGTTGTGCCAGCCTCGGAAGCATCTCAATTTGGTTGTATAAAGACTGATAAAAGCGGTCGCATAATTGAGTTTTTGGAAAAACCAATTACCCCGCCTGAGATCCCCGGATTACCCGGGTTTTGTTATGTATCAATGGGAAATTATGTATTTGACAGGGTAATACTCGAAGATTCACTGGTGGCTGACGCGCAGCAGCCGACGAGTCATGATTTCGGAAGAGATATTATACCCAGCCTTGTGGCGCAGCATGCCCGCGTTTACGCCTATGATTTCTCAACAAATGAACTTCCTCATTTTAAATACGAATCCGAAAAAACAAACCATTGGCGCATTGATAAGCCATACTGGAGAGACGTCGGCACCATAAAAGCTTATTGGGAAGCTCATATGGAGCTGCTTTTTGTTGATTCTGAAATGACGCTTTATAACCCTCTTTGGCCGATAAGGACAGTTTCCTTTGCCGACCCCCCATCCTATTCATATCCATCTGAAGGAAACGCTTGTATCGTTGATCAGGTTCTTCAAGCTGAAGGAAGCCGGATACTTGGAGCTGAAGTTCAAAAATCCGTATTATCACGTAATTGCGCTATACTGCCAAGAGCAAAAGTTGAGGAATGTATAATAGGGCAGGGAGTCGTTATCGGAAAAAACTGTCACATAAGAAGAGCGATAATTGATTCTTACAATATGATACCTGAGGGGACAATTATTGGAGAGGATCCCGAAGAAGACGCAAAAAAGTATGTGGTAGACCCGAATTCCGGCGTTGTAGTCATAGGTATGCCTAAAATTAGATATCAAAAGGACATTGACGAAAGAACCCTCGATAGTTTTTCATGGGCATCTTTTAGTTAAGTAAAAGTGTCGGATATCAAGCTTAGAATAAATAGCGCGCTTGACTCTTTGGAGAGTATTTATCATAGTGAAAAAAACCATGATAAGTTACTCTTGCAGTTGAGGCATGAAGAACCTCTTGACGGGCTGATTTTTACTATTTTGTCCCAGAACACTAACGACAAAAACCGCGACGCGGCATTTACTAAGCTTAAATCAAGCTGGAATGACTGGGAAACAGTAGCTGCTCTAAAATCCGAAGAACTTGCGGATTGCATACGCGTAGCGGGGTTATCTTCCATAAAATCAGAACGTATTATTTATATTTTAAAAAAAATAAAACAAGATTTTGGAGAGTACTCTCTCAAAGCTTTGAAAAATAAAGAAATGGATTATACGAGAGAGTACTTAAGTTCATTGCCGGGTATTGGTCCTAAAACAATATCATGCGTGATGTTGTTTGATTTGGGACTGCCCGCTTTTCCAGTAGACACTCATATATCACGGGTTTGTAAAAGAATGGGTTTTGTGCCGGAGGGTGCAAAGAAAAATGCGGCGCCAGAAGAAATCAGCGTATTTATGGAACGCAACATGCCAAAGGAACGTTTTCTAGGTAGCCATATTAATATAATTGAACATGGTCGCAACACATGCAAAGCTCAGAAGCCGAACTGCAGCTCATGTAAAATTAGTGGCGGCTGTCTTTACTATTTATCGTTATAGCCGAGCGCAGCCAACGCCATTCGTCAAATTTTAAAAGATAAGTCATTACCGCGTATATAAATACTCCGGAAGCAAGTATGCAAAGAATTGACGCGGCTCTCGCTATAAAAGCTGAACTAATATCGTAAACAAAGATATCCTTAAGCAAAAGCGTAGAAATTGTCACAGCAAAGAGACATAATGTGATTTTAATTACCCAATCTCTTTGCAATAACTTTAATGAACCTGGAAAAGAAAAGCTTTCCTGTTCATTTTCGTTTTTCAAGAGTTCTTTTGAGATAACAAGAATTCCCGCAAAACTTGCTACTGTAAAAGCTATTGAAGGAGCGATAGCTAACCCCGCTAATCCAAAAGGCTTAAGTAATAATAGAGAGAAAAAGAGCGTGCATACAACGCTTATAAGAGTATTGTAAAATGAACCCTTAGCCAATCCAAGCGCAAAAAGCCCCCTCATTGCAACGGTTGAACATGCCATTCCGGGCAATCCCAGAATGCTCATTTTAAAAGCTATACTTGTGGCTTCCCAAGCCTTCTCGCCAAACGCTCCTCTTACAAAGAGCAAATGTACAATTTCCTCCGAACAGATAAATGAAACGATAGTAACCGGCAACACAATGAATAAGACAAACCGGAGCGCGTCCGAGAGGGTTTGCCTGAACTCCTTCGCGTTTGATTTAGCAATGCGCGATAGCTGCGGCAGGATTGCCTGAGAAACGGCGATAACGAATAATCCAAGTGGCAGTTGGATTATCCTATTGGCGTAGTTTAAGGCGGAAATGGCGCCTTCTTCAAGAAATGACGCAAACATCCGGCTCAAAATTGGGTTTACTTGATTCAAAGAGAGTCCTATTGCGTAAGGGAAGAACAATTGAATAACCTTTCGTAAATTTTGATCGTTTAAATCCGGTCTTTCGGGCAGTAAAACCGCTCCCATTTTTTTACTCCATAACCATTGGCTTAATAAATTTGCCAATCCTCCGATGAGTACTGCCGCAACTAAGCCGTATATGCCAAAAAACGGGATAGAAAGCGGAAGAATAATAAGGAAGCTTAAATTACTGAAAGCGGATGCAAGCGAAGGGACAAAAAAGGAGCCAAGGCTATTCAGCATTCCCATAGCTAAAGCCGCTATGGAAATTATTATTAAAAAAGGGAATAGCAGTCTTGTAAAGTTTGTCGCTAAAGTTGACGTTTCGTCGCCGAAGCCAGGCGCCATTAGATTTACAAGAATTGGAGCTGCTAAAATACCAACAACAGTTACGATAAAAGCAGCAATAATTAATATAGTCATAGCTTGCCGGGCTAACGAAAACGCTTTTTCTTTTCCTTTTTTTGTCAAAACATTGGAAAAAACCGGTACGAACGCAGCGGAAAGGGCGCCTTCCGCAAGAAGTTGACGCGCGAGATTTGAGAGAGTATATGCTATATTAAATGCGTCGAGTTGTGCTGTGGCGCCAAAATATGCCGCTGTCATTATCTCGCGGAGCAAACCAAGAATACGGCTGGTAAAGGTACCGGCCATCATGAAAAGAGCGTGGCGAACCATGTGTGAAGAATGTGAGTTCAATTCAGATTTATTTGATTCTGTTGTCTCCGGCATAGAATCCTCCAAGCAAATACAAGTATGGGGTATAGGCAACGTATTATTAGGCGATGACGCTGTAGGGCCTATTGTTTCAACTCAATTAGGCGGCATAGATTGCGGCGTAACCCCGGAGAATTTCACGCGTTTGCTTCGAGTAAACGAGCCTGATATTCTCTTCATAATTGATGCCGCCGATATGGGGCTTAAGGCCGGCGCCGTCCGGGCGTTGCGTTTTGACGAGCTAAACGCCGCGTTCGTTACTAGCCATGGAATACCGCTTTCTGTCCTTTTTGAGCAATTCAGCAAATCAATAAACATAATACTCATAGGAATACAACCTAAACAAATGAATCCCGGAGAGCCATTATCCCCTGAAGTTAAATCAGCCGCTGATTTTATAGTAGAAAAACTCAAGCAATACCTCTAATCGCCAATAAACATGTCCGCATCTAGATATTCTTCGTTCTCATCACTGCTTTGCTCATTAGTGTCAGATTCCAGCCTGTTTTTTGGCATCGTATCGGTCGATATATTCAATTCTTCTAAAATCTTTTCCCACACCCCACTGCTTCTTAAACGTGAAAAATTGTTGTAGACAGTTTTCCAGGAACCATATTCTGGAGGCAAATCCCTCCAGGGCGCTCCTGTTTTAAAGATCCAGAGCGATGCATCAATAATTTCTCTCGAATTCTTTGCCGGTCTGCCTGTTTTTTGCTTTTTCTCAAAATGTATGGCAATCTTTGACCACTCTTCATCGGTGATCGCGTGTTGTTTTTTTGAAGAACCTGCGGGAACGTTTGGAACACTGTAATCATTTTCACTTAAATTTTCATAAACATTTTCTTTAGAACTTTGAGTCTCGCCCCAATAGAAGTTTTCTCCCAAGTAAAATTTGCGCGCCAGCGCGCTTTCCGTAATTTCGTTCGGCGTGCCATGCACCACTATTTTACCTTCATGTATAAGATATGCTCTGTCGGTTATCGATAGAGTTTCCCTTACATTGTGGTCAGTGATTAAAACGCCGTATCCCGCATCGCGTAAACCTATTATAACTCTCTGTATGTCGGCTACTGCTATTGGATCTATCCCGCTGAATGGTTCATCAAGTAGAATAAAACTCGGTTGCATTGCAATACATCTTGCAATCTCAACTCTGCGTCTTTCTCCGCCGCTTAGGGCAAACGCGAGCGTATCTTGAAGTTCGAGTATTCCAAAATCGCTCAACAATAATTCCGTTACTCCTTTTTCATATTCATACTTGCTTTCTTGAATAACCAATTCGATATTTTCCCGCACTGTTAAATTGCGAAATACAGAAGGTTCCTGAGGCAAGTACCCTATTCCCAATCTGGCGCGTTCATATACAGGCAAGTGAGTAATATTCACTCCTTCAATTGTTATTTTGCCCATATCAGGTTTTATGAGACCAACCACCATATAAAAACAAGTTGTCTTACCGGCGCCATTTGGTCCCAGTAACCCAACAATTTCTCCCTTGTCAACACATAAAGTAACTCCGTCTACTACGTTTCTATCCTGGAAAGATTTACAAATGTCCTCAGTTATTAGACTCATTATTCTTTGAGTTAGGCGACGGCAACCTCTCGTCATCAATATCAACAGTTATACGCGGTCTGCCGCCTAGCGCTTCCATTATGTTAGCATCGGGGATATAAACTATACTATCCGCTCTTAGGGTTCTTCTATTCTGCTTTGCGGTAACCCCGCCAGAAACAACAATTGTTCCACGCTCTACGGAGTATATGGCTTTTTTGCCTCTTAATTCGACAGTCCCGCCGCTTTTGCTTGGCGATCCTAAAACAATAATGTCGCCATCAGCTTCCGCCTGCATCAATTCACCTTCTTTAATTTTTCCGGTGATATTATCAGCAGCAAAAGTGACGCCGGATTTTCCGTCCTGAAGTCTGTGTACAATTTTTGCCAGAATGTCGTCTCCGTCCATTTTAAGAAAATCGCAGTCTATGGTTATTTTGCCTACAGATCCACTGATACCTGATTCGAGCGTATATATTGGGCGCTCTCTGATCTCGGCAGTGGCGGACATAGCGGAAAGGTTCACGTTATCGCCGTTCCACATTCCATTTATCGTAATATTACCTGATAAATTAAAAGTCCTGCCATTTATATCGCCATTTGCGTGAGTTGCTATTATTGTTAAATCATTACCTTTTATTGTTACGTTCCCTTCAGCGTAAAAAAGCCCTGCTTTAAAGTCATATCGCATTGTATCCGACGTAAAAGACACCGTTTCTATAGCCGCCATTGCAGAAGAACATAAAAGAATTATTAAAAACACTGAGTAAACAGCATATTTTTTCATATTAATAAGCTCCTTCAAATGTGTTGATAAGTACTTATGATATCCTAAAAACGCGCGATAGTCAAAGTGTAAAACGCAAAATAACGACGAGCAGTCAGATAATTGCCCGCCGCGCCATGAGTTATTAACACAACAGCGCATACGAGACGCCGTATGCGCCGATTACTTTACCAGCCCTTTTAAAAAAGAAGCTTAGGCAATTTCCGATAAAAACTCCTTAAGGCGTTTCGTTCCTTCAATGATGTCCTCCTCTGAACTTGCGTAGGATAAACGTACAAATCCGGGAGTCATGAATGCGCTGCCCATTACTGCGGCGACAAATTTTTGTTCAAGAAGGAGATCGCAGAACTTTGTATCGTCAGTTATTTCGTGCCCTTTCCATTTTTTGCCTATAAGCTCTGAAATATCAAACCACGCGTAAAACGCCCCTTCCGGCATGGTAAGCTTTATTTGCGGCATTTCGCTAAGAATTTTCACGATGAGCTCACGGCGTTTATCAAACGCTTTAACCATTTTTACGATATCCGGCTCTGCGTTCTTTAGGGCTGCTATAGTTGCCCATTGTGAAATTGAAGTTGGGTTTGAAGTAACATGTCCCTGTAAGTCACTTACATAGCTCATAAGCTTTTTCTCGCCCAAAGCGTATCCAATACGCCAGCCGGTCATAGCATAAGCTTTGCTTACACCGTTAAAGAGTATGGTTTGATCCTTAACATCCGGACATAACTTGACGATGTTGTGGTGTTTTGCATTGCCATAAACCATGCGCTCATATATCTCATCGTAGAAAATGACAAATTTGTACTTAAGAGCAAGCTCGGCTATGGATAGAAGCGTTTTTTCGCTGTAAACGGCGCCTGTGGGATTAGTTGGCGAGTTTAGCATTATCGCTTTTGTTTTTGGCGTAATGGCAGCTTCTATCTGCTTTATATCGGGCACATATCCGGTTTTCGTCGTATCGATAAGAACCTCTTTTCCGTCATAAAGCTTTACTTGTTCAACATAACTTACCCATGCAGGTACGGGAATAATAACTTCATCGCCTGGATCGATCAGGCATCCGAGCGAATAATAAAGAAGAGGTTTAGACCCGCAACCGACAACGATCTGCGCAGGTTCATATTTTAAACCAAAATGCTCAGAGTAATATGCAGCGATAGCTTCTCTCAATTCCGGAATGCCCGGAGTTGGAGTGTAGTGCGTTTGACCTGTTTTGATCGCTTCAAAAGCAGCCTCTTGAGCGCAAAGCGGTGAATCAAAATCCGGTTCGCCGACACTGAAAGATATAATTGGTTTTCCCTCTCTTTTCAATGCTTTAGCTTTTGCTGTCATAGCAAGTGTTGCAGAAGCTTCCATACTGGCGGCTCTTTGTGAAAGTTTCATTATTATTCTCTCCTTTTCGCTATTTATAAACTCATTGTTGTATTTTGTCATTCTATTATAACTTAAAATTCTTATAAAAAAAGAAGTATTTCAAGATATAATGCTCTTGACGTCTTGAAATTCTACGGTATAATTTCCACGCATTAAGTTTTGAGCTTGCCCGGGTGGCGGAAGTGGTAGACGCGCTAGATTCAGGTTCTAGTAGTCGCAAGGCTGTGGAGGTTCAAGTCCTCTTCCGGGCACCAGTAACGAGGTTGCAAAGGTTCGTATAAGTTCGTATTAGATTGCACAAAACGGGTATAAGCCCGTTTTTTGTGTTCATAGTATGACATAGGCTGAAAAATCAAATCCGCGCGGTGTATAATCATGCTGAATATATGCCGCAACGGAGGGAATTAATGCAATGGTGGGCTGATTGGTTAGAATCGTTAAAATGAGATATATTTAATACTATTTACCGCAACAACGTTTATACTTTTTTCCTGACCCGCATGGACGAATGGAGCTTCGATTTGGATTACATTGTTTAACAAAATCAATATGTTCTTGTGATGGTATTCTAAAGGACATAACTGTTTTACCTTCAAAATTAGATATGCAAAAATCACCTTGAACAATAACATCCATTCCGATTAGTAAATCGACGCCCAATAGCCCGAGATCTACGCAATTAGCAAAACAATTAGTAACAACACTATTCGGCAACCATAAATGAATACTATGAACTGTTGTTTCTATTGGTCCAGCTGCTGTAACTGTTGTTCCTCTTGATATAACATCTAATTGAAGTTCATTTACAACACGTTGAGTTATGGCTGATGATGACGCGCCTGTGTCCCATATTGCCGTATATATTTTTGCTTCTTTTTCTTGAGTTTCCCAATTATAAAAACCGTTTGAAACTTTAACTTCCGATTTTATTTGACTTGTTATTCCATCATAAGCAATTGTAAAAGCTCTTATCATATTTACACCAATTGAGGCATTTTAATCAAGGAGCATATCACTTGCGTATTTTCATCTTCTGTAACGCAACGTTGAATCAAAAATTCTCCTGGCTTAGCTAATTCAAGAGCTTTGTTCATAGCCTCTTTAAAGTCAGAAAATGCACCCTTTAACGATTCTTCATGAATAATAAGATACTTCCCTTTATGCTCTTTTAATAAATCAGGCAGGTTTTTTTTAAACCATGCATAATTAATTTCGTCAATAGAAGCCATTTTCATCCATCCTTTCAAATATTTTCTATAGAACTATTATCGTTCATTGGCGACAATTTGAAAAGAGGGCGATTGGTTAGAAAGTATTAAGGCTTAATTCTCCTGCTGATTTGCTTAAAAATGACGTCGCCGATCAGGTCAAGCGCTTTGGGACCCATCCAACCCGCCATGCCGCAAATTAGACCTACCCAGTCGCCCGACAGTCCTAATAGCCGAGTGATTAGCAGGATCATGTAACCTGCAAAGCCTGAAATGAATAATTCCGCGCATAACCGGCGCCATTGTTTCTCGTCGTTTTTATTCAGAATTCGCGCGAAACAGCCTGTTACGGCTAGCGAAACCGCAATAATTATCTCCCATATTTTATCTAAATCCATTGCGATTACCCCTTTTAAATAAGATTATTAACCACGTGTTTAAAATAAAAGTAATAGCCATATTACCCCATAGCCCAACCGATACCATGACCGGAATATCGGTCACTATACTGTATTGCGAAACACCGGCAACTACAAGATATTCTCCAATCCAGCGAAAATAGATATGCAATCCCCTTTGTGTTTGGTCATCGGGAATGTAGTCGATCACCAAATATCCGCTTTCCTGTGTTTCAATAGCTGTTAAGAACTCGGGATACGCAAATGGAGTAAATATAGATGTTTCATAGGTTCGCTTGCTTATCAGCTCATAGTTTTTATATACTTCGGCGTATACTTGCGGGAGCCTGTCAAGGTACTCGACGGCTCTTACAATATTATCCCCAACGCCCAGCATATCTATTGAATGCTGAATAGAAATATATTTTTCGCTAAGTAACGCCGCGTTAAAATCGCGCATTATTTCGCGATTGTAAAACGCTCCTAATACTAAGATAATCACAGGTATCAATAATAAATACTTCCACTTCATTTATTTCACGTCCTCATATTACTTCATCAAATTTTTTAAGCGCCTCTTCTTTAATCTTTTTGATTTTATTTTCCAATTCAGAAATGCGCTTTTTATCCTTCGTATTTTTAATAGCCTTTTCAATATTTGATATTATCTGTTTTGCTTTTTTAAATCTCTCATTCTGCCTTAATCTATCTGTTATAGGAATTTTTTCGCCGCTTTTCCTTTTGTCTACCCATTCCTTGAATTCATTTGAAAGTGTTGAAGCAACTTTATCGAACCGGTCTTCATTCTTCATGCCGATTGCGGTCTTTGCGGCTCTCATAGTTTCCCCTTCGCTCAACAAATTCAATGATTGATAAAGTCGCCTAAGCCCTGTATATGGTATTTTCCCAGTCGCAAGCCCCGCGCCTTCCAACAAGTCCAGAAATACACGCTCTTTTTTATCTTTAAAAAATCCAGTTATCCCGCGCACTGTTTTTGTAAACGGTCCGGCAAGAGGATTACTATCATTGCTATAAAAATTCCCCTGTCGTATTGATTCAATCCCCGGACCAATAACGGGAATAGCGTCTAATACCTGACTTATTACGGCGTCAACTACCCATTCGCTGGTTTTCTCCTTTTTATCTTTATCTGGGATTCCCTGCGTGACCAATTGATAAATCATAGAACCAATAATAATTCCCGCCGATGTTCCAATAAGCTGCCTTCCGCCGCCTTTTACGTCGCCTTCAAGTATTCGCCGGACAGATTGAGGAATATCGTATGTAAGCGCTCCCCAACGAGCGAGCCGGTCTCTGCTGAATTTCGTTAACGCGCCTTCAACTCCGCCAGTTCTCAGAATAGGAGAAACGTCCTTAATGTGGCTTGCGGGCTGTGTTAATATAACACTCCGCTGTGCTTCTCGGGTCGCTTCTTTCACGCTTTTTCCCTTTGCGAGATTCGTTTCATACACAGCTTGCCAACCGACGGCGCAAGTAATTTTATCGAAAACCGATATCGGGACTAAACCAAGGTTAACACCCTTTTCATGCCATTTCTCATTTTTCAATTCGCGCATAATATAATCCGGTACTCGGTCACGCATTTGCGGGTCCTTTTCGTAAATAGCTTCAAGGAACTCTTTAGGATTTGCAATAAATCTATTCAAAGAGCTACTCATTCTTATAGGGTCAGTAAATTGCAAAAATCGAGCTATTGAAGTTGTCTGTTTAATATATGTTCCGGGATTATACGCAAGGTATGCTATATTCATATTATGGGACAACTTATTTGCAGCTTTCCCTAAATCAGTAGTATCGCGTATCATTTTATCGTTTACCATTACGTTATAATGCTCTATCAAAGTTTTCCAAGCGCCGTCACCATAAGCTAGCCTGATTTGTTTTCCAAGCGTCAAATCGGGATTTACAGGATTTCTCATTCTCATCACAGCTCGCAAGTCGCGCAATAATCCACCATAAGCCGCCATATGCTCCTGAGCTTTTACTGCCTCTTTCCAAATAGACATTAATCCAAGCTCAACCGCCTGTTGATTTTCGTTTGATATTTCCTGACGATTGATAGTGAACCCACGTTTAACATCTCCAAGCGCCCCGCTTTGCAATTTTCCACCGACAAGCGCTTCCGCCGTATCGGCGTCAATAATACCTTCGTTACTTTCAAATTCCAGTTTCCACATAGGAGTATAATTTTTTTCCCTATTGAAGCCATAACCATAAGCTTGGATGTGTGCCTGTTCTATTCTGTCGATATTTTCGGCATAATCTTTCATTATCAAATCAGCAGCAGCTTTTTCATTTGCGCTTAAAGAATCTATAATAGCCTGTGCCGCTCCTTCAGGATTATTGACATATTTAAATTCTTGCTGAATCATATCAGCAATTGATTTTCCCTCATCGCCCAACTTATCGAGAACAAGCTTTTTAGCCTGATTCACATTGTCCTCAGTATCTCTTGAAAACAATTTATTTGTTAACTCATTGGCTAAACTTGCCGCTTCCTGCTCTGATACGCCTTGATATACCAACGAATCAAGAATAAATTCCTTTGCTGCGTCGGGAAAACTCAGATTTTTTAAATTGCCGTAAAGTATGGCTTTTGCATGTTTCTCGTTTTGCATACCGGCATAAACACTCAATTTATCTTCCAGTTTCCAAGGCTTACCATTTACAGTTGGCACGCCGTCAACAACGCTGGTTTTGCCAAAATCTTTCCATTCAAAACCAAGACCTTTTAAGGCTTTTTCCAAGGAAGTTGTACGTTTGAAAATATACGTTAATTCCATATCTCTTGCAGCGTTCGGACGGTCCACAAAATTTTTGACAAAAGGTCCTTTATACTTTCCAAGTCCTTTGTCCAAAGAATCGAAGAACTTTTGAGCGGGCAAAGTAGCGCGGTATATAAAATTTTTGGCTGAATTAAGAAACCCTTTCAGTCCTTTATATTGTATTTTTGTGTCACTGCGTCCGTTAGTGGCTCCATATTTCGGTTTAGGTTTTGGAAGCGGCTTCGACAGGTCAGAAAACATATTGTCCTGTCGTTCTCTATTCTCAGCTTCCCATTGGATATATTTTTCTTTTCCTCGCGCTTTGATATCATTAATTTGTTCGCCAAGCTTACGAAGTTGACCAAGAGTCAAATTAGTAAATCGCCCTAAATATTTCATGTCTTTAGGGTTGAAACTTTCACCGGCTTCAGGATTTTCGGCTAGGTATGCTTCCATTTCGGCGCGCCGGTCAAGCGTGCTTTTCCTGTGCTGTTTAAGGTCGTACTTGTCAAGAATTCCATTTATTTCATTATGCTCGTCCCAATTTATGTTGTCCGCTTCCGCTGCCGCGTTCAGTCCTTTGATAATCTTTCTTGTCTCTCTGCGAATTTCATTAGCTTCCCTTAATTTTTTCAATAAACCTTTTTTTTCAAGGATACGGCGAACATTTTCCTTATAGAGTTTTTCTTTATATTTTTCTTGTTCTTTATCAAGTTTATCTTTGTATTTATCTTTATTTTTTTCTTGTTTCTTGTCGAATTTCTCTTTGTATTTTTCTTTTATCTGTTTAATTTTTTCTTTGAGTTTTTTTACATCTTCCGAGACGTCACGAATAGTCAACGACTCTATTCCGCTGTCCATTTTGAGCGCTATGGAATCGTCATTGACATCCTCTGGTTGCGATGATATGCTCTCAATAGATTCTTGATTGGAGGTGTTTACATTGTTGAGATTTTTTGAGAACGGCGAGGATATCCCGTTTGCGGTAGAGTTTTCTGACGAGTTTCCTGATATTTTAGAAACAGATTCAGAAGGACCAAAAGTTTTTAAAATAATGCCGGACAAATCATTCAAGAGATTTACCGGATCACGAGTCGATGTCTGGCTTGAAAGACGCCGAACGATATCCGAAGCTGAAGCCATGAGATTGGCGTCCATTCCTTGAAGCCTGCCATCGACCCCAGCTTGATAAATAATTCGGCTTAATTCTTTAGCTTTTGAAACAATATTTTGTGCTTCAGTAGTTTTTGTTTTGTTATTTTCCGTAATAAACTTATATAGCTTATGTCCCAAGCTATTTTTTGCGTCAATAATTCCTTTGTGATGTAATTGAACTTCCGCAATATGTCCATTTGATAACCGAACATTCATGTTAATGTCACGATATCCGGTATCATCGGGATTATTCCATTTATCCTTGACGCGAATTACTCGTGGATCATCCTTTAGTTTTTCATAAGCTGCTATTAAATTCTCTTCCGTATCAAATACTAAACTTCCGCCTAACACGTCAACGACCTTGCCATAATCTCCGTTATGGTCTTCTTTTGCTTTTTTTGTTGCGCTTTCTTTTGTTTTTAGCCCCGACGGTCTCATTTTCAGCTCACCGCCGACTTTGTCGTTGAACTCTTTCACAAGCGAATTAAACTCTGATTCTGCTTCTTTTGCGCTCGTGTATAGTTTCTCTATTCCTTCAACGTCTTTTTGGAACGGTCTTCGGACTTCCACAGAAACATTGTTTACACCCAGTTCTTTTAGTACCGCAAGCGTATTATTTCCATCCAATACGGCATATGTCCCGTCTCCCCGGTCGATAACAGCAAGAGGCGTTCGTTTATCTATAATCCCTTCTTTTGCTTGCTTCATTTTTTGCCTGGCTTTTTCAATACTTTCCGGCGTTGGCTCTTCTGTTGTCCTTAATTTATCTAAAGATACATTCTTAGAGCTTTCTGTTGACTTTACATATGCTTCCGATCCTGTCCCCTCTGATGAATCTTTTTTTATCATCTCCGCAACCGCTTCAAAGCCCGCCGCCTGCGCTTCCTTTTCGGATTTTCCAGCAGCTAAGGCGTCTTGCTTTGCTTGATTGTACACAACGCGCGCGGCGTTGCCTTCGGCGCCTTTGGAGGAAAGAATATTCCGTATAGCCTCATAAAAAATAAACCCTGAAAATAGAAACGTAGCCTCAAAATAAAATAACCCTGAAAGAGACTTATCCTTTCTTGACAATCCCCAACGCTTCTTGTATTCTCTTAATTGAAAAGGGACGACCCGTAGAAATAGCTGTGGCGGTTTTATCCGTTTCAAGAGCATACGGGATACGCCCTTTTATTTCTTTACTTAACTAATTAGGGTCAAGATTTATATCCGTACTAAAGAATGCATTTTATGAAACATGCGCCCATTGGCAACTTAGTGACGCAAGCCAATAAAAAAACACACGACGGATAAATTTAAAACTTTTTCAAGATATATTAGAATAGCGTTTAAATAGCGACCAAGTAACCGGAGGAGTAAACGATGACCGAAATAATCAAGTACAAAGAAGTTGAAGAGAAAATATTAACTATCAGAGGAGAAAACGTACTCCTCGATAGCAGCGTAGCGGATCTATACGGCGTGGAAACCAAGCGGATAAATGAAGCTGTAACTAATAACGCCGATAAGTTTCCGGAAGGGTATATTATTGCATTGGACTCGGAGGAATGGAGAAACTTGAAGTCGAAATTTTCGACTTCAAGTTGGGGAGGCAAACAAAAACTTCCTAAAGCCTTCACTGAAAAAGGATTATACATGCTTACAACCATTTTGAAAAGTCCAAGAGCTACACAAACTACAATATCCATCGTTGAGAACTAAATGATAACGGGTGAACTAAAGAATAAAGTTGATAAACTCTGGGAGATGTTTTGGACGGGCGGGCTGACAAATCCCCTCGATGTCATCGAACAGATTACATACCTTATGTTCATCCGCGACCTTGACGAGATGGATAACACAAGAAAAAAGGACAGTCTGATGCTTGGTCTCTCTTATGAAAGTATATTTACTGATAAAGAACGCCTTAAATGGTCGTCGCTACGGGACAAGCCCGCCGATACCATGTATCAGACTATGCAGGGCGAGGTTTTTCCTTTTATCAAAACGCTGCACAATGAAAAAGGCAGCGCTTACGCCAAATATATGGAAGACGCGATTTATAAAATCCCCACGCCTCGATTATTGGAGCAAATCATAACGGCGCTTGACGAACTGTACTCCTTCATCGAAAAACAGCCTGACCGAAAAGACGCAAAAGGCGACTTATACGAGTATATGCTTTCTAAATTAACAACAGCGGGAACAAACGGACAATTTCGCACGCCGCGCCATATTATCCGCATGATGGTGGAACTGCTTGACTTGCGTCCGGACGATGTTATATGCGATCCGGCTTGCGGCACCAGCGGCTTTTTGGTATCGGCAGGCGAATATCTCAAAGAGAAATATCTTGAAGATATTTTCTATAACAAAGACGCAAAAGCGCATTACGACAACGTTATGTTCACAGGCTATGACATGGACAGAACGATGCTACGCATCGGCGCCATGAATATGATGTCCCACGGCGTCCAAAACCCGCATATCGTTTACAAAGACAGCCTCTCCGATCAAAACCCCGACGTTGGCAAATACACTAAAATCCTTGCCAATCCGCCATTTAAAGGCAGTCTTGACTATGATATCGTTTCCACCGACTTAACCAAAGTTGTCAAGACCAAAAAGACCGAGCTGCTTTTCCTTGCCTTATTCCTGCGGATGCTGAAGAACGGCGGACGCTGCGCTTCCATCGTGCCGGACGGGGTGTTGTTCGGATCAAGCAAGGCGCATGTTGATATACGCAAAGAGATTGTCGAAAATCACCGATTAGAGGCTATTATTTCAATGCCCTCCGGCGTGTTTAAGCCTTATGCCGGAGTATCCACCGCCGTTATTATCTTCACAAAGACAGGCGCGGGCGGTACGGACAAGGTGTGGTTTTATGATATGCAGTCGGAAGGATACAACCTTGACGACA